>Ga0209343_10009193_pt1 | contig 11376 bp, 12 predicted proteins | sample RifCSPlowO2_02_FD_184026 | JGI IMG/M metagenome (GOLD analysis project Ga0209343, IMG submission 184026) | Groundwater microbial communities from Rifle, Colorado - Rifle CSP2_plank lowO2_0.2 (SPAdes) (version 2) | ecosystem: Environmental > Aquatic > Deep subsurface > Groundwater | place... | reverse complement strand
GAGTCTTCGTGGGAATGACGTTGACACGCAACGTCCGGTCATCCACGCGGGCTACCGTAATCATCACGGTACGGCCAGCGAGGAGTGGCATCAGTTCGATAAACACGCTACCTCCTTTCTGTTTTTTCGGTATGGAATTCTCCGCCTCTGGATTGCTTCAGAGGCGGAAACTGAGTGGCTGTGTTAGGGTTGGTTAGGAAACTTGGGGCACATGTGACCCAACAGCGAAAAGTCGGGTTGGAGCTTGGCCAGGAATCTTAATGCGCGATTAGCGTTAGGCATTACGGTCGGCGGATTCGAGCAGGGTAACTCGGTCTGCATTAGAGGGTGGGCAGAGATCGACCATGCTGCAGGGGACCCCGCGGACCGTGATGGCGTGGTCCCCCCAAATTACGATAAAGCACCGCTCTGTTCACAGCTTTGGAAGCCCCAATCGGGCGAGGCTTTCTTGAAGCAGTCTGAGATCGAAACGGATCCCCTGTCGGAGTAAATCTAAATAGGCGCTACGGAGGTTTGGGACGAGTCCCTTTCGAGCCGCGGCCTCCAGCACTCCCAGACAGCCCACAACCGAGAGACCCGCCTTTTGAGCTACACGCCGCGCCTTCCATTCATCTAGGAGAACGAGTTCGGCAGGGAGCGCCTTCGCCAGAAGGATGGAGCCGCGTTCGCCTCCGCCGAGATCCTCACAAGCTTGCTCCAGTGACTGGTCTCCGGGCGACCGCCGTCTGACCACCTGGATCCAGTCCGCCATTCTCACTTCCCGACCGCCGGGAAGATCACGCCCAGCGACTGTCACTTCGTGATGCACTTCGGCGGGAATCAGAATCCGTTCGTAGAGCGAGCGAAGAAGGTCGAGTCGGTTGATCCGGGCAAGAGCTATGAGCGGCGACGAGTCGGAAACGACAATCACAACCCCAGCCGTTCCAGCGTGCGGCGGTCTTCCTCCAGGTCACCAGCCGCATAGTGGAGCGAGGCGTTGTGCCTGGCGGCGAACTCCATGAACTGCTCCAGGGGCATGTGACACAGTTCGGCGGCACGCCCCAGGGAAACCTCATCTTTCCGGTAAAGTTCCAAGGCGATTAAACCGGATGCTTCTACCGACAAGTTCTCAGTGTTCAACCCCGCAGCCCTAGCGAGCTCTGCCGGGATCTCGACCCGTACCGTTTCCATACCCTAAGATTACACTATCTCGAGCGCCAGAGCGACACTACATTGCCCCGCCCGGAAATCAACCTCCGAATATACTCAGGTCAGAAGACCAAGATAAACGCAGGCAAAAGCCATACATCAAAACGGAATCTGATCGTCGGGACTGTTCGCATCTGGATTCTCTGCCGTCCCAGGGTCATGCTCGGCTTTCCCGTTCCCGTTCTTTGGATCGCACAGCAATCGCAGTTGGGAAACGACGACTTCGCTCACCGTGTGCTCGGTTCCCTCGCGGTCTTCGTACGTGCGGGTTTGGAACCGTCCTTCCGCATAGGCTTGTTTCCCTTTGGTCAGGAACTCGCCGCAGACCTCTGCAAGTCTCCCCCAGGCGACGCATCGAACCCACTGGACACGCTCCCTTTGCTCGCCATCGCCGTTCTTGAACCTCTCGTTGATGGCCAGGGAGAAGTTCGCGACCACCTTGCCGTTGGAGGTATATTTGAGCTCCACATCGGCTCCGGTTCTCCCGATGAGAATCACCTTGTTGACACCAATTTCTGGCATTCGCTTTGACTCCTTCTTTTGGAAATACTCAGCTACAATTCGACATGCTGATACGAACTGAAGAATCCTTTAGGGGGCACGGGCTTTCTCGGCTCCAATTCTGCGACGTGTTGTGATTGATGATCGGGCAAGTGAGCTGTCTTAGAACGGCAGCCCTGCTAGCCGGACGGTGCTGCTGGCAAAAGCGCCTGATCGCGGAACGCGCTTGGAGCAGATGCATCCCCGGACCTTTTAACAAGGCTGTACCAAAACTCGCCGACTCGATCCGGCTTGGGTTGGCTTTGAGCGAATAGCAGATTTCTCAAACGGGTGGAAAGAGTGAAAGCAGGACGGAAAGGATGGAATCTGTGGAGAGGGAGGTCCTGCGCCGAAAGCAGATGTCCCGTATCAAAACCGTATCAAAACCCTATGTTCGGGAGCGATTGGGGTTGCCGACTGAGCGAAAGGCAGATTCCCCAAGTTAGTGATAATACAAAGAAAGGGATGGAAGCGACGGAACGAAAAGAAGGTCGCAGCCTGCCTGTCACGCAGGAGGTCGCGAGTTCGAGTCTCGTCGGCCCCGCCATTCTTTTCAGTGACATCCGTCAATTCCCGATTGCAGGTCCCCAGCTCAAAGCTCAAAACCGCATCAAAACCCTGCCCGGGCGCGCCGGGATTTTCACGATCCGCATGGATCGTAATGCAAGGTCTGCTACCGGGCAGGGCCGTTCGGCCTAAACAAGACTAAATACCTGCTTGGTTTCACAAATTTCGAATCGGCGATCGGGATATTCTGCTGTACCTGGTCAAGTTGATACGTGAAGACGGTCCTGTCGCCGGGCTGGCTGCTGGCCCAGCGGAAGGGCACCTGCACGCCATCCACGGTCCGAAAATCGGCAAAATCTCTCTGATAACCCAAGAGGCCGACCGGTGTTTGGATGAAGGCCGTTAAGCGCACCAGCATCCCCGACTCGCGCTCGAAATAGAGCTGCACCCGTGGGAGGAACTGGGTCCGGCCGGACACCATGTAGACCTCCTTGCCGGCGATCGTTTCCACTCGCTCCACGCGCCAGTCGCGCACCCACTGTTTGAGCTGTCCGGCGAAGAAATAGGGGTCTTCCATTTTCTCGGTGTCGAGCTCGTCGCCCCGAAAATCGCGCGGCTGGTGACGCAGATCGTTGCTGAATCTGTTCTGATGCCAGCCGGCGGTGCCGTGGAAACTCCTGGCGACGCCATTGCCCTCCCGAATCACCACCATGCGCATGCCCGGAGCCTTGGAAGAAATTTCCAGCGCCAGCGGGGCTCGCGGCGGACGGTTGCCTTCGGCGCCCGGCCGGCCTTCGCCGACTTCGCCGCCGATCATCACGCTGCTTTGCAGGGTGCCTCTGGCAACCCGAGTGGAAATCATCTCGATGGCGGCGGCTCCGCCGAGGGCCGCAACGAATTTGTCCAGAAGCTGATCCGCCGTGGGGCCGGCAGCGGATGGGGAATCGGAAGCCGTTGCGCGGGGAACCGTAGCGGCGTCGTAAACAGTGGACGAAACCGGCTGGGGGCTTCCCCGGTGGCAGGTAAAGCAGGTGACGACGGTGCGCCCGCCAAAGTTCTCTTTATTGATGGCAGCCGTCATCTTGATCATCATTCGCGCCATCTGCTTCCCTGGTATGTCAATCTCCCGCTGGGGGTCTTGATACCACCAACCGGGCTTTCCCCGGCTGTCCGTAAGCTCGATCTTTCCCATGTTGAGCTCCCGCTGTTCGACATGGCAATGCATACAGGTAACACCCAGCGCCACCCTGAAGAACATCATGGTCGGCCTCAACTGTTCGGCCGACTGGCCGTTGAATACCTGGATATTCTTAAACAGCTCTTCCACTTTGGGTGCGCCGGCAGCCGTGGCTGATTGTGCGGTGGCGGTTTGGACACCTGCCCAGAAAATTGCCGAGGCGAATACGAAGCTACCCAGGATACACATCGCTTTCCTCGATAATTGATTCATTGGATCCTCTCTGGTGGCCATGAAATTCGAAAATTACCTGCTGATCCTGGAGCGGCCATCTGCACGGGTTGTATCAAAAGCGGCTCAGGCCCTCGGTCAGCTCGATGAAAGCACCCCACGGATCAACGATTGCCGCGCTCGCAAAGCTCTTGGTACGCGTCTTGCTGTAGGGGTATTCGAATAGGATTCCCATTCCTTCCAGCTTTTTGCAGAAGGCTTCCAGGTTGGCGACCTCAAATCCGATATGGTCCAGCGTGTGCCCCATGCTTGGCTTAGGCGCGTCGGGACTCCCCACCTCTCGCCCAAACGCCAGTCCGTGAGGCAAGCCGGGCATGTCGGCGTACATGCCTTCCCCCCCCGGAAGCGCTTTAACCCCAAATAGTTTGGCGTACCACGCCAACGCCCGCCGCCGGGAGTATCGGGGCAGGTCGAACTGAATGAGATCGGCTACGATCATCTCCTTCTGGCTTGCCGGGGCGTTGTTGGTGGCGATGCGCATATTCTCGGTCGAGAGAATTTCCGCCTCGTCGGGGTATCGGGCATCGTTGATGGCCACTCGCAGGCCCATGGCTTGCATCTTTTCCACAATTCCCTTGCCGGGCTGCACGCGGAATCCAACGTGGCTCAGCACGTTCCCTTCATTATTCGCGCCCGCCGGCACGACGGTCCAGGTGCGTGCCGGAGGTCCTGGCCGGCCCTCCGCCTCCTCCCGCTCCGGGCCAAATTCGCCCATGATGCGCTGCGCTCCCGAGGCTGGCCCTTGCGAATAGGCAGGAACTCCCTGCGAGATAAAGATGAATATCCCGGGAAATTTGATGACGTCTGTCCCATCTATGCTGATCGGCGCGCCTCCCAGACCAACCCAGACCTTTTTCTCGGCCACCACATCGCGGGCCACGATATGCACATGGCCCATGGTCACGCCCGCCGCATTGGGAGGCGCCAGTTGCGCCCACGAAGCAGCGGCCGGCCACAGCACGACGACGCCTAAAATCGGAAGAAGCTTTTTCACTTGTTCCTCCCTCGTTTTCGTTGAAATCCGCCGGAATCTCGGACGCGTCAAAACTTGTTCAGACCCTCGGTCAGCTCGATGCCAACGCCCCAGGGATCGGTAATGCCCGCGCTCGCGAAACTCTTGTGGCGCGTCTTGCTGTAGCTGTACTCGAAGATGATCCCCATGGATTCCAGCTTCTTGCAAAAGGCTTCCAGGTTTACGACCTCAAACCCGATCCGATCCAGCGTGTATCCCCGGCTCGGCCGAGGCGCTACGGGGCTGCCCGTATTCATGCCGAACGCCAGCCCCCGGACCAGTCCGGGAACCGTGACGGCATTGCCTCGCCCCGGCTTAGCGCCGAATACTTCGGCGTACCAGGCCAAGGCTTCACGCCGGGAGTATCGGGGCATATCGAACTGGATGGCGTTGGCAATCACCGGCAGCGTTTGTTTGTCGTCCTGGTTGTTGTCAATCCTCATATTCTCCGTACTGAAAACGTCACCGTCGTCCGGTTCATTGTCGGACGCCATGTTGTTAATCACTCGGTAGCCTTGGCCCTGCAGCTTTTCCAGGACCCCGCTGCCCACCTTATGACTCAAGATGACGTGATTGATTACGTTCCCCTCGTTGTTGGCGCCGGCAGGCGCGACAGCCCAATTGTTATACCGGCCGCCGGCGTTCTTGCTGATGCGAACGACCCCTGTTCCCGGGGATTGGCTATAGGCAGGCACTCCCTGCGTGATAAAGACAAACATCCCGGGGAACTTGATGACGTCAATCCCGTCTATCTTGATCGGTACACCCTGCAGACCGATCCAGATCTTCTTCTCGGCCTCCACATCCCGGGCAATCACGCGCACCTGGCCGAAGGTCACGCCCATTTCATTGGGAGCCGCCAGTTGCGCCCACGATGTGGCGAGCGGCCACAGAACGACCATAGTTAGAATAAGCTTTTTCACAGAGGTCTCCTTCGTCTTGATCGTGAGTCCGCCAATTTTTCGGCACCACAGTACTTCGGAACCCCCATCGTGTCAAGGCCGAATTGGTGCAGCGGATGTCAAGCTGCCTGCGTAAAAAGGAGGAGGGTACGCCCACAACGACGGAGAGCGATTGCCGAGCAGCAAATATGTGGCTCCCAACTCAAGCCACCCGGTGTATACTCTTTCCCGGCGGAGAATCCAAAAAACTAATTCCGGTTAGAATATCGGCCCTTCGGCGAGTGTTTGACATTTCAGCTAAGGAGCTTTCTCATGTCGAGAAGAAATGCAAGCGGATTTGGTTTCGTCGTGCCCGGCGTCTTGGCGCTACTGATCTTTCCTGCGTTTCTAAGTGCCGCTCCGCAGAAACAAGCCGACGTGATCCAAACTTCCAGAGGCCCGTTGCGCATCACCCCGATTTTTCATGCCAGCGTAATGCTGGAATTCGACGGAAAGGTACTATACGTTGATCCAGGCCGAGGGGAATACGTCGGCCTCCCGCAGGCGGACGTGATTTTGGTCACGCATACTCACGACGATCATTTGGACAAAGCGATGATCGAAAGGCTCAAGAAACCATCCGCGACAATCGGCGGAACCCCTGCGGTCCTGGAAGCCATCAACTGCCGGGAATGCAGCCCGGTTGCTCTCAACAACGGCGAGAGGAAGACAGTGGCAGGAGTCGAGATGGAGGGGATACCCATGTACAACGTCGCGCGCGAGGGTCGGGAAGCTCGCCATCCCAAGGGATTATGGGGCGGGTTCATCCTCACGTTCGGAGATGCGCGCGTGTATTTTTCAGGAGACACGGATTGCACCCCCGAGATGAAAGGTTTGAGAAACATCACTGCGGCTTTCGTCCTGGGAATCAACAGCGCCGCGGAAACTGCGCAATGCGTGAAAGAGTTCCGGCCGAAAATTTTCTATCCTTATCATCACCGGCAACAGAAGGCGCAAGAAATCGCCGACGCGTTCAAGGACACGCCGGAGATTGAGGTCCGCCTCCGCAGAATGGAAGCGGAGCAGTAATTGTCCGGGTGAAATGGTGCTGCCGATCAAAATCGTCTGCGGCTCAGGATTTTGTGTTACGGTCTGTCCCCCAACACGACGACTCCGGCCGGAGATCCGCCCGATCACCACGACCTCCGGTGCTGGGCTCCACCGGATGGCGTCACCGGACAGGGCGCAGGGCACAACCCCGAAGCAATTCAGCGGGGCCGTTCCCTGTAATTAAGAGAAGCACAGAGTGAAGGCTATGAGGAAACTAGTCTCGATTCTAACTCTTTTGGTGTTGTGGCCACCATCCCAGTCGCCAGCGCAACTGTATCCGCCGAATGAGGCGGGTGTGTCCCTGAGCGCCTGGCATACCATCGTTCGGGACGTGGAGGCCACCAAGAAGTTTTGGGCGCTCTTTTGCGGCACGCCGATGAAGATCGAGGGAATCGAGGTCATGAAAATTCCCGGAGTTCTGGTCTTCCTGCACCCCGGCGAGCCTTCCGGCCCCAGCGCGGGAGCAGTCATTGATCATGTGGGGTTTAGCTGCCAGAACTGCTATGAGCTCGTGAAGCGGCTGGTGGACGCAGGCGTTAAAACGGACCGCCTCAATCCCGAAACGATGAGGAATCCAAACTGGAAGCCAGGGGGCGAACCGTCGCGGGCCTGGACGTATGCGTACACTCCGGACGGTTTGAAGATCGAGATTGAAACCAGCCCTTGCACACTCGGCTCAATCTATGCAGTCTTCGCCCCGCGCGACCCCAGCGTGCCCTGTCCCGAGAGGATGCCCGGTGCGGTTCAGACAGATGACCGCGCCGGAGCGATGGGAAGCGACCAGTTGCATTTCCATCTGAACTCCGATATTGACGTAAAAGGAATCTATAACTTCTACACTCAGTTTTTCGGCGGCAAACTGGTCCGATACTCCAATCTGAACGTCGTCATTCCGGGCACGATCATGCTTCTTGTCACCTCTGCCCAACCGCGCCCTTTCAACAAGGGAAGGGCCCTGGACAGCATCGGTTTCGAGGTCAGGAACCTGGAGCAGTTCGCTAAGAAACTGGAAGCAGCCGGAATGAAATTCGATCAACCATATAGCAAGACCCGGTACCAGAGCTTCGCACACGCAGCATTCACCGATCCCTGGGGAACGCCCGTGCAGTTGACGGAAGGGCTGGGCCGGCTTGCTCCGGCGGCCCCCCCCAAGGGCCGGGGGGAGCTTGCTGGTGGCGCTGCCAAGGGCAAGCAAGTTTTCGACCTCTACTGCTCTTATTGCCACAGCACCACCTCGAATGATGTGCAGTATGCCGACGCACCTGGGTTGAAGGGCTTTTCTAGCTGGCCTCCCCACAAATTGCGCGACGGCACGGAACATAAGGAACACACCGATGAGGCGCTCCGTAAGGTGATCGTACTCGGTACCGATCGAAGCGGAGGCAGAATGCCGGCCACGGGAATTGTCCTTTCCGACCAGGAATTGAATGATGTCCTGGCCTATCTGAAAACCCTTTAGTCGCCGCCCTGTTCGGTCGGCCATCAGAGGCAGGACTCGTCATTAAGGAGCAGAAACCGATGTTAAGGCAAACCAGTTTGGCGCAGCGAAGCCGGCGGGCGATGGAGATCGTTGCTGTGGCCGTGATTGCCTTCCGCTGCTTGCCACTGGCAGCTCAGAATACAACCATCACCGGCGTCGTTAAGAACGCGGCAGGGGAATCCGTGGCCGGGGCATTGGTCAAAGTCAGCAGCAAGGAGTCGGGTCTCGGCTTTATGGTGGTCAGCCAGGCACAGGGTCGGTACAGCACTCCCAATCTTCTACCCGGAAAATATGCGGTGCAGAGCTTTGGAGGCATTTTTCAGTGTGCGCCCGAGGAGCCAGTCGGGGTGAGCAGCGGGCAGCAAGGAAAGAGGGACCTGGTGTTGAACGTTCCGCTGCAGATCCCTCCGCGAGAGACACCACTGACCGACGCTGATTACGAGAAGTTCATGCCCGAGTCAGAGGACGGAATCCATACTGATCTCGCGAGTGTCTGTAACGAGTGCCATACGCTCGAGCGGATTCTGTCCGCCAGGAAGACCCCGGAGAAGTGGCGAGAGACCCTGGACAGAATGCAGAACATGGTTATACAAAGGCGCCGGGCCCTGAGCTTCCTTTACAGGTCGGACCGGGAACGGGAAGACGTATCAACCATGAAATATTTCTCGAAATTTTTCACACCGGAGAACCCCCCGGATCCGCGAGTTGTGCAGCAATGGCTCCTTCGCCCCGGAGGTCCTTCTCATCCAAACAGAAACTTGCCTCCCAGGTTGCTGGAAGGAGCAGCAGCGAAGTATGTCGCGATGGAGTTTTCGCTGCCGATTGGTTCCGGGCCTAGTGCCGTGGCGGTTGATTCCCAGGGGATCGCCTGGATCAGCGAAGCGGAGGGAGGCATGCTGGGACGGTTTGATCCCCATTCGCTGACCTATACCCGCATTGCGCCTCCTCCCGGGAAGCATCCCCAGTCCCAACTGAATGCAGTCGCGGTTGACCCCCGGGACCAGGTATGGTTCGTGGATGCCGGACCGAATGCTCGGATCCTGCAATACGATCCGAAGAGCCGCGAATTCAACAGCTATGTGATTCCTGATTATCGCTGGCCGGTCCCCGATGAAGGCTGGGCCAGTATCGCTGCGCTCCGTTTTTTGGATGGGAAGGTGTGGGCGACGGGCAAGACAACCGACCGGATCCTGAAGCTGGATCCCGCTACCCGAAAGGTCTCTCCATACGCTGTCCCCAGAGGTTCCGTGCCTTTTGGAATGGCGATCAGCGCGGATCAGATGGTTAGGTACGGTGCCGAGGTGGCCAACGCGATTGTGCGATTTGATCCCAATGACGGTGTGCTGAAGATGCATGACGTACCCACGCCGAGGTCCAGCCTGCGAGGCATGGCTGCCGACGCGGAAGGGGGTGTCTGGGTGGCCGCGATCGATGCGGGCAAATTGGTGAAGGTGGATCGCGCGGGTAAGGTCACAGAGTACACGCCCCCTACCGAAAACTCCGGCCCCTATGCAGTTGATGTGGACGTGAAACGGAACCTGGTGTGGTTCAGCGAAGTCTTCGCGGACAAGATCGCGCGGTTTGATCCGAAAACGAGCGCCTTTGTAGAGTTCCCACACCCCAGCGCGGATTCTGACGTGCGGCGGATTGAGATTGATCGCACGAACTCGAACCGTGTCTGGTGGGCCGGTGCTCGCGGTGACAAGATTGGTTATCTTGAAGTGAGTGATGCCAACGAAATTGCTGCGGCTCGGTAGGCCATTTTCACAGTTGCATATAGTGACGTTCCCTGTTCCTGACCAGATGCGCAAGGAGCGCCGGTGTTGTTCGGCGCGCCGACCTCCCCGGAGTTGTCATCGTTCCTCGTCGCCGCGGAGCAATTTCGGCACGTGATGCTCCAGCAAATGTTCCTCGCAGGCGATATACGGCAAAATCTCCGCCCGTTCCCCCTTCATTAGCTCGAAGACTCTTTTTCCATTCCAGGGTTTTGTATAGGCCTTGGGGTCGTTAAACGTGAACTCGATCTGCAAGGTGTCGGGCTCGACGCGCCGGAAGCGTTCGACAATGTGCATCTCGTCGCTCTGAAGATGACCCATGGTATCAATCCAAGTCAGCTCGCTGAGGCCGGTGGTATCCACGACGAGGGTGTCTCCTTCAAATTTCCCGGTCGAATGGCCCATCCATTTGAATGGCCAACCGGCGGGATGTGGACGCCCGTCCATGTAGATCCGGCGCACCTCCCGATTCGTTTCGAAAAGAATGTAAATCACCTTCGGGGTTTGAACGATCTCGAACGACTGATCCACCTTCGTGTAAGGACGTGTCGGACCCCAGGGAAGACAGTGCCAGTCGGAGGGGTCCCAATTCATATTTCCTCTGTCGAATTGGTATCTCTTGGGTCCTTCCTGTATTTTCCGGAATTTCTCGGCCGCCCAGGGAGTCATGGAAGGAGTCTCGTTGGTAATGCTGAGACCCGGATTTTCATAACCCGCGCGAGGGCCGGGCCGAAGCGGTCCTGCCCACATTCCGGACAGATCGGGTGGGGAGGCCTTCGCCACTCCCGACTGCGCCACCGCCTGCATCAGTCCCACAGGCGAGAAAACGGCGATCGCCAACACCGCGGCGACCGAACCAATGATCGAACTGACCGAACGACTGTGTGTCATGAAGCCCTCCCGAAATCGTCACGGGACGGGTACGAACCGCTGTACCCGCTCGCCGGCCCGCACCTCTCCCGTGTAGAGGTTGCCCTTGGAGTCCACGGCAATCATGTGCAGCCCGTTGAATTGTCCCCCGTTTTCGCCCATGCTGCCCACCTGGCCGACGACCCTGCCGTCCTCGCGGTTGAGGAACCAGACGTGGTTGTTCTGCATATCGGAAATATACAAGAACTGCTGCTGCTTGTCCGGCGAGAACATCACGCCCCCGGTGGAACCGTTGTCGCCCGACCGGGGGGCCAGGACGAGTTCCTTCACGAACTTGCCTTGCTTGGTGGTGACATGGATGCGGTTGGCCGCCCGGTCCGCGGCGTAGACGAACCCATCGTTCGAGATATTCAGCGTGAGGTGGCCCCGGAACTCCTTGGGCATCGGCCCGCCGGGAGTATACGCGCGGTCTGCGTCGTGGGTGCTGATTTCCGACAGGGCGCGTCCGTAGGCGCCCCAGCCCCGCTGGAACTGGAACGTGTCCG
>Ga0209343_10009192_pt1 | contig 11377 bp, 9 predicted proteins | sample RifCSPlowO2_02_FD_184026 | JGI IMG/M metagenome (GOLD analysis project Ga0209343, IMG submission 184026) | Groundwater microbial communities from Rifle, Colorado - Rifle CSP2_plank lowO2_0.2 (SPAdes) (version 2) | ecosystem: Environmental > Aquatic > Deep subsurface > Groundwater | place: Rifle... | reverse complement strand
CATGACTCGGGGCCAGAGTGATTCCGCTATTTCTTCCCTGTATTGAACTTCCATCAACTACGATCTACCGGCTTACGCTGGCGCACTAGCTGCCTGCGCTTATTCCACGGGGGCCAGAGGCCAAAAAGACTTAAGGATTAGCTGAACGCGAAGTGTTCGTTGTCCATTTGCATGACCGAGCGCGTGGACGACAGCGCGCCGGAGCGGTGGCTGTTGGCGCGGGGCATCATGCGCTCAAAGTAGAACTCGGCGGTTTGCAGCTTGGCGCGGTAGAACTCCTCGGACTCGGCGCCCTCGCCGCTGGCCAGCAGTTCTTCGGCCTTGGCCGCTTGCAGCGCCCAGTAATAGCCCATCATCACGTAGCCGGAGTACATCAAATAGTCCACGCTGGCGGCGCCCACCAGTTCGCGGTCCTTGGGGGCGCGCAACATGATGGCGGTGGTCAGCACGTTCCATTCGGCGGCCCGCAGGCCCAGGTTGCGCGCCATGGCGCCCAGCGGGGTGCGCGCCAGCATGTGCGGGCGGGCAAACTTGAGCATGGTGAGGGTGAAGTCACGCACGCACTTGCCTTTGGAGCCCAGCAAGACCTTGCGGCCCAACAAGTCCAGCGCCTGGATGCCGGTGGTGCCTTCGTACAAGGTGGAAATACGCGCGTCGCGCACGATTTGCTCCATGCCGTGTTCTTTGACGTAGCCGTGGCCGCCAAACACCTGTACGCCCAGGTTGGCCGCTTCCAGACCCATTTCGGTCAGGAAACCCTTGAGGATGGGGGTGAAAAAGCCCAGCTTGTTGTCATATTCCTTGTATTTGGCCTGGTCACCCTCGGCCCCTGCGTTGAACATGTGGTCGCCCAATTTCAAAACGCCGTAAATCATGGCCCGGCCGCCCTCGGCGATGGCTTTTTGGGTGAGTAGCATGCGGCGCACATCGGGGTGCCAGATCAGTGCGTCGGCCTTGTTCTCGGGCTCTTTTTTGCCGGACAGGGCACGCATGGAGCGGCGGTCCTTGGCATAAGGCAAAGCCCCCTGGAACGAGGCCTCGGCATGGCACACGCCCTGCACTGCCGTTCCCAGGCGGGCGGTATTCATGAAGGTGAACATGGCTTCCAGGCCCTTGTTGGGCTCGCCCACCATGGTGCCTACTGCGTCGTCAAAGTTCAGCACGGCGGTGCTTGATGCGCAAATGCCCATCTTGTGTTCGATGGAGCCGCAGCTTACGGTGTTGCGTTCGCCCAGGGAGCCGTCTTTCTTGACATTGACCTTGGGCACCACAAACAGCGAAATACCACGCGTGCCTTCGGGTGCGTCGGGCAGGCGGGCCAGCACGATGTGGACGATGTTTTCGGTCAGGTCGTGTTCACCGGCGGAGATGAAGATCTTGGTGCCGGTGATCTTGAACGTGCCGTCCTTCTGGGGCACAGCTTTGGTTTTGACCTGGGCCAGATCGGTGCCGCACTGCGGCTCGGTCAGGCACATGGTGCCGGACCAGGTGCCCGCCACCAGGGACGGGATGTACTGCTGCTTTTGCGCCTTGTTGCCGTATTGCAGCAAGGTGTTGATGCAGCCCACGCTCAGGCCGGGGTACATGGTGAAGGACCAGTTGGCCGTGCCCATCATCTCGGATTTGAAGATGTTGAAGGACATGGGCAAGCCCTGGCCTCCAAATTCGGTGGGGAAGGACAGCCCTTGCCAGCCTCCTTCCACGAACTGCTGGTAGGCTTCCTTGAAGCCCTTGGGCGTGGTGACCACACCGTCCTTGAAGTGGCAACCTTCCTGGTCGCCCGAGTGGTTCAGGGGGGCCAGCACCTCTTCACACAAGGTGGCAGCGCCTTCCAAAATGGCATCCACCATGTCGGGGGTGGCGTCGGCGCCGTTGGGCAGGCTGGCGTAGTGCGCGGGGTAGTCCAGCACTTCGTTCATCAAAAAACGCATGTCGCGCAGGGGGGCTTTGTACTGTGCCATGGGAGTGTGCTTCTATTAACGTTCGATGATGGCAACCACGCCCTGGCCACCGGCGGCGCAGATGGAGATCAGGCCACGGCCAGACCCCTTTTGCGCCAGCATCTTGGACAGGGTCGCAATCAGGCGGCCACCGGTGGCGGCAAAGGGGTGACCCGCAGCCAGCGAGCTGCCGTTGACGTTGAGCTTTTTCATGTCGATCTTGCCCAGGGGCTTGTCCAGGCCAAGCTTCTCTTTGCAGAACTTCTTGTCCTCCCAGGCCTTCAGGGTGCACAGCACCTGGGCAGCAAAGGCTTCGTGGATTTCGTAGTAGTCAAAATCCTGCAACTTGAGGCCAGCGCGTGCCAGCATGCGCGGCACCGCGTAGGCTGGGGCCATCAGCAGGCCTTCTTTTTCGTCGTAGAAGTCCACCGCAGCCACTTCGCTGAAAGTGATGTAGGCCAGCACCGGCAGGTTGCGCGCAGCCGCCCATTCCTCGCTGGCCAGCAGCACCACCGATGCGCCGTCGGTCAGGGGGGTGGAGTTGCCGGGGGTCAGCGTGCCTTGCTCGGGGCGCACCTTTTTGTCAAAACAGGGCTTCAGGCTGCGCAGCTTCTCCATGCTCAGGTCGGCGCGCAGGTTGTTGTCCTTGCTCACGCCCTTGAACGGGGTCATCAGGTCGTTGAAAAACTCGGCTTCATAGGCCTTGGCCAGGTTCTGGTGACTTTTGAATGCCAATACGTCCTGGTCTTCGCGGCTGATGTCCCACTCTTGGGCCATTTGTTCGGCATGCTCACCCATGGACAAACCGGTGCGTGGCTCGCCGTTGCGGGGCAAGGCGGGTTGCAGCAGCATGGCGGGACGCACCTTGGCCAGGGCAGTCAAACGCTGGGGCATGGTCTTGGCGCGGCTGGCTTCCAGCAAAATCTTGCGCAGTTTTTCGTTCAGGGCAATGGGCGCGTCGGAGGTGGTGTCCACACCGCCGGCAATACCGCACTCGATGTGGCCCAGTGCAATTTTGTTGGCCACCACCATGGCCGCTTCCAGGCCGGTGCCGCAGGCTTGCTGCAAATCAAACGCAGGGGTGTCACGCGACAGCGTGGTGGACAGCACGCATTCGCGCACCAGGTTGAAGTCGCGAGCGTGCTTCATGACCGCGCCACCGACCACATCGCCCAGGCGCTCGCCGTGCAGGTTGAAACGGTCCACCAGGCCTTGCAGCGTGGCGGTCAGCATCTCCTGGTTGGACGCTTGGGCATACACCGTATTGGAACGGGCGAAGGGAATGCGGTTGCCTCCAACGATGGCGACACGGCGGATGGTAATGGTCATGGTGAGTTCTTATAAAAATGGGAAAACAACAAAAAAAACAGGGCCCGGTTCAGCGGGTTTGGTAGCTCAGGTGGCCGCGCAGGTGCGGTTTGTCGCCCTTGGCGTTGCGCACTTCAAACAAGGCGTTCTGGGCCAACGGTCCCTTGGCATTGCGGGTGGACCACAGTGCAGCGCGGGCGGGCAAGAACAGCGGGGTTTTGAATTCCACGGTCACCTCGGCCTGGTCCACGGGCTGGCGCGGCATCAGCGCCGACAGCGCCCGCGCCTTGGTCCACAGACCGTGCGCAATGGCCTGGCGAAAGCCAAACAGCTTGGCCGACACCGCAGACAGGTGGATGGGGTTGAGGTCGCCCGACACCAAGCCATAACGCCGCCCGATGTCGGCTGGTGCAGAGAAATCAGCCTGGTGCGACAGCGGCAACTCGGAACCGAGCGCACTGGCAAACGCGGACCCCACGGGGGCTTTGACACCGATGCGCAACAGGGTCTGGGTGGCTTCCCACACCAGCTCGCCGTCCCGCGAAATGGCCATTTCCAGGTTGAAAATCTGGCCTTTTTCATGGGCAATCAGCTTGCCCGTGCGCATTTCCACGCGCAAGGCGTCCCCTGCATTCAGGCGCTGGTGCTGCTGGATGCGGTTGGCCAGGTGCACCGTGCCCATGGCAGGCCAAGGGCAGTTTTCAGACCCGAAAAACTCCATCGCCAGCGGAAAGGTCAGCATTTGTGGGTAGGTCAGCGGCACGCCGTTGGCTTCCTGGAAGCCGCACACCTTGGAATAGGCGGCGATCTCGGCGGCGTCCAGCACCACATTCGGGCGCACATAGCTGACCTTGGGCAGGGCCTTGATGGCGCCGGGCCGCTTGGTGCTGGAGCGCAGCGCGCCCATGTACATCTGGGCCGGGTGGGAGGGCTTGTCGATTTCAATGGTTTTCATGAAAGGCTCCGTTGGGTGCGCGAAATCAGGCGCCGATCAGGCTTTGGCCGCACACGCGCACCACATTGCCGGTCAGCCCGCTGGAGGCGGGGCTGGCAAACCAGCCAATCGCCTCGGCCACGTCCTGCGGTAACCCGCCCTGGCTCATGGAGTTCATGCGCCGACCGGCTTCGCGGATGGCAAAAGGCACGGCGGCAGTCATCTGGGTTTCGATAAAACCTGGTGCCACGGCGTTGATGGTGATGCCGCTCTTGGCAAAAATGGGGGCGGTGCTTTGCACCATGCCCGCCACACCGGCTTTGGACAGCGCGTAGTTGGTCTGGCCCAGGTTGCCCGCAATGCCGGAGATGGACGACACACACACAATGCGCCCACCAGCTTTCAAGGCACCCGACTCGACCAGCGCGTCATTGATGCGCTCTTGCGTGGACAGGTTGACGTTGACCACCATTTGCCAGAAATGCTCTTTCATGTTGGCAATGGTCTTGTCGCGGGTGATACCGGCGTTGTGCACCACCACGTCCCAGCCCCCATCGGCCTTGGCGGCGTCCACCAGCTTTTGCGGGGCATCCAGCGCACCGATGTCCAGGGCAATCGCAGTGCCACCAATCTTGGCGGCCACTTCATCCAGCCCGGCCTGGGCTTGGGGCACGTCCAGGCAGATCACCTGGGCACCTTCGCGGGCCATGACTTCGGCAATGGAGGCGCCAATACCGCGCGAGGCACCGGTGACCAACACCTTTTTGCCCGCCAGCGGCTTGGCCCAGTCGGCCGGAGCGGCCTGGGTACCCACGGCCTGTCCGATGCGGATGACCTGTGCCGACACATAGGCGCTGCGGGGCGACAGTAAAAAGCGCAAGGTGGATTCGATTTGGTCTTCCGCGCCTTCGGCCACGTACACCAGTTGCACCGCAATGGCTTTTTTGAGTTCCTTGGCCAGGGACCGGCTCAGGCCTTCCAGCGCGCGCTGGATGGTAGCTTGGCGCGGGCTCTGGCACAGCTCGGGCGGACGGCCCAAAATCACCACCCGGCCGCAAGGCAGCACCGAGCGCGCCGCATCGTGGAAGAAGGTGTACAGCGCGTCCGACTGGGTACTGTCCGTGAGGCCGGTCGCATCAAACACCAGGGCCTTGACCTTTTCGCCCGGCTTGCCGTCCACACCCCAGCGGCCCGTCATCAGGCCGGCCTTGTTGGCAATCGGCATCCACTGTGGCAATTGCGCATGGGCCACGGTCTGCGCGCCCAGGGCTTTGAACACCGTTGCGAGCGACTCCAGCAACTGCGGCTCCCCGCCTCCACCCAGCAAAACCGATCCCTTGACCACCGGCTGCCCGGCCTTGTAGCGCTCCAAAGGCAGGGGCTTGGGCAAACCCAGTGAGTCAGCGAGCTTGGCACCCAGGGGGGAATTGGCAAAATTGAGGTAGGAGTCAGTCATGGTGTGTCTCTGAATGGTGAGTTTCGGTACGTGTCGGTACCAGCGGCCCGGATGATGCGTTTCTTGCTCGGTACCGTCAAGTACCAAATGGGGTATTCTTGGATATTAGGCGTTAGACCCTAACCCCCAACACACAATACGGCCATGGACGCATCCAACCCCAACTCTGAAGCCACCGAGCACCGCCAACGGCTGTTTGACGGCATGGCGCGGGCCGTCGCCGCCAAGGGCTATGGCACCATCACCATCGCCGACATCGTGCGGGAAGCCTGCGTCTCCCGGCGCACCTTCTACGAGCACTTTGACACCAAGGCCGACTGCCTGATCGCCCTGTACGAGTCGGCCAGCCGCTACGCGCTCAACGCGCTGCGTTCTTCGATCGACCCGGCGCGCACCTGGCAAGCCCAGGTGGACGAGGCCATGGCGGCCTACTTGGGATGTCTGGCGGGCAACCCCATGTTGATGCGCACGCTGTTTATCGAAATCCTGGGCCTGGGAGCGGGCGGTCTGGCGGCGCGCCGGGGCGTCAACCTGGAAATCGCAGAATTCATGCTCAAGATCATCAATGCCGCAGAAGGTGCTGCGGTATTGACGCCCGACATGGCCATGGCGGTGGTAGGGGGCATCAATGAACTGGCGCTCCAGCTCATCGAACAAGACCGTGCGCAAGACATGAAACAGATCGCCAGCGCGGCGGGCGCTTTGCTGCGCGCCGTGGTGAACGCCGCATTGGTCGACACAGCGACTCTTCCCCGTGAGAATGGATGCTCCATCCAATAATGCCTTGGCATCATTTGCCTAGGCAAATTTGTAGAACCGGCCCACAAAAGAGATCACGCCAAGAACATCAGGAGACTGCGGCGCAGATATCGACAGATTGCCCACTGACGGACTGCACCAGGTAATTGCCCGCAGTGTCAATCGTGAAGACAACCTCCCCCATATACAGCGATGTTGATGGTCCGGCCGGGATGTCCGTCGGATAGAGTATGACAACGTTGTGGCCCGTGAGGGCGACCGTCTGTGTCCCATCGCTGTTGTACGTGGTGTGGTTTGCCGCCCCGTTGGATTTGGTCTCGAACGTTTTTTTGTTTTTCCAATTGGTGAAGCGCAGCACATAGCCGGTCCCCGCTTCGATGGTTCGGGTAATGCCGAACTTATCCTTGGTCTCCCTTAGGTCATAATTTCCAACATTCCAGCCTTCAATACGCAATTTGAAACCGTTGCAGGCTATTCCAGTTGGAAAATTAATGGTGAAGTCGGGTGGAGTTTCCGCCATGGCCAGGCTGCTGCAGCCCAGCGTGGCGGTCATGATGCATGCCGCAAGAAGGCGGTTTTTCAATAGGTTCAGGGTTTTCATGGTGTTCTCCAAAGAAAGTAGCAGCCCTGGGCGTTGAGTGGTGCAGCACAACAAACACTGTCGCAGACACGCCCAGTCCAAAGAGCGAGCGCTGCGATAAAAATCTCACCCGCGCTCACCATTCGGCGCCGTGCATTCCTGAAAACGAATGACAAAACGCAAATAAAAACTGAGCCCCCAAAGGGCCTGCAGGGCCGCCGTGAAGCGCTGCGATAGCTTGATGTTCGCGTGTGGGGTGATGTGGTGCAGCCGTTGGGCGCACCAGAACTGGCGTGCTGCGTCACCACCACGCCAGACTTGTTAACAAATCGGATTGACTTGAAACAAGGGGTGTGCTGAGATGGAAGCCGCGCGAGGCAGTCGCGCTAGCGAAACCAACCCGAGGGAGCTTCAGTTGAACCACCTACGCCGGAAATTTGAGCCGGCCATCTTCGCACCTGCCATCGCCCTGTTGAACCGCATGGGCTACAGCAAGAAGTTCACGCTGCTGTGGCTGGTGTCCCTGGTCGCGATTGCGGTGGTGATTTATGGCCTGTTCGTCAACCTGAACCGCGTGATTCAGCCATCGCTGCGCCAGCTCGAAGGCCTGGCTTTGATCGAACCGCTGTCGCGCACTGTGCAGCAGGCGCAACTGCACCGCGGACTCTCAGCCGCGCTGCTCGGGGGCAACGCAGCGCTGCGCGAGCGGCGCGCCGCCCAGGAAGCCCAGCTGGCGCAGGCATTGCGCGTAGTGGCCCAGTCCTTGCCCGCAGCGCTGGCAACGGGTGGCGCTCTGCGCCTTATCCAGGAAGACTGGGAGCGCCTGCGCACCCAGGGCCTGGAATGGACGGCGCAAGAGAACTTCGCCGCGCATACCCGGCTGATCGAACAGCTCCAGCTGTTTGAGATTTCGATCGCCGACAGTTATGCACTGGTCCTGGACCCGGAAATTGCCACCTTCTACCTGATCGACACCGCCATCAGGCGCATGCCGCACGCCCTTGAATACCTGGGCCAGTTGCGCGCCTACGGCACCGTGGTTCTGGGCCAAAAGTCGATGACCCCAAGCCAGACCGCCAAACTGCACGCGCTGCAGGCTCAGCTGGACAGCGCGCTCCAGGAACTGAAGGTCAACATCGAAAAGACCGGCAGCCACCATCCTGCAGTGCGGGCGTCGCTGCTGGCCTCCTATGAGGGCCTCGCCGAATCGGCGCGGCAGGTTTCGGATCAGGTGGACTCGGACTTGCTGAGTGGCCTTTTTGCGATGCCTTCAACAGCCTTTCTGAACATGGCCACTGCGGAAATCGACAAAGGCTATACGCAACTGCACGGCACCCTGTTGCCCACCGCCAGGACCTTGATCGAGTTGCGCATTGCCCAGGCCCAAGAAGCGCTGTTCTGGACGGTGGGCGGCGCTCTGTTGCTGTTTTTGCTGGTGGTCTACCTCGCGGTTGGCAGCTACTACGCCATCGTTGGCAGCATCCGCTCCTTGGTCCGTTCCGCGCACGCGCTGGCCGAAGGCGATTTGAGTCGGCGGGTCACACTGCGCACCCGCGACGAGCTGAGCCTGGTGGGCGACAGCGTCAATCGCATGGCCGACGGCTTCAGCGCCATGCTGGCCGAGCGCACCCAGGCGCAGGAGGTGCTGGCCCAGAGTCAGCGGCGGCTGCGCGCCATTATCGAAACCGCGCTGGACGCCGTGGTGCAGATCGACGCCGCAGGCACCATCACCGGCTGGAACGTACAAGCCGAAACCATCTTTGGCTGGAGCGAGGCCGAGGCGCTCGGTCGCCCGCTGCACGAAACCGTGATCCCGCCGCAATACCGAGTAGCCCATACCGAAGGCATGCAGCGCTTTCTGCGGGGCGGTGAGAAGTCCATTCTCAATTCACGCATCGAGATCTCCGGGCTGCACCGCAGCGGCCACGAATTCCCCATCGAATTGACGGTCACCCCGATCACCACCGCCCAGGGCTATGAATTCAGCGCCTTCATCCGCGACATCACCCAGAAGAAGCAATCTGAAGGCTTGATCTGGAAACAGGCCAACTTCGACGCATTGACCGGCCTGCCCAACCGCCACATGCTGTTTGACCGGCTGGGGCAGGAGATCAAACGGGCCGAACGCGCCCGCCTGCCCATGGCCTTGCTGTACCTGGATCTGGACCGTTTCAAGGAGGTCAATGACACGCTGGGGCACCGCATGGGCGACCTGCTGCTGCTGGAGGCAAGCCGACGCATCAGCGCCTGCGTGCGCGACACCGATACCGTGGCCCGCATGGGGGGAGACGAGTTCATCGTCATCCTGACCGAACTCAACGAAGTCAAAAAGATAGATGGGCTGGCCCAGAACATCCTGGACGCCCTGGCCCAACCGTTCAAACTGGAACAGGAGAGCGCCTTTGTCACAGCCAGCATCGGCATCACGCTGTATCCACACGATGCCACGGGAATGGAGACCTTGATCCAAAGCGCCGACCAGGCCATGTATGCCGCCAAGAACACCGGGCGCAACCGGTTTTGCTATTTCACCCAGGCCATGCAGCAAGCGGCCCTGTCCCGCCTGCGCATGACCAATGACTTGCGCGGGGCGCTGGCGGGCGAGCAGTTCCGGGTCTACTACCAGCCCATCATGGACTTGGCCGCGGGCCGCATCACCAAAGCCGAGGCCTTGGTGCGCTGGCAGCACCCGACGCGTGGACTGGTCAGCCCCGCCGAATTTGTGCCGCTGGCCGAGGAAACCGGCCTGATCCTGGAGATCGGCGACTGGGTGTTCAGGCAAGCGGTGCACCAGGCCAAGCAATGGCGCAACCGCTACGACCCGCAGTTTCAAATCAGCGTGAACATGTCGCCGGTGCAGTTCCACAGCGCCGAAAGCCCATGCCAGGCTTGGCTGGCCTACATGCGCGAACAGGAGGTACCGGGGCAAGCCATGGTGATCGAAATCACCGAAGGGTTGTTGCTCAAAGAGGACGCCGGGGTGAAGAACACACTCCAGCAATTCCACGCGGCGGGGGTCAAGATCGCGCTGGATGATTTCGGCACCGGCTATTCATCGCTGTCCTATCTGCAAAAGTTTGACATCGACTACCTGAAGATAGACCAGTCCTTCACCGGCAAACTCGAACCCGGCTCCAGCGCCCTGGCCCTGTGCGACACCATCATCATCATGGCGCACCGGTTGGGCATGCAAGTGATCGCAGAAGGGGTGGAGACACAGGCACAGCGCGCCTTGCTGGCTGCTGCCGGATGCAACTATGGCCAAGGGTACCTGGTCTCCAGGCCGGTGCCCCCAGAGGCGTTTGAGGCTTTGTTGCGAACAGACCAGGCAGCACAGGATGCGGACGCAAGGGCGGCGCAACGCACGCCTCTTTAAGAGGCATAAAAAGGGGAAAAGGCAAAAACCGCCCCCACAGCATCCATGCGCCTTCCCAGCCCTTTATGCCCCGCAAGCCGCATGGGATATGCCTAAGAAAAAAAAGAACACTAGCGGACTGGCACCACAACCACCGGCGTAAGCCCCAGGCGCTTGGCGCGGCGTGCAAACCGTCGGTCATCAAAGCTCATGAACTCCGTGCAGCCGCTGCTGGCCAGCAGGTGCAGCGCGTCGGCAAAATCCAGCCCGTCTTTGTGCAAGGCCAATGCATCGGTCACGCGTGCCCATTCTTCGACCGTCACGTTGGCAAGACCCAGCAAGTGGTGGACAACACGACCAAAATCATCTGCTGCAAAACCGTAAAAAGCGCGCAACACCCATTCCAGCTCCAGCACCACCGTGATCGGAACAAATACCTGCTTGGTTTCGGTCAGCAAACGGTGGGCTATGGGGCGCTGTTTTTCCGCCTCGGGGTCTGCGGGGTCGTCCACATAAAACCGGGCCAATATATTGGTGTCAAGAGCAATCATCGGCACCTTCACGCATGGCCAGCGCCACGTCAAAATCGGCCAGACTGCGCTTGCCCGGTTTTTTGCACACCAGCATGCCAAAGCCGTCTTCGGCCTGGGTGGGGGCCAGCTGGCGCTTTACCTCGGCATGGATCACATGTCCCTCCAGCCGAAAATCAAGTTGACAGCCCGGCGTAATGCCCAGTTTGCGCCGAATGTCCGCCGGTATGACGACTTGGCCTTTGTGTGAAACGGTAACGGTCAGCATGGTGCATCCTCATCTTACATGGTAAGACGAATTTAGCGAAACGCTGCACGGGTGTCAATAGCTGTCCCATTTCAGGAAAGCAAGAAAGGGGCCCCAAAAAGGAAAAAGGGGCCAGGCTCAAGAAAGCAAAAAGGGGCCAGGCTCGAATTACCCACGAATTACCCACGAATTACCCACGAATTACCCACGAATTACCCACGAATTACCCACGAATTACCCACGAATTACCCACGAATTACCCACGAAT
>Ga0209343_10009191_pt1 | contig 11378 bp, 5 predicted proteins | sample RifCSPlowO2_02_FD_184026 | JGI IMG/M metagenome (GOLD analysis project Ga0209343, IMG submission 184026) | Groundwater microbial communities from Rifle, Colorado - Rifle CSP2_plank lowO2_0.2 (SPAdes) (version 2) | ecosystem: Environmental > Aquatic > Deep subsurface > Groundwater | place: Rifle... | reverse complement strand
CCACCTCGGCCATGATGGACAGCGCGATCTCGGCCGGGGTCTTGCTGCCGATGTACAGGCCGGCCGGCCCGTGCAGCGCGTCCAGCTCGGACTCGCCCAGACCGAAGTGTTCGCGCAGGCGGTCCCGCCGCAGCGCGGTGTGCCGCCGCGAGCCGATGGCGCCGACGTAGAAGGCCTCGGACTGCAGCGCGTCGATCAGGGCCAGGTCATCGAGCTTGGGGTCGTGCGTGAGCGCCACCACCGCGGTGCGCGCGTCGGGCTTCAAGCGCAGGATCAGGTCGTCCGGCATCTCGTGGCTGAGGGTCACGCCGTCCAGCGCCCAGCTGGCGCGCTGTTCCTCGCGCGGGTCGCAGACGATGACCTCGAAGTTCAGGCTCAGCGCCATCTGGCTCAGGAAGCGCGAAAGGTCGCCCGCGCCGATCACGATCAGCCGGTGGCGCGGCCCGAAGTGGGTGACCAGCGTGTCGTCGGTCAGCTCCGGCACACCGTCGCGCCGGCCCGGCTGCAGCTCCACCGCGCCGCTGCGCAGGTCCAGCCGGCGCTGTGTGCTGCGCCGCTCCAGGTTGGCCTGCAACAGCTGCGGCAACTGGCTGTGCGCGGCCACCGGCTCCAGCACCAGCTCCACCGTGCCACCGCAGGGCAGGCCAAAGCGGTGCGCCTGGTCGGCGGAGATGCCGTAGCGCAGGGTGGCGGGCCGGCCTTGCGCGCACACCGCGTCCAGCCCTTCTTCGCGCACGCGGCGGATCAGGTCGTCCTCGATGCAGCCGCCCGAGACCGAACCCACCGTTTCACCCCGGCCGTTGATGGCCATGAGCGAGCCCGGCGGCCGGGGGGATGAGCCCCAGGTGCGGGTCACCGTGACGAGCAACACCGGCAGGCCCGCTGTGTGCCAGGCCTGCGCCGCGCGCAGGACTTGGGTGTCCAGGTCTTCCATGGTCACACTCCTTTCGCGTTCAGGCGAGTTTGAACGGCAGCGCGCGCAGCGGCTTGCCGGTCAGGCGGCTGATGGCGTTGGCAAACGCCGGCGCCAGTGGCGGCAGACCCGGCTCGCCCATGCCGGTGGGCGGGTCGGCGCTGGGCACGGTGTGCACGCTGATGGCCGGCATGTCGGTCACCCGCGCCACCGTGTAGTCACCAAAGTTCTGCTGCTCGATCACGCCGTCCTTGAGCGTGATGGCCGCCCCCGGCAGGCACATGCCCAGGCCCATCAGGGCCGCGCCCTGCACCTGCGCCTCCACCGTGCGCGGGTTCACCACGAGATTGCAGTGCACGCCGGCCGTGACCCTGTGCAGCAGCGGCTGGCCGTCTTTCACCGAGGCCTCGACCACGTAGGCCACCACCGACTCGAAAGACTCGTGAACCGCCACGCCCCAGGCGCGGCCGCCGGGCAAGGGCTTCTTGCCGTAGCCGCTTTGGTCCACCGCCAGTTGCAGCGCCGCGCGGTGGCGCGGGTGCTCGGCGCCCATGAGCTTCATGCGGTAGGCCACCGGGTCCTGGTTGGTCTCGCGGGCGATCTGGTCGATCAGCGTTTCCATCACGAAGGCGGTGTGCGTGCTGCCCACGCTGCGCCACCACAGCACCGGGACGTTGACCTTGGGGTGATGCACCGTCAGCCGCATGGGCAGCGGGTACGGCGCGCGCATGCCCTCCACGGCGGTCATGTCAACGCCGTTCTTGACCATCATCGCCTCGAAGGGCGAACCGGCCAGGATGGACTGGCCCACGATCACGTGGTCCCAGGCCAGCACCTGGCCGCTGGCGTCAAAGCCCACCTGCGCGCGGTGCAGGTGCATGGGGCGGTAGTAGCCGCCCTTGATGTCGTCCTCGCGGCTCCACAGCGTGCGCACCGGCGCGCGCAGGCCGGCGGCCTGGGCCGCCTTGGCGATGGTGCAAGCCTCCACCACGTAGTCGCTGGTGGGGATGGCGCGGCGGCCGAAGCCCCCGCCGGCGGACTGCACCAGCACCTTCACCTGCTCGGGCTTGAGGCCCAGGGTGCGCGCGGCGGCCATGCCGTCCAGGCCGGGCATCTGCGAGCCGACCCAGAGCGTGGCGCCCTGCTCCGACAGCTCCACCGTGCAGTTCAGCGGCTCCATGGGCGCGTGCGCCAGGTAGGGAAACACGAACTCGGCCTCGATCTTTTTCGGCGCATTGGCCAGCGGCGCCATGTCGGCGTCGAAATGTTTCGCGCCGGGCTGGCCTGCCATTTCGCGGTACTGCACCAGCTGGCGGACGCTGTCTACCTTCTCGACCGTGCTGGTGTCCCACTCGAGCTTGAGCGCGTCGCGCGCGGTCTTGGCCGGCCAGTAACCGTCGGCGATCACCACCACGCCCTCGGCACCGCGGTCCAGCGGCACGCGCAGCACCGCCTTCACGCCCTTCACGGCGCGCGCCGCGGTGTCGTCCACCGACTTCAGCTTGGCGCCGAACACGGGCGGGCGCGCAACCACGGCGGTGAGCTGGCCGGGGCGGCGCACGTCGATGCCGAAGTCCTGCCGGCCGCTGCTCTTGGCGGCGGCGTCCAGCCGCGTGGTGGGCTGGCCGATCAGGCGGAACTGCTTCGGGTCCTTGAGCGGGACGCTGGCGGGCACCGGCAGGGCCATCGCGGCTTCGGCCAGCTCGCCGTAGCCCAGGCGCCGGCCGCCGGCGCCGAGCACCGCGCCGTTCTCCGTGCGCAGGCTCGCAGCGTCCACACCCCATCGCGTGGCAGCCGCCTGCACCAGCATGGCCCGGGCGCGGGCGCCCAGCTCGCGGTACTGCGTGAAGCTGTGTTTGATCGAATTGGAACCACCCGTGAGGTGCATGCCGAACAGCGGGTCGGCGTAGGCCATGTCGTTGGTGCCGAGCTGGCTGCGCACCTTGGACCAGTCGGCGTCCAGTTCCTCGGCCAGGATCATGGGCAGCGCGGTCTGCACGCCCTGGCCGAACTCCAGCCGGTTGACCGTGACGGTGACGGTGCCGTCGGGCGCGATGGCCACGAAGGCGCCGGGCATCTCCACCGGCTTGAGGGCGGCGGGGGCAGCGGCGCCCTGGCTGTGCGCGGCCAGCGGGAACAGGCCCAGCGCAAAACCGCTGGCCGCGCCCAGCTTGAGAAAGGTGCGGCGCGGCAGCTCGGCCACAGCGGGGGTGTCGGCATCACGCGCCAGCAGGAGTTGCAGCGCGCGCGGGAGTTCTTGCATGGATGTATTGAACATGGTGGTTGCTCCTTCAGGCCAGGGTGCGCGCGGCGTCGGCCACGGCGGCGCGGATGCGGGCGTAGGTGCCACAGCGGCAGACGTTGCCGGCCATGGCGGCGTCGATGTCGGCGGCGGCGGGTTGTTGGCCCTTGGGCAGCGTTTTGAGGAAGGCGGTGGCGCTCATGATCTGGCCGCTCTGGCAGTAGCCGCACTGGGCCACGTCGTGCTTCACCCAGGCGTCGCGCACGGCGCGGCCCACGCGGTCATCTCCCCCGGTGACGGCTTCGATAGTGGTGACCTTTTTGCCCTCGACGCTGCTGATGGGCGTGACACAGGAGCGCACGGCCTGGCCGTCGACGTGCACGGTGCAGGCGCCGCACAGGGCCGCGCCGCAGCCGAACTTGGTGCCGGTCAGGCCCAGCGAATCGCGCAGCGCCCAGAGCACGGGCGTGGAGGGATCGACGTCGAGCTGCTGGGCGCGACCGTTGACTTGCAGGGTGGTCATGGGGGATCTCCTGGAAACATGGGGAACGGGGATGCGGGTTCCCGTGGCCGCAACCCCGGGAAGGGCGCCAGTGTCGTCCCGGGGCCCCGCCCGGCGTTAGCCTGAACCTGCGCCATGTTTGCCCAATCCTGCGAGCGCGCTGCACAAACGGGCAAGTGCCGATACCATGGCCCGCAGACCTGACACCAGCACCCCGCCATGCCCGATCCTTCCTCCACCCCACCCGCGCCCGGCGCGCGCGAGTCCATCGTCCGGCGCTTGCTGGAGCGGGCGATCGACAGCTCGCCGCACATGCCGCCCGAGATTCCGGGACTGATGCTGATCCGCATCGACCAGCCCTTCCTGAACACCTGCAGCGTCTACGAACCCTGCGTGGCCGTGATCGTGCAGGGCAGCAAGCGGATCACGCTGGGCGACGAGACCCTGTGCTACGGCGAGGATCGCTACCTGATCACGTCGATGGACCTGCCGGTGAGGTCGGCGGTGGTCGAAGCCAGCGCCGTGCGGCCGTACCTCGGCGTGGCCCTGCGCCTGGACTGGCGCGAGATCGCCTCACTGATGCTGGAGTCGCCCGCGGCGCCCGCAGGGACCGTGCCCCGCGACAGCCGCGCCATGACCACCGGCGCCCTCACCACGCCCTTGCTCGAAGCCTTCGACCGCCTGCTCGCCCTGCTGGACCAGCCCGAACACATCCCGGCGCTGGCGCCGCTGATCAAGCGCGAGATCCACTACCGCCTGCTCACGGGCGAAGCCGGTGCGCGTCTGCGCCAGATCGCCACCGTGGACACCCAGAGCCACCAGGTCGCGCGCGCCATCGCCAGCCTCAACGCCCGCTTCACCGAGCCACTGCGGGTCGAGACACTGGCCCGCGAATCGGGCATGAGCCTCTCGACCTTCCACCACCATTTCAAGACGCTGACGGCCATGAGCCCGCTGCAGTACCAGAAGCAGCTGCGCCTGACCGAAGCGCGCCGCCTCATGCTCTCCGAAGGCATGGAGGCGTCCACCGCCGCGTTTCGCGTGGGCTACGAAAGCCCGTCGCAGTTCAGCCGAGAGTACCGCCGCTCGTTCGGCGCGCCGCCGTCGAAAGACGTGGCCGATTTCCGCTGGCAGCAGGAGCCCGTGGCGGCTTGACGGTCGAACGTGCCGCTGCCCCTTCGCATCAATGGGTGAGGCCGTGCCGGACGCTGGCCCGGGTCAGCGGCCGCTGGCCCTTCCCGCGCACGCTGTTGTCCAGTTGGTTTCTGAAGCCGGGAGCGGCCTTGGACGGCGCCCGGTCTTCGGGCCGTTCAGGTGCTGCTGGATCGGACGAACGATCGCCGTCCGCCGTGGCGCTGGTCGGTGGGGCGCCTGGCGCTTCCGGCGGAGTGCCCGCCTCGGCCAGCGAAGCGAGGGGCCAGGGACCCATCGGCGCCCTTGCGCTCAACGACGCCCAGCGACCCGCATCCACGACAGCCTGCCGCAGGGCCGACTCCAGCTGCGAGGCCCGCACCGCGCGCTGCACGAACAGGCCGTGATCGTCCATCACCGGCTGGTGGCGCACCGCGCGTTGCACATACAGGAACGAGGGCACCGAATGGCCGGGCGCACCCAGATGGTCCATCGGGTTGTCCAGTCGGGCGCCCAGCAGCAGCCCTTCGGGAAACTGCCCCGCGAATTCGGCATGGGCCAGGTCAAAGCCCATCCCAGCTCCCGCCGAGGCCATGCCCAGGTCCCCCGGGTAGGCCTGGATCAGCGCGCGAAGAGCGTAGGTCAGAGGGGTGGGCTCGGTCGGAGAAAACGACCACCAGGCACCCGGCACCGAAGGGAGTGGCAGCGCGCGGGTAGTCGGGCCGGCAACCGGCGTGCGCAACACCGGCGCAGCGGGCGGCGTGGGTCCGACCCGATCCGCCCCGCCCGGGGACGGCGGTGGTGGTTCGGGATCGTCGGCGACCCCGTTCACCGTGACGGTCACGGTGGCCGTGGCGGTGTCGCCCTGCCCGTCGCTGACGGTGTAGCTGAAGCTGGTGGTGCGGCTTTCGCCCTCCGCCAAGTCGTCGAAGGCGCCGTTGGGGTCGAAGCTCACCTGGCCCGCGGCGTTGATGTTGAACAGCCCGCCCGCACTGCCGGGCGTGTTCGTCTGCACCGCCGTGCCCAGCGGGTCGCCATCCACATCGCTGTCGTTGCCCAGCACGTTGCCCAGCACGGTGGGCGCGGCGTCTTCGGCCACCGCGAACGCGTCGTCGGCAGCCACCGGCGAGTCGTTCACGTCGCGGAAGTGCAGGTCGGTCACCAGCGGCACCGCGTTCGATCCGTCGGCCAACAGCGCTGGCACACCGCCCAGGTTCAGCGTGCCAGCGGTGCGGTTCTCATCGTTGGCGTCGAAGCCGTCGAACGCATCGCCGCCCTCGAAGATGTCCAGCAGCCCATCGCCATCGCTGTCGGTGGTGGCCGTGACGGAGACCGGCTGGCCATCGCCGCGCTCGGCCACGTCCTGCAGGCCGTCGTTGTCGCTGTCGGCGTCCAACACGTCCGCTGTGCCGTCGCTGTCGGTGTCCACCGGTGCCAGGCCTTCGCCCGCGCCGGGGCTGCTCTCGTACGCGTCGTCCAGGCCATTGCCGTCGCCATCGGTGCCCGAGGGCGCCACGTAGCCGGCGGTGGTCTGCGCCTCCACGTTGTCGGTCACGCCATCGTCGTCGCTGTCCAGATCCAGCGCCCCGCCCACCGGAATTGCCACCACACCGAAGACCAGGCCCTGCGGGTCGTATCCGGCATAGGTCAGCTCAAGGCTGGCGGCACCAGGGTCGATCTCGAAGAAGGTGTAGCCGTTGAATCCCCCGGCGTTGGAGGTGATCACGGTCCCGCTCTGGCCCGGCGTGGTGGACTCCACACCATCGAGCAGCGCATAGACCCCTGTGTTGAACACATCGGCGTTGTCCAGCACCACCAGGGTTTCGCTCGACGTGACAGTCGACGACTCACCGGTGCCGCCCTGCCCCGCCAGGCCGATGACATAGCGGTAGACGTAGCCGCCGGTGCCCAGGGCTTCGGCCGAGGTGCCGAAGTCGAGCTCGATCGTGCGGGGAAAGTCGCCGATCAAGTCCAGATACAGCGTTGGCAGGGTAAGCGACTGCCCATACAGCTCCACGTCGGCGGTGGGCTGTGGCGGCTCCCAGATCCGCCACTGATCGCCACCGGTGTCGCCGCTCAGCACGGTCACGGTGACACCGCCGTCGGGCAGCGTGCCGGGCCCGGCGGGCTCCAGAGGGACAAACCCCGACCCCGCCTCCAGCTGGTCCGCCAGGGCCACCGTGGGAACGATCATCGACACCTCGGCGTCCAGGTATTCGGCGGTGTCCAGCATGCCGTCGCCGTCGTCGTCGATGTCCTGCGTGTTGTTCACGCCATCCCCGTCGCTGTCGAGGTGGATGCTCACCGTGGCCATGGTGTGCCCCCCCTGTCCGTCCGACACCGTGTAGGTGAAGCGCTCCGCCTCCGTGACGCCGGGTGCGGCGTCGTAGGTCAGCGAGCCATCGGCATGGACGGTGACGGTGCTGCCCGACGGCAGGGTCACCGGAACATCCACCGCCACGCCAGCGCCATTGATGCGGGTCAGGTTCAGCACGCCGTCGCCGGCATCGCTGTCGTTGGCCAGCACGTCGAACACGGTGCTGGTCGGCCCCACGGTGAACGCGTCGTCGCCCGCCACCGGAGGCGTGGCGTTGACCGGCAGGAAGGTGACGTTCACCAAGCCCAGCGCGGTTTCGCCGTCTTCGTTGCTGACCCGGTAGGTGAAGGAGTCGGTCATGGCGGTCACGCCATCGCCCATGATGGTGACCTGCCCGTCGGTCTCCAGCGTCACCGTCATCCCCGAGGGCAATATGGCGGTGACGCCCGGGCTCATGGGCACGTCCAGGATCTCGGTGATGGTCAGCGCGCCACCCGACAGATCGGTGTCGTTGGCGGTCAGGTCCACCGTGACCGGCAGGTTGACCGCCGTGGTCACCGTGTCGCTCTCGGCGATCACGCCGGTCTGCCCCGAGTCCGCGCGCACGAACAGCCAGGATTCGAGGAAGGCATCGCCGTTGTCCGCGATGCCGATGCGCAGGGTGTTCGCCTGCCCGTACACCACGCTGAAGGTCAGCGGGATCGTGACGGTGAAGCCGTCCATCTGCGTGTTGAGCGCGCCGCCCGAGTTGTTCACAAACAGCGAGGGGTTGGCGCTCTCGTAGCTGCCCGAGGCGTGTTCGGGGTTGGGGTCGTTGGCCACGTCCGATTCCAGGCTGGTCGGGTTGACGTTGCCCGCGTCGTTGATGGTGTCGATGTTGATCGGCAGCCCGTTGGGCACCAGGGCCTGGTTCACACCGTTGACGTTGACGAGCACGGCGTCGCCGAAGGTCGAGTACACGTATTCGTTGTAGTCCTCCGAGCCGAAGACGATCTCCAGGGTCATCTGGCCGGTGTCTCCGGCGCTGGCGCCCGGTGGCACATCCGGCACGAACACGATGTCCAGGAACGAGGCGTCGAACGAGCCCAGGCCGTTCGACAGGGCGTCGAAGATCGGGTCGCCGTCCACGCCATCGGGTGCGTCCACGCTGTAGAAACCCAGGTCGTTGGGGCCGGCCACGCTGCCGATGTCGTCGGCGGTGGTGAACAGCACGCCCGAGGTGAAACCCAGAGCGACCGGATCGAAGCTGGCGCCCGAACCCGTGGTGAAGGTGCCCGCCTGGTCCGCGCCGCCGCTGTAGGTGGCCGACACGATGCTCACGCCGTTGCCCAGGATGGTTTCCGCCAGCCCCACGGCGCCCACCGTGCCCACGGGCGTGAGCGTGAGGTCCAGCGCGTGCAGCCAGTTCTGGGGCGCCAGCTCGGCGGTGGTGTCCACCGTGCCCCGTTGCGCCTCCAGCGTCCAGTCGCCGCCCAGCTCGGTGTGGCCGGTGGCGTCGGTCGAGGCGGCGACGTCCGCACCGGTGAGGTCGGCCCACAGCGACAGTGCTGCCTCGCCCTCGGCGCCCGCACCGTAGTCGCAGGCGTAGATCAGGATGTCACCCTCGGGCGACAGGGCCTGCCCGATGGCCAGCAGGTCGTCGTGGTGCAGCCCCTGGATGGCGTCCACGGTCACGCTCCCGCTGCCCAGCGACAGGCTACCGCTGTCGCCGTGGCTCACGATGTGGATGGCGTCGATGCCGGTGCGCCCATCCAGGGCGTTGGCGATCTGGTCGATGCCGTCTTCGTCCAGGTTCAACACGATCACCTCGCGCTCCGGCGCGGCGAAAGCGGCGGGGTCGGGCACACGGGCGTCCACGAACACCAGCTCCTGGCGCGCGGGTGCATCGGGGGTGGCCGCCAGCGTGTCGTCGAACGGGTCGTCGGTTTCGGTGCTCGGCTCGGCGCCACCATCGGAAGCCGTGACCGCCGAGGCCTCCGTTTCGTCCTCCGCGTCGCTTGGAGCGGGAGCGAGCGCTGGCGCCAGATCCGGCACATCCGGCTCGGCCTGCTCCACCGGCTCGGGCGCCTCGACCGAAGCCGGCGGCTGCTCGATCACCGTGGCGGCCAGGGCTCCGTCAAAAACAAGGCGGGGCTCCAGCACCCACCGCGTGCTCTGCAGCCTGAGCGGCGTTCGCCGTGCGATGGGTGACGTGCTGGCCGCGATCGGGCGGGCAGCAGCGCTCTCGGGCGTTGCGCCGCAACCCGGGCTTTGCAGCCCTCGCGTCTTGCGTGTCTGGTCCATGCGAGTGCCTTTGCGTCGGCTTCAAGCCGCCCCATGCAGACCATGGGGTGCGCCAGCGCAGTTTTCCTCTCAGCATGATGCCCTCGGCCGACGCACCCGATCAAGCCAAAAGACCGAGAAAAAGCACCTAACTCCTTGATTTGGCTCAAAAAACTCTCGCGCACCTCAGCCGCCGGAGAGCGCGGCCGAGGTGCGCCGCACCATGTCCAGAAACGCCAGCAGCGCGGGGTGGTGCCCCCCGTCCTTGGAAAGGCAGTGGGTGTCGTACGGCAGCAGCGGGCGGGCCAGCGGGCGGAACACCACCCCCGGCAGACCCGCCTGGGCCAGCGCCGCCGGCACCAGCCCGACGCCCAGCCCCTGGCCAATGACCGACACCACGCTCAGCCAGTGCTGCAGCTCCAGCCGCACCTCGGGCTCATGGCCGGCGTCAGCGCAGGCCGCCAGGATGCGGTCGTGGTAGTCCGCCGACACCGCCCGCGAGACGATGGCAAACGGCTCGCCCTGCAGCCGGTCCAGCGACAGGCTTGGCGCCTGCGCGGCCGGGTGGTGCGCCGGCAGGCAGGCCATGAACGGCTGGCTCGACACCAAAATCTGCGAAAACCCCTTTGGCACCCGCGTGGTGTGAACAAACCCCACGTCCAGCCGGCCGTGTACCAGGTCGATCAACTGTTCGCTGGAGCTGAGCTCGCGCAACACCAGCCGCAGGCCGGGGTGGGCCTGGCCAAACGCCTGCAGCATCTGCGGCAGGCCGCGGTAGAGCACCGCGCCGGCGAAGCCGATCTGCAACTGCCCGGCCAGGCCCTGCGCCACGTCCCGCGCCTGGCGGGCGGCCTCGGCGGCCTGGTCCAGCAGCGCCCGGGCCGCCGGCAAAAAGGCCTGCCCGGCCGCTGTCAGCGCCACGCCCCGGCTGTTGCGGATGAACAGCTGCGCGCCCACCGACGCTTCGAGCTGCTGGATGTTCATCGTCAGCGGCGGCTGCGTCATCGCCAGCCGCTGGGCCGCGCGGCCGAAGTGCAGCTCTTCGGCGAGCACGAGAAAACAGCGCAGATGTCGGAATTCCATGAATACAAACTTTGTATTGATCAATCGGCAATCAATATTAGACAGCTATTCATGCCGGCGCCACAATCCACCCCCAACCGAGGCACACAAACCCTTTCAACGGAGACCCGCACCATGGCATCGAACAAAGCAACTTTCAGCTGGGAAGACCCCTTCCACCTGAGCGCCCAGCTCACCGACGACGAGCGCCAGGTGCAGGACGCCGCCCGCGCCTACTGCCAGGAGAAGCTGCTGCCCCGCGTCACCGAGGCCTTCCGCCACGAGAAAACCGACGTGGCCATCTTCCGCGAGATGGGTGAACTCGGCCTGCTCGGCCCCACCATCCCCGAGGCCTACGGCGGCAGCGGCCTCAACTACGTCTGCTACGGCCTGGTGGCGCGCGAAGTGGAGCGCGTGGACTCCGGCTACCGCAGCATGATGAGCGTGCAGAGTTCGCTGGTGATGGTGCCCATCAACGAGTTCGGCACCGAAGCGCAGAAGCAGAAGTACCTGCCCAAGCTGGCCACCGGTGAATGGATCGGCTGCTTCGGCCTGACCGAACCCAACCATGGCAGCGACCCCGGCAGCATGGTCACCCGCGCCAAGGCCGTGCCCGGCGGCTACTCGCTGAGCGGCGCCAAGATGTGGATCACCAACAGCCCGATCGCCGATGTGTTCGTGGTCTGGGCCAAGGACGACGGCGGCCAGATCCGCGGCTTCATCCTCGAAAAAGGCTTCAAAGGCCTGAGCGCCCCCGCCATCCACAGCAAGGTCGGCCTGCGCGCGTCCATCACCGGCGAGATCGTCATGGACGAAGTCTTCGTGCCGGAAGAAAACGCCTTCCCCGACGTGCGCGGCCTCAAAGGCCCGTTCACCTGCCTGAACAGCGCACGCTACGGCATCGCGTGGGGCGCGCTGGGCGCCGCAGAAGACTGCTACTTCCGCGCCC
>Ga0209343_10009189_pt1 | contig 11379 bp, 8 predicted proteins | sample RifCSPlowO2_02_FD_184026 | JGI IMG/M metagenome (GOLD analysis project Ga0209343, IMG submission 184026) | Groundwater microbial communities from Rifle, Colorado - Rifle CSP2_plank lowO2_0.2 (SPAdes) (version 2) | ecosystem: Environmental > Aquatic > Deep subsurface > Groundwater | place: Rifle... | reverse complement strand
ATATTTCCTTTCTTGATACCAAATAATAGTTCTAATGGCAAAGGATATGTTGAATTGCCCTATACCCTTCCCCAGGATTTTACATTATTTGTTCTTATGCAGGAAAAAGGCATAGAAATCTGGAAACAAAAATTGGATTGGATTGCTGAAAAAGGCGGGATGGCGCTTTTAATAACCCATCCTGATTATATGAATTTTGATGGAACAAATTTAGGTAATGAAGAATATCCGGTAGAATATTATATTGAGTTTCTTGAATATATTAAAACTAAATATAAAGAACAATACTGGCATGCACTGCCAAGAGATATGGCACATTTTTGGACTGACAACTACGGAGTTCAAAAACATGAAAAGCAACTTACGAACTTACAAACTAATGAATTCACGAACTATAATAGCTCACCGACTTACGAACCTATTAGGGTTTGTATGCTTGCCTATTCATTTTATGAAATGGATGGCAGGATAAAAAAGTATGCTGAAACACTTGCAAAAAACGGAATAGAAGTAGATGTAATTGCATTAAAAAGGAAAGGTCAGACAAAAATAGGGCAAGAAAATGGAGTCAACATTTATAGGATACAAGAAAGGATTAGAGATGAAAGAGGAAAATTATTTTATTTGTTAAGGCTGTTAAAATATTTTATTAAATCGTCAATCGTTTTAATAAAAAAACATATTAAAAGAAAATATGATTTAATTCATGTTCACAATATACCGGATTTTGAAGTCTTTGCAGCATGGTTACCAAAACTTACTGGAGCTAAAGTAATCTTAGACATTCATGACATTGTTCCCGAATTTTATGCCGATAAATTTAATGTTAGTAAGAACTCTATAATACCTAAACTCCTCGTTTTGCTTGAAAGGGTATCCATTGCATTTTCTGACCATGTTATAATTTCAAATCATTTATGGCAAAAGGTGATAGTATCCCGTTCTGTAAGAGAGGATAAATGCACCACAATTATTAATTATCCTGATATCAATTTATTTAATAGTAATGGTCAAGAAAAAGAGAAAAAAGATAATAAGTTTATTATGTTATATCCGGGGAGTTTGAATCATCATCAGGGACTTGATATAGCAATAAGAGCAGTTTCTATTATAAAAGAGGAGGTTCCTGAGATGAAATTCTATATATATGGTGATGGTCCTGCTAAAAAATATCTTGAAACTTTGGTTGCAAAACTGAATCTTGAAGATAAAGTTTTATTGAAAGGCTACTTACCTATCAATGATATTGTTCATATTATGGCTGATGCTGATTTGGGAATAGTCCCGAAACGGGCTGATAATTTTGGGAATGAGGCATTTAGCACCAAGGTTCTCGAATTTATGTCACTTGGTGTGCCTGTAGTGGTTTCAGACACCAAAATTGACAAGTATTACTTTAATTCATCTATAGTAAAGTTCTTTAAAGCAGGAGATGAGAATGACCTGGCAGAATCTATACTTGTTATGATAAAAGATTACAGCCTTAGAAATCGTCTTGCTAATAATGCATTGAAGTTCATTGAAGATAATAACTGGGAAGTAAAAAAGAAGGAATATCTTGAGCTTGTGGATAGACTCATTGGAAAGCAAAAAAACTCAACTTAACCTGACAAACCGATGAATTTTCGTTTAGACCGTTTAGCTACATTATATTTTTTTCACCCTTTGCAAAAAATATACTCAAATTCCCTGCAAATTCCTATACTCATGTACCACAGCATTTCAGAAGATACCGAAAATGGAGCAAATCCCTATTATCGGACAAGCACATCACCAGGAGTTTTTGCTATGCACATGAAATATCTTAATGACAATAACTACAAAGCAATCAGCCTCAGCGAAGCTGTGAATTTATTTAGCAATCAATCAATAAGCCAACCTTCATGCCAGTCAAGTAATTATGTTGTTATAACTTTTGACGACGGTTTTCGTGATTTTTATACCAATTTTCCTATACTTAACCAATATGGTTTTACCGCCACTATATTTCTACCTACTGACTTTATAAATGACGCTCATAAAAATAAATTTAAAGGCAAAGATTGTTTGAGCTGGAGCGAAGTATGTGAGTTACGCAAAAAAGGAGTAATATTTGGTTCTCATACCGCAACCCATCCCCAGTTAAAACTATTAAAAAAAAATGAGATTGAATATGAACTTAAACAATCAAAAGATACGATAGAGGAGCATATTAGTGAGCCAATAGAATCCTTCTCTTACCCATATGCCTTTCCAGAAGAAGATAGAGAATTTATAGTATATTTAAGAGCCCTTCTTGAAGAATGTGGTTACAAAAATGGAGTTAGCACAAGAATTGGAACAACTAAAAATGGCGAAGATAAGTTTTTTTTGCAGCGAATACCTATAAATTCATGTGATGATATACCACTGTTTGAGGCAAAACTAAAAGGAGCGTATAACTGGCTTTATCAGATACAATTTACAAATAAAGTTATAAAATCTAAGGTTTTTAAATGAATTCGTTTAGAGATGGTTACAACTATATAATAGTTTCACCGGTAAAGGATGAAGATAAATATATCGAGTATACAATTCAATCTGTCATTGAACAAACGATAATGCCCGGTAAGTGGATAATTGTTGATGATGGTTCAAGAGATAGAACTTCAGAAATTATCGCTAATTATTCTAATAGATATAAATGGATTCAAACCCTAAAATTAAGAAGAAATTCTCAAAGACAACCTGGTTCTGCGGTTATACATGCTTTTAATTGGGGCTATAAGATAGTTGATAATGAAAATTTTGATTTTATTGTTAAATTAGATTGTGATCTACGTTTTGGGGCAGATTATTTTGAAAGACTATTAAAGGAATTTCATGAAGAATCAAGACTTGGCATTGCTTCTGGGGCTTATCTTGAGAGGCACGGTGAGAGTTGGGCTTCGGTCAAAATGCCGGATTACCATGCTGCTGGCGCTTCTAAGGTAATCAGGAAAAAGTGTTTTAAAGAAATAGGTGGATTTATGCCTGCAAAGGGTTGGGATACAATAGATGAAATTAAGGCACAGATAAAAGGATGGAAAACTTGCCACTTCCCAGAGTTGCGGTTTTATCATTTAAAACATGAAGGTTCTGGGATTGGTTTTTGCCAGACAAATGTGATGCTTGGAGAGATTTATTATCGTACCGGCGGCAGTATGCTGTTTTTCATATTGAAAGTGATGCACAGGATGCTGTATGGAAGACCATTTATAATCAGTGGTATCATGATGTTGTATGGCTTCATGAAACAGCTTGTGCTGAGAGGTAAACTGCTGGTCAGTGAGGAAGAGGCACGGTTTTACAGACGGTTATTGAACAGAAGAATAATCTCACGGTTTACGATTGGGAACCGAGAGATATAATAATATGTGCGGGATCTGCGGTATATTTAATTTCAACGGAGAACCGGTTGATCGTGGTCTCCTTTCCAAAATGACGCAGGTCATGCACCATCGCGGGCCGGATGGAGAGGGAAGCTATATTGCGCAAGGTGTTGGTCTGGGACATAGAAGGCTGAGTATTATTGATTTAGCAGGTGGTTCGCAGCCGATTTCTAATGAAGATGGCAGCATGTGGATTGTGTTTAATGGTGAAATATATAACTATATTGAATTGCATGATGAGCTTATTGTAAAAGGGCATATTTTTAAGACCCGCTCGGATACAGAGGTTATTATCCATGGATACGAAGAATGGGGGCTTGACTGCGTAAACAGATTTAACGGTATGTTTTCATTCGCACTCTGGGATGGCAACAGCGATAGATTATTTATGGCACGCGACCATCTCGGCATTAAACCGCTCTATTATGTTCGCCTGGGTAATAAGCTGTTGTTTGCGTCAGAAATAAAGTCTTTATTGCAGGATGGTGATTGTAAAAGAGCAGTTGACATAAAGTCACTCGGTGAACTTTTTACTTTCAGGTATGTTCCGTCGCCAAACACGCTTTTTAAGGACATTAAAAAACTGCCGCCTGGACATCTCATGACTGTTGATAATCGAGGTATTGAAATAAAACGATATTGGAATTGGACGCCGCAGATAAGATCTGCCTACCGGGAAGAAGACCTCATAAATACCTATCAAACATTACTCGAAGATGCTGTGAAACTTCAAATGAGAAGTGATGTGCCTGTTGGTCTTTTCCTTAGTTCAGGGATAGATTCCAGCGTATTGCTTGTCCTAATGAGTAAGGAAAGTTCTCAGCCTATTAATACATTCACAATAGGTTTTGAAGATGGCGAACTGACAAATGAAACGAATGATGCCCGCGAAATGGCGGCGAGGCATGGAGCTCATCATTCGGAAATGATGGTTACTGCACAGGATTATGAGCGGTATTACGAACGTTATCTGTGGGACATTGAGGAACCTGTTGGGAATGAAACCGCTGCTGCTTTTTATTTTGTCAGTAAGCTTGCAAGTGAGAAAGTAAAAGTAGCATTAACTGGCCAGGGTGCTGATGAACCGTGGGCCGGCTATCACCGGTATGTTGGTGTTAAATTATCCAATATATACAGCAAGCTTCCTGTGTTTATAACAGAGCACCTCCTCAAAAAGGCAGCTTTAAGCCTTCCGAGAAATGAGAGATTAAAAAGGGGAGTAATCGCACTTAATGAGCGTGATATATTAACACGATTTGCAAAGATATATTCATTTTACAGCGAGAATATGAAAGAACAGCTTTTCAATGATGAGATGAAAAACGAGCTCGCTAAAAATAATTATGTAGCTAAGGAAGCACTTCGCCACCTTCAAACGGATGTTAAGCTATTAGATTCTCTGACGCAAATGCTTTATATAGACACTCGTGCTAACCTGCCGGATGACCTTCTCATGGTAGGAGATAAGACATCCATGGCAAATTCCCTTGAGTCAAGAGTACCGTTTTTAGATTATCGAATAGTTGAATTTATTGAGTCCTTGCCCCCAAATCTTAAGCTTAGGGGTTTTAAAGGAAAATACTTGCATAAGAAGGCACTTAAAAAATGGCTGCCCATGAATGTGGTCTATCGGAAGAAAAAAGGTTTTGATAACCCAATAGGTAAGTGGTTGCGTGGTAAGTTGCGATTTTATATTGATGACTGTTTATTGAGTAGTAATTCGGCTGTAAGTAAATACTTTGATGTTAAATATATAGAGAAACTAGTCAATCTGCATGAAAGCAAAAAAGAGGACTACATGCGGCATATATATTTATTAATATCTTTTGAAATGTGGCACAAAAAATTTATCGGATAATTCTATATGGATATATCTGTCTGTATTGTTAGTTGGAATACGAGGGAATTATTATGTAACTGCATTGATTCCATCCTAAAAATGACATCAGGCGTCAGCTACGAGGTCATTGTAGTTGATAACAATTCATCGGATGGCAGCGCTGAAATGGTCAAGCAGCAGTTCCCACAGTGCAAGCTCATCGAAAGCAAAAATAATAATGGCTTTGCAAAAGGGAATAATCTTGGACTTCGTGTCGCGACAGGTAAGTATATACTGTATCTCAATCCCGATACGGTACTGATCACAAACGCGTTGTATGGGATGTTTCATTTTATGGAAGCCAACACGAATATTGGTGCTGTCGGCTGTAAGCTGCTCAATCAGGACGGTTCAATTCAGTTTACCTGTGCCCGAACATTTCCAACATTATTTAATCAGTTTTGCTATTTTATGATGTTGAATCGGTTGTTTCCCAAATCATGCAGTACAATTGAGATGAGCTATTGGGACCATAGAGATAGTCGTGAAATTGACTGTTTGTCCGGTGCATGTATCCTTGCGAGGAAAGACATTATAAATAAGCTTCAGGGCTTTGACGAAAAATTCTTTATGTATGCTGAGGATGTGGAGCTTTGCTATAGAATTAAACGAGAGGGATGGAAATTATATTATCTTGCGAGCGAAGAAATATATCATCTGGAGGGAGCAAGTTCTAAAAAGCAGTCTCAAAAATATTTTAGCGCAATTGCTATGAGGGAATCTAACTTTCAATTTTTTGTAAAACACTATGGCAAAGTGAGCGCACAGGTTTATAAATTAATTATATTTATCGGTTCAGTATTTAGATTACTTGTTATCCTGTTAAGTTCACTTAATTTGATAAGAAGAACGAATAAGCCTCATAGAGAGGTTGTTATTAATAAATACATGAATTTGGCATTATGGTCTTTAGGGCGAAAAAAAAACAAGCGATTCTTCTGACAAGACAAGCATGAGAACAGAGGTCAGATAAAAAGCTTAGTTTTAAATTGGTTAATAAATGCTGATTTGCATTAGAAGGTGCTAAAGAGAAATGAATGTTTGTATATTGGGCATTACTTTTGATACTGGAAATATGGGGGTCAGCGCTCTCGCTGAAGGAATAGTGCAAAGCATACTTAAATATTTCCCCAACGCTGACATCACATTTTTAAATTATGGTTTTAACAACGGTGAAATAGATTTTGATTATAATGGCAAACAAATTAGAATAACTAAGGCTAACATGCGGTTCTCAAAAAAAATATATCTTAATAATAATATAGCGAGACTGATGTTATTAGCTTTATTGGTCCGATTAATTCCCATCAAAAAATATAAAGAAAGATTGGTAAATCGTAATTATTATTTAAGTGTCATAAACAAGGCGGATATTGTAGCTTCTATTGCCGGAGGGGATAGTTTTAGTGATATTTACGGAATAGGGCGATTCTATTATGTTACATTGCCTCAAATATTGTGCATTATTCTCGGAAAAGAAATCATACAGCTTCCGCAAACATACGGTCCATTCAACAAAACAATTACAAAAATAATTACAAAATTCATATTGAAAAATAGCTGCGCTATCTATTCGCGAGATCATCAAGGGGTTCTCCATGTAAAAGAACTGCTGAAAAACAATAACAATGTAGAGTCAAAAGTGATGTTTTCTTATGATGTTGGTTTTATTGTAGAGCCAATGAATACGAACAAAGCTGATAGAGACTGTTTTAATACAATGAGTAGTGAAAAACCATTAGTGGGATTAAATGTGAGCGGCTTGTTATATATGGGTGGATACTCCAGGCAAAATATGTTCAAATTTATTGTTGAATATAAAGAACTTATAAAAATATTGATCGAGACAATAATAGAGAAATGGAAAGCTAATGCTATTTTAGTGCCCCATGTTTTTGGAGAGCCACAACAGAATCCTGAGTCTGACCAGGCGATTTGCGGACAACTATATGAAAGTTATAGAGGAATTTATACTAAGAAGATATTTTACCCAAAGGGGAAATACGATCACAGAGAAATAAAATATATAATAGGGAAGTGTGATTTTTTCCTCGGTTCGCGTATGCACGCTTGTATTGCTGCAATTTCACAGAATATCCCCACTGTTCCCATTGCATATAGTAAAAAATTTATCGGTGTTATGGATACAGTGGGGATGAACCCATATATAGCTGACCCGAGGGTTATGAAAATAGATAAAATTCTTCAGGTGATAGAAACGGCATGGAAAAAGAAGGAAGAGATAAGGGAAAAACTGGAAATTATAATTCCACAAGTTAAAGAAGATGTATGTAAAATATTTGCTAAAAAAACATCAGAGCCTAATTTTATTCAAAATATAACAAGGAATTAACGCAGTCATGACTGCAATTGGACTAACAATTCTTATTGTATTGATGGTGGTAATCCTGTTGATGCCACGCCAGTGGGCAGCTTTGGGGGTCATCGCAGGCGTCATATATCTCACTGACGGCCAACATCTATATATTGGCGGGTTAAATATATTTGCAATCAGGTTTATTGAGGTTGCAGGCATCATAAGAATTATTTCAAAGAAGGAATTCTTTTTTGAAAAATTAAATATAATTGATAAAAGTTTTATCGTTTTTCAATGCGTTTATCTTTTAGCTTTTTTTATCCGCTCGGTAGTTGAACCAAGTCTGATAGAAACAAGAGCATACAGAATCGGGTTTCTGGTCGACGGGTTAATGTCATATTTTATTTTTAGAGGACTTTTGAATGACCCAACCGAACTTAAACTATTTTTAAAAAAGTGTGCGATTCTCATTATCCCTTTTGCTTTATTCATGGGCATAGAAGGAATGACCGGGAAAAACCTCTTTTTCTTTATGGGAGGCGTTCGGGAAATACCTGTCATAAGAGATGGATATTACAGAGCTCAAGCCAGTTTTGGTGTTGCAATAACTGCGGGGTCTTTTGGCGCCACCATGCTGCCGCTTTTCATTTATACCACAATTTCATCTGACGGTCGTTTGTGGGGCGCAATTGGGATAATTGCCTGTCTGGCGATTACGATTACATCATACTCCAGTGGTCCTATTCTGGGTTTAATAGCCGGTATTACTGCCTGGATGTGTTGGTTCTTGCGAACAAGAATGAGTGCAATAAGGTGGGCGATAGTTGGTTTTTTTATCATTCTTCAGTTAATGATGAACCCGCCAATCTGGTTCATTTTTAGTAAAATAAGCGCCATTACTGGAGGAGACGGCTGGCATCGTTCAAATCTGATAGACCAATTCGTCAATCATTTTAAAAACTGGTGGCTAATGGGTATGTCACTGGAAAAAACAGGCAACTGGGCTGCTACCAGGTTGGAAAGTGGCTCAGTGGATGTTACCAATGAATATGTTTCTTTAGGTATTAGAGGCGGATTGATTTCTGTGTTTCTATTCATAAGATTGATAGTTAAGTGCTATCGCTCTCTGGGTGCGAGCATGCAGGTAGCCCGCGGAGACCTCATTAATGGAAAGCAAAATGAATTACTCCTATGGGGTATCGGCTGTACTTTATTCACTCATGTTGTAAACATTACAGCAGTTAGATATTGGGACCAGATGTTCGTAATTTGGTATATGACATTGGCGTTAGTTTCCAGCATGACTGCATATTTCCTTCAGGTTAAATTCAAAGAATATATGAAAGGTGTGAAAATAAGCAATATCTATTCAATGGATAATGATATCATGAGTAAAGAACGGAAAACTCCACTGATTGTAGATTGAAGCTTCTCCTACAATTGCGTTTATAAAGGAATCATAATTGATTGAAAAAATTAGAAAAATATTTACGAATACAAGTTTAAAGTCTCGTGTGCTCAAAGGCGGTTTCTGGTTAGGGCTCGGGGGAAGTTTTGAATATGGGCTGCGTTTCCTTCGGAATATTATTTTGGCAAGAATACTTGCGCCGGAAGCCTTTGGTTTAATGGCGATCATTCTTGCTGTTAATGCAGCCCTTGAATCATTCACGCAAATCGGGATAAAAGAGGCAATTATTCAAAGTCCAGACGGAGAAGAAGACTCATATCTCAATGGAGCTTGGTGGTTGTCGTTTGTTCGTGCTATAGGTCTATTTGCCATCGCAATGCTCAGCGTCCCTTTCATTGCTTCATTTTATAATGTTCCACAAAATACTATAATGTTTAGAATATCATTTTTCACTATCCTTTTCAATGGCACTCTCAGTGCACGTGCCTATATAGCTCAAAAAAAGATGGATTATAAGCCATGGGTCATTATATCAAGTGGCGGTGGTACCATAGGTATTTTAGCTGCAATTGGCCTTTCTTTGTGGCTTCATAGTGTCTGGGCTCTCGTTATTGGGTATGTGCTTGAGGCAGCAGCCAGATGCTTCATATCATTTATCGTATGTCCATTTCTTCCGCGTCTGCAATTTAGAAAAGAGCATTCTCAGGCATTAATTACTTTTTCTCGTGGCATGTTCGGGCTGCCTATTCTTTTATTTGTTTTTACTCAGGCAGATATCTTTGTTGTAGGCAAGCTATTATCAAAAAAAGAATTAGGGCTATATAGTATGGCATTGTCACTAGCGCAACTGCCAATATTCCTCGTCAGTACTATTATTAACCCTATACTAATGCCCGTGTTCTCGGAAAAACAACATGATAAAGATTGGATAAACCGCACACTCATGCTATCCACAAGAATTATTGTATTGGCAGGAACTCCCGTTGCCTGCTTTATGGCATTATACGGCAGAAATCTACTCACTATCATCTATGGTCATGAATATGTTTCAGTGGCTATTCCCTTTGCTATATTGTTGGGTTCAACCATACTGCGGGCTGCAAGCAACCCCATTGCAAATGTTTATCTTGCCGTCGGGCAACCTCAGCTCCAGCGATATTTCACTGGAATACGAGCTGTGCTAATGACCCTGATGATCTATCCAGCCGTTAAGTTGTTCGGACTTACAGGCGCTGCGAGTGCCGGTTTGATTGCAATGATCTTTGGGTATATTGTTCAAATAGTGCGCGTACAGGCAGTTACTAACCTTGATACTGTAAAGTATGGGATGATTTTTCTTCATGGTCTTCTCTTATCACTGCTGGTTATTATTGTTTGGAGCGTTGCCCATCAAACAGCATCAGCACCTCTTCACGATATACTCATCGGATTAATAAGTTGTGTCGCTCTTTACGGAATTGTTGGAGTAGTTACTCGGCGATTTAAGCAGCATGTATGCTTAACAAGACTGCAATGGAGACTCCGCGGATAAGGATGCTATGAATATCATCAACCTTTCGCCAAAGACGGTATCACATATTAGTGATGGTGCTGTCATAGGTGATGGAAGCATTGTTACAAAAGATGTGCCACCCTTCGCAGTTGTTGTAGGTAATCCAGCCAAGATCATTAAATATCTCTTTAGCGAAGGGAAGATTAAGAAAATTATAAAATCGCGATGGTGGGAGAAAGACATGAGTGAACTGAAATCCGATCTTGATAGCTTCTTGAGTTCTGTTGAATGAATGAAGGTCTGTAGTGAGAATGGATTTAAGTTGAGTTTCCTGAGAGGGCTAATGTAAATGCGACTGAAAAATGTTGGACAAGTTGCCAAATGGCGCCTCTGCGTTGGTTGTGGTGTGTGTGCTTATGCATGCCCCGAAGACAACATTACACTTGTTGATGTTGTAAATGATGGTATCAGACCTTTCCTGTCCTCAAATAATTGCAAGGATTGCGATGAATGTATAAAGGTTTGCCCTGGCCATGAAACAGCTCATCTATATTCTAAGGGTACAAATGGATTTATTACTGAGTTGGAACAAGGATGGGGGTCAATCCTTGAAATGTGGGAGGGTTATGCTGTAGATGATGAAATTAGGTTCAGTGGTTCTTCCGGAGGGCTTGCTACTGCAATTGCCCTTTACTGTCTTGAAAAAGAAGGGATGTATGGTGTATTGCATACAGGATATGATAAGGAACAACCGTATAAGAATCAAACTGTATTCAGCCGGTCCTGCTCTGATCTTGTATCTTTGACAGGCTCTCGTTACTCACCTGCGTCCCCATGTGATGGCTTGGCACAAATAGAGTCCGCTCCTGCCCAATGTGTTTTTATTGGAAAACC
>Ga0209343_10009185_pt1 | contig 11382 bp, 11 predicted proteins | sample RifCSPlowO2_02_FD_184026 | JGI IMG/M metagenome (GOLD analysis project Ga0209343, IMG submission 184026) | Groundwater microbial communities from Rifle, Colorado - Rifle CSP2_plank lowO2_0.2 (SPAdes) (version 2) | ecosystem: Environmental > Aquatic > Deep subsurface > Groundwater | place... | reverse complement strand
ACCCGGCACATCTACGCCGGTCCAAAAAGAATCGACGCCGAATATTACAGACCCCACATCGCGCTTAAAAGTCTCGAGCATCTTGGTCCGCGGTAAGCCCGCCCCCTGTTTCAGGACAGGAATACCAAGGTCATGAAGATAAGGCGCGGTCTCCTCATAGACGTCGTCCATGAACCTGTAACTTGTAAAAAGGACAAAAGCTTTCCCTTCTGTCCGCTCGAGATAGTCCTTTAGTTTTTTGACCACTTCCGTCTTGTACTTATCGTAGTCGTTAGGGTCCGGCATCTTTTTAGGAATGTGGATCTTTACGTTATTCGCGTAATCGAACGGTGAGCCGAGTAATTTCTCATCACATCTTTTTAGGCCGATGCGGCTTTTTATGTATTCGAAATTCTTTTCGGTCGATAACGTCGCGCTGGTCAGCACCGCCGTATTTATCCTCGAAAATAGCATCCCGTTAAGCGCGGGGGCTATGTTGATGGGCGCGCAATCCAGGGATATCCTGCGAGAACGCCTTCCCGAAACTTCAGCCCAATAGACATAATCCTCCATCTCCTGGGTCAGGAATATAGAGAGGGCCTGAACAAGGCCCTCTATCCTGTTCATATAATACTTGAAGTCCACCTCTTCTTCTTTAGAGCGAGAACGCTCGAACCTCTCCTCTAACATCCCTGAGAGTTTCTTTAGCGGTTTCGAAAGGCAATCATCCGTGAAATCCGGCTGCCCGACCCTGCGTATCGTATCCCTATCAAGCCAATCCGAGACTTCATCGAAGAACCTATCCGAAATTTTCCTGACGTCAGAAACAAAACCCTTGATGCCCTCATCTCTTATCGAGGCGAGGAACCCCTTCTTTTTCAACGGATTGTAGAGGGAGTCGAGGAGATATTTTACCTTGGCGTTCGATATCTCATATCCGAGGTGCTCGGTCGCGACGTCTTCGATCGTATGCGCTTCGTCGAAAACCACGCATGAGTAATTTGGAAGCAGCGAATATTCTGACTGTCGCAGGGCGAGATCGGAGAAAAATAAATGGTGGTTTACGACCAGGAGGTCCGCCTCCTGCATATTGTGGCGGGCTTTCATAAGGAAACACTCGTTCCTGTACGGGCATTTCTTGCCAAGACAGGTATCGGGCTCGCAGCATACCCTTTCCCATACCTTTGGACTGGGTTCCTCATCAAAGTCCGACCGTGAACCGTCCGTTGTGACCTTGGACCATGAGAGTATTTTTTGCAGCCCGGCGACTTCGTCCTTCGATTCAAAAAGGTCTGTCTTCGAGGAAAAGACGCGGTTGAGTCTCCTGAGGCAGAGATAATTCCCACGGCCTTTGACAAGGCAGGATTTGAAGTCGAACGGTATGACGGATTTGAGAAATGGGATATCTTTTTTTACGAGCTGTTCCTGAAGGCTGATCGTGTTTGTGGAAACAACCGCCTTCTTTTGGGATGAGACCGCGAAATCTATGACCGGAACGAGATAGGCGAAGGATTTTCCTACTCCTGTGCCGGCCTCGGCAATAAGATGTATTTTTCTTTTGATCGCGCCTTCGACGGCCTTTGCCATCTGGCCCTGCTGCGGGCGGAACTCGTAATTTTTAAAAGTCTGCGCCAACAGCCCATTCTTGCCGAAAAACTCCTCCGAGTCGATATTCGCCTTTGGATTATCGGTGCTTATGAGCAACGGGCTATTAGGTAAGATCATCTATCTCGGGCTTATGGCCAGTTCCTCCAGGCGCGCGATCCGGCGTTCGATAGGCGGATGCGTGCTGAAGAGATTGAGTAGTCCGCCGCCGGTGAGTGGATTCACGATGAACAGATGGGCGGTCGTCGGGTTCGCCTGCATCGGAACTTGCCGCGAAAAAGTGTAGAGCTTCCTTAATGCATTTGCCAAAGAGAGCGGCCTGCCGCATAGATTAGCGCCGGATTCATCGGCCATATACTCTCTTGAACGTGAAATGGCCAATTGTATAAGTGTAGCGATGATGGGAGCCAGGATCGCTATGACCAGCATGGAAACCGCGTTACCGCGCTCCCTGTTGTCATCCCGCCCTCCGAAAAACATCGCCCACCTTGCCATATCGGAAAGCATGTATATGGCGCCGGCTACGGTGGCTACGACCGTCATTATCAGCGTATCCCTGTTACGTACATGGGAAAGCTCGTGAGCGATGACGCCTTCGAGTTCGTCATCGCTTAAAATGCGCGTTATTCCTTCGGTCACAGCGACAGAGGCATGCGCCGGGTCGCGTCCTGTAGCAAAGGCGTTAGGCGTCTCGGTAGGGATCATATAGATCCTCGGCTTGGGTATATCGGATTTAGTCGCCAGGTTCTGCACTATCCTGTGGAGTTTGGAATAATCTTTGGGTGAGGCTTCTTTCGCCCTGTACATCATGAGGACTATCTTGTCCGAGAACCAATACGAGAAGAAGTTCATGAAAACCGCAAACCCGAAGGCTATCATCATTCCGTTCCTGCCGCCTATCAGACTCCCGACGAAAATCAGCAGGAGCGTCAATAGGGTCAGGAAAAATACTGTTTTGAATACGTTCATTCTATTCCTCCTTCACTTTGTTTCCCTTAGCGCTAAAGGGTCGTATCCCGAGAGACCCAGGATAGCATAGCTTGCTCCGATAACACTCAAGTTTCCTTTGCAGGGCGTATTAAGCCCATGGCCAATAGGGGCGTCGGCCAGTGTGGCATAAGGATATGCCAGACCGTCATTATCCTCGATGGCCAGATTTAACATACTTTTTATCAATTTAATCCTTTTTTGGTCGTATCTGTTTGCTTTTGCCCGTTCGCCGCGTTTAGTAAAATCATCGGATAACCTCTTGTATGCATTTATCAGTTGGAATGTCCATTCAGGAGAGACCATGGCCCCTCGGTGTAACGCTCTAGCCGTATTATGGTCGCTGTAGTCGACCCCTTCAACCTTAACTTTCTCGCCGTTGGGTTTGACGTAACTTACCTCAACCACACAATTTTTCTCAACAAAGTCTATCATCTTTTCAGCTAAACCCGGCTTGATCGCGTCGAGGGTTTCTACCCCTAATGCCGAAATAGCCCAAGAATGGACATCGGTAGCTACCGCAGAATCGATTTGTTTTCTGCCGCCGCGATTGAGCCTGCCTTCCTTTTGATTATAGGCGACCCTTTTAAGCCAGCCCAAAATTTTATCTTTTGCTTCTTTGTATTTTTCGTATTTTGTCTCCCGGTAGAGCATGTTAAACAAAGCGTAAGAGTCGATGTTATGTTCTGTGGCGAATACTTCCGAAAAACTTGGTTCCTCGGCGTCATAATTTATATGCTGGTCGCCGGCTACCATACCATCACTTTCCGGCCCCAGAGGGATACCTCCGTAATTTAAATCTTTCTTGTTTTTATTTTGTAAAGTAACTATGAAATCCGCTATTTTTTCAGCAAATTCCAAATATTCCTTTTTTGATGTTGCCTTGTAGAGATGGAAGGAGGCGATGGCGATCCATGCATCCTCTCCGACCCAGACTGCCCAACTCTCTCCCGCCCCGTTAGGATCTGGAGCATATACTGCTCCGATTATCCCTCCCAATCTCCACACGCTCTCATTTTTTATATAAAAATCGATTATCTTTTCCGATTTTTCTGTCTCGCCTGAGGCTATATAGGCCAACGAAGCTACCGCCGCGTCATAAGTAATGCACCATTTCTCGAATCTTTTGTCGCCGACATGGCTATAAGGCAGACCCGTTATCTTGTCGGAATTTTTTTCCAGCCATGTGAGAAATTTTTTACGGTATTGGGGATATGATACTTCTCCATAAATAGGTGCGCAAAAAATAGATGATATAAATAACATAAAGGCTAAGGCGCTCAACTTATTTACGAATTTTGCCATTCCTAGAGATTTTTTATTTCCGATACTTCCTTATCTACCAGATGCGCGACTTCAGAGATCTCCTTGATCGCGTTATCGACCGCCTTCTTGAAGTAGATGGCTCCGGGATGCCTCTCCCCGAGCTCGACCAAACGCGCGCCCATGTCTATAAGCGTCAGATACATCTTCTTGAGTTCCTGCGCGTCCTTATAATTCCTGAACTTCCTGCTGAGGAACTTTCCCAGTTCTTTTTTTTCGTCCGGGTCGATCTTAATAAACCTGACGCCGATCCCTGGATAATATGTCGGGTTTTTGTCCTTATCGGCTATCCAGGCGACCTCCCCAATCACATCTATCGGGTGGGAGACCGTAGGAAGCGTGAATTCCAGGACCATCTCCATTCCCATCTTGAATTTCTTATCTGTCTTAAGAAAAAGCCCGTGTTGCGCGAAATTTTTAGTCCTAAAAAGATATGCCTTGCTGCTAGAGGACTTGTCCTTCTTCCTGTGCCATTTGACCTCAACGTCCAGCGCCAGGCGGCGGTGCAGTCTTTTGTTAGAAGCCATATGACGTCCTTTCACTAATTTGTCTTCCTAGCCTTTTCGATAAACTTTTTCACGAAGCCATGGTTTTTCCTGCCCGGAGAGGATTCAAGTCCGCTCGAGGCGTCCACCGCGTACGGTTTTACTCTCCTTATAGCGTCCTCTATATTAACGGGATCGAGTCCGCCTGCAAGAATTACAGGAGCGCGGACGCGCCTTCCTAATTTTTTCGCTTCAACGGCCAAAGCCCAGTCAAATTTTATGCCGGTGCCGCCTATTCTTCCTTTTACGTAAGAATCGAGCAGAAAAGCGTCTACGTCATATCCCTTAAGTCTTTTAAGGCTCCCCCTGCCGTTTACGCGGACAGCCTTGATTATTCTATAACATTTCTTAAGTTCTTTGCAATAGCCGGGTGACTCGTTACCGTGCAACTGAAGACAGTCAAGCCGGCAGTCGCGGGCTATTTTAAGGACCTTCTCCTTGTTTTCGTCTACAAAAACCCCCACTGTGACTATGTGGGGGGGCAATTTTTTGATTATATCTTTTGCTTTATTCGGGGTGATCCTGCGCGGGCTCTTTGCGAATACGAAGCCTAACGCGTCTGCTCCGAAACGGCAGGCCGCTTCAGCGTCTTTGTAATTTGTTATTCCGCATATCTTCACTTTTACCAAGCCATTACCCTCTTTACTTCCGCGCCAATATCATCGGCCTCCATGAAGACTGTCCCGATAAGGACGGCCTTTATACCGGCCGAAGCGAGGGAAGCCACATCCTCGGGTTCCCTTACCCCGCTTTCCGAGATCACGATCTTGCCGGCGGGGATCTTCGCGGCCAATTCCCGGGTTATCCCGAGGTCGACTTCCATGGTCTTAAGGTTCCTATTGTTGATCCCGATTATCTCCGCATCAACTCCAAGCGCCTTATCGAGGTCGCGCTGGTCGTGGACCTCTATGATCGCGTCCATACCGAGCGATTTAGCCTCGCGAAAAAGCGCTTTCAACATCCCCCTGTCAAGCGCGGCGGCTATGAGGAGCACCGCGTCCGCTCCCGCCACGGCCGATTCGTAGATCTGGTATTCTGAAATAACGAAATCCTTGCGCAGAACCGGCAGATCGACGGCCCGCCTGGCCGCTTTAAGATGGTCGAGGCTGCCTTGAAAATATTTATCCTCGGTCAGCACCGAAAGCGCCGCAGCTCCGCTCTTTTTATATATCCTGGCAACCGCCTCAGGATCATAATTATGCCTTATTATGCCGTGCGAAGGTGAGGCCTTTTTGAGCTCCGCGATCAAATTTATTTTATCACCTTTGGATATCGCCGTCTTGAAGCCGCGGTTTTTTACAGGAGCCGCCATCTTCTCTATTTCGGCAAGAGACAGGTCCTGCTCCGACTTTTCGAGTTTATGTTTCTTGTGTTCGATTATGTCTTCAAGAGTTATCATGCGTTCGTAGCCTCCTTCAACTCCTGAAGTTTTCCAAGAGCCGCGCCTGATTCTATGGACTCCTCGGCTAACTTTATGCCCTCTTTGATGTTCAGGGCTTTATCCGCGGCATATATGGCGCAGCCGGCGTTTAATATTACGATATCATACGCAGGGCCCTTTTCTTCGCTCAGGATATCCATAGTGATTTTGGCATTCTCGGCAGGATCACCGCCCCTAAACTCTTCCGGCCTCGCTTTCTTTATGCCGAAATCTCGCGGAGAGATATCGAAAGTCTTTACCTTGCCGCCTTTAAGTTCGGATATCTGCGTCTTGTCCGCGGTAGTGACTTCGTCGAGCCCGTCTTTTCCATGGACGACCAGCGCATGTTTCGAACCAAGCCTTCCGAGGGCCTCAGCCATAAGCCTGGTCAATCCCGCGTCGTAGACGCCAAGTAATTGGTTTGTGGCGCCGGCGGGGTTGGTCATCGGCCCCAATATGTTAAATATGGTCCTTATGCCGATCTCCCTGCGCGGGCCTATCGCGTATTGCATCGCCTTATGCAGCGCCGGAGCGAATAAAAATCCGATCCCTATCTCATCGATGCACTTCGAAACTATATGTTCTTCCGCTTCTATGTTTACACCGAGCGCCTTCAGGAGATCCGCGCTCCCGCATTTGGAGGAGACGCCCCTGTTCCCGTGCTTGGCGACGACGACACCCGCTCCCGCCGCTACAAAAGCCGCTACCGTCGAGACGTTGAAGGTATTGCGCTCGTCGCCGCCGGTCCCGCAGGTATCGAGGACGACCGGATGTCTTGTCTTGATCTTTACGGCGTGCCTGCGCATTATCCCGGCCGCGCCGGCTATCTCATCGAGCGTCTCGCCTTTTATCCGCATCGCCGTCAAAAACGCCGCGATCTGGGTCGGAAGTGCCTGACCTGTCATTATCTCTTCCATCACGAGTTCTATCTCTTTTTTGGACAGGTCTTCGCCCTTTACCAGTTTAACAATGGCCTCTTTTATCATTATCTTTTTGACTCCAGAAAATTCCTGAGTATCTTCTTGCCGTCGGACGTCAATATCGACTCGGGATGGAACTGTACGCCCCATACTGGATATTTTTTATGCCTTAGGCCCATTATCTCTTTTTCCTTCGTCCATGCTGTTATCTCAAGACATTTAGGGAAAGACTTGCGCTCTACGACAAGCGAATGATACCGTATCGCGTCGAAAGGATTTTTTAACCCTTTAAGGATATCTTTGCCGTTGTGATATATCTTTGATGTCTTACCGTGCATCGGCCTTTTGCCCTTTACGATCTTTCCGCCGAATACCTCTCCGATGCATTGATGCCCTAGGCAGACTCCCAGTATGGGTATCTTTCCGGCAAACTCGCGTATCACATCATTCGAGATCCCCGCGTCTTTGGGAAATCCCGGGCCCGGGGAGATGACTATTTTTTTAGGATGCAGCGCCCTTATCCTGTCCAGCGTTATCTTATCGTTCCTTGCGACTTTAAGGTCCTGGCCCATCTCGCCCAAATACTGGACAAGATTGTACGTGAATGAATCGTAATTATCTATTACCAGTATCATCTTATAGTATCCCCTTTTCGGCGGCCTCGATCGCCTTCATCGTCGCCTTGGCCTTATTTACGGTCTCCTGATATTCTTTTTCCGGGTCGGAGTCGGCTACTATCCCGCCGCCGGCCTGGACATACGCGTTATTTCCCTTCATGACGATCGTCCTGATATTTATACAAGTATCCGTATTTCCCGAAAAACTGAAATAGCCTACGAGTCCGGCATATGGGCCGCGCCTCGTATTCTCTAATTCTTCTATTATCTCCATCGCCCTGACCTTCGGCGCGCCTGAGACCGTTCCCGCCGGGAATGTCGCCCTTATCACATCGAACATATCTTTGTTGGCTTTGAGTTTTCCGGTGCATTCGCTGACTATGTGCATGACATGGGAATATTTCTCAACGACCATAAGCTCAGAGACCTTTACCGTACCGTACCTGCAGACGCGGCCGATATCGTTTCGCCCGAGGTCGACAAGCATTATATGCTCCGCTCTCTCCTTTATGCTCGAGAGGAGATTCTTTTCAAGCCGCCTTTCTTCCTTCTCGTCCCGGCCCCTCGGCCTCGTGCCGGCTATCGGCCTCAATTCCACTACGCCGTCTTCGCACCTGACCATCAGCTCCGGCGAGGCGCCGACCAACGACAGGTCCCTTAACTTAAGATAATACATATAGGGCGACGGATTTATCATCCTCAGCGAACGGTATAGGTCAATGCCGGATGAGGTTATCTTGGCGCTGAACCTCTGCGATGGCACGACCTGGATTATATCGCCGATCCTGATATAATTCTTTGCTTTTTTTACGAGGGCGACAAACTCCGGCTTTGTGAAATTTGATTTTACCTCGGGTTGAGGATCCACGCGTTTCGCGGCCCTTCTCGTTTTTAGGAGAAGTGGGGCATCCAGGAGTTTTATGAGATTATCGATCTTTTTCGCGGCTTTATCGTATGCTTTCGAGGGATCTCCTTCGACGTGGGCGTTGGAAACAACTTTTATCTTGTGTTTTACGTGGTCGAATATGAGTATAGTATCGGTCAGGAGGAATACGGAATCCGGGACCTTGAGCTCGTCGGGATTTTTCGACGGAAGTTCCTCAAAGAACCGGACCATATCATAGCCCATAAAACCGACAAGCCCCCCGCAAAAACGGGGAAGCCCGGTCGTGTGGACAAATTTATACCTCTTTAAGACCTTCTTCATCTCCTCTAGAGGGTCACCCGATGCGGTAAATCGTCTAATCCTTCCCTCTTCGGTTATCTCTATTTTACGTCCCTTGTTTTTGAATACCAGGGATGGCCCAGACCCAAGGAAAGAATATCTCGCTATCTTCTCGCCGCCCTCGACCGATTCAAGCAAGAACGAGTAATCTCCCCTGTCTATCTTCATAAACGCGGAGACCGGAGTCCCGAGGTCAGCGGTGATATCCTTGAATATGGGTATCAGGTTTCCTCTTTTGGCAAGTTTTCTAAACTCTTTTTTAGACGGGGTATAATCCATTATTTTTTATAGACCTTGTCCGGATCGAATACCTTTTTGCCGGAAACGGCGATATTCCCTTTCTTGTCTTTTAATTTTCGGTAAAAACACGAACGGTAACCTGTATGGCAGGCTCCGCCGATCTGTTCGACTTTGACGAGAAGGCAATCCGCGTCGCAGTCAAACCTTATCTCTTTCACTTTTTGGATATGGCCGGAAGATTCGCCCTTGAGCCATAATTTTTTCCTCGAACGCGAATAGAAATGCGCCTTCATGGTCTCGAGGGTCTTTCTAACCGCTTTGTCGTTCATATAAGCCACCATCAAGACCTCGCCATTTTTAGAGTCTTGTATGACGGCAGGAATAAGCCCGTTCTCATTGAATTTCAGCCCGGAGATGAATTTATTCATGGCCTGACGACGACTCCTCTTTTCTTTAAGTATTGTTTGACTTCTTTTATTGAAAGCTCCTTAAAATGGAATATCGATGCGGCCAGGACCGCATCCGCTTTCCCCTTGACCAGACCTTCGTATAGATGTTCGAGAGTTCCTGCTCCGCCCGAGGCTATAACAGGTATCCCTACCGCCTCGGAGATCGCGCGGGTCAACTCGAGATCGTAGCCGATCTTTGTCCCGTCGCGGTCCATCGAAGTCAATAATATCTCTCCTGCGCCGCGCCTTTCGGCCTCTTTTGCCCACTTGACGGCGTCTTTTCCCGCAGGCGTCCTGCCGCCGTGCGTATAGACTTCCCAGCTTTTTCCATTGCGTTTCGCGTCTATCGCGACGACGATGCATTGGTTCCCGAACCTGCCGGAGGATTCAGAGATAAATTCCGGGTCCTTGACCGCGGACGTGTTTATCGAAACCTTATCGGCCCCTGCTTTCAATAGATTGCGTATATCCGCGATATTCCTTATCCCTCCGCCGACCGTCAACGGCATAAAGACCTTTTCAGCCGTATCCCTGACGACATCGAGCATTGTATCCCTGTCTTCATAGCTGGCGGTTATATCCAGGAAAACCAGCTCATCCGCCCCTTCCTTTTCATAAAAGGACGCGTTAGATACCGGGTCGCCGGCATCGCGCAGGTTCAAGAATTTTACGCCTTTCACCACTCGCCCGTCCTTGACGTCGAGGCAGGGTATTATCCTTTTTGCGAGCATACCTTATTGGCTTCCTTGATGAGTATCTTGCCGTCATAAAGCGCGCGGCCGACTATGACGCCGATTATCTCTTTTTTGTTATACTCCTTCAGGATCCTGAGGTCGGCGATACTGGAAATACCGCCCGAGACGATCATATCTACCTTTACCTCGCCTATGAACTTAAGGATATTCTCGAAACCCGGCCCTTGGAGGGTGCCGTCTCGCGAAATATCGGTGTATTCGACTGTCTGCGCGCCAAGCATCTTTATCCTCTGCGCGAAATCTACCGCCTTTATTTCGGTCGGATTGACCCAGCCTTTAGTCTGCAAATAGCCGTCCTTTACGTCGAGGCTCACGATTATCTTCTCTTTATATTTATCAACTGCCTTTTTGAGGAACTCCGAATCCTCGCATGCTTTCGTTCCCAAAATGGCGTAGGACGCGCCGGCCCTGATAATCGTCTGAAGGTCGGCTTCCGTTCTTATCCCCCCTCCGGCCTCGACCGGGATATCGAGCGACGCGGTGATCTTTCTTATCCAGTCAAGATTCTTAAGTTTACCCTCAAGCGCGCCATCGAGGTCTACGAGATGGAGCCGCTTTGCGCCCTCACTCTGCCATCTCAGGGCCATTTTGACGGGATCCGCCGAATAGACCGTCTCCCTGGAGAAATCGCCCCTAAACAGCCTTACTACATTACCGCCTCTTATATCGACCGCAGGTATTACTATCATAGCTTTACGAAATTCCTCAGGATCTCCAGGCCCAGCCTCTGGCTCTTTTCAGGGTGGAACTGGGTCGCGTAGATGTTTTTTGAGCATATTACCGACGGAAATTTCACCCCATAATCGGTCCAGGCCGCAACACATTTGTTATCTGCCGGTACCGCATAATATGAGTGCACGAAATAGACATACGTTCCCTCAGGTATACCTTTTAGTAAAGGACATTTGCCCTGCTGTCGCAGGACCTTGCTTTTCACTTTTAATCGGTTCCATCCCATATGCGGTATCTTCAGTTTTTTTGACCTGAATCTCACTATCTTGCCTTTTATGAGATCCAGGCCATTGCTTAGGCCGCCTTCTTCGCTTTTTGAAAATATCAGTTGAAGGCCGAGGCACAAGCCAAGGAAAGGCTTACCCGTCTCGACAAATTTCTTTATCGGCTTTATCAGGCGGCGCGACTTAAGCTCCGCCATAGCGTCTTTGAATGCGCCGACGCCGGGCAGTACCAATTTGTCGGCGCGCAAGATGTCTTTAGGAGCGCTTGAGATTTTGACTTTGGCGCCGGCTTTTTCCAGCGCCTTGGACACGCTGCGAAGGTTGCCCATCCCGTAATCGACTACTAAAATAGCGTTATTAG
>Ga0209343_10009184_pt1 | contig 11382 bp, 10 predicted proteins | sample RifCSPlowO2_02_FD_184026 | JGI IMG/M metagenome (GOLD analysis project Ga0209343, IMG submission 184026) | Groundwater microbial communities from Rifle, Colorado - Rifle CSP2_plank lowO2_0.2 (SPAdes) (version 2) | ecosystem: Environmental > Aquatic > Deep subsurface > Groundwater | place... | reverse complement strand
CACTGCGTCAGCGGTTATCCGGCACCGGCAGAAGACTACAACCTGCGCACCATACCCGACATGATGCAGCGCTTTGGGCTGGTCACGGGCCTGTCCGACCATACACTGGATAACACTACGGCCATTACCAGTGTTGCGTTGGGTGCCTCAATCATTGAAAAGCACTTTACTCTCGATCGCAGTGGTGGTGGCCCTGACGATAGCTTTTCTCTCGAACCGAGTGAACTCGCAGCGCTCTGTCGTAACAGCAAGACTGCATGGGGAGCTCTGGGCTCGGTGGATTATAGGCGTAAGTCAAGCGAGTTGGGAAATGTGAAGTTTAGGCGTTCGTTGTATTTCGTAAAAGCCTTAAAGGCCGGCGAAGTTGTTTCGGTCGATTCGGTAAGAAGTGTGAGGCCTGGGTTTGGGTTGGCGCCGAAGTGTATTGATAAAGTTCTTGGTTTAAATGTTAAATCGGATGTGTCAATAGGCACCCCAGTTTCTTGGGGAATCCTCGGATGATTGAGAAAGAAAGTACCGCCAAACAAGCTGTATTCTCACCAAGAGTGAGGCTGGCTCGCATATATCGGATTGTGCGGAGTTTGCGCACCCAGCCAGGCTATACACTTATGCGCGGTGTCGCACGCTTTAAACTGGCTCGCGAGCTTGTTGCTTATGCGCGCAGTACAATGCAAGCTAAAAAGCTGGCGATATACCGTAATGACTGTGAAAACAGAATGGGAAATACACTATTCCCACAGCTAGACCAGCCTAAAATAGTCAATGAGCTAAGGCGCGCAGGTGTTGCTTTTGGATTGAAGTTGCCGACAGAAGTTGTTTCAGCGATTAATAATTATGCAGCTACATCTGTATGTTACGCTGACAGAATTCCTACATGTGGGTTTACTCTTGATCAGCGTTTGGAAGCCGAAACCATCCTGGGAAAGCCCATTCTCGTGGCCCAATACTTCAATACTGAAAGTCATTGTCCAGAGATAGCGCAGCTCGTGCAAGATCCTGCCCTTCAAGCCATTGCATGTGAATACTTAGGGTCAGTGCCAACATTTGTGGGTGCGAATTTATGGTGGACATTTCCTGTCGAAGCACTTGAGTCTGACAGAGATCGACATGCTCACTTATTCCACCGCGACGTTGATGACTTCCGCTTTTTTAAATTCTTCTTTTACTTGACTGATGTTGCTCCCGCTGACGGTGCGCATGTATGCGTTAGTGGATCCCATAATCACCCTCCGCAGTCACGATCAACCGATAGGTGGAATATAAGGCGTTATACCGATCAGGAAATAGAAGCCCAGTACTCAAAGAACAGTATTCTTGAAATCTGTGGTGTTGCCGGTGAAGGTTTTGCGGAAAATACCCTATGCGTACATAAGGGACTTACGCCAACGCAACAGCCACGGCTGTTATTACAACTACAATTTGCACTTTTTGATTATGGCGCCATGCATGATCTGCGCGAGAGCAAAATGCTGCGATTGATGATGTGAGTAGCTCAATAAAACGAGATATTTCGGTGCTATTGGAACCTGGAGCATCACGCTGGAAGCAGCAGATATGGTACATCCCGACTTTAGGGTTGGCGATGGGCATGATGATGGTGCGCCCATTGCTGATGGCTCGATTACTGGATGTGCAGGGATTTGCGCATTATAGTGCGGGGTTGTTAGTTTCAAGCACCTTTTGCATGCTAGGTTGTATAGGGCTGCAATCGCTTCTTCAGCGCGATATGCCCGGCCAACTAATGCGTAACCGGGAATTGGCTGCAGCTATTCTTCTGATGCAATGCTTAATGGTCGCTTTGATCTGTGCTGCTTTGGGTTTGGTTCTTTCCTCGATAGAATTGGAAGTCGCTGGTATAAATCGTAGCATGCTGGCAATCAGCATTTTGCATGGCTTAGCGCAGCAGGTGTTTCTGTTAGCAACTGTGGAAAGTCGCAGTCGGGGGCAGCCTCTACGCTTTTCTCAACAGCAATTGCTGCGTGCTATTCTCGTATTAGCGTCAGGGAGCGTGGCGGCAGTCTCGTTGGAGTCAGCAATGGCTGTGTTGCTAGTTGAGACGGTTGTCTCATTGCTTCTGTCATGGAAAATGTTAGCTGGGATTTGGCGAAAACAAACTGTGAGCTTCTCGATCATCTGCTGTTTGGCCGTCAGTAGGCTGGGGCGTATTCCATGGCGAAGCGCTGTAGCGTTATTTGCGGTAATGATCGCCGGTTTTTCGTTGTTAAATGTTGATCGGTGGCTAGCAGCTAGCCTGCTTTCAAGCGTTGTTTTTGCTCAATATGCATTTGCCTGGGTTATGCTTATGGTTGCTCAATCGGCACAGGCAATAGTCAATACTTCAATATTCCCATTATTGGCGCGACGTTTTGCTATTAATGGCAAGCTAGCATGTTTCAGGGTGGCTGCCCGTACCTCGATAATATTGTTAGTGATGGGGGCAATCGCGGCTTGGCCAACCCTGTGGGTAATTGATGCTGTAATTTTTCATTGGTATCCGGATTATACTAGCGCAACTAGCTTGCTTAGTTATTTTATATGGGTTGCGGTACTGCGTGTATCTGACTTTTGGTCAAGTTATCTCATAGTTGTTGGATATGAAAAGCGTTTGCTATCGGTTAATTTACTTGTGGCTTCGCTTGTCAGCGCTATTTGGTTACACCAGGTTGAGCCCTGGGTGTCGGGTAATTTGCAACCGATTAATTTAGCAGTGCTAGTGATCTTATTGACAGCGGCCAATTATGGGGCTGTTTTTTCAATGGCCTACATTTCCAGGAGATAACAATTTGATAGCTGTTCGTCACCTCCGGTCTCTTTTTCCTTGGCGTTGGTGGGTATCTTTTAAGTTCATAATAAAGGGCGTTCGAATACATCCATCGGCTCTACTCAATGGAGATGAGTCACGCTTCAAGCTAAGTAAGGGGGCTAAAATTGGTGCGCGTTGTCAGTTAGATAATAAAAGCATTGGGATGATTGGCTGTGGCGAGCATGTTTGGGTATCCAGTGATGTAGAGATGGAAACGGTAACAACTCTATATGTGGGTGAGGGTACGACAATTCAGCGCAGGTGTACAATCAACGGCAGTGTCCGTATTGGGGCTGGTTGTATTTTTGCACCCAATGTATTCATCTCATCAGGTACTCATCCATTTAGAGATATTCCTCATTTGCCCATTCGAGTACAGGAGAAAAAAATTATTTCCTTGAGGGGGAGTTTGGCACATCTAGACCGCCCGATCTGGATACAGGACGACTGTTGGCTTGGCATAAACGTGGTGGTTTGTCCAGGGGTCACTGTCGGCAAAGGCAGTGTGGTAGGGGCAAACGCTGTAGTTACACAGGACGTAACTCCATATTCTATTGTGGCAGGCGTACCCGCAAAAGTAATTGGTCGTCGTTTAGACTGGTGTCCGAAAAAATCGCTAAGGGCTGACAGCGAAGAGGATGCGCCTTATATTCTTTCCGGCCTGCGCAGAGCTGCTCGTGGTGGAGTTCCAGCAGGAATACAAGTTACTAACGATGTACCATTCTGTGCTGTATTACATGCAGAACATTCAAGCATCATGGTGCGTTATCAGTTTTATACAACGCATGACGTTGAAGTGATGGTGTCTGGTGGTATATTCAATATTAGCGCAGGCGAGGGATTCTTAGATGTTTGTATAGAGCGTAAGGTGGATGAATTTAAAGTGGTTTATTGTGAGTTGGCAATAGCTAGCAAAGAGTATGTTGCGAATTTTATAGTTATTAATCTATATTGTATTTTGTGAAGTGGCGTATGAGATTTCTGATTGATTCTAATATATTTGGCGCAAGGCCTTCAAGAAATTGCTAAGCACTTTGTGATCGTTTGGCTTGTTTATTGGGCAGCTATAGCGATTATGCCTATGCATTCTATTTATCCCGCAACGGGTGAGGCCTTCCTTCTTCAGGTTACATTCGTAACCCTTGTTCTTGCGGGCTATGGGATGGCTCATGTCATTATGAAAGTTCCCGCTGTCCCGCGCTGGGGAGAGGCTGATGTTTTAGATTCGAAAAGTATAATTCATGCTGCCCTTATATTGTCTATTGTAGGTACAGCTTTTCTTATTTACGATAAAATATATATACAGGGGATAGATTATTCCCAAGGAATAGCTTTTGCCAGGGAGGAGTGGCGAAGAATGGGGGAGTACCGAGATGGTGAAATATCATCTATATTTAGTGTGTTGGGGTATTTATTTTCTAGCGGTTATTTTGTTGCGGGAGTTTTAACTGTAGCAGTAAAAGGTGGGTTGAGTCAGAGATTTAGATTCTTTTCATTGCTGTGTGTATTTCTTCTTTTGATGATTAATTCATTAATTTCTGGTGGCCGGTCAAATGTGCTCTTGTTAGTAACTTTGTTGTCGGCTGCCATGTCTTCACAGTATGGTTGGAATTTCCGTGGTTTCATTAATGGTCGCTTTGCACGAATAGTTGTATCTGCAATGATTTTGTTGGCCGCAGCATACACGCTCTACGTATTCTATGAGCGGGCTGAGGCAAGTAATTTGACCGCGGTTGAATATGTTACAGGCTTTCTACCCTATCTGGGTCTCGAAATTGATGGGTGGTACCTGGATGTACTAGCTGAGGATTCACTTGTCTCGCTATCGGCGATATTTGTATTGGCAATGGGTTATATTACTCATAGTTTTTCAACTACTGCAGCAATAATTGACGGTATCCAAGAGGATAAAGTCATAGTTTTCTTGCATGCAATGAATATCTTTAACAAGTTGGGGCTTGTTGCCCCTCCAGATAGTTCATGGTTCCTTGCAGGGCGCTTTCCTTCATTGCCTGGTGCTTTATGGTACCAGTATGGGGTTTTAGGTGTTTTCTTTGGTGGGTTTTTCTTGGGGGTTGGATGTGCGCTGGCAAAGTATATGTTCGTGGTTAGGGCCAGTCGTATAGTCCCTCTCGCCCTGTATGTTGCGTCGTATGCTGTTCTTGTTTTATCTCCAATGCTTTTAGTAATGGATTTCATGAGTTTTCCGTTTGTGATTTTATCATTTGTCCAAGTGGCAGTTCTGAGGGCTTTTATCGGTGGCTTGCGAGGGGTCTTCAGGAAGCCCATGAGAGATATCCCTAATTAACTTATGACTTGTGGATTGTTCATATGAAGATTGGTTTTGCAAATATTTTTTCATTCAGGCCACATGTAGAGCACCTGTACTATCTCTCTACCCTGTTGAAGAATTCAGGGCATGAGGTGTTCTTTCTTACATGTGATGCTAGCGTTTCTAACTGTTATCCGCGGGCACTCAAGGGTACTGGTAAATTGAAGGAGTGCGCCAAGTGCATGCTTGGAGGGCTGCGGACCTATCCAGTTGGATCTGTCACCTCGATCTCAGTATCAACTGAATCTGCATTAGACACTGCAACCCTTGATCGCTTGGCATTATCGAGTTCTTGCACGCTCAACCGGACTGAGTCCGAGCAAGAGTGGGGCGAACCTGAGGTTATAGCGGTTCGGCAAAGTCTTTATGACCCAATTACTTCAGTTCACCAAAGTGCTTTGCGTTGGATTGAGCGTAGTCATTTGGACGCCGTAATTTGCTTCAATGGCCGCATGGACCTTACCCGCGCTGTGACCTATGCCTGCGAGCAGGCAGGTATTCCATTCATCACCCATGAGCGCACTTGGTTTGGCGATGGTTTGCAATTGATCCCGAATGCCAACTGCCTGTCCCTTAAAGCCTTGAGTGAAATGGTCAAGGAGTTCGACGACAAGCCTTTGACCGCAGCCCAGGCCAAGCTGGCAGGCAAGCTGGCCGGGGAGCGCTTTCTGCAACGCAATTCGCTTGAGTGGCGACTTTACAACCAGAATCCCGAGCCGGCGCCTTGGCCATTGGAAACTGCAGGGCCGCGGGTTCTGGTGCTGCCCAGCAGCAAGAATGAGTTTGCCGGTCATGAGGAGTGGAAGAGCGGTTGGGAAGACAATACGCAGGCACTGGACGACTTGTTCGAGGCTTTTTCCATCAGTCCGGAACAGGTCGTGGTGCGCTGTCATCCAAACTGGGCTGAGAATATTGGCCAGGTGGTCGGCGATCGTTCGTTAGCGCTTTATCGCAATTGGACCCAAAAGCGCGGCATCTACTGTATTTCCAGCGAGCAGAAAGCAAGCACCTATGACCTTATCCAGCAGGCCGACATCGTCGTTATGAATGGGGGTAGTTCGGCTGTTGAGGCGGGGGTGTGTGGTAAACAAGTTATATGCATGGGGCCTTCGACGTATCAAGAAGCTGGGTTTGTTCGTGTATTTCGTAATCGAGATGAGCTTAGTCGTCCGGGTGCTTTAGTGCCACTCAGGGCTGATATGGTAATTCGTAAAACATTACGTTTCCTTTACCTGCGTTCCCATCGCTTTGCCCAGTACGTTGATTATGTTCGTGCAATTGAAACAACCCGCTACGCCTATTTCGAGGGAGCTGATCCCGAGCGACTCGTCTCAATGCTCAAAACAGGTTCAATGACAGCGGACGATCCTTCTTATTCGGTCGATAGTTTAGATGAGGATGAAATTGTTGAGGCTCTCAAGCGAAAGGAGTGGGGGCAGCTAGCGGATTATGAAGTGCCTCGTCCTATTTTAAAACCGCTTAAGATAGAACGACGAGTAGGGCTTCGTTGGGTCGATGGAGTTAGGGCTAAGATGCCTAGGGGAGACAGAGGTTGAGTGAAGTAAAGCAAGGGCTGATTTCGATCGTTACTCCGTCCTATAACGCAGAAAAACTTATTGGGCGAACTATTGAATCCGTTCAGGTCCAGTCTTATCAGAATTGGGAGTTAATTGTTGTCGATGATTGTTCAAAGGACAATACTCGCGAAGTTGTGAGGAGCTATGCGGCGCAGGATTCACGCATTCGTTTAGTGTCTTTGGAGAAAAACAACGGGGCGCCTGCCGCGCCGCGCAATATCGGCATCAGGGAAGCAAAAGGTGAGTGGGTTGCACTGCTAGATGCCGATGATATCTGGCATCCGCGCAAGCTGGAGCTGCAATTGAAGGCTATGCAGCAGGCTGGCGTCGATTTCAGCTGTACACAGATGCGCGATTTTACCGATGAAACGTCATTGGTTTTTGCCGAGCCAGGTGAGGTCGTTTGTGAGCGTATCAGTTTTGCTAAGCAGCAACTGAAGGGCCGCATTCCCACTTCGAGCGTTATGGCGCGTAAAGGCGTTTTGCTGAAGTTTTCATTCAATGAGGATATTCGCTACAAGGCAGTCGAAGATTATCACTGCTGGTTGCGAATTCATCAGGCATTGGGCGACAGCATCAAACTGGAATACCCATTGCTTTGCTACAGAAGAATTCAGGGGCAAATATCCGGCTCTAAGAAATATATGCTCGAGCGCATGTATATGGTTCATAAAGAGTATCCCGGTACCACGAGCAGTCAAGCGGCACTGTTTACGCTGACTCATGCGTTGGGTGGCTTTTATTATCGAATTTTGAAGAAAGGGCTTTGATATGAAGCGGGTATTGGTTACGGGTGGGGCTGGTTTTCTGGGTTCGCACTTGTGTGAAAGGCTGTTGGATGCTGGACATGAGGTGCTTTGTGTCGATAATTTCTATACCGGAGCGAAGCGTAATATTGCGCACCTGCTATCTAATCCTTATTTTGAGTTGATTCGGCATGATGTGACGTTCCCACTGTATATCGAGGTTGATGAAATCTATAACCTTGCCTGCCCAGCCTCGCCTGTTCATTATCAATTTGACCCGGTGCAAACGCTGAAGACCAGTGTGCATGGCGCCATCAATATGCTTGGATTGGCTAAACGTACGAAAGCTAAAATATTTCAGGCCTCGACAAGTGAAGTCTATGGCGACCCTGAAGTGCATCCGCAACCTGAAGGTTACTGGGGTAAGGTTAACCCTATTGGCATTCGTTCGTGCTATGACGAAGGCAAACGCTGCGCCGAAACTTTGTTCTTCGATTATCACCGACAACATGGATTGCTCATCAAGGTCGCGCGGATTTTTAATACCTATGGTCCGCGTATGCACCCTAATGATGGCCGCGTGGTGAGTAATTTCATTGTTCAGGCGTTGAAGGGTGATGACATTACCATCTATGGCGAGGGCCAGCAGACACGTAGCTTTTGTTATGTCGATGATTTGGTCGAGGGTTTCATTCGCTTGATGGGCACGGCGGATGAAGTGACGGGGCCGGTTAATCTGGGTAACCCAAATGAGTTCACAATTCGTCAGTTGGCTGAACGTGTATTGGAATTGACCGGCTCATCTTCGAAGTTGATCTTCCAGCCCCTGCCTCAAGATGATCCACGTCAGCGTCAGCCGGATATCCGCCAAGCGATGGCCCTGCTAGATTGGCAGCCCAGTATCATGCTTGATGAAGGACTTAAGAAGACCATTGGTTATTTCGATAATTTGCTTTCCGAAGAAAGCCCGTAACATAAGTGAGTAATCATGAAGATCACTGTATTTGGTAGCGGGTATGTAGGGCTAGTAACTGGTGCTTGCCTTGCGGATGTCGGTTATTCCGTTATGTGTATTGATATTGATGAGAAGAAGATCGAAGGTTTAAAGAAGGGCATTATCCCTATCTACGAGCCTGGGCTTGAGGAGTTGATTCTTAACAATGTTGAGGCCGGTCGTTTGAGTTTTTCAACCGATGCGGCCCAAGGTGTTCGCCATGGTGATCTCCAGTTTATAGCAGTCGGTACACCGCCAGATGAAGATGGTAAGGCGGATCTTCAATACGTTCTGACTGTCGCCCAGACCATTGGTCAGCACATGGATGCCTATAAAGTCATCATCGATAAGTCGACAGTACCTGTAGGCACCGCTGACAAGGTTAGGGCTGTTGTGGGCGCCGAACTCGAAGGGCGGGGAGTGAATTTCGGTTTTGATGTTTGCTCTAATCCGGAGTTTCTCAAGGAAGGCGCTGCGATTGAGGACTTCACTAAAGGTGCTCGAATCGTAGTGGGTACAGATTCCGAAAAAGTTGTGGGGTTGATGCGGCAGTGCTATGCGCCCTATAACCGCAACCACGACAAACTGATGTTTATGGATATCCGTTCTGCGGAACTAACCAAGTATGCCGCCAACGCAATGCTGGCCACCAAGATCAGTTTTATGAACGAGCTAGCCAATCTGGCCGAGCGCTTGGATGCAGATATTGAGCATGTCCGCTTGGGCATCGGTTCTGATCCTCGGATCGGTTATCAGTTTATTTATCCTGGGTGTGGTTACGGCGGTTCGTGTTTTCCTAAGGATGTACAGGCATTAGCACGTACCGCTCAGGATGTCGGTTACGTGCCTGAGCTGCTACTTGCTGTTGAGGGCGTTAACCAGCGGCAGAAGCAAGTGTTGTATCGTAAATTGCTGCAAGCCTTCGATGGTCAGTTGGCGGGCAAGAGCATTGCGCTTTGGGGGTTGGCGTTCAAACCGAATACCGATGACATGCGCGACGCTCCGAGCCGCGCGCTTATAGAGGCGCTTTGGGCATCTGGTGCAAAGGTAAGAGCTTACGATCCAGAGGCGATGCACGAGTGTAAGCGCATTTATGGCGATCGATCGGATCTGCTGCTGTGTCATTCACGTGAAGATGCAGTCGAGGGAGCGGATGCATTAGTAATCTGCACAGAATGGAAAAACTTCAGAACGATTGAGCCAGATTGGCTGAAAAATTCCCTTAATTACCCTATTGTTGTTGATGGTCGTAACTTGTTCGATCCGGTGACGATGTCAGATTCCGGTATTCTTTACTATGCGATTGGGCGCGGTGCTAAGGCTGCAGCTTATTAATAGGTATGGTATGCGAAGGGTTTTAGTCACTGGTGCGAATGGTTTCATTGGCAAAATGCTTTGCCAGACTTTAGCTGCACGCCCCTATGAGGTGTGCGGCCTTGTGCGTACAGCCAGAGAGCCAGTCCAAAGTATTGAGTACATAGAGGCAGATCTAGAACATAGCGATAGCTTGAGTGCGGCTTGTCAAAATTTTGATTGCATTGTACATATGGCTGGTCGTGCGCATGTGCTTAGAGAGCATGATGGGAATCCACTCGAGGCATTCCGACGTGCGAACTGTGCAGCTACTTTACGTCTGGCTCAGCAGGCTGTGGAATCAGGCGTGCGGCGCTTCATTTTCATCAGTTCGATTGGTGTTAATGGTGCAGAGACATCCGGAAAACCATTTGATGAGTTTTCCAGTACTAAGCCACATGCCGATTATGCGATTTCAAAGCTTGAGGCAGAAGAAGGTCTGAAGAAGCTCTTGTCAGGTACGGAGACAGAGTTGGTGATCATTCGTCCCCCGCTAGTCTACGGTGTTAATGCCCCTGGTAATTTCGCTCGTCTCCTCAAGCTTGTTGCTACAGGGCTGCCTTTACCCTTGGGGGGGATTAATAACCGTCGCAGTATTATCTCGCTTGAGAATTTGGTTAGTTTCATCTCTCTCTGTATTGAGCACCCGGCTGCAGCTGGGCAACTTTTCCTTGTCTCCGATGGTAGGGACATCTCCACCACGGAAATGGTGAAAGCTCTTGCGCAGGGGATGGGGAAAAAGCCACTGATGCTGCCTGTACCGGATGCTTTGCTAAAGGTTGGTGCGAAGCTGCTCGGAAAAGAATCACTCTATACGCAGCTTTACCGTTCATTGCAGGTGGATTCATCCAAAGCGCGGAGCCTGCTGGGCTGGAAGCCGCAGGAGAATACACTTGAGGCTTTGCAGAAAATAGGTCGGCTCTGCGCGGTTCAGCATTGAGGCGGTCGAGGCGATTAGATCGTGCCACTTGTTTTCACTGGGATGCATTTCTATGGTGGCGCTGCGAAAAGCGAACTCGCCTGGCTGTCTATATACCTGCATGTCAGTTCTTACCTATTAACTTTAAAACCAAGCATTTTCTGGAACAGCAAGCCAAATGAGTATCTGGTGGTTATTGCCGGCGGTTGTCGGTATTTCGCTTTTCATGACTGGCGCGTTGCGCCGTTATGCCCTGGCCCGCAGCCTGATGGACATTCCCAACGCCCGCAGTTCGCACTCGGTGCCGACGCCACGTGGCGGCGGTGTGGCGATAGTGGTGAGCTTTCTGCTGGCCTTGCCGTTGCTGGCCGGTATGGGCTTGATTGCATGGCCGTTGGCCTGGGCGGTGCTGGGCGCTGGGGCGGGCATCGCGGTGTTGGGCTTTCTCGATGATCACGGCCATATTGCCGCGCGCTGGCGTTTGCTTGGGCATTTTGCTGCGGCTATCTGGGCGCTGTTCTGGCTTGGTGGCTTGCCGCCGGTGGCTATGTTCGGCTTCACCTTCGATCTGGGCTGGTTCGGCCATGCGCTGGCGGCGGTCTATCTGGTGTGGCTGCTCAACCTCTACAACTTCATGGACGGCATCGACGGTATCGCC
>Ga0209343_10009181_pt1 | contig 11386 bp, 15 predicted proteins | sample RifCSPlowO2_02_FD_184026 | JGI IMG/M metagenome (GOLD analysis project Ga0209343, IMG submission 184026) | Groundwater microbial communities from Rifle, Colorado - Rifle CSP2_plank lowO2_0.2 (SPAdes) (version 2) | ecosystem: Environmental > Aquatic > Deep subsurface > Groundwater | place... | reverse complement strand
TATTGAATTGTAATAGACGAATCAAAAAAATGTAAAATTTTGTAGAGGTAAACAATTATCCAACTCAGAAATCCAAATTCAGCTTTAGGATTAAAACCATAAGGATAATATCTTAAAGCATCCATTACAACCATTTTTCCAGTTTCTAAAATTGTTTCAGCATACCTTAGAAATGAAAACGGATCCAAAGCAATTGGAATATGTTTTCCTGTAGCCTGATCAATTAAAAGCCCCAAATTAGAAGTTCTGATCCTATAACCTACCCAAATAATTAATCCTAAAAACAAATAAACTAACCCTTTTTTATTTTTAGTTAAAAAATGGAACAATTCCTTTTTTCTCTGTTCAAAAATATCAGACATAATTTAGGAGAAGATATTTGTCTTAAAAACCTTTTGGTGATTAAAAAAACAAAGGAGTCACAAAAACTTCAATTAATCCAGCAAACACTAAAATAACTATTGCAAGGGTCATTAAAGTAAAAGCATCAAAAAGTATAACTTTAAATTTATTTGACTGTAAAGTATGGTTTATCATTCCGACAGAAATAATACCACCTGCCAATCCACCTATAAAATAAGCAACAATTTCAAAACTTCCATGTATCATATATCTTAATAAACTTAAAGAAAAAACTCCAAAATAAATTGCAACTTTTGTCAATCCATGAGACATGGCATAATACTCAATTCCATTTCTAAAATAAGTTCCAATTGCTGCACTAATAACAGACGCATTCCAAGTTAAAATAAAAATTGCACCAGCACCAAAGAAAAACGCAAAAAATAAACAAAACAATAAAACCTTAACATTATTTAAAAATATCATAACAAAGGCTTCCATACCATAGGATAAATCAAACGCCTGCCCTGTAAGCTTTGCAACATTAGCATTTATTGCTTTAATTGTATCCAACTGGGCACTAAATACTGTCTCTGCCAAATCAGAAGGTAAAAATATTGCGAATAAAGAAAAAGCCACAACAAAACCTAAAAATAGAAAAGAAAGAAATAATATAGTTTTACTATGTTCTTTTAAAATTCCTATTTCATTCTTCTGTATTAAATCTTCTTCCTCTTCCTCTTGCATAGTAGCATACATTAAAGGTACTGTTGCAGTTACAGTAAGGAATACCATAACTAAACTTGTTTGGGATTTAAAAATCCATAAACTAAATATAACAGAAATTGTTGCAAATAACATACCAACTAGAAACAATCTAAACGGATGTTTTTTTGCAAATATTGGATTAGTTATTGATTCAAGTACCATCTTTAAAGAGAATTACTTTTTTCACATTTAAAAAGATTTGTATCTCACTTTCTGGTTTTAAGAATTTCTTCGAAATTTTCTTTATACCATTTAAATGTTTTTTTTAGACCATCTTCAATAAAAACTTTTGGTACATAACCCAATTTTTTAATTTTAGTAATATCTAGTTCAACTTCTTGTGGTTGTGCAATCTCAGGGGGATAAAACTTCTTAACCCCATTACCTGCAAGAGTAATAATCATATCTGCAAGTTTAGAAATATTAACAATTTCTCCCGCAGAGAGATCAAATTCTTCATTTGTTGTATTCATAGCTAATAAAATACCATCAACAAAATCATCAACATAAGTAAAGTCTAAAGTTTTATTTTCATCTCCATAAATCTTAATTTCCCCACCTTTTAACGCATTTAGAATAAAAATATCAACTAACCTTGAAGTTAAATCATTAAACGGACCATAAACTGTTGAAGGCCTTATTATAACATATTCAATATTATAACATTGCGAATAAGCTTTAACTAATTCCTCACCATAAATTTTACTTGCAGTATAAGGATTTTTCTCAGGCTCTAATACCCTTGAAGAAGAAGTAAAAATTATTTTTGGAATCTTATTTTTTCTACAAAACTCCAAAACTTTATAAGTAGCCAAAACATTATCCTCAAAAGCCAAATCAGGATTTTCAATTGTTTTATTAATTTTACAAAAAGCTCCGAAATGAATAAACAGATCTATTTTTTCTTTAATTTCAAATTTATCCAATTCATTTATACTATTCCCTGACCTTTTATCAACCAGTAATATTGGTCTATCTCCTCTTTGTTTCAGCCTTTTTAACAAAAAACTTCCAATAAGACCTTCATGCCCAGTCATCACAAATCTCATTAAAAAAAGTAAAAAAGGACATTATTTAAAGTTTACCAGAAAAATTAGATAGATATATAAATAATTAAATGAAAAGTTGAAAATATGTCTAAAGAACTAAAAGTTGCAAAAGAAACAATTTTAGAAGCAGGAAAATTAATTCTAAAAGATTTTAATTCAAATATCAAACAACAAAAAAAAGGTAATGATGATATTTTTACGATTTCAGATAAAAAATCTGAAAATCTAATAATCAAAAGACTAACTAAAAAATTTCCACAATATGGAATTATAAGTGAAGAAAGTAAACCTATAATAAAAGAGATTAATTGGGTCATTGATCCAATTGACGGAACTTTCAATTTTTCAAGAGGTATTCCATTTTTTGGAATTAATATTGCTTTAATTAACAAGAAAGAACCACTTCTGGGGATTTCATATGATCCATTACATAAAGAACTATTTTGGGGAGAAAAAAATAAAAACGCATTTTATAATAATAAAATAATGGAAGTATCAAAAGTAAATAATTTAAATTTAGCAATTATTGATTCATCAACAGAATTTATAAATCAATTTCCAAACTCAAAAACAGTAAGAAGATTCGGTTGTACTGCATTAGGCTTACCCTATTTAGCAAGAGGAAATATTGATGCAAAGGTATTTAACTCATCACATTATATTTGGGATTGGGTTGCAGGTTTTTTAATGATCGAAGAAGCTGGAGGTAAAATCACTGACTTAGAAGGAAATAAATGGTCATTTAATTCAAAAAATTTTATTGCAAGTAATGGAATTCTTCACTCAAAACTATTAAATCTCTTAAGATCCAAACCAAAAACTATTTAAAAACAATTCCTAAAATAAAATATATGGACAAGACGGAAACTAAAAAATATCTTTTAATTATTTGTTTATCTATTATCTTCTACTTTTCTTACAAAATAATTCAACCCTATTTCACAGCAATTATCAGTGCCATTATATTAGCATATATTTTCTTCCCCATATTTAACAAAATTAAACAAAAAACAAATAAACCTCAGATTTCTTCGGTTCTAACTTGTTTAATAATTATCATATTGATCATAGTCCCAACTTTAATTATCTCAAACATATTAATTAAAGAATCCATAACCCTTTACAAATCAGATTTCATAAAAAACATAGAATCTTTTACAGAAAAATATACTTCAGAAGATTTCCCATACAGTGGACTAATCTCGCAAGTAATTTTTAAAGGAATAGAATATATTCAAACAGGTGCAACAAATCTTTTCATTGCATTACCCTCTGGAATTCTAGGATTTTTAATTGCAATTTATACTCTCTATTTTCTTCTATTAAAGGGGGAAGAATTAACTGAACAAATCAGAAAAATAATTCCCTTAAAAGAAAAAGAATTATTATTAACAAACATTGGTAAAACTACATATTCAATCGTTTATGGTTTATTTACGATCGCAATCATTGAAATAATTATCTCTTCCATTGGACTTTCATTATTAGGTATTTCCTCTCCCATTATGTGGAGTCTTATGATAGGTTTTCTTGCACTTATCCCCTTCATTGGACCGGCATTCATTTGGATCCCTCTTACAATTATTGAATTATTATTAAATAACAATTTCATTGCCATTGGGATGATTATATTAGGTGTTATTCTAAGTGCTGTCGATACTTTCTTAAGACCTAAATTAATTGGGGATAAAAGCAAGACATCACCAGCAGTAATTCTTATTGGATTATTAGGTGGATTAAAGGTATTTGGTTTTATTGGTTTAATTCTAGGACCAGTCATACTTTCTACATTAATTGAAATTATTAAACTTTATCAAGAAGAAAAACTTATTACAACAAAATGAAACTCAAAATAAAATTTATTAACATTGAAACAGGTGGACCACTAATTGCTTTAATCCACAAAACAGATTCAATTAGATTTGATATTAATCCAGGAGATAGAATCAGTATTCATAAAGGCAAGGCCCACATGATCCTATTTGTTGATGTAACGGATGATAAAAAAGAAATAAGCCCTGGATATTTAGGTGTATACAAAGAAGTTTTAAAAGAAATAAAATTAAAAGATAAGGAACCAATCGAAATTACTGAGGAACATAAACCAGACTCATTAAAATATATTAAGAAAAAGGTTGATGGTTATAACTTAGAAAAAGAGGAGATTTCTAGAATAGTTAAAGATTTAGTGCATCATCATATCACACCATTTGAAGCATCATATTTTGTAGCAGGATGTTATATTCATGGAATGAGTTTAGACGAAAGTGCATTTTTAACTGAAGCCATTGTTAAAAATAGTAAAAAACTTGAAATAAAAAGCAATGGGATTATTGCTGACAAGCACTGCACAGGTGGAGTTCCAAATAATAGAACTACTATGATAATTGTTCCAATTTTAGCCGCAGCAGGATTAAAAATACCTAAGACATCTACAAGATCAATAACTTCTCCAGCTGGAACCGCAGACACAATGGAAATTCTAGCACCTGTAGAACATACAAAAGAAAGAATTAAAGAAATTGTAGAAAAATGTGGAGCATGTATAGTTTGGGGTGGCACAAGAGATCTAGCATCTGCAGATGATTTACTTATTAAATTAGAAAAACCTTTAGACCTAGACCCAGAAGGAATTCTACTTGCAAGCATATTAGCAAAAAAATCAGTAGTAAATTCCACACATATTTTAATTGACTTACCAGTAGGTCAGCATGCAAAACATAACAAAAATGAAGCCAAAGTACTTGCAAAAAAATTCAAAGCAATAGGAAAAAAACTAAAGATGATAATAAAACCAATAATCACTAATGGAGAAGATATTATTGGTAATGGAGTTGGTCCAGCACTAGAAGCAAAAGATATTTTAGAAATTCTTTCAGGAAAAGGCCCCACAGATTTAAAAGAAAAATCGATCAAACTCTCAAATATCTTACTTAAAATGGTAAAAAAGAAACCCATTGCAAGAGAGATTTTAGAATCTGGAAAAGCTGATAAAAAAATGAGAGAAATAATAAAAGAACAAGGAGGAAATTCTAAAATAAAATCTAATGACATTGTATTAGGTAAATTTACTTATAATTACAAATCTAAAAGAAGTGGAAAAATTAAAGAGGTAAATATTAAATTAATTTCAAGAATTGCAAAATACGCAGGTGCACCAACAGATAAAGGTGCTGGCATTTATATGCATAAAAAATTAAGTGATAACGTTAAAGAAGGAGAAAAGCTATTTACAATTTATGGAGAATCAAAAGATAAATTAAATTATGCTAAAAATGAAGCAGAAAAAAACAATATTTTTGTTATTAAGTGGTTCTAAATCAAAATAATTTTACATAACACCATCTTGAGAAGATCTAATAAATTGGGTCGAGCAGGATTTGAACCTGCGACCTCCGCCATGTCAAGGCGACATCATACCATTGTCCAAGTTTTATTAACTTTCTAGACTACCGACCCAAGATTAAACCTATTTCATAATTTTTCTTTTTTTATTTTTCTCTAACATTCCCTTCAACCTTAAAGAATAATTAACTGGATTCTTAAATTTACAATTAACACATTTAACTTTAAGATTAGAATAATAGATCTCATTTTCACAATTAGGAGGTAATCTTTTTTCTTGCCTTTTAGCCCAACTTAATTGAGAGATAATATAATTCTCAGGTAAAGGCTCATAATTTTTTTTATTCCATTCTAAAAGAGTATTTTTTATTTTTTCAGAAGGCCAATTCATATTAGAAAGGAATCCTATTAGAATAAATACAGTTCTTTTACGCCCATCTTCATTAACTCCATTTAACAAACTCTTAATGCACAAAGGAAAAAATTCTTCACTAACTTCATCTTTCAAAGGAATAAAATTATTGGAGATTGATTTCTCCTTCATTTCTATAAAAACTCTTGGTTGTTTTTTAGACCAATCAAAAGCTTGTACTAACAGCTTAGTAGCTTCTCCAGGTATAACATTTTTACTAAAAAAATCACCATTGACTTTTACATTATCTATTTTTGCACTTTCTCTTATAAAATTCTTTACATCATCAACAGGAACACTTACCAAACCAGACTTTTCATTTACAGAATAACAACCTCTAAACAAATGTCTAGAAGAAATCAAAACAGAATCTATATCTACTACACTAAAAGGATCAAAAACTCTATTTCTTACAATATCCTTTTTCTCTTTCCCAATATTCTTTGCAATTTCTTCTAAACTTCCTGAAGCCAACAAATTAACAATTAAATAATCTTTTATCATAGATTTCAAATATTCAACAATTATCTTTAGACCAACAGGAAAATGATCCTTAACATTAATCCCATCTATTTCATTCGGAAAAGCCTCATATGGTATTACAATATGAAACCCATTATTCCCAGAGAATTTTAACCCATAGTTTTTAACATCAAAAAACTTTAAAGCATCAATTATCAAAATAGCTGCCGTTCTAGAATACTCAAAAAATTTAGAATCTAAATCAATTAAAAGGTCCCATCCCATCCTTAATTCATCTAATTCTCTTTTATTCATTCCAGTTTTTAATCTTAAAGGATCATACCATCTTTCAATACTCAGATGATATGAACTCATCCCTTTTTTTATCACTTCAAGAATATCATTTTCAAAATTCACCACCTCAGGTCTACGACCCCTTACTCCACCTAACCAAAATTGAATTTCTCTATTCTCTGATTGTTTAACTAAAGCCTTTAAAACATCTGACCTTGAATAATAATCTAACAAATCCATAAAAAACAAATATTAAGAAAATATAAAAGGATTATTGTAATTCTTTCTGTAACTCAACAACATTAGGAATGAGAGAATTTATTTCATCCTGAACTTTCATAGCAAAACCCTCAATTTCAACCATCTGTTTTTCAATAAGAGTTTTGGCACCTTCAAGAGGTTTCTCAATACAAATACCTGCTCCAACATTAACTATAACATTAAAATCACCAGAATATTTTCCTTTAACAAAAAGTCCTTTTCCTATAGAAAACAAACTTTTTCTCTCATTGCTAATCTCTCCCAAATCAGAAAGAGTTTTCTTCATTTCAACAAGTTCACCCAATTGTCTTTGTACCTCAACAAATTGTTCCTGTAACTGATTAATTTGCTGCACCAGCATTTGATATTCCAACTTCTTCTCTTGGTTTTTTTTCATGCTATTTTTTCCATATCTAAATTATCAGCCAATCTTTCAGAAATCCTTAACAACTCACGTAAAGTGCACTTACCTAAAGTATAATCAAAAAACAAGTCTTTCGAAACGGAATAAGAAACTCCAGACTTATCTGGAAATGAGTCCACAGGAAACACACCTTTCACATCTACTCTATAAATTATATAAGACTCAATCATTTCTTAGAAGACTCCTTCTTAGCTGTTTTTTTCACAACTTTTTTAGGGGCCTCTTTTTTAATTTCAACCTTTGAATCTTTTTTAACTTCATTCTTCACATTTATTTTTTTAGCTTTAACCTTTCTTTTTTTCTTAGGTTTTTCACTTTTAACTTTTTTATCTTTTGTTTTTTTCTTTTCTTCTAAAGTAAAACCTTCCTTAACCAATAAAACCCTTACCTCAGAAGAACTTGTAGTTTTTCCAATTTTGATTGATTTATCCAAAAAATGTAAATGTCTAATATTACACTTTCTCTTTCTCGTTGCACCATCAATCATAACATAATTAGCATCCACTTTTGAGATTACAACACAAACTTTACCAGCATCACGTCCAGCAAGTTTCACACATATAGCTCCTACTTCAACCATTTTTCAATAATCCTCTTCCTCATACATTTTGAACATAAATTTCCTCCATAAGGCCTTGATACAGTCTTACTTGTTTTATTTACATTCTTCATAAGAGTCGCTTTAACTCTAATAATTCCTTTCAAGATTTCCCTACAACCCCCACATTTAGGTGCTGAAGTTTTCCTATCTCTATAATGAATTACATTTTTTCCACCTGGAGTTTTAACATAAACTCTTCTCTTCGTCCTTGACCTTAATTTTCCTTCAACCATTTTTCTAATACACCTTCATTACCTTTCTTAATATCGAACTTAACACCATTGAAAAAATGATGTAAATTATAAGCCAACTATGGATAAACCCTAAGAAATTTAAATCTATCCCTGTATAAGTTACTCTCAACCACCCAAATAAAATAATAAATGGAATCATAGTATATAACATAACTCCAAAACTATGTTTCATATATTCCATATTTTTTTTCCACATTTCAGAAGTATGTACTTTCATTTTTTGAGCATCACCTTGAGCAGCTTTTGACTTATCTTGTAATTCCTTTAACTCATTTTTCAAAAATTTCATTTTCTCTTGATCAGTCAAATATTTATAAGCAAGAGTTACAATCAAAGTCATTACAAATGTTATCCCTAACAAAGTTAAAAGAGGATCCTGAGTAACGAACGAGCCAAACCACTTATCCAATAACACATTTAAACTTTCTAAAACCATCTACTCACCACCCATCATTTTTCTTAAAGCCGGATGCATATCCATCATATGTTGTTTAGCAATTTCTTCATATAATCTATAAATAATCATAACAGCTAACAAGATTCCCGTTCCTCTTGAGAGTGCTCCTAAAATATCTGCTGACGCAGCTAAAAACCCAATTGCAATACCACCCATTACAGTTAATGGAAAAATATAACGAGATAATATTCTTTCAATTACTCTCTCATCCCTTCTAAACCCTGGAATTTGCAACCCTGAAGACATTATTTGTTTTGAAACGCTGGAAGCACCCATCCCAGCAGTCTGAACCCAAAAAATAGAAAAGACAACTGAACCAATGATTAAAAATAAAGAATAACCAAGAGCATGAACAATATCATTATTAAAAAGAGATGTATATTCAAAAGAACCTGTAAATGCTTTGAAAACAATATTAGGAGGTGATATCCATTGGATCAACCCTGAAGCAGGAATATTCCCACTATAAGTTCCTAATAAAGGATATCCCCATTTCTCTAATAAACGAGCCCACAATTGGACATTAGCCATTAAAGCTGCTACTAAAATTACAGGAATATTTGAAGTATAAAGAAAATTTAAAGGCCATCTCATCCCATAACCTCTTATACGCCCAAAAGATAAAGGAATTTCAACTTTCATTGCCTGTGCATAGACTGACATTCCAAATATTAGAACTGTTGCTAAAACTCCAAATAATGCTAAAAACGCATCTTGAGGTGCACCAGAAACTAAAGAAGTTAAAAAAACTAAAATTGCACCAACAGGTGGTTGCCCTGATCCAAAAGCCCATGCACCAAGACTATTTAATGGACTTATTGCTCTAATTATAATCTCAGCAGAAACACCAGCTGCAATAAACAACGATATTCCTGATCCAAAACCATATTTATTAATTATTTCATCCATAAACAACACTAAAAGCCCACCAATTACCAACTGCAATACCAAAATTAATTGAAAGTTAAAATACGCAGGTGTTCCTCTTAACAACAAATCTGGAGCCAAACCTCCCATAAATACATAAACTACTGCTTCAAAAAGAATAAAAAAAATGGACATCAATTTTTGAATCCCTTGAAAAAAGATTCTACCTTCATGTGTAGTTTGATCAATTTTCAAAATTCCAGAACCTGCTAACAATTGTAGAACAATTGAAGCAGTAACTATAGGCCCTATTCCTAAAGATAACACAGACCCAAATGATGCACCAAGAATAACAGACAATTGTTCAAACCTTGCCAATTCATTTTGTCCCAAACCAAATAAAGGAATATTACTTAACATATAAAAACCTACAAGAATTATTAAAGTCCATTTCAACTTCTCTTTAAAACTTAATTTTTTTGTTGCAGGTTTTTTAACTTCGGGAAAAAATGACAACAGATTATTAAGAAGGGGTGACACCAATAACTTCACCTCCTGCAGCTTCTATCTTCTTTTTTGCACTCTCAGAAACAGAAGGCGAAATAACTTTGAATTTACTTTCAACTTTTCCTTTACCTAGAACTTTATCAAATCCTAACTTAGTTGCATTAAATACAAAAGAGTCGCCTTCTTTTAAAACTAAGTCTTTTTCCACATATTTTTTAATATCACCAACATTAATAATATTATTAGTAAAACTACCTGGCCTCTTAAAACCTTTTTTACCAAAATAACTTGTACCAAATTCCTTTAAAATTTTTGGTTTCTTCTGATCTGCCCTCTTTCCAGAACCAGCCATACCTCTTCCACCTCTGTTACCAGCTCCTCTATTTTTCTTCATACTACCATAACCATGAGTAGTTTTTGCTCTAAATTTTTCAACTTTTTTTCTTTTATGAACTACCATCTCTCATCCTTCCAGAATCTTTTGCTCTTTGAATATACAAATTAATTAACTCTGCATTTGAATCAGATCTCACAAGTTCTAACTCTCTTGGACTCACTCTAACTCCTACTAACAAACTTGCAGAAAATTGATCATATCTTATAAGAGTTTTAATAACATTCTCCATCTTCAAATCATTCTCCTTATCAAATCATTAATTGTGTCCTTACGATAACCCAATACACCACCTAAAGAAAATGGTTTTTTAATCCCACCTCTTTCATATCCTTTTCTAGGAGGATGTAATCTAAAATAAGATTTAACACCTGGAATTTCTTTCAACTTTTTCTTACCTTCAAAAAATTCATTAACAAACCCATCAAAATCTAACTTAACTTTTTCTTTAAGGTAATTTTCTGTTAAAGATTTATTTCCAACTATCCTTCCTCTTTTTGCTAATAATTCCTTAGCAGTTTCTTTATCAATCTCACCCCAGGTAACATAATCTTTAACCTTTAATAACATTCCTTTCACAGAATCTGTTAACTCTACAATCACACAACTATTTTTTCGTATCAATTTTAAAAACTTCAAAGTATCTTTTACTTTTCTAGTCATATTAATTGCTCCCCTTACTTGAACTACAGCAATTTTCATTTTTCAGATACACTCCCTTCAACAACATTTATGCCTTTTGCTAATTTCATATTAGATAAATTTTTTAAAGCATCAACACAAGCTTTTACAAGATTAAGTTTTGTTGTTTGCCCAAAGGTTTTGGAATAAACATCTTTAATCCCTGCCATTTCCAAAATTTTTTTACATTGCTTTTGGCAAGTTAACCCGGTTCCCCTAGGTGCAGGCATAAGCCTTATTCTTGAAGAACCACACTTACCCTCTGTTA
>Ga0209343_10009180_pt1 | contig 11386 bp, 9 predicted proteins | sample RifCSPlowO2_02_FD_184026 | JGI IMG/M metagenome (GOLD analysis project Ga0209343, IMG submission 184026) | Groundwater microbial communities from Rifle, Colorado - Rifle CSP2_plank lowO2_0.2 (SPAdes) (version 2) | ecosystem: Environmental > Aquatic > Deep subsurface > Groundwater | place: Rifle... | reverse complement strand
CGCCCGCGGCGACGGCGGTGACGCCGGTCAACCCGCCGACTTGCGCAGGAACGGATCGATTTGCCGTGGTCCCGTCCCCTAACTGGCCGGACGCGTTGTCTCCCCACGTCCAAACGACGCCATCCTGTGCGAGGGCTATCACATGACCCGCGCCCGCGGCGATGGCGGTGACGCCGGTCAGCCCGCCGACTTGCGCAGGGGCGGCCCGCTCAGCAATAGTTCCGTCGCCTAATTGGCCACATTCATTCCTTCCCCACGTCCATACTGTGCCATCATCCGCAAGCACGAGAGAATAGTGCGCGCCCGCGGCAATAGCCTTAGCCGGCACAAGGGGAACATGCGTATCCATGCCGGACGCAGACCCCGTCCGGGGTTCACTTTCTTTTAGGGCTTCCTCCATTTTCATTTGCGCCGGGACTCCCTTCCTTTGGAGATGATTATCACAGGCACGAACCTGTCAGCAAGGGAAATACAACATCGAGCCCATTTAAGTTATGGGCGATGTTAACACTCGCTCTTCCGGATCCGATTGTTGAAGGTATCGGCAATGTACATAGCGCCATTGTGATCTACGCATACCCCGGTGGGATAGTTCAGACTGGTTGCAAGGGGGGGAGAGTCCTCACCGGTATAGCCCTCCATGCCGTTTCCGGCCATGGTTTTGACTCGGCCGGTCGTCCTTTCCCATTTCCTGATGAGATGATTCGTCGCATCAGTGATATAGAGGTTCCCGTGCGCATCCACCGCAATCCCGTATGGGCGCGCGATGCTCTGGGAGTCGCGACCTGGCTCAAAGTAAAACTCTTTTCCATCGCCCGCGACGGTTTCGATAAGGCCGGTGGCATGTGCCACTCGTCGAACTCGGAAGGCAAAGGTATCGGCGATGTAAATGTTCCCCTCGAGGTCCACCGCTAATCCATACGGGTACGACAAGGTGGCCTGGATGGCCGGTTGACCATCCCCGTTGTACTCCGACTCGCCGGTTCCCGCTGTTTTTTCGGTTCCCGCGACAACCTCGATGAACCCGGTGCCCAGGTCCACCCTCCAGATCCGAGCGTTCCCCAGATCAGCGATATACAGCAGCGTCCCGGTCGGATCAACAGCCACGGCGTTTGGCTCGAGCAACTCCGTCTCGAGGGCGAAGTACATTCCGGGGGGGGCTTTGCGCAGGGGTTGAATTTGGATGAGCTTGGCTGGCCCAGGCGCCTTTTGCTCTTTTTGCTCTTTCGTGCGGGGGGATTCCAGTGGGGCAACCGGGCCGGGTGTCTCCTCGCCCCCCCCTATGCTCTCCCAGTCCTTCCCTGCAGCCTCAGCCACGTCTTTATAGATAAATGTCCATTCGCCAGAACTCGTCTTCACCATCTTAACGTTATCTTCGGTTTCTTCGCCCTGCCCTGGAGTCGCACCGATGCCATACCTGCTTCCTTGGTCATCGTACTCCGCATGCTCATCCTCGAAGCCTGCTTCCATGACGCCGGTCCCGGCCACCGTGGTGATGATCCCGGTGGTAAGGTCAACCTTGCGCACCCGGTGGTTGTACGTGTCAGCGATAAACAGGTGCCCCCTCTCGTCCACAGCCACACCGGACGGAAAGTTCAGCAGCGCAGTCGTCGCAGGTCCTCCATCACCGGCAAATCCGCCACCGGTCTTCCCGGCCATCGGAGGACTCGAACAATCGACTCCGTCCGGCACCGACGCTTCCCCTGGCATCGTCGGGGGAGTTCCCGCGATCGTCGAGATGATCCCACGAGGGTCCACTTTCCGAATCACGTGGTTTTCAGAATCGGCGATGTAGAGATTGCCATCCTGATCAATGGTCAAACTCTTCGGCTCATTCAACCCGGCGTGAATGGCCAGGCCTCCATCCCCGCTGTATCCGGGTTCGCCGTTTCCTGCTATGGTCCTGATGAGCCCTCTGTTTCCCATGCTGCCTTCCTTCTCCTCACGCTCCTCCCTCCCCATTGGGGAAAGAGTCCGGACATGCTTCAAGCACAGGCGCTTAGCGTCACAACCATTTTATTTTATGCGAAGGCTGATACGCAAGCGGCGGGATCGAGAAAGACGTTAAGGGGGAGGGAGGCTGCCTGAGCCCACACCACCTTCCCACAGGCGGACAGTCTTATCATGGCTGCCGCTGACCAAGCGGCGGCCGTCAGGAGAAAATGCGATGGAGCGCACCGGCCCCGTGTGCCCCTGTAAGGTGCAAATCAGATTTCCGGTTGAGGAGTCCCAGAGCTTGATGGTGGTATCGTCGGAGCAGGACGCGAGGACCTTGCCGTCAGGAGAGAAAGTCACGGCATGGACTCCCCCGTCATGAGCCTCGACGGTCCGAATGAGTTGTCCACTCGGAATCTCCCAGAATTTTATGGTCTTGTCGCGGCTCCCACTGACAAGCATGGTCCCATCGGGCGAGAAGGCCAGCGTCCCGACCCAATGCTCGAAGGGGTCTTCCTGAACCTCCTGCGACTCTTGAGGCTCCGCCTCAGGGCCTCGCTGCTCGGCAGACTCCTTGCTACGATCGGGCTTGTGTCCTTGCAGGTTGCAGACAACTTGCGCGTCGGGGAACACCTCAAAGAGCGTGAGCGCGCCAATATCATTACCGGACGCAAGATAACGGCCGTCTGGAGAGAAGACCGTACAAATATTCCAATGGGGGTCGTACTCGTCGTCCGGCAGCAAGGAGAGTAGTTCCTGGGCCGTGCCGACTTCCCAAATTTTGATATCCCGGTTCTGCGTACCGCGTGCCAGCATGAGACCGTCAGGGGAGAATGAGATGGAGTATACCGCCTGATCATATCGGCTGCACAGCTCCCGCAAGAACCCGCCGGTCCCGGCATTCCAGAGGCGGATCGTGTGATCGGTGGAACCGCTGGCCAACAGCTTTCCGTCTCGAGAGAACGCCAGGCAGTGCACAGATTCGGTATGACCCCGCAGAATCCTGATCACCCTTCCCGTGTTGGTTTTCCATATCCTGATGCAGCGATCGTCGCTACCGCTCGCCACCGACGCGCCGTCAGGATGGTATGCCACAGCCCATACGGAATAAGTATGCCCGCGAAACACCCGAACTTCTCGACAGCCGCCCTCCCAATGGGCACTGCACTCAACACCGCTAACCGGGGCAGCCCCGACCGAGGGTATACCATGCGGGACGGCAATAGCGGTCGGCGTAGGATCAGGACCCGTAGACGTGTCAGCCATTGTGGATCACCCCTTAAACTTGTGCGAACTTGCAACAGAAGCAAGCCGCCATGTATAGTTATACTCGACTCAAAATTCCAAAGCTTGCAGGTTATTAATACCGGTACCACCGATGGCAAGTCAAGAGAGATCAGTCGTGAAAAGCCGTGTGCGGTCAAGCCTCATGCCACGTAATCCGCGATTTCCAGGCATTCTAGGGGGAAGTCAAACGCCGGATGGAAACCGGGACGTCGAAGTTGACACGCTGCGGCCCAATGGCATGGCGATGGCGGGAGAGGTAGGGTAGACTCTATGGGAGAGGAGTTCGGCGAGGATCGGCGTCTATTTCTGAAGCAATGCGTGTCGTCTGCCGGCAAGACGGTTTCCGAGTATTATCGAGCGGCAGAGTCCCCAAGTACGCCTGATTCCTCAAAGAAGGCGCCGACCGGAATCGGAATAGGGTGGCTGCGGCCGCCTGGTGCCGTTGAAGAAGAGCTCTTTCTTGAGCGTTGTACCAAGTGCGCCGATTGCCTTCATGCCTGCCCGTTCGCAAGCATCCAGAAGGATCCGGCCACGGGGTACCCAATCATTGTTGCCAAGGAGATGCCGTGCTATCTCTGCGCGGAACTCCCGTGCATCGCGGCCTGCTCGACGAAGGCACTTCTGCCTATAGCAGATCCGACCAAGGTTCGCATGGGGTTGGCCGTGGTCAGTCGGGATGACTGCACGGCTGGTCAGGGATGCCAGTCCTGTGTGGCCAGATGTCCGGTCGAGGCGCTTTCAATCGTTGAGTGCGACGACCCTTACTTGGTCGTGGAGCAGGGGAAATGTGTGGGATGCGGGATCTGCGAGGAAACATGCTCAACCGTCAACGACCAAATCGCCATCACCGTGATCTCGGGCCGTACCAGCAAAAACCCTCCGCATTCCGATCCGCGACCAGCGGCCCGGCCTACCTAGTTCAACCGACCTGATTCTCCACGGCAGACAGGAACAGGCCGGACTGCTTCGGTTCGTGCCAATAATCCGCACTCATTCGGTCATGTCTTCATGCCAATATTGGCGGCATTTTTCGCACCACCAGTTCATTGGAGTCATGGGAGATTCTCCTGGTTCGCGTGGGACTGGCTTCATGGCCCTCTCGCAGCGCGGACATTTGGGTGGATATTCCCCTTCCATCTTCTCGCCCTCCACTTCTTTGTGTTTTCAGCCGCCGGGCACCTAGCCCGTGCCGCCGACACTGAATCAGAAATAAAACCTGGCCGACGGCTCCATCTTAAAACGAACCTGGTCAACGCCAGGCGAGCTACTCAAGACCCGATCACCCAACGATTGGGAAGCGCTCCCCACGCAACGCCCTGTCCCTGCATTGAGAGAAGCGCCGCCTTTAGGTCGGCGCGGTTTTGTAAAAGACCGGGCGCAGCGGCCCGGTGATGGTTCCACCCATCACCTGGATCCCAGGGGCTCGCCTCTCGACGACAAAATAGAGGTCGAGACCTTCAGCCGAGGATACCAGAAGTGTAATCCCATCCGGAACCTCAAATGTCGTGAAGGTGCGCGCCTGTTGCTCCGTCCGTGCCACCTTGACGGCCAACGGGGACTGGTGAATGCTCACAGGTCGTCCCCTGTCCATGATGAACACGGTCATTCCCGGTGATTTCCCTATTATAATGTGAACCTTTCCATCCATCGCCTGGTTTCTCCCATCGATATCTGTTACACGCTGGAGCCATCGTCACGCTGTCGGACACCCCAAAACCGTACCCTTTGGTTTCATACTCGGTCAAGGGAACGTCACAGGATCGCATGGCAGCCAATGTTGTTTATACCGGTTACGCCGGCCCGTTTGGAACCGGAAGAGGATTCTCACGGGCGTTTGCCGCCCGGCGGAAGCACTGCCGGTGCTCGACGTTTGGGCTCTTTCCTCGGTTTGTGCTGCTCCTGCAATTGCGTCAGATCCGCATCTTTCTCTACCAGGGCTTGCTTCGCCTCATCCAGTTCAAGGGAGAGTCGCTTCACCTGTCGCTGACTCTCGGCAAGCTCTTTCTGGAGAGTCTTGGTCTTCTCCCTCAGATCGAGGTTTGAATGGGTAAGTTCCTGCACCTGTTCCTGAAGTTTCGGCATTACGGCTTGCAGAACCTGAGCCTCCTGAACTTGATCGGCCTGGCTCGTGCCGACGATCGTCGCATCAGTCCGGAGGCGTCGGTAGTCAATTGATAAATGCGTCCGGTCGGATTCAGCCCATCTCGGCAATCCCTCGGTCCCCGCCGGCACCAGGTATTCTTCATGCTCGAAGAAGATGTGATGATCTCTCGTAGAAGCTCCCTCGGGGTCCTCACGATTGAAGACAGGGTGATCGGCCAGCACAACATGCAGGTAAGGTCCTCGAACAAAGAGCGCCCCGGTGGTGTCTCCGGCAACGGATTCTGAATGCCTGATCCGAAAGGCGACCCGCTCCCTCGGCGACGCCTTTCCCAGAACTTGGCTCAACAACGGGGCCAGGGAGCGCAACTCCTCCACCGAAAAAGCCAGCTCTTTCGAAGAAATAGTCTGCAGCAGCCCCCTTCCTGACCTCACCCGAATCGCTCGCAGGATGGTCGTCAACCTCCTCTCAGTCATCTGAAAGGGATGGTTGTTTCTGGCTGACAGGTCAGACGCTCTGAGGGTCGGATCAGCCTCCAACCACACCGGATCGGTCTGATTCTGTTGATTCTGCTCCGCGCGAAAGGGCCCAAAATTCGGCAAGGCGCACCCGGCCGAGATCAGGAGAGTGGCCAGCAGGACTGCAAGCATTCGCAGCATCACGCACTCCTGTGGCAGAGAATCCCCATCGCTCCAGAAACTTGGATGTCACTCGGCTGAACGGCTAAGACGAAACTCATGTATCGATCTGATATTCCTTAATCTTGTAGTAGAGGCTTGCCAAAGAGATTCCCAACTCGTCAGCCGCAAGTCTCTTGCTCCCCTGGTTTTTCACAATTGCTTCAATAATCCGCTCCCTTTCTACCCCCTTGCACCGCTGCTTAAGTGACGAATGTTGCTTCTCCAAATCATCGTGGCAAACATGTGGAAGACACGAACAATCTATAATCGATGTCTCACAGAACAGAGCTGCCCGACTAATCACGTTTTCCAGTTCCCGTACATTTCCAAGCCAGGGCCCGGCAACTAAGGCCCCCAGCGCTTCGTGGCTTATGCCAAGGAGGGGTTTGTTGTGCTCGACGCAAGACTTGGCAATGAAATGCTGGACCAGCAGGGGGATATCCTCTTTCCGCTCCCGCAGCGGCGGAATAAGCAGAGGCATCGCTGCCAGGCGATAATACAGATCCTGTCGGAAGTCGCCTTCCTTCACAAGGTTCTTGAGATCCCGGTTGCTAGAGGCAATCAATCGGACGTTTATCTTTATACTGGAGTTGCTTCCTAGAGGTCTGATCTCACTTTCCTGCAACGCGCGGAGGAACTTGGCCTGGAAGGATAAAGAGGTATTACTGATCTCATCCAGGAAGATAGTCCCGCCGTCGGCCCGCTCCAATAGGCCTTTTTTAGTGCTGACCGCACCTGTAAAGCTCCCTTTGAGGTGCCCAAAGAGTTCACTCTCCAATAAGGTTTCAGGCACGGCCCCACAATCCAATGCAACGAAGGGTTTGTCCTTTCTGGGGCTGTGAGAGTAAATCGCCTTTGCGACTAACTCTTTGCCGGTTCCGCTCTCACCCTGGATCATGATCGCAATGTGACTGTTGGCCACCATCCTTATCAGCCTGAAGAGAGCCTGCATTGAATGACTCTTGCCGATGATGCCGGCAAATCCCGATTGAGCTGGAACTTGCGGGGTCAGTCGTCCAATTTTATTCGGCTGACCGCTTTGAGCCAGTGCCCTCTTCACAATATCGCGCATCCCCACGCGATCAAATGGCGACTTGGTTACAAAATCGAAGACCCCTTCCCGCGTCACCTCCACAGCCGTCTTGATTGTTCCGAAGCTGGTCAGAATGACAAACGGGACGCTTGGATTCAATGCTTTGAGCTGCAAGAAGAGCTCCCGCCCATCCATCTGCGGCATAACCAGATCCGAAATAACTAAGTCAATATGTCCTTGTTCGCCATACAACCGTAGCGCTTCAGAGCCATTCTCCGCCTTCACCACCTCGTGCCCATCCTTGCACAGAATGCTCTCAAGGAGAGTCAACATGTTCGGCTTATCATCAACAACGAGAATCTTCGCCATCGGTCGCACTCCTAGCATGTTCAGATTGTGACACCGGCAACTTTACCCTAAAGGTCGTTCCCTTTCCCAAGGCGCTCTCTACCTCTATCCTGCCTCCATGAGATTCTACGATTTGCTTGCTCAGAAAGAGCCCCAGCCCTGTCCCTTGTTGCTCCGTCTTTTTCTTGCTGAAGAATGCCTCGAATACGTGAGCAATATCCTCTTCGGCAATACCGTACCCTGTGTCGGAGATAGCAATCGTCAGACACCGCATAGGCCAGCCCGCATCACCGCCGACAAGGCTGCCGTCATTGCCGTTCTCAAGACACGCCCCGACTCGCAATTCCCCGCCTTGAGGCATAGCATCAATGGCATTGAGGTACAAATTAACCAGGACCTGTTGGACCTGAAAAGAATCCAAAAAGATACATGGCAGATCACCTTCAATGTGCGAATAAACCTTTACACCAGTTTTTTTCGTCATAGGAGAAATAAGACTCAGGCTTCTATCAAGCAGGGCACTGATATTTATAAGCTCCCGTTTGAAGGGGGCAGGATGAGCAAACTCCAAAAGGCTCGCCACCACCTGTTGGCAGCGAATGACCTCTTCTTCTAGAATTCTGGCGATCCGGAATTGATGAGAAGGGTCAGAAGAGCCTTCTTCCAGTAGCTCCTGCACGAAACCATGAATGATGCTCAGCGGGTTGTTGATCTCATGTCCGAGTGAGATTAGCATCGCGCCTATAGAAGACAGCCTTTCAGCCTCGGAGAGATGCGCCTCCATCTCCTTCATCATAGTCACGTCTTTGGCAATCCCAAGGACGCCTCTTGATTGACCCACCGGGGTACAAATGGAGGTCGTGCTAATAATCACTGTCTTAACACTGCCCTGCCCATCCCTTACCTTAGCCCCAAATTGGTGTGCCCCCCCCTCGCGTAGAGTTTCCAGAACTCCTGGTTCCCCGTCCGGCAGGGAGAGAATAGATGAGAAGGGTTCGCCTAGGAGATCATCTCTTAAATAACCCCATTCAAAGAATTTGCTGTTAACGTAGGTAAACCGCCCTGCCTCATCAAGCGTGAAAATAAAATCGTTGGCGACTTCCAGAAGCGTCGCCAAATAATCCTTGGTCCGGTTGAGTTCACCAATGCTATCCTCCAATGCCTCCGTCATCAGGTTAAAGGATTCCGCCAGCTTCCCGACCTCATCCTTCTCCTTTATCGCTATCTTCGTAACGCCTGTCAATCCCTGCGTGGCGATTTCATACGAGGTCCGGCTAAGCTGTGCGAGAGGTTTCGTGATTCGCCTCGAGAGCGCAATGCCGATCAGAATTCCCAGACAGGCGAGGATGGCGGTTATAGTAGCGATCTCATTCCTCAGAATAGCCAAACGCTCGACCATATGCTTTTGCGTGACACCGACCCTAATCACACCGACCTTTGTTCCCTCAAAAACGGCCGGCAGGGCAATATCGTAAATCTGCTCGCCGCGCGCATCGGTCGTCGGCTGCACGAACAACCCGACTGCACCGAAGGCGGCGTCGTTCAGCGGACTTGATTCGAGGACGGCCCCTAACCTGAATCGGCCCGGTTCTGAATGGGCCAGGATTTCCCCCTTGTGGTTGAGAACCATTGCATATACTACAGAAGAACCGCCGGATGATTTGCTTACCGTGTCCTTAACGGCTGTATAGAGGTCCCAGAGTTCGTCATTGAGGATCAGCGGCATACTACGTTCTTTCAGGTAATGCACGATGATGATCGACTGATTTCTCAGCTCGTTTTCCAGGGCGCTCTCTGTGTATCTTGTGACGATCAGCCCGATGAAAACGGCCACGCTAACGACAAGAATGCACGCTGCGGCGGCAAACTTCTGGGCCAAGCTCAATCTATTTACTATGGCTTCAAGCAAAAAGAGGATTACCCCCCCTTACTTCTTAGGCACTGCCTTGACCTGCGCACCGCGGTGCTTCAAAGATTTGCTGGCATAGAGTTGCAGGGCTCGGATTCCGTCATAGTAGCTATCGGGAACCATCACAAATTTGCGAATGCTCATTCTCTTGAGAATGTCCGCTCCGGCAGGATCTTCATCCATCTTTAAGAAAACACTTCGCAACATCGCCTTCAAGGAAGGATCGAGTCCGGGTCTTACTATAACCGGTGTCATCGGCAATGATTCGGATTTCTGAATTACTTTGACTCGAGAGGTCAGGCTTGGATCCATGAGTGTCAGGGAGTCCCAGACGGTGCTCATGACACTGGCTCCGTCCACAAGCTTATCAGCCACTGCTTCTATGCTGGCGCTGTGGCTGTGGGTAAAGAGAGCCGCTTGAAAGAAGTTTTGCGGCCGCTCGCCCATTTTCATGAGGTCGATCAATGTGACGAGCCTGCCGGTTACAGAGAGTGGATCGACAAAAGCGAACCGTTGGCCTTTCAAATCCTTGAGAGACCTCGCAGAGCTGTCAACCGGGACAATGAGGTACGCGCGATAGATGGGGCCTTCCGCGTACATCTGCGGGACTGCTAAAATCTCCGCTCCGAACTCTTCGTGGCCCAGCGTATACAGGGAGCCGCAAACAAAGGCCGCATCGATCTCTCCTTTTTCCAGCATATCCAGGATCGCTTGGAATGATCTCTTTTGGACAAGCTCGATTGGTTCCCCTATTTTCTGTCCAACATAATTGACCATTTCCGTTTGGAGATACAGCTCTCTTTCCACTAACACCGTCGTGACACCCAGTTTGACTGGTCTTGTGTTCGTTTGGGCCCGGACATCAAGGCTTGGAACGCCAATGAAGAAGAGAGCGACCAGAACCATACCAAGATAACGCCAGTTCGTCATATTGGCCCCCCTCTTCTCATTTGTAACCATCCGGTTGCGCAATCGAGCTTGCGCCGACGATCGCCCTTCCGCCCATCCCACCCCAGAATGCCCGTGATGTCCAGATCCGCAGCCTGACCAAGGTCCTTGTCCAGGCTCTTAAGGTTGGGGACGCCCTTTTTGCTTGGGCGCATGGCATAGTAGGAGTATGCCAAAGCGCCTCTTGCTTGTAAAGGCCCTGAGAGGGTCTCTCTTGTTGCGAACGGCCAGGCGTTGTGCTTAGAATAGCGCTCAATTCCAGAACAAGAGGGTGAATAACATGCCGATTTTCGAGTATGTCTGCCAGGAGTGCCGCCACCGGTTCGAGCTGCTCGTCCAGGGTTCGACCGTTCCTACCTGCCCGTCCTGCAAGGCCGCCAAGGTGGAGAAACAGATGTCCGCGTTCGCCGTGGGTGAGAGCGCGTCCTGGGCCTCATCCAGCCCCGATCCCTGCGGCGCCTGCGGCGACCCTCGCGGGCCAGGCTCCTGCGCGCTGGACTGAGGCATACGTCACACCATCGGCCCATCCCTAGCGGATGGACACCTGTGAGAAGCAGCCCCACGGCCCGGTCGTGGTGTCTTTTTGTCGCCGCGGCAGCCCTGCTGTGCACAGACATTGATCCTTCGGAAGGCGTCGTCAAGAATCCTGCGCTCGTTTTGCGCTCAACGCCATCGCCCCCCAGCCTGTCTGCAGTGTTCACCGAAATTTTACAGACCGCTAAATCGGCTGCAACAGACATAGGATACAGTGCACCTCAACAGTCACGGAATCGCGAGGGGCATGTGGAGAAGATTCTGGTCATTGAGGACGATCGCCACATCGCGGAGATCCTGCGGATGGCGCTGGCCACGCAGCACTTCACGCCGATCGTGGCCGGCGACGGCGGCACCGGCCTCAGCGAAGCGCGTCGCCTGCTGCCTTCCTTGATTCTGCTCGACCTGATGATCCCGATCATGGACGGGCGTGAAGTGTGCCGACGACTTCGGGCCGACGAGAAGACGCGGCTCATTCCGATCATCATGGTGACCGCCAAGGGGGAGGAAGAGGACCGGGTGGCCGGGCTGGAACTCGGAGCGGACGATTACGTGGTTAAACCGTTCAGCACGCGGGAACTGGTGTCGCGCATCCGGGCAGTCTTCCGACG
>Ga0209343_10009177_pt1 | contig 11388 bp, 19 predicted proteins | sample RifCSPlowO2_02_FD_184026 | JGI IMG/M metagenome (GOLD analysis project Ga0209343, IMG submission 184026) | Groundwater microbial communities from Rifle, Colorado - Rifle CSP2_plank lowO2_0.2 (SPAdes) (version 2) | ecosystem: Environmental > Aquatic > Deep subsurface > Groundwater | place... | reverse complement strand
GCGATGCGTATTCGCGGGCAGGTTGCCGGTCACTTGCCGGTTTGTCGCGCTAAATCGCAGGCAAGAAAAAACCGAGCGCTTGGCTCGCTGACAGACTGTTTTGCCTAGGTTAATGCAGGTACATGAACCTAGATGGTATAAGGCTTTGCGGGCAGTACTGCCTTTACGGGGTTACACTTGAATACATGGGGTTACGCCTTTCGCGTGCCCCCTGTGTAACCCCGGAGGTCAAGACGATGAGCACCAAGCGGGCACCAGCTCAGAAACTTTGCTTCACCCAGGAGAAGCTGGACGGCCTGGAGCTGCCGGAGAAGGGAAAGCGGGCGGTCTACCACGACACCAAGGTCAGCGGCTTGCAGGTTCGAGTCACGGCCAACGGCGTGAAGACGTTCTATGTGTTCCAGCGGGTCAACGGCAAGCCCGAACGGGTGCGGGTGGGCAGGCACCCTTATCCCATCATGTCCATCGATCAGGCGCGCAAGGAGGCGAAGGCAATCATCCACCAGATCGCCGAGGGTGAGAGTCCAGCCGCGGCCAGGCGCAAGGACGACGCCGCGTTGCAGACCCTGGCCGAAGCCGTGGTCGAGTACCTGCAGAAAAAGCGGCGCCGCGACGGCCTGCCATTGAAGCAGCGCACGCACGACGATTACATGGCCATGCTCAAGCCGGGCAGGCTGACCGCCGCGGGCAAGCGCACCAGGGGTGGCACCCTGGCCAAGCTCGCCGGCAAGCCTATTCACGGCATCACCGCAGGCGACATCAAGGCACTACATGAGGAGAACCTGCAGCGCGGTGAGCGGCAGGCGATCTTCGCCCTGCAGACCCTGCGCGCCGTCCTGCGCTGGCATACCGTCGAGATTGACAACGACCCCTTTAGCCCGGCCACGAAGGGCAAACACCGGATCGTGATACCCAAGACCCGCCCAAGCGATAAGGAGCCTGTAGGCAACCTGCTGCGTGGCCTTGGTGGCTTCTGGCGCACCCTGCAGAACATGCCTGAGTCGCCGGCCAGGGACTACATCAAGTTCTTGTTGTTGACCGGCTGCAGGGCCGGCGAGCCGCGTACCATCACCATGGACAACGTCAACCTGCAGGCCGGCAGGATCGTGCTGCGTGACACGAAAAACAGATCCGATCACGTACTGCGTTTGTCGAAGCAGGCTCTGGCCATCGTCGAGCGCGCGGCCGAGGGTAAGGCCGGCACCGACAAGCTGTTTCCTGTCTCTGTGGTCGAGGTGAACAAAGCCGCTCATGAACTGGTAGCGGCGACCGGCTTGGCGTTCGTGCCGAAGATGACTCGGAGCATGTTCGCTTCCATTGCCGCCGAACTGGTGACGGCTTCGACTTTGAAGAGCCTCATGAACCACACCGACGAAAGCGACATTGCCGGCACGTTCTACATCACCAAGGAAGAGGATCAACTTCGCGCTGGGTGGCAGATGGTGGCGAATCACATCGAAGCGCTGGCTGACGCCAAGGTGGTGCCTATCCGGGGGGGCGCGACATGCTCAAGCAACTGATCGAATGGGCGCGCGCTGGCGACGATACGGTTGCGCGGGTGCTGGTCGGCCACTTGGGGGAGTGCCTGGAGCGTGGAGAACCACCGCCCCCTGAGCTGATTGCTTACTTTGCCCAGGCGTTCAAGCAGATCGCCGCTGGCCGCTCGACCGACGACGCCCTGAACACGAGCGGAGATAACCACATCTATAGGCGTGATTGCGAAATCGCCATGGCGGTGTGGCGGTTGAACAACCGCAAGGTTGATCGGGTGCCGCTCAGAAGCAGCCGCGCCACAAAGCAGGGCGCCTATGATGTCGTCGCCGAGCAATTCAGGACGGGCGCGGATAATGTCGAAAGGATATACAAGAGCATGCGTTGGTTTACCGACGCGGTAGTCTTCGACATGGTGAAGGAAACATTGGAGCCCGGCGAGGAACGCGACGGCCCTGAGCTTCCAGAAGACGTGCACCAGCGCCTTCGGGCCGAGTTGCATATCGTTCTCAATAAGCTGGTCGAACAGGATAAAAAACGGGGTAGGGTTTAGAAAAACACTACCCTGACGCCAAATTAAATATATGCCATTTTCACCCCATCGAACTTGCCGAACGTATCGGCAAGTTCTTCTAGATGAGGTGAACATAATGAACGAGCTTAAAAAACTTTTCGACGATGCGAGCGCTCGGCTCGACAATCGTGAAGCGGCTGCCTACCTGAAAGTTTCGCCGAACACACTCGATGTTTGGCGTAGCGAGAAACGCTTTTCCAATCTCCCTTACATCAAGATCGGCTCGCGGGTGTTCTATTGGAAGCGCGACTTGGACGCCTTCCTGCTGGAGCAAACTGTACGGGAGGTGGTGTAACCATGGCCAAGTTCAATGAGTGGGAAGAAAAGTACGCGCGAGAGTTAGCCAAGCAGCGGGACGCGCAGGAAGCGAGAGAAAGGGGGGTGGTGTGATGGCCACTCTGGTTTGCACCAGCGACAACAGATGGGTCAATCTCGATAGCTTCGAAGTCATCTTCGAAAACGATAACGGCACCCTTGAAGGATTTGAAACTTGCAACCCAAGCCATAAGGTCGACCTGAATCTTTCCGCTCATGACTTGCACTTGGCTATGGCCGACTTTGTGCCGGTTGTTGGGCACGAGTTAGTCATCGCGTGCAGCCCTAGCCAACCTTCTATCTGGCAGCTTCTTGGTCTGTATGTGTGCAGGGCCTCTGGCGCATACGTCGCGGTGCTTACGGACGAAGGAACTATCGTCGATACCCATTTCTACGAAAAACACCAGTACGCGCTACGTCTACCGTCCGGCAAAGTGGCCAGCTATTACCAAACGTATGAAAGCCTTCAAGACTGGCTGGACTCCTGCAAAGAAGCGGAGGGGGTGTAGATGAGAAAGCCGATACCGCTTGCCGTACTGAAACCATTGTCGACCACTCCCTTTAAAACCGACGAGTTTTCATTGAACCAGTTCGCCACTGCAATGGGGTGGCATCTAGAGGGGGACGCGAAGTCAGGCAAAACTGCCTATTACGTTATTGGTGATGACGCTAACAGCGACATGCTTACCTTGGCCGAGCTGAAAGCAATCATTAAAGCCGATGCCATCGATCCAGTCTTTTACAACGCCAATAACAGCTATGGCGTTAATCAGCACTGGCTGCATTCACTTATGCAGTTCTATGCCGAGTGTCAGAGGGCATGGGATGAACACGAGGCACGCACTAAAGCGTTAATCGGTACACCGGCTGGGAGGATATGGCGCGCGAAGGAACATCAGCGATAAAAAAACCCACTCCGAAGAGTGGGCTGTCAGAAGAACTCCAATGTCCCTACAACAAAAGAGTAGGAAACATCATGCCAAAAGATAACCACAACATCAAGGACGCCAAAGGCTTCCTTAAATATCTAACCACCGGCTGGCCGGACAATGTGTTCTTGCACATCGAGTCCATGACACCTGTAATGACGAAAGGCGGCAAGCCGGATATACAGCGGTGGACAGTAGCGCCGGCCGACACAGATAAACCCGTAGCCTCTATGGGGTACTACAAGGCGCGCAACTATTACTTCACAGTGAATCCGCTATCGGGGCCGAGCGGAACTGGCGAAGGCGGCGCAGCAACCAAGGCGGATATTGCCTGTGCCGTCTGCGTGCATCTGGATCTGGATCCTGCCGACCCGCCAGCAGGGTCCAGCCCTGACGAGAAGATCGCGCACCTGCAGACCGAACGCCAGCGCCTGCGCAAGCTGCTCGACGACTTCACGCCTGCACCGTCCTTCCTTATAGATAGCGGTGGCGGCTATCAAGCGTTCTGGCGCCTCGTAACACCAGCGACGGTGGATGAGGCCGAGGCCGTCAACAAAGCCCTGTGCGACTACTTCAAGACGCCTGACCGCTGCCATTCCGCCCAGCACCTGATGAGGATGCCTTTCACGCAGAACGTCCCAGGCTATGCGAAGAAGGCCAAGGGGCGCGCCAAGGTGGAGGCGCGGTTGCTGTACGCGACCGCGGTGATGTACACCCTGGAGGACTTCGCCTTGCTGCCGCGGGTAGCGGCCAAGGCCAGTGCAAGCGCAGCCCTGGCCGCTGTTCCAGGCGACCTGCCTGCACGCTTTGTCGAGCTGCTGCAGGGCGATGAGGAACTGCGCAGCCGCTGGGAAGGCGACCCAGGAGACATGGACGACCAGAGCCGAAACGCCCTGGATATGTCAATCACAAGCCGGCTGGTACGGCATGGATTCAACGACGCCGAGGTCTCGCAGATCCTGCACGGCTTTCCGCATGGAAAGGTGCACCAGGACGGCCGTGGTGCCGACTACATCACCCCTATGATCAAGCTGGCCAGGGCACAGCGGCACCTGACGCGCAAGACGCCGCGGAACACAGCACGGCGCCTGCTCGCCGAACGGTTCACGTCACCGGATGGCGTGCGCCTTCTCAGGTATTGGAACGGAGTGTTCTACGGCTGGAGCGGCGCCTACTACCAGCGCGACAAGGATGGTGTGGTGGCCGAGGTCGGCGATTACCTGGAAACGGCGCGGCAGTACATCGGTAAGGACAAAAAGACCGGCAAGGACCGAACTGAGCCATACGCACCTACACCGGCGATGGTGGCCAATGTGGTCGACTCCCTGGCGGCAGTCACCTATCAGGACAGCCGTTTCGTCCAGCCATGCTGGATGGACGGGGCCGATGGCGCAGATCCGCGGGACTTGCTGGTGATGACCAACGGCATGCTGCACATGCCTACTAGGAAGCTGCAGGCGCATGACCAACGGCTCTTTACCACCACGGCATTACCGTTTGCCTACGCGCCGGATGCGGCTCCGCCGCGGGTGTGGCTGGCGTTCCTGGCTTCTGTGTGGGGCGACGATGCCGAGTCGATAGAGCTGCTGCAGGAGTACATGGGCAACTGCCTCACAGCGGATTGCAGCCAGCAGAAAATCCTGCTGATCGTCGGCCCGCCGCGCTCGGGCAAGGGCACTATCTTGCGGGTGTTGACGGCCTTGGTCGGCGCGGCCAACACCTGCAGCCCTACCCTGGACAGCATTGCGGAGCGCTTCGGCCTGGAGCCTCTGATAGACAAGAGGCTGGCGCTCTTCTCCGATGTGCGTCTCGACGGGCGTACCAGTCAAAAGGCACTGGCTGGCAAGCTGCTGCCGCTATCTGGCGAGGACCAACTGACCATAGACCGTAAAGGCAAGCCCACGTGGACCGGCACACTCGGTGTGCGCCTCGTGATCGCCACGAACGAGCTACCCATGATCGCAGACGCCAGTGGGGCGCTGGCATCAAGGCTGGCGGTGCTGGCGATGACAAGATCGTTTCGTGGCGTAGAGGACACAACAATGATCGGCAAGCTGCTGGCAGAGCTGCCGGCGATCCTGAACTGGTCCCTCGACGGGCTGGAGCGGTTGAAGGCCCGCGGCGCATTCCGACAACCTGAATCGGCAATGGAACTGGTGCAGGAACTCGGAGACTTGGGCTCGCCGATCAGCGATTTCATCCGTGAGTGTTGTGTCATTGAGCCGAACACAGTAGCGGTGAAAGATGATTTGTATGACCGCTGGAAGGGATGGTGTATGCAGCAGGGATGGAAAGAAGCGGGTACGAAAAAGAAATTCTATCGCGATCTACGTGCTGCATTGCCGCATTTAAACACTGTGCGACCACGCAGCGGAGACGATAAACGACCGCGTGCATACCAGGGTATTGGGCTCGTTGGTGGGCCACATACGCTTGAAGATTTGCGCCGTGGGCCACTTCCTGTGGACGAGGTCACAGCGATGCGCCGGCGCAAAGAAAGCCTGCTGTAGTGCGCGGTCCACATAGGAGGTCATACCAGTCCGCATTGGGTCCACACAGAGGTCCGGCTGGAAGTGCCGAGTTAGAGCCTATGTCCACTTGGTCCACTTACTCCTTTATACCGTTAGTAGTATTAAAAAAATAAGTAAATATAGGGAATAGGCGTGTATGGGAAACGGAGTAAAAACATATGTGGACCGTGGACCAAGTGGGCGGCAGCAGCAACCGCAATTGTGAAACATGGCCTGTAACAGCCATGAGAGGTGGAGAAGATGAAAAAGCCCGTGTTGATCGCACCCCGAAGCGCATGCAAGGAAATGCAACCCGGCCCGGATCTGCAGCGATACCTGGACAGCGGCAGCTATGTGCAGGCCTCGCTGCCCCCGGCAAAGGTAAAAGCCGTGACCAAGCGGCAACGTGAGTTCCAACGACGCCGACGCGAAGCTGGCTACAAGAAAGTGCTGCTGATCCTGCCCGGTCATGTAGTGGATGAACTGCACGCCATGCAGCAAGAAGGGGAGTCGTACGCCGAACTCGTTGAGCGTCTAATGTTATATTATAACATTAGTGAAAACAGGTAGTAGCGCACGCACAAATAGAAAACTGGAGAGCTTCCATATACCGCCAAACGTGGCGCGAACACCTCACTCGACCACGTAATCGAGCATCTGGCTCGGTGTTTTAGCCCGTTATAGAGCGGACACGGCTTGTTGGGGTTACAGCTGGGTAACATGAGGTGGTGTTGTTCATCTACGAGGTCGCAGGATCAACGATGTAATTTTAAGCGCACCTACCCTACAGATAAGGGTGCTAAAACCGCTCAGATCGCCGCTCAGGAGGCCAGAGACGGCAAACGAGGCTGGAGCTACCAGTGCAGAGAGTCAAGGTACCAATTGGGACCATGACTTTATGGTATATCGAGACACGTTTGATAGAGGTTTTAGTTATGAAAGACCGACAGATGCTCAGCTTCTACCGCGCGCAGACCAACCTGGGCAACACCGCTGCCGCCTGGGCTGCATGGCAGGCATGGTGTGCGGACCATGACGAACAGCCTGGCTCGATGCCTGACTTCCTTGGTCGCCTTCGCCGTACCCATGAGGCAATGCAGCGCAATCACCGACAAGGCGGGCGATCCCCGGTGATTAGGCGATAACAAAAAATAATATTGTGTAAGAAATTCAAGCACATACGTGCACTAGGCCGGGGGGGAGGGGGGAACGCGGCGCCGCTGGAGATATACACAGCACCAGCGCCCACTCGTGTAAATTTTGGAGATATGTACTGTGACGATACACGTAACTGCTGAGACCACGCCGCCGTCGCCCCTGCTGGAGCGGCGACTCGGCACAACCCTGTGGATGCAGATCAAGCCGTATCTCGACGCCGCCCAGGCCGCTGAGGCCGCTGAGGCCGCGCTACAGGCTGAACTGGACCGCCTGCAGGATCTGGAGTCAAAGCAACCAGACCCCGACCACGCCCGCGTGGTGCATGCCGAGGTCGGCAAGGCGAACCGCGCCCGGTACAGCGTAAAGATCCGCGCTGCTGTCGCGGCGATGGCTGAGCGGCATCGCCTGCAGTTGGTGGAATGGACCGGCACGGCGAACGCCCGGAACCTCTGGCTGCGGAACAAGATCAAGTCGGCCATGAAGCTGGACGGCGGATTCATGGGCTTGAAGAAACTCCCGTCTGTGTGGCTCATCAATGAAGTGATAAAAACAATGAAATTTTAAAATTAAAACTAAGTTGTTTCTGCGTATCGGCTATTCCGTAGCTCGTATATCGGCGGTATACCTCCAGACACGTTTCCTGTATCTGGAGTAACCGTATCGTGAGTAAGTCAGACGTATCCCCCGAAATCAGAATGCCCGCTAAATCGCTATCGGGGAATGACATCATTTTGCGTGAATGTCGTTGTAACCATTGGATTGTGATCAGCCCACCCGGAACAACTAAGGCGCGGATGGCTGAACCCTCTTTTTGGTCGGTTGTGGCTAGTAAGTTACACACGCTCGATGAGATTACTATCCACGCAAGTGACCGCTCTAGTATGAGTCGCTGGCTGGTGCTGCAGGCTGGACGCAATTACGCCGAAGTACACTTGTTGGAATGGTTCGAATTGCCTGCGATGCTTGCAAGTGTCGCCGAAACATTGCCCAGCAACCATAAAATCGTATTCGATCAAGCCACTGGGTTTTCGGCCATTAGGATTAGTGACGGCGTTGTGATCTGCACCGCGAACTCGCAGCAGGAATGCGTCGCCCTGCTCCTCGACCACGCGACGCTCCGCCAATGAATACCGCACTTGTGAACCGCGCCTGCACTAACGTGGCCATCCAGTTTGGAGGATATGCCGCGCCGCTGGAGTCGATTGCGAAGTTCGTGGCCATGGCCCTGGGTGAAGATGCGCCAGATATGGCACGCCTTATTCACTACCTCAGCAAGGAAGAGACGCAGGACGAATTAGCTGCAAACCACGAAGTTGGCTTGTGGCCGGGACCGGGGAAGATGTGGCGCCTCGTCAGCTTGACCACGCCGCCGACTATGGAAGCGATTGAACGGCGTCTTTCTAGTTACCCTGATTCAACGTCGACTCAATGTGCATGGTGCTTGATCGACGAAAAAAATCATTACGCCACTGAACTTATAAAGGTGTTCGATCTACATGGCGAGCCATTACATCGTCGCCTTGTGCATCGCCAGTGCTACAAGCCGTGGATGATAATGGTTAATCAATATGAGAGGTCGAAGAAAAATGCCTATCAATGATATGACAAGTTTTAATCGTCGCATCCAGAACTGCATTGCCTTGGTGGTCAACCGCCACGGCGGAGAAATTCACGGATCGTGGTTTCAGATCGCCGACGTTATCCAGATGGAGCTTGGTGGGGTTATCGATGATGAGTGCGTCCATCAAATGCGACGTCACCTCATGGCGGTGGGGCTGGACCACCTCACCGCGAACAGTCCCGTGGTGTTCTTCCGGGGCGACGGCGGCGAAATTAATTTAGTCGACCGTACCCTTGTGTATACCACCGATCTGGAGGTCTGACCGTGGCGAATGAATTAGAGTCGTACCAGGGCGGCGACTTAGCCCCTTACGGCACCGGCACCGGGCTGCAGCCGTACAGCCCGCAAGATGACTGGGGAAACACTGACGTCGACTATTTGGCCGAACGCCAAGTGCAGCCGTCGCCCGATGTGCAGTTGCAAGCCGTATACGCCGAAGTGGGCCGCGTCATTGCTTCTGACATGATCAAGCTGGGCCACCCTCAAGCCTGGGTTAGTGCCACGCTCAACTGGTATCAGCAACATATCGGCCGCGACCCAGGCCGCGTTCAGCGCAAGCACCGATTCAATCTTCACGACCAAGCCGGCGATGCGCTGGCCGAAGCTTTTGGGAATCACTGCGCCAAGATCGGCGCGTCCCAGGAATACGTCTCCAATGTACTGTGGCTCTTGGGCGAAGCCGCCAAGAGGCTTACCGGTGCACCCCAGCAGGTGCAGCAGGCAGCGGTTTCGTCAGACCCCACCGACGCCCTGTCAGATGCTGATTATGACCGCGTAGTTGCCATTAATGACCAAGCAGCCGCCGCGACGAAAGGCTACCTAGCCGACCTGTGGGGCAGCAGCTATCAAGCAAACATGCGGGTGGTGCAGCAGTACTACCAGAACCTCCCGACAGCGGATCAAGAGTTTCTGAGCCAATTCGCGCAAAACTGGGTGAAAGGCACCAACTCCGTCGACGTGCTGCTGGGCCTATACCGCCAAGCGATTGGCAGCGGAACATTGCCAAAGAGCGGCGCCGAGATCAGTCGCGAGATCGCTTCAATCGAGAACGTGATGAAGCATGAGCGCGCAAAGTACATGAAGGACGATCAACTGCAGGCGAGATATAGAGAACTGCTGCGCCTGAGGGGTTATTGACCATGGCCGCCGATAAACTGGTGCTCGAAGCAACCTTGATCGAAACCGCCCTCCAGGCTCAGATCGAGAATTTGCGTGGCATTAAGGCGAAGCTTAGCCACCTGCTCGACAAGAAAGCCCTCGACGATTACGACCGCGAGCGCCTGCAGGCGCTTATCAACCTTGCCACAGGCTTCGAAGCTTTTGTCGACAAGCCCCAAACACGGATCTTGCCTTACCGCAGCCGGAAAGGAGAGGACAATGGCCAACCCAGTACACCCTAAGCCGTCATCCCGCACCTACGCCAGCATCAGCCTGACGACAGCGGCAGATGGCGCTAGTGAATCCGTAAACCTCACCGGTCTCACCTTGTCCTGCGTGCAGATGAGCACCGCCTGGACAAGTGCCGCCATCGGTTTTCAGGCGAGCGTAGACGGCAGCACGAACTTCTATCCGATCTACAACACCGCCGGCAACCACCTCACATACCCAACTTCGGCCAACCGTGTGCTGGCCTTCGATCCCGCGCAGTTCCACGGCATCCAGCGCTTGAAGCTGGTATCAGAGACAACTGCAGGTGTTGCCGTAGCGCAGACCGCAGCCCGGACCCTTATCCTTGGGCTGAGCGAGGTAAGACCAAAATGAGCGTCTACTTTGACCGACTCGCGCAGTCGATGAAACTCAAGAAAGAGGCACCACCGCCTGCCGACACTTCAAGCCTGGGTGCAGCGATAGAACAGTTGATCGACACCGCGGTGGAAGAACGAGTCGCGGACGCGATGGAGAAGCAGAAGCCGTTGCACAACCCCAGGGTGCCGCCGCACTTGAGGGACTTCACCGACAAGCCGTTCTCGGACACCTATCCACCGCCGCCACCGAGAACGGCGCCGCCGCGCGACTTCACCATGGACATCCAGCGTGATGAGCTGGGCCGCATCAAAACCTTCACCGTAGGCAGTGATGCGAAGTTCGAGCTGCAAAGGAATGGCGAGGGAAAAACCGTCCGTGTTGTGAAACTGGATTAAGAGGAAAACACCATGAAACTTTCAATCGGATACGGCGAACAGATAATGAGGGATGGCCGCGCGCTCAGGGACAAGCTTGCCCTCAGTGGTGAGAAGCCGGAGGTAAAGCGCAAGCTTGACCATCTGGTCGATGAGACGAACCTTCCCATCGCCCTGGGCGAGAAATTGAAAAATATCTTGAGGGCCAACCAATGACAGTCACCTACCGACCACCAGAAGGCGAGCGCGGCTCGATCCTGCAGGCAAGGCGTGAGGTCATGGCCCTGGCCGCTGCCCTCGACGACCCTCAAACGTTCGCGATCTACCTGCAGGAAGAACCCGATGCCACCCTGGGCCTGATGGAACCCCACGGTGTCGAAGTCGGCATCGTGGCCGAGCGTGTGGATGGCGGCCTGGTGTTGACCGCTTACGAACGCGACACGGTGTTAGAGGCATGACAGGCCGAGTCCCAGGCTCCCCCCGCACCCCCGGCAGTGGGCGCAAGCGAGGCAGCATCAACAGGGCCGAGCGCGCCGAGCTGACCGACCGTATGGCAAAGGATCTGCTCACCGTCTATCGGCGGCTTGGAGGGGTGGCTTGGCTCTTGAAGTTCGCCCAGGAAAACCCGGCTGAATTCATGCGGCAGGGGTTAAGCAGGCTACTCCCAGCT
>Ga0209343_10009176_pt1 | contig 11389 bp, 15 predicted proteins | sample RifCSPlowO2_02_FD_184026 | JGI IMG/M metagenome (GOLD analysis project Ga0209343, IMG submission 184026) | Groundwater microbial communities from Rifle, Colorado - Rifle CSP2_plank lowO2_0.2 (SPAdes) (version 2) | ecosystem: Environmental > Aquatic > Deep subsurface > Groundwater | place... | reverse complement strand
TCTTTACAGAAAGGATGGCAAGCCGTTGCCGCCGCCAACCTCCGGTCGGGACTTGGTCAACAAGATGCAGCCGGTCGCATAACAATCGGATGGAGAGGATTGTCGAAGCGCCTGCGGCAGTCGCGGCACTGGTAGACGCGACGGCCCGCGAGCTGTATCGCCAGCCCGCGCCACACGCTGCGAGGCGGATGGCGCTCGCCCTCAGGGGGCTTCGCCTGGCGGCCGATCCGGTCGGCCGTCGCCTCCCGCCGCCCTTCGACGCGCTCGCGCTCGTCCCCGCGACGCTCTGGCCGGCGCCCTGAGCATGGGCACGTTTCGCGTCGCGATCGACCTGGGCGATCCCACCGGCGCGCGCTGGCAGGCGGTCGAGGCGCTGGTGGACACCGGGGCGACGTACACGAGCGTGCCGGCGCCGGTCCTGGAGCGGCTGGGCGTCTTTCCCCACATGCACGCTCGGTTCGTCCTCGCCGACGGGCGCGAAGTCGAGCGCCCGATCGGCCGGACCTGGATCCGGGCCGACGGCCGCGCGGAGATGACGCTCGTGGTCTTTGCCGAGCCCGACGCCCCGGTGCTGCTCGGGGCCTACGCGCTCGAAGGGCTTCGCCTCGCGGCCGATCCGGTCGGCCGCCGCCTCGTGCCGGTGCCCGGGCTGCTCCTCACCGCGTAGCCCTCGCGGGCCGCGCGCGCGCTCGGCCTCCCGGCCGTGGCGCCGCCCCCCGGCGCGGCCGCGGTACAATGCGCGGCCATGTGGCTCGGGCTCGCGCTCGCCGCGACGCTGTTCCAGGTCCTGCGCAACACGGCCATGAAGCGCCTGGGCCACGCGCTCGACGAGTACATCAACGTCTGGGGGCGCTTCACGTTCCTGCTGCCCTTCGCGCTGGTACCGATCCTGGTGACGGGCTGGCCCCGGCTCGAGCCCGGCTTCTACGCCTGGTGCGCGGCCTTCGGCGTCACGCAGACGCTCTCGACGCTCGCGCTCTCCAAGGCGCTCAAGCACGCCGAGATCTCGCTGGTGACGCCGCTCTGGAAGATCTCGCTCCTGATCCTGCTCGGGATGGCCTGGGTGACGATCGGCGAGACGCCGAGCGCCCTGGGCGTGGCGGGCGTGCTGCTCTCGGCGCTCGGCGTCTACCTCCTGAACGTGCAGCGCGCGCGGATCTCGGTCTGGCAGCCGCTGCTCGTGCTCGTCACCGACCGGGGCCAGCGCTGGACGCTCCTGGCCGCGCTCTTCTACGCGCCGAGCGTGATCACGATCAAGCAGGCGATCCTGGCCTCCGACACGGCCACGGGCACCTTCGGCGGCTACCTGGCGGGGAGCCTGCTCGTGACGCCGCTCGCGCTCACGACCTCCGGGCGCCACTTCCGCGCGGTGCCGCGCTACTGGAGGGAGTTCGTCGCGCTCGGCCTGTTCGCCGCGCTCACGACGCTCTCGCAGGGCAAGGCCTACACGCTGACGCTGTCGTCCTACGTGGAGGCGGTCAAGCAGCTCGAGATCCTGTTCGCGATGGCGATCGGCGTGGTCTGGTTCGGCGAGGCCCGGCGGGTGCGCGAGTCCGCGCTGGGCGGGGTCGTCATGCTCGTCGGGATGGTCCTGCTCGCCCTCGCCAGGTGACGGCTGGCGCTCGGGCACTTCGACGGGATCTACCGGCACCTGGAGCGGCTCGGGCAGGAGTACTTCGCGATCGCCGCGGCGCTAGTAGACGCCTGGCGCGGTCTCGGCCAGGCTGTCCACCAGCGCCTCGACCGCCGGCACGAGCCAGACCGCGATGCTGGTGAGCGCCCAGGCGACGCCGACGGCGAAGGCGACGGCAGCGAGCCGGCGGAGCGCCGGGTGCGGCGGGGCGTCCGCCTCGGCGCGCTCGCGGGCGAAGAGCAGCTCGAGCGCCCACGCGAGCAGGACGGCGGCGGCGCCCGTCCCCGCGGCGGCCAGGTAGGCCAGCTCGCGCTCGCCCTGGAGGAGCAGGATGACCGCGTTCACCGCGATGCCGGCGAGCCACACGGTGGGGCGGCTCCCCAGGTAGCGCCCCGCGCGCGGGAAGACGCCGTCGTTCACGCCTGCTCGAGCGCCGGGCGCTTGCCGTGGGTGGCGCGCACCTCGGTCTTGATGCCGCCGCGCACGTTGAAGTCGCCGACCACCTCGGCCCAGCGCGGGCGCGCGGCGGCGACGAAGTCGTCGAGGATCCGGTTGGTCACGTCCTCGTGGAAGGCGCCGGCGTCGCGATACGACCAGAGGTAGAGCTTGAGCGACTTCAGCTCGACCAGGTGCTGGTCGGGCACGTAGCGGATCCGGATGGTGGCGAAGTCGGGCTGGCCCGTCATCGGGCAGAGGCAGGTGAACTCCGGCGCCGTCATCTGGACCTCGTAGTCGCGGTCCGGGTGCGGGTTCGGCACCACCGCGAGCTGCTGCGTCGGCTTCGTCGCCATGCGCCGAGTATACCGCGGGCGCCGCGGCGTATCGGTTTGTGGGCATTGACGGGTTCGCGCCTGCCCTCTACGGTGCGAACAGGATGCCGACCGACAGTCCCTGTCTCTTCGCTGGTACAATCGCAGGAGGACGGACATGCTCGTGCAACCGACGAGGCGCCTGTTCACGGCCGAGGAGTACCACCGCATGGGGGAGGCCGGCATCCTCCACGACGACGATCGTGTGGAGCTGATCGAGGGCGAGATCGTCGAGATGGCGCCCATCGGCAGCCGCCACTTCCACGCGGTGACCACGTTCACCCACGTGCTGGTGAAGGCGGTCGGCGAGCGCGCCCTGGTCTCGATCCAGGGCCCCCTGCGCCTGAGCGAGCGCAGCGAGCCCCAGCCGGACGTCGTCCTGCTCCGCCCCCGCGCCGACTACCGCGAGCGCGGCCCGCACGCGGAGGACGCCCTCCTGGTCGTCGAGGTCGCCGACACGACGCTCGGCTTCGACCGCGGCACGAAGCTCCCGCTCTACGCGCGCGCGGGCATTCCCGAGGTGTGGATCGTGGACATCGCGGGCGAGGCGGTCGAGGTGTACCGCCGGCCGGGGGCCGGACGCTACCGCGACGTGGAGCGCGTGGGCCGCGGCGGCCGGCTGAGCCCGGAGGCCTTCCCCGACCTCGCGCTCGACGTGGACGCGATCCTCTAGTCCAGGGCTAGCCTTCTCTTCGGCGCGGCGCGCCCGCTCAGCGGCTCGTCAGCCCGATCCCGATCGCCACGGCCACGCTCGCGACCAGCAGGTCGGGCGTCAGCGGGTCGCCCATGACGGCGGCGGCCGCGAGCACGCCGAAGAGCGGCTGCGTCAGGAAGAAGCCCGCCAGCGCGCTCGGCCGGTAGCGCTGCAGGAGCCAGAGGTTGACGACGAAGTTGAAGCCCGCGATCAGCAGGCCCTGGTAGGCGATCGCGAGGCCCAGGCGCAGGGTCCAGCGCGTGCCGCCCGGCTCGGCCAGGAGCGTGAGCGCGGCGAACACGACGGTGCCGGCCACGACCTGCGAGAGGATGACCTTGACCGGGTCGAGGCGCTGGACCACGCGCGCCATGTAGACCGTCCGCACGCCGAGCACGAGCGAGCTGGCCACCATGATGACGTCGCCGGGGAGCGTGGGGGCCCCCACGCTGAGCTGGCGGCCGAACAGGATCACGATCCCCGCGTAGGCGATGAGCGCGCCGGCGAGCTTCCGGACCGTCAGGCGGTCGCCCGGGATCAGGAAGTGGGCGAGCACGACCGTGTGCACGCCGTAGAGGTTCAGCAGGATCGCCGAGTGGGCGGCGCTGGTGAGCGAGGTGCCGATGTTGAGCGTGGCGATCTGGAGCGTGAAGAGCACGGCCAGGATGCCGAGCGGCCGCACCTCGCGGCGCGCCAGCGTGAACCCCGCGCGGCGCCCCGTGGCCCACGCCCAGGCGGCGATCGCCAGGCCGCCCAGGACGAAGCGGTAGGCGGCCAGGCGGAGCGGCGGCGTGTCCAGGAGCCCGAGCTTGATGGCGACGGGGTTGCCGCCCCAGAGGCACGAGATGAGCAGGGCGAGTGCCGCGCCCTTCGGGTCGATGGGCTTCGCGGGATGGCTCAAGAGCGACCCAATGATACTCCGTGCGCGCTACAATGCCGGTCGGAGGACAGCCGTGTCGGTTCAGCCTGCTCGCCGCCTGTTCACCGTCGAGGAATATCACCGCATGGGCGAGGCCGGGATCCTCGGCCCCGAGGACCGCGTGGAGCTCATCGAGGGCGAGATCGTCCGGATGAGTCCGATCGGCCGCGGCCACGCCTTCACCGTGATGATGCTGAACAACCTGCTCGTCCGGGCGGTGGGCGACCGGGCCCTCGTCTCGCCCGGCAACCCCGTGCGCCTCACGCGCCACACCGAGCCCCAACCGGACCTCATGCTGCTGCGGCCCGACGTCGACTATCGCCACGAGGCGTTCGTCGGTCCCGGCCACGTGCTGCTGGTCGTCGAGGTCGCCGAGACCTCGCTCGCCTGGGACCGGGGCGGCAAGCTCCGCCTCTACGCGCAGGCCGGCATCCCCGAGGTCTGGATCGTGGACGTCGCGCACGCGCGCGTCGAGGTGCATCGCGATCCCGCGGGCGGCGTGTACCGGGCCGTCGAGGTCGTCCCGCGCGGGGGCCGGCTCCGTCCCGCCGCGCTCCCCGGCGTCGAGATCGCCGCCGCCGAGATCCTGTAGCCCGCGCATGAAGATCGGCCTGATCGGCCTCCCCAAGTCCGGCAAGACGACGCTGTTCAACCTCCTGACGGGCGCGCACGTGGCGACGGCGCGCTACGACACGGGGCGGGCGGAGCTGCACACGGGCGTGGCGCGCGTGCCCGACCCGCGCGTGGACACGCTCGCGCGGCTCTTCAAGCCGAAGAAGACGACGTACGCGAGCTTCGAGGTGGTGGACCTGGCGGGCATCGCCCGGGGCGAGCGCGCGGGGCTCGAGACCAAGGACTTCCGGAACGCCGACGCGCTGCTGCACGTGGTGCGCGCCTTCCCCGACGAGGCGCTCGGCGCCCCCGACCCGCGGCGCGACATCGTGGACCTCGAGACCGAGCTGCTCCTGGCCGACCTCGAGGTCGTGGACCGGCGGCTCGAGCGGCTCGTGGCGTCCATCAAGCGGCAGCGCAAGGAGGCCGAGGTCCGCGAGCAGGGGATCCTGCTGCGGTGCAAGGCCGAGCTGGAGCAGGAGACGCCGCTGCGCGCGGTCGCCCTCACGCCGGACGACGACAAGGCGATCCGCGGCTTCACCTTCCTCTCGCAGAAGCCGATCCTGCACTGCGTGAACGTGGCCGAGAAGGACCTGGCCGACGGCCCGCGCGCGGCCGACAGGTACGCCCTCGCCGACGTGACCGCCCGGCCGCGGACCCGGGTGGGCTGGGTGTCGGCGGTGATCGAGATGGAAGTGGCCCAGCTCGCCGGGGAGGAGCAGCAGGCGTTCCTGGCCGACCTCGGCCTCGAGGAGCCTGCCATCCACCGTGTCCTAAGTGATTGTTTCGCCTTGCTTGGATTGATCTCGTTCTTCACGGTCGGCGAGGACGAGGTCCGCGCCTGGCCGATCCCCGAGGGCACCCGCGCCCAGGAGGCGGCGGGCACGGTCCACTCGGACATCGCCCGGGGGTTCATCCGGGCCGAGGTCAACAGCTACGACGAGCTGGTGGCGGTCGGCGGCGCGTTCGCCGACCTGCGGGCGAAGGGTCAGTTGCGGCTCGAGGGCAAGGACTACGTCGTCCGCGACGGGGAGGTCTGCCACTTCCGCTTCAACGTGGGCAAGTGACAGGATTGCGCCAGCGGCGCGCCCGCCCCTGATCCACTTTCGCCCGATCCCGCCGGCGCGGCGTTTTCGGAACTGCGGTTTTCCGCGCCCTTCGCCTCTGGCACAGCCGATGCTCTGTCCCACGGGCATGGAGTGGACGTGGCTCGTGACCTGGGGAACGCTGGCGGGCCTGATGGCCGCCGCGGTCGCCGCCTGGGAGTGGTACGAGGCCCGCGTCGAGGCGCGCCGCCGGGACCGGCGCCTCCTCCAGCGGGCGCGCTACTACTAGCCGCCCCGCGCGCGCCCGTCAGGACGTGACGCCGGGGATCTTCCGGAGCGGACCGCCGAGCGTCTGCACCACCGCCGCGACGTTGGGGTCGGGCGTGTTCATCGGCAGCACGCAGCCCGGCCCCACGATCAGCCCGATCCCGCCCGTCTGAGCGATCGCGTCCCGGGCCTCCGCCGCCGCCTGCTCGGGCGTGCCGTCGCGGAGGGTCCGCCACTGGTCGAGTCCGCCGAGCACCGCGCCCGGCACGCGCGCCTGGCCCTCGGCGAGCGTGGGCGGCGTCGCCCGGTCGTCCCAGCTCCAGGCGTGGCCGGGCAGGGCCGCCAGGCGGTCCCACATGAGCGCCTCGCCGTGGCAGTGCACGATCGTCAGGAGGGACCTGCCGCGGACGGACTCGAGCACCCGCCGGTCGTAGGGCTCGCCGAAGCGCGCGTAGTCCTCCTCGGCGAGGACGCGGCGGCTCGCCGTCTGGATCGCGTAGAAGATGCCCGAGACGCCCTCGGCGAGCGCGAGGTCGGCGAAGCGGATCAGCGTCTCGGTGATCGCCTCGAGGGCGCCCTCGACGAGGGCGGGGCGGGCGCGGAGGTCTTGCGCCAGGCGGTCGCCCGAGAGCCGGCGCGCGAGCGAGAGCGGCGAGAAGAGCGTGGGGACCACGGGCGCGTCGCCGATCCGGCGGTCGAAGCCCAGGCGGACGATCGTCTCGAGCTGCTCGGCCCAGCCCGGCGCCGCCGCGGGGTCGAGGGCGCGGATCCGCTTCCAGTCGCCGGCCTCGCGCACGGCGCAGGCGGCGCACGGGCGGTGGCCGTCGGGCGTCACGGCGTCGGCCTCGACGCAGCCCCAGGCCTCGACCGCGGCGGCGCTGCGCCCCGTGATCTTGATGAAGTCCGAGCCGTAGCGCTCGTGGAAGCGCAGCGTGGACTGGGCCAGGCCCGCGGGCGAGCGGTCGACGGCCGGGAAGTGGCGCCAGACGGCGTAGGGCACGCGGTCCACGGGCTGGCGGGCGCACGCGGCCTGGACGCGCTCGCGGCGGCTCATCTGCTTCACCGCGCGGGCTCCCGCGTCAGATAGATGACGTCGTACTCGCCGAGCCCCCCGGGGTACCGCGGCGCCACGCGGGCCAGCGCGCCGACGATCGCCCCGATCGCGCCGCGGAACCGGGGCGAGCTCAGGATGATCCCGGCGTGCGGCCTCTGCTCCCTGACGGCCTCGACCCCGAGGGTGCGGAAGTGCCGGACGTCGGCGGTGACCAGGCAGCGGGCTTCTCGGGCAGCGAACGCGAGCTGCTCCGGGTCGGACGCGCGCGCCATGCCGACCTCATGCGCGCTCGCCGTATCGACCCCGCGGGCCCTGAGGGCTGCGGCGATCCTCGGGGACAGGTCGGCGTCCAGGTAGAGCTTCACTCGCGACGCATGAGGCCCGGGTACCTGGCGTCGAGCACCTCGAAGGGCAGCGCGTTGTCCGCGATGGCGTCGTCGATCTCGTCCGCGTAGCGCTGGTAGTAGAGCAGGGCGGACTTGAGGCCGGCGGCGCCGAGGTGGGGCAGGGTGCGCGCCAGCTTGCGCTCGTTGCCCTTGACCGTCTGGTAGTCGCGGATGACCTCCCAGACGCCGAGCCCGGTGCCGGCCACCTTGGCCTCGCGCCCGAGGATCTCGTCGGCGAAGTAGATGCCGGGGCACTGGCGCATCCGCAGCGCCTCCTCGAGCAGGTCCTGGGTGACCTCGGCGAACGAGCGGCGCGTGCGCCGCGCGATCCGCTCGATCTCGGCGCGGAGCTTCGGCCGCAGCCGCAGGGTCTTGGTGGGGGTGGCCATCGCGTCGCCTCCTTCGGAGCACACTGTAGCACACTGTGCTCCAGGGGCAGGCGCCGGCGCGGGGACGGTCAGGCGGCGCCGCGCACCACGCCGTCCCGCAGCACGGGCTCGCCGCGCTCGTCCACGGCGTCGAAGGCGATCACGTGGCCCTCGCGCCCGAGGCAGCGCACGTGCAGGCGCGAGGGCAGCGGGACCATGGCGCCCAGGCGCGCGGCCAGCTCGCGCACGCGCAGGGGGTCGCCCCCGAGCTCGCGGCGGATCACGTGCGAGACCGCGAGGGCGAGCGTGGCCGTGCCGTGCAGGATCAGGCCGGGCAGCCCGACCGCGCGCGCGGCGGCGAGGTCGGTGTGGATCGGGTTCCAGATGCGCGCGCACTCGCTGTACACGTGCGCGGCCTGCGGCGCGATGGCGACCGGCGCCGTCCAGCGCGGCTCGGCGGCGGCCGCCGCCGCGGGGCGGGGCAGCGGCTCGACCGCGGCGCGCGTCTCGGTCTCGGTCGTGACGCCGCGGTAGACCGAGCCGGAGTCCGTGGTGGTCACGGGCTGGCCGTTGCGGTTCACGGTCGAGAAACGGGTGAGCACCAGCGTGCCCGAGCGGCTCGGCCGCACGCCGATCACCTGGGCGCGCGTCAGCAGGCGGTCGCCGTCCTGCGGGACGCGGTGCACCACGGTGTGGTGGCTGGCGTGGACGCCGCGCGCGTGCAGGTCCTGCCGGAGCGTCTTGGCGCGCAGGTTCAGCGCGGCCGTCCACTCGTAGCAGACGGGGAAGAGCGGGTGCGCGACGGGCCCGCCGGGCGCCGTCGTGTCGTAGTAGCGCGGGTCCTCCTCGCCGAGCGCCGCGGCGTACGCCATGAGCCAGCGCGCGTCGATGGTCTGGCTGACGGCGCCGACCTCCACGCCGACGATCTTGGAGGGGATGCTCATGTCGTCCTCGGGAAGTTCATGGCGTCCACGAAGAGGCGCTCGAAGTCCGGGTGCGCGGCCAGCGACACGTGCTCGATGCGGGTGGCGATCTCGGCGGCGCGGGCGCGCTCGGCCTCGGAGAGCAGGCAGAGCTGGGCGCCGAGCGAGGCCGCGTTGCCGACGTAGCGGATCCGCCCCGCGGGCAGCGGCGGGATCAGGCCGATCCGGAGCGCGCTCGCGATCGAGACGTAGTTGCCGAAGCCGCCGGCGAGCAGGAGCTCCGCGACGCCGGCGGCGGGGACGCCGGCCACGTGCTGGAGCATCGCCACGCCGGAGGCGATCGCGCCCTTGGCGAGCTGCACCTGGCGGACGTCGTCCTGGGTGAGGACGATCTCCGCGCGCGCGCCCGCCTCGCCCGGGCGGCAGACGACGACCACGCGCTCCTCGCCGCGCAGCTCGACGCGCGCGCCGAGCCGCGGCGGCAGCGCGGCGCGCCCCTCCACCTGGATGAGGCCGGTCCAGTCGATCACGCCGGCGTCGAGCAGGCCCGCGAGCAGGTCGATCAGCCCCGAGCCGCAGATGCCGAGCGCCTCGGCCTCGCCGATCGTGTGGACGCGCACGTCGTCGTCCACCGTGACGCGGTCGATCGCGCCGAGCGCGCCGCGCATGCCGTGGCGGATCTGCGCGCCCTCGAGCGCGGGCCCGGCGGGCGCCGAGCAGGCCCAGAGGCGGTCGCGCGAGCCCAGGATGACCTCGCCGTTGGTGCCGATGTCCACGGCGATCCGGATCGCCTCGCTCTCCCAGAGCCGGGTGGCGAGCGTCACCGCCACCGCGTCGGCGCCGACGAAGCCCGCGACGAGCGGCAGCAGGCACACGCGCGCCTCCGGCGCGACCCGGAGCGGCAGCTCGCGCGCGGGCAGCACGAGCGGGTGGCGCATCACGGGCGCGTAGGGCGCCAGGCCCACGTGCGAGGGGTCGATGCCGAGCAGGAGGTGGTGCATGCACGTGTTGCCGACGACGACGACCTTGTAGATCCACTTGGCGAGCACGCCCGACTCGCGGCAGACCTCGGCCACGTGCTGGTTGAGCAGGCCCACGATGCGCGTGTGGAGCTTCCGGAGGTTGCCCGGGTCGAACTGGGCGAAGGCGATCCGCGACATGAGGTCGCCGCCGTAGACGCATTGGGGGTTGAGGCTCGAGACGGTGCCGAGGCGCTCGCCCGAGCCGAGCTCGAGCAGCGTCGTGACCACGCTGGTCGTGCCGACGTCCACGGCGAGGCCGAACTTCATCGGCGAGGTGTCGCCGCGCTCGACGGCGAGCACGCGGCCGCCGAAGGTCGTCACGGTGACGCCGGCCGGGTCGTCGCGCAGCGCCTGCGGCAGGGCCTGGAGCACGCCCGCGCCGACGTCCTCGGGCCGCACGCCGAGCGCCTGGCAGAGCTGCTCGAGGTCCGAGGTCTGGTGGTGCTCCTCGCGCGGGAGCGTCACCTTGACGAGCTGCTTGGCGACGCCCGAGTCGAGCGCGACGCGGCCGAGGCGCGCGAGGCCGTCGGGGCGGTCGGGGAGGATCTGGAACGCGCGCTCCTCGAGGGGCGGCGCGACCTGCACGCTCACGGGCTCCTCGAGCAGGCACTGGCAGGAGAGGCGGTAGCCCTCGCGGACCAGGTCGGGGCCGAGCTGGACCTCGTCCATCACGGTCGGCGGCGGGACGGCGCCCGCGAGGAACTTCACGCGGCACGCGGTGCAGCGGCCGCGGCCGCCGCACGTGGCGGTGATGTCCACGCCGCCCGCGTGCGCCGCCTTGAGGATGGAGGTGCCCGGCGGGACGCTGAGGGTCCGGCGCGTCGCGGGCTCGCGCGGGTCGCCGACGATCGTGAGGGCCACGGCCATGCCCCCACATTCTAGTGGTATGCTCCCGCACATGGAAATAACCCTGGACACCCTCAAACGGGTCACCCGGCTCGCCGGGTTCGAGTGGGAGGACGCCGAGCTGGAGGCGCTGCGCCCGCTGTTCGCGCGCACCCTCGACATGCTGGGACGGCTCGACGCGGTGGACCTCGCGGTGAGCGAGCCGAGCACGCAGTACCGGGTCCTCTGAGATGGCGGAGCTCTACTGGACCCCGGTCGCCGACCTCGCGCGCATGATCGCGGCCAGGGAGGTCTCGCCGGTCGAGGTCGTCCGCGTCCACCTCGACCGCGTCACGGCGCTCGACCCCAAGCTCAAGGCGTTCATCACCGTGTGCGACGTCGCGGCGCTCGCGGGGGCGCGCGCCGCCGAGGCCGCCGTGCTGGCGGGCGGCCCGCTCGGGCCGCTCCACGGCGTGCCCTACGGGCCGAAGGACCTCTACTGCACCAAGGGCGTCGCGACCACGGGCGGCTCGACGATCCTCGCCGACTTCCTGCCCGACACGGACGCCACCGTGGTCGCGCGCCTGGCGGCCGCGGGCATGCTCGTGCTCGGCAAGCTCAACATGCACGAGTTCGCGTACGGTCCGGAGGGCCTGAACGGCCACTACGGCAACGTCTGGAACCCGTGGGACGCGGGCACGCACCGCGTGGCCGGCGGCTCGTCCTCGGGCTCGGGCGCGGCCGTGGCCGCGGGCGCCTGCCCGGCGGCGCTCGGCTCGGACACCGGCGGCTCGATCCGCATCCCGGCCTCGCTGTGCGGGATCACCGGGATCA
>Ga0209343_10009172_pt1 | contig 11392 bp, 11 predicted proteins | sample RifCSPlowO2_02_FD_184026 | JGI IMG/M metagenome (GOLD analysis project Ga0209343, IMG submission 184026) | Groundwater microbial communities from Rifle, Colorado - Rifle CSP2_plank lowO2_0.2 (SPAdes) (version 2) | ecosystem: Environmental > Aquatic > Deep subsurface > Groundwater | place... | reverse complement strand
GCAGCCTATCTGCTGTGGCTGGCCTGGGGCGCCTGGCGGGCGCCGGTGGGGGGTATGGGTATGGCCGACGGCGCGGGCAGTCCCGCCATGTCGGCCGGTAAAACCTATGGCCGGGGGGTACTGATGAACCTCAGCAACCCCAAGGTTGCCATTTTCTTTTTGGCATTTTTGCCCCAGTTTGCCGACCCGGAACGGGGCAGTATGGCGGTGCAGATTTTGGTCTTGGGCATGGTCTTTATCCTGGCGGCGCTGCTGACCTTTGGCGCCATCGCCTACTTTGCCGCCAGCTTCGGCCAGGCCTTCCAGCGCTCCTTACGGGCCCAACGCTGGCTGAACCGCATCGCCAGTGTGGTGTTTGTGGGCTTGGCACTGCGTTTGGCCACAAGCCAACGCTGAGGCCAAAAAATCACCGGTGCGACAGTTCTGTAGTTACCATGCGCTTACCGAAAAAAAACTAGGAGGCAGGCATGGCTGGATTGTCCTCACCGGTGGGTGACCCTGATTTCAATTTTGCGGTCAGCCTGATGCAGTACCTGGTGGTGCCCACCTTCGTTTTGGACCCCCAGGGGAACGTCATCATCTGGAACCGGGCCTGTGAACGGTTGACCGGCCTGCGTGCGGAAGAGGTGTTGGGCACGAACCAGCACTGGAGGGGCTTTTACGACCATCCGCGCCCCTGCCTGTCGGACCTGGTTGTGCAAGGGCGTGTGGACGACATCCACACTTTGTACGACGCCCATGATGATCCCGCGGGCAGAGCCTTTGGGGTGCATGCCGAAAACTGGTGTGTGATGCCACGCCTGGGCAACCGCCTGTACCTGGCCATTGACGTGGGCCCCATCCACAATGCCCAGGGTGAACTGGTGGCCGTCGTGGAGACCCTGCGCGACATGACCAGCGAGAAGCTGGCCATTGATGAACTCAAACGCATGGCAACCAGCGATGGTCTGACCGGCCTGGTGAACCGCCGCGGCTTTGACGCCATACTGCGTACCGAACTGGCTTCGGCCCGCCGCGAAAAAACGCCCCTGAGCTTGGTCATGGTCGATGTTGACCATTTCAAACCCTACAACGACACCTACGGACACCCAGCGGGTGATGAATGCCTGCGCCAAATCAGCGCGGTGCTGAGCCGCTCTGCCGTGCGCCCCGCCGATGTGGTGGCACGCTACGGCGGTGAAGAGTTTGTGCTGATTTTGCCGACCACCCCGCCGTCGGGGGCCGAAGAAGTGGCCGCCAGGGTGCAGGCCCATCTGGAGCAACTGCACTTGACCCATACGGCCGCGCCACTGGGGCAGGTGACCTTGAGCATGGGTCTGGCCAGCCTGCCGCCGGGCGGCGATCTGTCTGCCGTGGGCTTGTTGGCGCAGGCCGATGCGGCGCTTTACCAAGCCAAACATGCAGGACGCAACCGCTTTGTGGTGTACACCCCCAGCACGAACACCTGAGTGCCATGGCGGTCGCGGCCTTAGTGAACGCTGGCACCGCTTTCAAACCATTGTTTAACGAGCGTGCGCTCTGCCTCGGTGATGCCCGTCGCATTGTTCAGGGGCATGGTGCGGGCCACCACCACCTGTTGGTACAGGGCTTGGGCGTGGCTTTTCACCCCCTGCGCAGAGTCCAGGCGCACGTTTTTCATCTGCACGGTTTCACCATGGCACATATAGCAGCGCTGGGCCAGCAAGGGTTGCAGATTTTTATAGCCAATTTGAGCCACAGCCCCCGTAGAATCTGCGTGAACAGCTACTGAATTCATAGCAACCGTAGCCAGCTGGGGCACCGGCTTCAGCCACACCAGAACCCCCACAATCACGACCACGCCTGCCAACGCATAGCGCCAGGGGTGGCCGTTGCGGCCCAGCTTGTAGCCGTGGCGCAGCACGAAAAACTGGCGGATGGCGGCACCGGCAAACATCATCAGAATCAGCACCAGCCAGTTGTCGGAATGGCTGTAGGTGAAGCTGTAGTGGTTGCTCAGCATGGCAAACAGCACGGGCAGCGTGAAATAGGTGTTGTGCACACTGCGCTGCTTGCCGCGCTTGCCGTGGATGGGGTCCACCGGCCGACCGGCTTGGATGTCCGCGACCATGGTTTTTTGGCCAGGAATGATCCAGAAAAACACGTTGGCGCTCATGCTGGTGGCGATCATGGCGCCGATCAGCAAAAAGGCCGCCCGCCCGGCAAACCAATGGCAAGCCAGCCATGCCGCCACGCACACCAGCAAGGCCACCAGGGCGCCGACGACGAGCTCACCGTTTTTGCGCTGCCCAAAGGCGCGGCAAATACCGTCGTAGGCCAGCCAGAACACCACCAGGAAAGCCAGCGCCACGGCAATGGCCGAGGACGGGGCCCAGTCCAGCACCGACTTGTCAATCAGGTAGGTACCCGCATTCCACAGGTAAGACACGGTGAACAGCGAAAACCCGGTCAGCCAGGTGCTGTAGCTTTCCCAATAAAACCAGTGCAAATGGGCTGGCAACAAGGGCGGCGCCCCCGCAAACTTGACCGGGTGGTAGAAGCCGCCCCCATGGACGGCCCACAGCTCACCGCTGACACCCTGGCGCTTCAGGTCCTCATCCGCCGGCGGGGTGAGGCTGCTGTCCAAAAAAACAAAGTAGAAGGAGGAGCCCACCCAGGCAATGGCGGTGATGACGTGGACCCAGCGCAGCAGCAGGTTCGCCCAGTCCAGAAGGTAGCTTTCCATAGATTCAATCTCATTGGTGTGGGCAACACGTGCCCAACGGTGCACTTCTGCTCACCACCGCGGGCGCTGTAAGCAGCAGGGGTCACGAACACAGGCATTGTGCAATGCCCCGCTCCGCTGCGACCTGGAAACAAAGTGTATACAGTTTTGCCAACTCTGGCGACAGCGAATGGATCGGTGTTAACCCTGATCCACCGGCACCTGCAGCAATTGCGCCGCCACCGCCACCGCAATCACTTCAGGGCGTTTGTCCGCAATACCCGGCACCCCAATCGGGCAGGTGATGAGCGCCATCTCGGCCTCACTGAAGCCCCGGGCCTGCAAACGCTGGCGAAACGAAGCCCACTTGGTTTGGCTGCCAATCAAGCCCACATAGGGCAAGTCCCCGCGTTCGCGCTGGCGCGCCAGACAGGCTGCCACCACGTCCAGGTCTTCGGCATGGCTGAAACTCATGATCAGCACCCGGGAGTCGGCCGGCAAATCGGCCACTGCCGCCTGTACCGGGTCGGAGTGTTCGCACCGCACGTTGGCGGGGATTTGGTCCGGAAAAATTTCGTCGCGGCTGTCAATCCAGTGCACTGCCATGGGCAAGGTGCCCAGCACCGCAATGACGGCCCGGCCCACGTGGCCGCCGCCAAACAAGGCCACGGGCACCCGCGTGCTGGCCAAACGTTGGCGGAGCCGGGCGGCATCGCGCGCGCTCACCCGCTCATACCGCAGGTGCACCTCGCCACCGCAGCACTGCCCCAGACTGGGTCCGAGTGCGTAACGCACCGTTTCTTCCCCCTGCCCGACCGCCAGCGCGCCATGCGTCAGACCTGCACGCGCATGGCCGATGGCATCCAGCTCCAGGCGCCCGCCCCCCACCGTGGCCACCGTGCTCTGCGCAAAAACCGCCATCCATGCGCCGGTCTCGCGTGGCACCGAGCCGCGTGTGGCATGCACACTCACCAGCACCGCATCCTCCAGCGCCAAGCGCTCCAGAAACCGGGAAGTCAAAGTCACCATCAGATACCTTTTTTAGTGCCAATGCCGTGCCAACCAAGGCAAATTCAGGCACAGTAGGCTGCCTTGCTACAACAAATCGGGACACCCCATGACCAGACACTCCGTTGGGAATCGTTCGCACCACTCCTGGCAAGGGGCCAGCCTGTGGGCCTGCATCCTGAGCTTCGTTGCAGGCTGCGCGTCGCGTTCTCCGGCACCACCGCCCCCTGCCGCCCCGCCTGCGCCCGTACTTCCATCCATCGTGCCCCCCCCTGCACCACCGCCCCAAAACATCTCCCGCGCCAGCAACGCCCAAGACTATAGGCCCGATGCGGCCAGGCATTTATACAAAAATAACGGGGACCGTATATACGTCGGCAAACTCCCGCCCTTGCTTTATGCCGTAGGCGTATTGGAAACGGACATTGATGCGCAGGGCTTTGTGACCGGTGTGCGCTGGATGCGTGCACCCACCCACGCACCGGAGGTCATGGCCGAAATAGAACGCACAATTCGCCAGGCCTCCCCGTTTCCCGTGCCTGCCAAGCTAGGAAAAATCACCTACACCGACACCTGGCTGTGGCACAAAAGTGGGCAATTTCAATTGCACACCCTGAGCGAAGGGCAACTCTGACCCGCGCGCCAAACGGGCACTGTGCCGGCGCCCGCAGCGCTACTCGTTGAAAGGGGCTATGGCGCCGGGGCGGCGCAGCATTTTGTTGACTGCATCCAGGTGCATTTCTTCCATGGCGATCATGTCTCGGGCATATTCTTCCAGCGGCACCGAATAGCCTTGGGCAATGGCCAATAAGGCGTAATAGTCTGCCAGCGCAACTTTTTCGTGCTTCAGGCTTTCACGGAGAATGTCGCCGATATCGTGTTTTGCGGTCTCCAGCAGGGGTCCTATTTTCAGGGACGGGTGACCACCCAGCAGCGTCACCATCTCGCCAGCCCTGTGCGCATGGTCAAGCCCCTCCTGCGCGTTGTCTTTCAGCCAAGCCACAATGGGGATGCGGTTGAAGCCATACACCATGAGCGAGTAGTGCGTGTACCGCACCACTCCGGCCAATTCCAACTCCAGGATGCGGTTGAGTGCATCAATCGCCGCCTGATTCTTAACGTCGTCCATATTGCGCTCCTTGGGGTGGGTTGGGGTTCCTGACTGAGGGGCATGTTCAGCCCTTCGTGTCGCTTTGCAACACATCGGAACTTTCCACCGGAGCGGCATGGGTTTCTTTGCTCGAAATCAGTTCCAGACCGCGCACCAGGGAGGACGCGCTGGGATTTTCAACAAAAACGCAGCGTTTGCCGGTGCGCTTGCAGAAATCCTTCACTTTCCAGTAGGCGTTGTGGCTGATGCAGCCCGTTTGGCAGATCACCAAGTCCGCCGCGGCCAAGCTGGAGTCCAGAATGCTTTGGCTGTCCTCCAGCCCACCATCATGGTGGGCAAACCGCCCGCCAACGCGCTCAACCACATCACGGTAACTCGCGATGCTGCCGCTGCGCCCGCCCACACAAAGCACGGTTTTCTGGTGCAAATAAACAGTCACGGGCGATGTTCGCAACTCCAGCGGCTCCGCCATGCCCGGGGTGCCGGCGCGCGCAGACTCGCTGCCCATGCCGTCCAGGATTTTGCTTGTGGACGCCAGTTTTTGCCGCAATTCGGTGCACAGACTCTCTAGTTCCGTCTGGCGATACGCCATCTGGTCCATCTTCTTTTGCAGACGTGCGCCCAAGTCGGCATCCGGCCGGGACGCTTTGATGGCGGCCAAATCTTCACTCAAAAACGCAATACGGCTGTCCTTGCCTATGCTTTCCGCCCGGGCGCGCACCAGTTGTGCGCCCAGGCGTTCAATTTCGGCGGATTTTTCGGAGATAAGGCGGGTGCTGCGCTCCTGCACTTTGCCCAATTCCCTTGTCAGGACGGCGTTCTCCCCCAGCAAAGCATGGAACTTGGCCACGTCAATGCGCGCAGTGGCCCCGGCCTGGTGTTGCAGCATATGCATGTCGCGGCACAGCACCTCTTGCAGCACCGCATCGCAGCGTGCATGGGTCAAGGCAGCCCAAAACGCCCCCGTTACATCCCCTTGACGGATGGCCTTTGCCCACAACTCGGCCACCTCCCGTGTCGTTTTGGCGGGGCGAAATTGCTGCACTTCGCGGGAAAAACGCTTTTCCAATTCATTTTGCAGAAGTTCGGACAAGCGGTTTCGGTGCGCACACTCGGCAACCGCGCCCACATGCACTTCGTAGTCGTCCGCACACGCCTCGCCCCCAAGCGCTTTGTTCACCAGCCGCCGCAAGGTGTCCAGGGGCAAGCACACGCCCACCACCGGGCAATGGCATTGGTGGTCCAAATCCCACAACCGTCGCCGCCGCGACCCCGTCGAGGGCGTGGTGGCATCCTTGGTGCACTGTGGGCCAGAAAATATCGACGACGACGGGTCTGCTGCATGGTCACACATGGTCGGTCCTGCGGTAATTTGCTTCTGAGGGGCGCTCAATGGACCAGCCCTTTGGGCGGCCCCTCCGAATGCATCACCTCATGGCTCTCACCCTGCGGTGGCAACGATGGTGCGGACTGCTCAATCCGTGCCTGGGCAAGGCTCAGCATTTGCGCCAAGTCGCGAAACGCCTCCAGATCGAAACGCATGGAGAAATATTGCAGCGAAACATGGACCACACCACAATCTGGGCACATCGAGACATCACCCACATGGCTATGTGCGACGCCGACGTGTTTGCAAGAAGTTGATCGGGAAGATTTCATCATGCGTTAAGTATAAATGAGAACTATTCTCATTTGCAATGAATTTTTCTTGCTTCCAGCGTTGTGTCAAGCGGGTGCAGGGAGGTCAAACCCATGGCAGGGTTGAATCCGAGTCACAATGCACGCTGCACGAACGAGGGGTGATGATGATAAAAATTGCCAACGGTTTCACACGCGAACAGTTCGAAGGACAGACCACCGTTTTCAAAAATGGGGATTCTGGCGACGCTGCCTATGTGATCGAGAGTGGTTGCGTTGAAGTGTTGGCTGGAGCCGACCAGCGGCGCGTGGCGGTGCTGGCCGAAGGTGCCATGTTCGGCGAGGTGGCCCTGCTGGACCGCCAGCCCCGCACGGCCACGGTGCGGACCTTGGTTCCCACCAGCCTGGTGCGCATCGACCGAGCCCATGTCGAAGAACTGCTGGTCCGCGCGGATCCCGTCATCCAATACCTCTTGCGCTTGATGCTGGAGCGTTTTCGCAACTCCAGCGCGGAACCCGCTTGCGCCGAGGCGCTGCCTTTAGAGCGCAAAACCACGACCATAGCGGCACTGCCAACAGTGGACCTGCATGCGGCGGCCGTGCGCACCCTCTCGTTGGCGCACGACCTGTCAGATGCAATTGACAACAGCCAGTTGGAGTTGTTTTACCAGCCCATTATTTTGTACGGCGATGCGGCCCTCGTCGGTTTTGAGGCGCTGATCCGCTGGCACCATCCCCAGTTGGGCATGGTCAGCCCAGAGGAATTCATTCCGCTTGCCGAAAAAACAGGGTTGATTCACCGGATTGGACAGTGGGTGCTGAACCAGGCCGCCACCGATTGGCCAGAGCTGCGCACGCTGTGTGTTTCGGACAGGCGCCACAGTCCGTTCATGAGCGTCAATCTCTCAGCCCCAGAGCTTTGCGGGCCCGGCATTGTTGAGAGTATTCAGGTGTGTATGCAAGAACACCACATGCAGCCCCAGGAACTGCGTATCGAACTGACCGAAACCATTGTCATTAGCAACCTGGACGCCGTGTCTGCCGCGCTGCATCAGCTGCGCGCCATGGGCGTGGGCATTGCCCTGGATGATTTTGGGACCGGCTATGCAGGATTGAGTTACCTGCAAACCCTGCCGTTTTCGTGTATCAAAATTGACAAAACTTTCGTGCAGCAAATGCACACGTCGGAACGCAGTTTCCAAATCATCAAATCGGCCCTGGAGCTGTCACGGTTGCTGGATATCACCACCGTGGCCGAGGGAATTGAAGACGCCGCCACCGGCGCGGCACTCGCCAGCATGGGATGCACCTATGCGCAGGGCTACCACTATGCACGGCCCATGCCCGCAAGCAGCATCGCGCCATGGGCGCAAGCATTTGCACAACACGCTGTACACCTGTAGCCACCGGGGTACCGGTCAGCGGAGCATGCAAACGTTGCCCAACCTGGCCGAACTGGCCAAACTCACTTTACTGGGCCTGTCTCTGGCTTTTACGGCCCTTTCGGCGCTGGCCTATGAATCCGTTCGAGACCAGGAAATCGCCCAATGCCTGCCTGGCGAGATGGCAACCTGGGGCGACGGGCAGGACCGGCCTGCTGCGGCGGCTTCCTTGGTCTTTGTGTATGTACATACCAACGCACCGGCGTGGTTCACTCCATCACAGGTCATGTCCGCGGTCCAGGCCGCTGCCGCAGCCTGGTCCCAATGTGGTGTGGCTGGCAGGGTCGTGCAGCAAGCCGTGGACTCCCCTGTGAAGGGGGACACAGGCCGTGATGGGACAGTGCTGGTGCAATGGGGCGACCTCAGCAGCCGGGGAAATTTCGGATTGGCCGATTTGGGCAAGCGAACCCTGGCATTGGGGCCTGCAGCATTTCAGCTGCTCAAAACCCGAAACCCGGCCTACGACGCCAGCCAAACCCTGCAAATGGTGATCTCCCACGAAATGGGACATTTTTTCGGATTAATGGCGCACTCCCGCCGCTGCGTGGACGTGACGTCTTATTACAGCAACGGCCAAGGTGAAAAATGCTTTGTGCGTGATGAGCGCCTGCGTCGGACCGTGCTTGAATACCGCTCGGTATTGCCCACGGCATGTGATATTCAGCGTTGCATGCGCGCCAATTCGGCCGCCCCCTGAGAGTGGTGATCGGTGCGACGCAGTGGCTTACGCCGTTTTGTCCAGCAGCGCACCGGCCATCTGGTTACTGGTTTTGAAAACTGCCAAATTGGCCAAAAAAACATTTTTGGCCTGGAGCTGGGCCACCACATCGGTTTCCAACGCCGCTCCTGCCGTGCTGGACCGGGTAAGCGACGGAGCCACGCCACCACCCGTTTGCTCTGTTGACATGACGTCCTGCCGACGAAAACCCTCGGTGCTCACATTGGCGATGTTGTGTGCGGTCGAATTCAAGCGCGTGAGGGCGGCTTGCATGCCCGAGGCAGCGATGGATGACGTGGAGCTCATGTGAAATCCCAATCCGGCGTTTGAACCAGAAATGATTCTGGCACAAAGCGCCGGGGAAAACAAACGCAAAAAAAACCCTGTAACTCATTGAGTTACAGGGTTTTTACTTGGAGGAGAAGGTGGGATTCGAACCCACGGTACCTTTCGGTACGCCTGATTTCGAGTCAGGTACATTCGGCCACTCTGCCACTTCTCCAAATTCTGTTGCGCGAACGTCTCGGATTCTATCAGGCCCGCAAGGTCTCCAGCCCGCCCAGGTAAGGCCGCAGCACTTCGGGCACGGTGACCGAGCCGTCGGCGTTCTGGTAATTCTCCAAAACCGCCACCAGTGTGCGGCCCACGGCCAGGCCGGAGCCGTTGAGGGTGTGCACCAGTTCGTTCTTGCCCTGGGCGTTTTTGAAGCGCGCCTGCAGGCGGCGGGCCTGGAAGGCCTCGCAGTTGGAAACCGAGCTGATCTCGCGGTAGGTGTTTTGCGCGGGCAGCCACACCTCCAGGTCGTAGGTCTTGGTGGCGCCAAAACCCATGTCGCCGGTGCACAGGCTCATCACCCGGTAAGGCAGGCCCAGCTTTTGCAAAATGGCTTCGGCGTGGCCGGTCATGGCTTCCAGCGTTTCGTAGCTGGTGTCGGGATGCACGATTTGCACCATCTCCACCTTGTCGAACTGGTGCTGGCGAATCAGGCCGCGGGTGTCGCGGCCCGCGCTGCCGGCTTCAGAGCGGAAACAGGGCGTGTGGGCGGTGAGCTTGATCGGCAAAGTGGCCTCGGCAAGCACTTCGTCGCGCACAAAGTTGGTCAATGGCACTTCGCTGGTGGGAATCAGGTACAGCGCGGTGTGGTCGGGCTGGACTTCACCGTCTTGCCCGCCCTTTTTGGCGGCGAACAAGTCGCCTTCAAACTTGGGCAACTGGCCGGTGCCGCGCAGGCTGTCGCCGTTGACGATGTAAGGCGTGTAACACTCGGTGTAGCCGTGCTCCTGGGTTTGCACGTCCAGCATGAACTGCGCCAGCGCCCGGTGCATGCGGGCAATCGGGCCTTTCATCACGGTGAAACGCGAGCCCGTGAGCTTGACACCCATCTCGAAGTCCAACCCCAGCGGGGTGCCCACATCCACATGGTCTTGCACCGGGAAGTCAAAGGCCTTGGGTGCGCCCCAACTGCGCACCACCACATTGGCGTGTTCGTCGGCGCCCACCGGCACACTTTCATGCGGCAGGTTGGGCACCGCTTCCAGCAACGTCTGCATTTCGGTCTGGATCACGTCCAGGCGCGCGGCCGACGTTTCCAGCGCTTCTTTCAAGCCCGCAACTTCGGCCATCACCGCGTCCACGTCGCATTGCCCGGCTGGGCCTTTGGCTTTGAGCTGGCCGATTTGTTTGCTCAGGGAATTGCGCTTGGACTGCAATTCTTCGGTCCGCATCTGAATGGTCTTGCGTTCGGCCTCCAGTGTTTTGAACGCCACCACATCGAGGAAGGCTTGCGGGCTTTTGCGGGTCTCAAGGCGGGCAATGACCGAATCCAGGTCTTTGCGCAGCAGGGTAATGTCTAACATAGGTGATATTTAATGAGTTGAGGATTAAAAAGGCCTCTAGCCCTCTATTTTATTGCGTAGGCAGCTATCAATTAGATAGCATCATCCAGTCTCAATCCTTTGGGCAGGGGAAACTTCACGGTCTCTTCAATGCCGTCCATCTTGCGCACCGAGACCGCGCCCAGGGCCTTGATGCGGTCGATCACGGCGCGCACCAAAATCTCGGGCGCCGAGGCGCCCGCGGTCAGACCCACGCGCTGGCGGCCTTCAAACCACTCGGGCCGCAACTCGTCGGCGTTGTCCACCATGTAGCTCTCGGTGCCCAGCTTGCGGGCCACTTCGCGCAGGCGGTTGCTGTTGGAGCTGGTGGGGCTGCCCACCACAATCACGATGTCCACCTGCGGGCTCATGATCTTGACCGCGTCCTGGCGGTTTTGCGTGGCGTAACAAATGTCTTGCTGTTTGGGCTCGCGCACGTTGGGGAAACGCGCTTTGACAGCGGCGGCGATCTCCGAAGCATCGTCCACACTCAGCGTGGTCTGGGTCACCACGGCCAGTTTTTCGGTCTGCCTGGGGGCCACGCGGGCCACATCGGCCACGTCTTCCACCAGGTGAATACCGCTGTCCAACTGGCCCATGGTGCCTTCCACCTCGGGGTGGCCCTTGTGGCCAATCATGATGAATTCAAAACCCTCTTTGTGCAGCTTGGCCACCTCCACATGCACCTTGGTGACCAGGGGGCAGGTGGCATCAAAAATCTGGAAACCCCGCGCCTGCGCCTCGCGCTGGATCGCCTGGCTCACGCCGTGGGCGGAAAACACCAGGGTGGCGCCGGGCGGCACATCGTCCAGCTCTTCGATAAAAATGGCGCCCCGGTTCTTGAGGTCGTTCACCACATAGGTGTTGTGCACGATTTCGTGGCGCACGTAGATGGGGCGGCCGAACTTTTGCAGCGCG
>Ga0209343_10009169_pt1 | contig 11394 bp, 7 predicted proteins | sample RifCSPlowO2_02_FD_184026 | JGI IMG/M metagenome (GOLD analysis project Ga0209343, IMG submission 184026) | Groundwater microbial communities from Rifle, Colorado - Rifle CSP2_plank lowO2_0.2 (SPAdes) (version 2) | ecosystem: Environmental > Aquatic > Deep subsurface > Groundwater | place: Rifle... | reverse complement strand
TGCGGCAACCCCACCGTGATCCACAAAGACGGCTGCGATTTTTGCACCGCCTGCGGCTATGTGGGGCAGTGCGGCTAAGCGCCACAGCCATCCCGGCAGTGACCTCTTGAAACACTGAGTTGAAAAAGCCGCCTGGTGCGGGTTTTCAGGTAAATAAAAGCAGTTCCTCGCAAGAGGAACTGCTTTTTTCATTGGCATTGGCGCAACGCAAGTCAACCGGTCAAACCTCTGAACCTGGGTAAATGCCTCCACCGGGATAGGGTGCTTGCGAGTTATCAATCTGCAAACAACGGCGACGCCTAGCATTGGCTACTCCAATTGCTGGCCTTCCTCCACAAGCTCTTGACGGGCTCACAGAGGGTGCTACTTGAGTCAACCCGGTAGCCAGTCCGATCAGGCCTGCTCGCCGATGTTAGGAGCCCCCATGCCCGTTCTTCACCGCCTCAGCCTGGCGCAAAAATTTCTCATCCTCGGCGCCATGGCGTTGCTGATGACCGTACTCCCCACCGGGCTGTACCTTTCGACGGCACTGCCCGCGATTGACATGGCCCAACGGGAAGCCCAAGGCGGTGCACCCTTGATGGCACTGCAAAAGGTCGTCCAACTGACCCAGCAGCACCGCGGCATTGCGGCGGGCATGCTGGGTGGCAACGAGGTGCTGGCCCAGCGGCGGCCGGATACCCGCGATGCGCTGGCCCAAGCCATCGTCCAACTGGAGGACAGCCTGAAAACCGCCGGCGCCTCGGCACACACCGTAGCGCAGTGGAGTGAGCACAAACGGCGCTGGAACACGCTGGAACAGACCGTGGCGGACCGTAAACTGAATTCTGCGGAGAGTTCAGCACAACACACGCAACTGATAGCCCAACTCCTGGAGCTCAACGACAATGTCCTGGACGAGTTTTCCCTCACCTACGACGCCCATCCTGACAGTTATGCCTTGATTCTTGCGGCATTCAGCGAAGCCCCAGCGCTGGCCGAACGATTGGGCCAACTGCGCGCCCAGGGCACCGGATTTCTGGCCAACAAAAACCTGCCGCTGGAAAAACGCGGCAGTTTGTCGGCGACTCAGACCCGCGCCAATGAACTATTCAGCGCCATGGTGCGCAACCTGAACAAGGCGAACTCCAGCAATCCCGCGTTTAAAAAGGCCATGGCCAGCAAGGTTCAATCCTTGCAGGCGCAGGTGGCCATGACACTGGCCATGGCGGATCAGAACTTGATCAATGCCCGCGAACTGAGCATGCCGGCCAATGTGTATTTCCAGGACTTCACCAACACCATCGATGCGGTGTACACCTTCAATGGCGTGGCCTTGCATGCGGTCACCGCATTGTTGGACCAACGGGCCAGTGAATTGTGGCGAAACTCGATGCTGGTCGTGGGCCTGCTGCTGGCCACCTCAATGTCGGCCGTGGTGCTCTCGCTGGCCTGTGTGCGCAGCATCACCGGCCCCGTGCATGAGGCGCTGGAAGTCGCACGCGCAGCCTCCGAGGGGAACCTGACGGTCTCCATACCGGTGCGTGGCAGCAACGAGATCGGGCAGCTGATGGGGGCACTGGCCACCATGCAAAACAATCTCACGCCCATCGTCGGCGCCGTGCGCAACAACGCCATCAGCGTGGCCAACGACAGTACGGCGATCGCGCAGGGCAGTCTGGAGCAGAGTCGGCGCATTGAACAGCAGTCTGCCGCGTTGGAAGAAGTCGCTGCGTCGATGCACGAGCTGGACTCGGCCGTCAAAAACAACGCCCACAACGCCCAGCAAGCCAACCAACAAGCACAAGCCGCCGCCAAATTGGCAATCGTAGGGGGTGAGGTGGTCCAGCAGATGATTTTCACCATGCAAGGCATCCATACCAGCAGCCAGCAGATTGCAGAAATTCTCCATGTCATCAACGGTATCGCGTTCCAGACCAACCTCCTCGCACTCAACGCCGCCGTAGAAGCTGCCCGTGCGGGGGAGCAAGGCCGCGGCTTCGCCGTGGTGGCCAGCGAAGTGCGTATCTTGGCCCAGCGCAGTGCCGACGCCGCTAAGGAAATCAAGCGCCTGGTAGCCACCAGCGTCGAGCGGGTGGAGGAAGGGTCCGCACTGGTGGAGCAGACGGGAATGACGGTGGCAGAAATCGTGACCGCCATCCAGCGCGTGGCGGATTACATGGAAGACATCAGCGCTGCCAGCAAAGCGCAAAGCGCCAGCGTGGCCCAAGTCAGCGAAGCCGTATCGCATATCGACAAAGCAACCCAGGAAAACGCCGCGCTGGTGGAAGAAAGCGCCGCTGCCGCCGATAGCCTCCAGCAGCAAGCCCAGCAACTGGTGCAGTCCGTGGCGGTGTTCACGCTGAATGGCGACCACCGGCAGGGTGGGCCCGCCAGTGTGGCGGTTCCACTACGCCAATCCAGCCATCACCTGGGGCGCGACCCTGAGCGCCGTGGGCCCCATCGCGCACCGAACGTCTCGCGCATTCAACCGTCCTTGCTGGCCCAGGTCACATCCGCACGGGTGGCGGCAGTCAAACCCATGCCCCCACACCACACCGACGAACAATGGACCACCTTTTGAAGCCATCCGCCACCGCGCCAGGGCTGTCACTCCATACGCGCTTGTGATGCGTGCAACAGCGCCAGAAAAGCATGCTGTGTGCCGGGTTTGTTCAGGCAATGGTCAAAGCCATGCGCCAGGTACCTGGCGTGGCTCTGGGCGTCGTCACTTCCAGAGTACGCCACGATGAAGCTGGGCTTTTGCGCGGCCTGGGCCTGAAAGTCACGGATCCGCTGGAGCGCCTCCAGCCCCCCCATGATGGGCATTTCAATGTCCAGGAAAATCAGATGGGGACGACGGTGCATGACCCTTTCCAGCGCCTCACAGCCATTGATGGCGGATTCAACCTCCAGCGCTGCGTACTGCAGCTGGGCCAGCATGACCATGCGGTTGAAGTCGTCATCGTCAACCACCAGCACCCTCTGTGGCCCCAGCGCCTGGGGTTCACGCTCCACAGGCGCAGCCCCATTGGCAACCACGGTGGCCGGCAAGTCAGCGTCTGCGCCGCCCGGCCAAGAATTCAACTCCAGGGTGAGCGTGGTCCCCAAGGCATCGGATGTTTCCATGGACAGTCTGCCACCTTGCACCCGGGCCAACAACTGCGAGGAATAGGCCCCCAGCCCGGTCCCCCCCTGTTTGCCATCGCTCGCATATTTGGTGAAAAATCTTTCCCGCATGGATGCCGGCACCGCACCCTGGTTGTGGATACGCATACTGGCCATGGGGCCACCGTGCAGCGCCACACGGACCACCGAATGCTCCGGTGCCGCTTCCACCGCATTCTTGACCAGATTGGCCACAATGGAGTAACACAAGGACTCCTCGGCGCTGGCAAAAACATGGCCCCACTGGTCCGTGACTTCCATCGACACCGATTTGGACCGCGCATGGGCGTCCAGGTCTTGGAACACGGACTTGACCAAGGCTGTCAAATCCACACATTCAGGCTGAACCACATAGTTCCCGTTTTCCATCCGGTACAGGTCCAGGGAAAGGTTGACCATGTGCAGCGCCCGGTTGGCGGCGCTTTCCATCATGCCCAGGACGCGCTCCTCTTGCGCATTCATCACACGCCCCGCGCGCAGCAAGGCCGGGGCGGCGACGAGGCTGCCCAGCGGAGTTTTCAGGTCGTGGCGAGCGATCCGTTCGACCGTTTCCAGTGAGGACATGGCCTGCGTCAACGCCACATTTTTGCTATCCAGCTCGGCGGTGCGCTGCTGTACCCGTTCTTCCAGCACGCGCTCGGACGCTTGCAAGGACTCCACCAACCGCTGCTGCGCCACCAGGGCCTCACGCTGGGCCAGCGCCTTTTCGCGGCGTATGGCGTTGAAGCGGTCGGCCAGCGCAAAGGCCAGCAGCATCATTTCCAACCCCGAGCCAAACTGCAAGGCATTCACCGTGAAGGGGTTGGTGGGCAGCCACCCCAAGGCCCTGAGCACGGAAACCATGGCGGCCAAACACAGCACGGCAAACGCCGCCAAAAAGAAATAGGCGCTGCGTTGGCGTTTGATAGCACACCACACCCCCATGACCAAAACCAGGGCTCCGGTCGCTCCGTACAGCAGGGCAGCAGGTTTGACCAAAACGGGCAACGCCAAGCCAAAACCAATCGGCGCCGCAAGAAAAAGGCCTACCAACGGTTTCAACACGCGGTCCGAATAGGGGATGACCTGGCGCGTATTGAGGATATAGCGCATGAAAACCAGCAAGGCCGCCAGCGTATAGGAATACCCCACGCTGCTTGCGATATTCGACCATAGCGGAGAGTCATTCCACAAGAACTCTTTGGCCAATCCGTTTTGTGCGGCCATGGTGAGTGCCATGCTGGTGGCAAACGCAACGTACAGCAAATAGGCCACATCCCACAGTGCGACAAAGAGCAGCAGATTGAACAAAATCATCGCCGCAGCGATGCCGAAATACCATGCCTGGGCCATGTAGTCGCTGCGCTCATAGGCATGAAACGCTTGGGGCTCCCACAGCCGGGCTGGAAGGGTGATCGGGCCGTAGGAACGGATACGCAGGTACACCGTCTGTTGGGTATGTGCCGCTACATTCAGCGGAAACACAAAAAAACGATTGGCGTAGGGGCGCGTGGCAAAGGGCATCACGCTCCCGGTCTCCACCGATACCGAAGGCCCGCCCGCCGTGGGCTGGTGGAGTTGGATGCTGGTGATACCGGGGTAATGCACCTCCAGCATGCGTTGCAGCGCCTGGTCACTGCTGTTCTTCAGCGTCAGCCGAAGCCAATAAGCGGACCGGCTGTAGCCGAAATTCAGCGCATCCCCAGCCGGAAAACCCGACACAAAGCGCCCGGAAACATCGGCTTTCTGCACATCGGCCAGCGTCAACGCCCGCTCTGGATCTTCCAACACCGAAAAATATTCCGTCAGGGATACCGGTGCCGTTGCACCGAGAGGAAGCTCCAGCGTCTGGTCGGCAGCCCACCCCCAAGACGACAGCAGACAGCCCCCGCACAGGATCAGAGTTGTCAGAATTCTGCGTCCGCCGCTCGTGTACATGCCCGTATCCTCAAAATTAACGGTATGGAGAGTTCGCTGAGCCATTCTGGCACCCCAATTTGGCGCCAAGCTGACGAATCACTACTGCCGTGCAGATTTTTGTTGCCGGGGAATGGACGTGCAGCCCCCGGCATTTGCTCTGTTTTTTATAGCTGCTTACGCAATACCTGCGGGGGCTAGCGCTCAATTTCGCTTGTATTTTTGCGGCTGGACTTCTCTTTCCAGCAACTCGCCCCCAGCAGCACCACCTGCAACTGGTGGACAAAGTTTTCGGTCATCTCCTGTTCCAGCAGCGGCTGCTCGGGCGGCAGGTCCAAAATTTCGGGTGCGGCGGCCAGCATGGTGGTGACGATCAAGCCGCACACCATCTGCAGGCTGCTGGTGGGCATGTCGGGGTAGACGCCCAAGCGGCGGAAATCCTGCGCCATTTCATTGGTGAAGTGGATCACGTCGTTGCGGATGGCCAGCCGCAAAATGCGGCTGCCGCCCGAGCGCTCGCTCGAAATGAACAAAAACTGCAAGCGGTTTTGTTTGACGTACTGGTAATACACCTGCACCGAGCGGCGCACCATGTCATTGGGCGCAACCCCCGTTTGGCGGGCTTCGCGCAGCAAACGGCGCAGGGTGATGCCCATCTCTTCCACCAGGGCCAGCCCCAGCTCATCGGTATTGCGGAAATGCCGGTAAAAGGCGTTGGGCACCATGCCCGCTTCACGCGCAATCTCGCGGATGCCCAGGCTGGTGAAGCTGCGCCCCTCGCCAATCAGGTCCAGCGCGGCCTGCAAGAGGCTGGCGCGGGTCAGGTCTTTGCGCTCACTGCGGGTCAGGGTGTCCTGGCGCTTGGCGGCAGACGACGGAACTGGCATGTGTTGACTCTCCATAGTTCAGGCAAACGACGCCGCTTGCCTCTACATGTGTACAGATGTACCCGTTTAAATTTAACAATTTTTCCAATAAAAACAATGTCTTGCCCATTGCATATTGGCAAAGCCCTCTAAAGCAAGCCGTTTTCGTAGACATTGTGTGTACAAACGTACACAATTAACCATGCCACAAGCCAACGCCCCCAGAAAGGACTTCCAGATGACGGTTATAGACCATAACGTGCCCTCCACCTGGGCCCAGACCCTCACCGCGCCTTTGAAAGCGGCTCTGCAAAACCCCTGGGTGGAATCGATTGTCCGGCTCAGCGCGGTGGAGGATAGCCTGAGGGCACTGCACCCGATGCTGTCTTTGTCAGAGGTGCGCACCCGGGTGGTGCGCATCGCGCAGGAGACGGCGGACACCAAGACCTTTGTCCTGCAGCCCAACGCGCTGTGGAGCGCGGCCCTGGCGGGCCAGTTTGTTCGGGTGCGGGTCGAGATCAAGGGCCGGCAGGTGGAGCGGGTGTACAGCCTGTCATCACGCCCCGGCGCCCGCCGTCTTGCGATCACGGTCAAGCGCCAGCCGGGCGGACTGCTATCCAACCACTTGCACGACCACACCCGGGTCGGTGATGTGCTGGCCCTCAGCCAGGCGGCAGGCGACTTTGTGCTGCCCGCACAGTTGCCCGAAAAAATACTGCTCTTGAGCGCCGGCAGCGGCATCACCCCCGTGATGGCCATGCTGCGCGACCTGCAGGCGCGCCAGTACGCGTGCGACCTGGTGTTTTTCCACGCCTGCCGCACGCCCGCCGACGCCATCTTTGCCCAGGCGTTGGATGGCATGGCGCTCAGCTTTCCGGCTTTGAAGCGCATCACGCACTTCACCGCCACGGCTGCACGCCTCACGCCAGACACCCTGCACTGGGCCGTGCCCGACCTGGACCAGCGCGCCACCTGGATGTGTGGCCCCAGTGCCTTTATGGAGGCGGTGCATGGCCTGTGGCAAGACGCCGCCATCGCCGCGCCGCTGCACAGCGAACGGTTTGCCACCACGCCCCTGCTGCCCGCATCCAGCCCCGGCACCCCGGTGACAGTGCGTTGTGCGGCCAGCGCCCAGGACTTCACGACCCGGGGCGGCGACGCGCTGCTGGTGCAGGCCGAACGCGCCGGGCTCAGCCCCAAACACGGCTGCCGCATCGGCATATGCCGCTCCTGCCAGTGCACCAAAACCAGCGGCACCGTGGAGAACCTGCAGACCGGCGAGGTCTCCAGCGCCCCCAACGAGCTGATCCGCCTGTGTATCTCGGCAGCGCGCTCCGACCTGACGCTGGACCTTTGATTCCCTGTTTACATCCCCTGTTTGCACCCCTGTTTTTTTCCAAGGAGAACGCCATGAGTTTTGCCAAACCCCACCCCCTGAGCCGCGAACAGGTCGACCAGTTTGAGCGCGAGGTCAATGCCATCCGCGACGGGGTGATGAACGACCTGGGCCAGGCCGATGTGGACCACATCCGGCGCATGATCCGCATCTGCCGCGCCAGCGAAGTGGGCGGCCGCGCCCTGCTGCACTTTGGCGTGGGACCGCTGAGCTGGGTGGCGGGCGTGCTGGCCCTGGCCAACGCCAAGATCCTGGACAACATGGAAATCGGCCACAACGTGATGCACGGCCAGTACGACTGGACCGGCGACCCCACGCTGAATTCACAAACCTTTGAATGGGACATCGCCTGCGACGGCGAGCAGTGGCGCCATTCGCACAACGTCACCCACCACACCTACACCAACATCCTGGGCAAGGACCGCGACCTGGGCTACTCGCTCCTGCGCATGACCGAGGCGCAGCGCTGGAAGCCGCGCCACTGGTTCCAGCCCCTGGCCAACCTGCTGCTGGCCCTGGGTTTCCAGTACGGCGTGGGCTCCCACGACCTGGAGATTGGCCGCTACACCCACGGCGCCATGCCCAAGGAAGAGTTCAAGGCGCGGCTGAACCGCTTTGTCACCAAAACCGCCAAGCAGTGGTTCAAGGACTACCTGCTGTTCCCCGCGCTGGCGCTGTGGAGCGCCCCACGGGTGCTGGCAGGCAACTTCTGCGCCAACCTGATCCGCAACCTGTGGACCTATGTGGTCATTTTTTGCGGCCACTTCACCGAAGGTGTGGCCATTTACCGCGAGGAAGACACCCGCAACGAAACCCGGGGCGACTGGTATTTGCGCCAACTCTCGGGCTCCAGCAACCTGACCGGATCGCGCCTGTTCCACATCATGAGCGGCCACCTGAGCCACCAGATCGAGCACCACCTGTTTCCCGACATGCCCGCCCACCGCTACCCCGAGGTGGCACCCAAAATCCAGGCTCTGTGCGAAAAATACGGCCTGTTCTACAACACGGGCAGCCTGTTCAAACAGTACTGGACGGTGATGGCGCGGATTCTGACCTATACCCTGCCGCCCAAAAAGGTGTCGGCCCTGCCTTCCTGACCCGACCTTCTTGAAACCTCTGGAGCCCTGCGCATGACCACCACCCCCAAAACCCCCGCCACGACCCTGGCCAAAAAAACAGCCAAGGCCGATGCGGCGCCAGAACCGTCGCTGCGCTTCTACCACTCCCAGGCCCTGCGCAAGCAAACCACTGCCGTGCTGGACGCACTGGACGCGGCACCCACCCAGCCCCAGCATGCCGAGGCCCTGGCCGATCTGGTGGCGGAGCTGGTTGACGTGGGCTTGGACTACTACTTCCTGCGGGCGCTACAACGGGCCGAAGTCGGTTTTCTCACCGAGCAGTCCGCGCGCCTGGGTTTGTCCGGGGCGGCCAAACTCATCAACTCGGTCAGCCGGAAATTCATAGTGCGCATGGACGCGGCCCAGTTGCAGGTCGTCGCCAGCCATATCCGCGACCTGGCCTGAGTCGCAGGCCGCCCCACTATCACTATTAATTTAATAGCTGCTTCCGCAATGAGTACGGGGGCTAGAGCCATATTTGACCTATAAAAGTTCGCTGTACAGGGCCTGCTTGGCTTGCCGATTCTCGACAATCGCCTCCACCACCAGGCGGGTGTCCGCCAACGCCAAGAGGTGCTGTACGGCAACAAGGCGGCGGCTGGCTTGTGCCGCGCGCTCCTGGCTCCATTTGCTTTTTCGACCCGCTTCGCAATCCGGGTGCGAACGCTGGAAACGGCACCGGCCATTGTTCAGGCAAGGGCACCGCTTTGCGCATTTCCATTCGTCTGGACCAGGGCTATCCACCAGAGTTTGGCAGCCCGGGCCAGGAAGATACCGCTGAAGCAGCCGTACACGGTGCTGACGCTCAACGCAAAGTTGCTGTCAAAAACCAGGGATGGCTGCATTTTGGTAAAGACGCCCACCACATACTTGGTGAAGAAAATGCCCATGATCAAGGCCAGTGGTACCACGCTGCCGGGTAGCAGAAAGCGGCGGCTGGCGGCGTGGTAGCGGATGTTGCTGTCGCCAAGCATCTGGTAGCTGGTGGTGGATGCGACCATGGCGCCAACCATCCAGGCCAGCAGCGCCTGGGGCATGTCGCCAAAGACCGAGGCCACGCTGTAGAGCGACAAGCCGGTCATGACCAGCGGAACGATGGTGACGCGGTTCAGGCCTGCGCTGCGAGGCCTCATTTGCATGAGGCCCAGCCAGAGCAGGGCAACGAACAGTACAAAAATCCATTTGGGGGTGTGGGTCAAGATTTGCATCAACATGGTGGCTTCTCCGTAAGTAGTGGGTGTTCGATGGCTGAACTTTGCCAGCGCCCACCCTGGTGGAGAAGCTGTTTGCGACGGTACAGGGTGTGCGATTCGCGAAATGCCGTGGGCGCGGTGCGAAATGCCACGCAGTACCGCACCAGCGCGCGGCTTGAATCACGGGCTTGTAGCTTCAGAACTAGAAGAGGCTTCGCTGGGAAGAAACCAGCGCAGCGAAGCTTTCCCCCATGGGGTGCAGGATGGCGTCTGCAATGGGCTTGAGCTGCTTGGTCAAATAGTGCTCGTAGTCCACGCGGGACTGGCGGGCCTCCAGCGGTTCGGGCCCGTTCTTCGTCATCACGTACTGAATCCAGCCGCCGTTCTGGTATTGCATGGGCCGGCCCACGCTGAGGTTGTAGGCATCTGCCATCCGAGCCGCACGCACCTGCGGCGGAACATTGACCAGGTAGGCATCCAGACGGTGGCGCAGGCGTTTGCGGTAAATGAGCAGCCCATCCTTGGCGCCTGCCAAGGTGGCGTGTGCATAGTCGGTCACAAACGCGCGGTAGGGCTGGTCATGGAAGATGCGCGAGAGCAAGCCCTCCTGGAACTGCCGCGCCAACGGGGTCCAGTCGCTGCGGGCCATCTCCAGACCGCGAAAGACCATCTCCTCCCGGCCCGCCGCGTCGGTGCTCAGGCCGGCATAACGCTTCTTGCTGCCGACGTCGGAGCCACGGATGGTGGGCATGAAGAACTTGGTGTAGTGCGTGTCGAACTCGATTTCGAGAAAGTTCTCCAGTCCCTGCTCCTCGCGCAGCGTGTGCGTCCACCAGGCGTTGATATCGCGCACCAGTTCTGCGGCAACGGCGTGCGCCTCTGCGTTGCGGTGGGTGCGCCCCAGCCAGATGAAGATGGAGTCCGTGTCACCGTAGATGGCCTCATAACCACGGTCCTCCACGAGCACCTGGGTGCGCTTCACAATCTCGTGTCCGCGCAGGGTCACGGCCGACACCAGCTCCGGGTTGAAGAAGCGGCATTCGCTGGCACCCAGCACCCCGGCGAAGGAGTTCATCAGCAACTTCAGCGCCTGCGACAAGGGTTCGTTCTTGACCTTTTTGGCCTCGTCTCGGCTGCGCCACAGCGTGGTCACGATTTCCGGCAGGCAATGTTTCTCGCGCGAGAAGAGCGTGCCCATCGGGCCTTGGATTTGTCCTGCGGGGTTGCTGGCGTGTTGGCCCTCGGCATAACCCACCGGGTCCACGCAATAGGTGCGGATGATGGAGGGGTACAGACTCTTGTAGTCCAGCACCACGACGGAATCGTAGAAGCCGGGTTTGGAATCCATGACGTAGCCACCCGGATAAGCCTTGCGCTGGATCTCGCCCACGCTGGGTGCCACATAACCCAGGCGGTGCATACGCGGCAGGTAGTGGTGGCTGAACGCGGCGATGGAACCACCGAAGTGGTCGGCAGCCAGGCCGGTGGTGTGCGCCCTTTCCATCACGAACTGCAGCAGTTGCGCTTTTTCGAAGATGCGCAAGACCAACTCGCAGTCGCGTATGTTGTAGAGGGCCAGCGCCGGTTTGTCTTCGCGGTAGCGCCGGTTGATCTCGGCCATCTTGTCGTACTCGTCACCTATGGCCTTGCCTTCCCCCAGCAGGGCCTGCGAAACGCTTTCCAGGCTGAACGATGGAAAACTCCATACCGCCGCCCGCAGCGCCTCGATACCGTCCACGATCACCCGGCCCGGCGTGGGCGCGAAGAGATAACCC
>Ga0209343_10009168_pt1 | contig 11396 bp, 7 predicted proteins | sample RifCSPlowO2_02_FD_184026 | JGI IMG/M metagenome (GOLD analysis project Ga0209343, IMG submission 184026) | Groundwater microbial communities from Rifle, Colorado - Rifle CSP2_plank lowO2_0.2 (SPAdes) (version 2) | ecosystem: Environmental > Aquatic > Deep subsurface > Groundwater | place: Rifle... | reverse complement strand
CTGGGTAGCAAGCTGCGTCTGCGAAACGATGGTCGCCGTCTTCTGCCCGAAATCATCATCATCCAGTATCACCGCCTTCAGATGAATGGCGGAATCAGGCCGATTTGCCTCGTTGATGATTTCCTGAAACTTGTCATGTGCGACGATATTGAGCCGATCCACCGCAGTCACGCCGGTGCGCTTACCATAAGGCAGGCGCAGGCCGCGCCCGATGGACTGCTCGATCAGAATGCGCGCATTGGCGGCGCGCAGCGGCACGATGGTGTAGAGGTTGGTCACATCCCAGCCTTCTTTCAGCATGTTGACGTGAATCACAATCTCGGTTGGCTCTTCGGTGTGTTCCACCTTCAGCAGCCGCTCGATCATTTCCTCTTCTTCGGCACCGGTGCGGCTCGAATCCACCTGAATGACCTTGTCCTTGTAGCGCCCCTCGAAAAAACCATCCGACTGGATCAACGCCAGCAAAGCTCCAGCATGGGTCGTATCGCGCGCGATCACCAGCAGGAAAGGTTTGACGATCTTGTTATCGGTTTCGCGGGCATAAGTTTCCAGCTCCACCTTCACGCTCTCATGCAGGCGCACGCCGTCTTCCAGCTTCATGCGCTCAATCTCTTCCTGCGACATCCCCGCCGGATTGAAATTCTTGCGTGTCACCACGGCAGGCTCTTTCACAAAACCATCTGCCATCGCCTTGCCCAGCGGGTAATCCACGATCACATTCTTGAACGGCACGGCACTCTTTGCGCCTTCCACAAAAGGCGTGGCCGTCAGCTCCAGCCCCAGAATCGGCTTCAGCTCATTGATTGCACGGATGCCGGCACTGGCGCGATAGCGGTGTGACTCATCCATCAGCATGACCAGGTCAGGTAGTCCGGCCAGATAGTCGAAGTAACTCTCGCCGATATATTCCGACAGTCGCTTGATGCGCGGAGACTTTCCGCCGCGCACCTCGGAATTGATCTTCGAGATGTTGAAAATGTTGATGCGCACCCCGCCGAACAACGTGCCACTGGCCGGGTCGTGCTGGTCGTAGTTGTCACCGGTAATAATGGAAGGCGCGTCAATAGCGAATTCGGAGATGCCCTTGAATACATACTTAGGATGCGTGCGGTCGCTGAAATCCACAATCAGCTTGTTGTAGATGGTCAGGTTCGGCGCCAGCACGAAGAAATTGTTAATGCCGTGCGCCAGGTGCAAATAGGTGATGAACGCTCCCATCAGCCGCGTCTTGCCCACACCCGTAGCCAGCGCAAAACACAACGACGGAAACTCGCGCTCGAAATCGGTCACCGATGGAAACTCGCTGCGGATAATCTCCAGCACGGATGCAAGGTCAACATCCTTGCCGGGCGGCGCAATCTCGGTGATGCGATCCAGAACCTCCAACGAACGGCGTTGCGGTGCGCGCAGACTCAGCCGCCCGGCGATGGCGTTTACATGGCGGTTCATTGGGGTTTCCCTTTATTCTTCTTTCCGGCGGGCTCCAATTGCTTCACCAGGCGGTCGAAATCGCTCTCGAACAACCTGTCTTGTGCAACGCGATATTTCTCGAACTCGCTTTCGGCGTGAGCCCTGGCGATTTCCGCCGTCACCCTCCCTGCATCTTGAAGCACTCTGCGGTCAGTGGCCTCGATAAAGCGGTTGAGACGGGTTTCCCAGTCCTGCATGGTCATGGGCATTTTGCGCAGCGCCATGTCCTCGGCAACATCCAGATAGGCATTGACCAGTCGCGAAAGCTGCGCCATTTCAGATTCCGTCAGGTAGTTCTTGGCAACCACCACATCGAACTTCTGGATTTTCCCGCGCGGCGCATCTTTCCATGTGGTCAGTCCCAAGTTTTCTTTCGCCGCATCAGCGCGGTGGTAGATGACCTCCGCTGCGGTCTGACCGTGAATGGCCCAGTGCAGTTTGTTCTGCACGGTGGCGAAAAATCGCTTGGTAGCCTGGGCGGTGATGTCGTAGTCGATAGCGGTAGCGTAGATGTCGGTGATCTTCTGGTAGAACTTGCGCTCGGAGAGGCGAATCTCGCGGATGCGCTGGAGCTGCTCTTCAAAGTATTGATCCGTCAAAATGGAGCCGCCGCTTTTAATCCGCTCATCATCCATCACATAGGCTTTGATGGTGTACTCCTCGATGATGCCGGTGGCCCACTTGCGGAACTGCACGGCGCGCTCGGAGTTGACCTTGTAGCCGACGGCGATGATGGCGGGGAGCTTGTAGTGCTGGGTGTCGTAGTTTTTGCCGTCGGAGGCAGTTATTCGAATTTTTCGAATAACTGCCTCCTCCTGCAACTCACTATCCAAAAATACTTTTTTCAGGTGGTAGTTGATGGTATGGGTCTCCACATCATAGAGCTGCCCCATCATCTTCTGGGTCAACCAGATGCTCTCATCGGCGTAAACCGCATCGACACCACCGCCGCCTGTCGCGGCCACAAAGGTCAGGTATTCCGCCGCCGACGAGCGGACGAGGGAAATTTTGCGTTTCTTGCTCATGCCTCCCCCTCCTCGAACAACCCACCCTGTGCCGCATTGGCAGGCTTCGTTTTTCTCCCCTCTCCCGCTTGCGGGAGAGGGGCTGGGGGAGAGGGCGGGGCTTTCGGCAAATTCTCCACCTGCAACGAATAATCATCATGCCCCCACTCGCAGCGCGACAGTACCTGCTTGGGAATTTTCTTCACGGTGAGGTTCGGATACTCGCCCCGCCCACGGAAAGCAGTACACAACACCAACAGGCTGCGCTCCGCCCCCACCTCATCGGAAAGCTGCTGCAACTGCTCGTGGTTCAGATTCGCCGTGGTGACGTAAATAAAATCCCGCTCGGTAGAATGCCCGTGCATCCAGTAATGCGCATCGCTGGGCGCGTAAGTGAAGCCTTCCAGCTTGCACAAGGCTTGCGCCAGCATCTCCGCGTTGTATTCCTTGTTGATCACCCACTGCCCGTAAGCATCCTGCCGCAACAGGCTGGGGGCGAGTTTGTAATAGCGGAAACCACCGCCGCCCTGCCAATTTACTGCCTCAGAAATTCCACCTTTGTCCTCACCATCAATCACCTTTTGCAGGCGCGGGATAATGTGCGTATGGCAATGTTCACCCAGCTCCACCATGATCCAGCGGCGACCCATTTTGTGAGCGACTGCGCCAGTGGTGCCGGAACCGGCGAAGGAATCGAGGACGAGGTCTCCGGGGTGGGTAGACCATCGGATGATTCGTTCAAGAAGGTCTTCGTGTTTTTCATGAGAAAAGTCAGTAATCTTGCCTGTAGTTTTTACGTCCATCCAGACATCAGACAGAAGTCTGTAATTCCTAGGCGCGACATAATACTGAACGGTATTTTCAGACCCCAACTTAATCAAATTTGGTTCTTCGCCTGTTTCCTGAATTACCAGTCCACAGTACTCATCCAGCGACATAGACTGCGCATAATCCCGGAGATACTCTTCGTAATTTTGTTTGGCTTTGTATGCGCGTTCCTTCGCCCATCTCCATTGCCCTCTTTGAGGAGTAATTCCGAATAACTCATACCTCATGGTTGGCCGATCTGTTCCTCGCCAGAAGGTATCCCATTTCCCGGGGTCGGGTTCATCTGAGATAGCCATCAGTTTTTTCAACCGGACATCGGAATTTCTTGAGTAAAGGTAGATGGTGTCATGCCCGCTAGAGAGAGAATCAATCGTTTCAAACTGCGATTGAACGTTTTTTGTGCCTCTTCGCACAATAATCTCGTTCTTGAAACATGACTCTCCAAAGACTTCGTCAAGCACAATTTTTAGCCTTGCACCTTCACGATAATCAATCTGCACAAACAACAGGCCATCCGGCGCCAGCAACCGCCGGATAATCTCCAGCCGGTCGCGCATCAGCGACAGCCAGATCGAATGCTCCACCCCGTCGTCGTAATGCGTGAACGCGCTGCCGGTGTTATACGGCGGATCAATAAACACGCACTTCACCTTCCCCGCAAACTCCGCCTCCAAAGCCTTCAACGCCAGCAAGTTGTCGCCAAAGATAAGCTGGTTATCGAAAATGTCGCCATCCGTCACCCGATGCTTCGCGTGATAACTCTTCGCCGGGTCTTCCAGCAAAATACGCGGCTCCAGCTTGGGCCGGTTCTCCTTGCCGATCCAGGTGAGTTCGAGTTTTTGTTTTTTGCTCATGTGGTTTTTTGTTGAGCTATGGTTGCCACCCAACAGGTGGCCACGCCGGAATGGGCTGACCCAGTTGTCTGAGCAAGTCTCCGACCGTCTTGACCAGCTTGCGGAAGGAGCGGTTGCGGCGATGCGCGAGCGCCATGTCAAAATTTGCGCTCATGTCAGCCTGATCTACGGTTGGCGAGTAGGCACAATGGGCAGGCATGAATTCTTCCAGTGCGCCTTTGGCGTCGCGCTTCGCCTCCGGGTTGTCGGGGGCTGCGGCATTGTCCGCGATGCTCCAGCGTCCACGCAGGGATTCGATCGAAGCCAGAAACCAGGTCTCGTATTCACGGTAGGCGATCACAACTTCGCAGGGTGTTTGTCCTGCGGCGGCCTGTGCCCAGCCCCGCACCTTTGCAGCCAATTCGAGAGGGCAGTCGTCTTCGCCATCGAACAGGAGCAGCACGGCGGCACAATCGGGCTGGAGCAGCGCGAGCCTGACCATGCGATGAACTTCTTCCTCGCGCCGGAACTGCGAGCATGTCCGGCGTATGGGAGCGCCCACGTCCATACCAAAGCACTGCGCATGATCCCAAAGCAGCCTGCGCAACAAAACCGGTGCTGCGGCCACCTCGCCGTGGCCTTCAACAATCGGGTACAGCTTCATGACAGGTTCTCGAACAAAGTACCATTGCGCAAAGCGTCGCCGTTTGCGAATAGTTCCTCGGCATGAAGCGCATTGGAGCGCAACAGCTCACCCGCTCCCATGAGGTGGCTTCGCATCGCCTCACGGGTTGCGGTGGAAGGTAACAGCAAATGAGAGGCGCCCTCCTGCCAGGAAACGATGCGAAGATTCTCGTCGGTGATCCATTCGGCATCCAGCAGCTCGGGACTGTGGGTGGTGACGATGACCTGCATGGACTTGGCCGCCCGGCGAATCAGGTCAAGCACGGCGCCTAATGCGCCGGGGTGGATGGTGGCCTCCGGTTCTTCGATGACCAGCACGGAAGGGCGCTGCTTCTGGAATACGGCCATGATGAGGCCAAGTGAGCGCAAGGTGCCATCGGACATGCTGAAGGCGTCGAAGGTGAGTTTCTTGCCTTCTCCCCATCCCTGCGAAAAACTCATTGAGAGCTTGTTGCCATGTTTCTTGGGCGAAACCGATTTCGTCTCAGGCACGATGGATTCAAGAATGCGGTGGATTTCTTGCTGGGTCGCCTTCGCTTTCTCGCCGCGCGATAGTTCCTGAAGCACGCTGGCAGCATTGCCACCATCCGGCTTGAGCACGATGCCGCTGTCCGGGTCTTGCATCGCCCGCAACTTGGCAGGTTCGATCGAATAGACGCGCATTGCGCTAAGCACCTTGAAGATGGGAGCAAAACGCTCGTCGCCGCCGACAAGGGGAAGCGCAAGCGCGGTGGATTCCAGCGCGGGAGTCAATCCTTCAGCATTGCTTTTCCATGTGTCGGTTCGGTCAAACCACCAGCGTGTCCCATCCTTTTTGCGCACGAGACATTGCTCGCGAACGATGCGGAAACCATAGTTGGGCAGCGCCTTGACCTCAAATGCAAAGCGTCCTCCCTCGATGCCATTGAAGGCGCCAAACTCGAACGCCAGCCCCATATTCGGCGGGGCACTCTTGACGGAACTCCGGTTACGCACAGCAGCGATGCCGCCTTTGCCATCGAAAACCGCTTGCAGGGGCGATGCCATCGCTTCAGCAACGAAACCGAACACGTCCGCCAGATTCGACTTCCCCGACCCGTTTCGTCCAACCACGAATAACGGGTTATCCAGTTCGAGAACTGCCGATGGAAAGCTGCGGAATCGCTTGATGATGATCTTGATAACTGGCCCTGTATTCATCGTGAATCTCCCCCTACCCTCGTGTTTGTAATTTGCGCTCATTCTACAGAACAGCTTCCAGCCCTTTGCGCTCCAGGAGATTGAGCAACTTCAGTGACGGCCCGCTCGGGTGCTTCTCGCCGATTTCCCATTTGCGCACTGTCGATAGGCTGGTGTTCAGCACTGCGGCAAGCACCGATTGGCTTAACTGTAGATGGTCGCGCAGCGCGCGGATTTTCTCGCTGTCGTAGGCCGGCACAGGATCGAGACACAGCGCGTCGAACTTGCGCATTTTGCGTTTATCGATAAAACCCAGACGACTCAGATCACTGGCCGTCTCATGCACGGCTTCTAAAATTCGGCTTTTAGTTTTGGTTTTTTTGGTCATGGCAAATCTCCTGTAACGCACCTTCTTTAACTGCCTCATCTAGTTGCTGGCCTGTTCTGGCCAGCAACTGTTCAGCGATGTCCCGCAACGCCTCCAGTTCATCGTCCACGATGTTGGCGCGTTCATTTTTCTCAAACCCGAAGACGAAGAACCACCTGTTTCCCTTGTTGGTCGCAACCAGTGTTCTGGCACCGCCACGCTTGCCTCGGCCTGCAAGCCCGATGCGTTTTTTTACAACACCGCCGCCAAGGTCGGCATCGATCAGCCCCTGAGCCATTTCTTCCACCGCATTTAATAACGCGCTGTCCGTCAATTCTGTTTTTCGCATCCAGCGACTGAAATGGCGGGTTTTGAAAACTCGTTTCATTGGTTCATTGTGCCACTTAGTGGCATAGTTGTCCATCCGTTTTCGCGGGCGCAAACATCAAGCAAAACATCGGCGCAGGTTTGCGCGAATCGCCATTAGCTAATCTCCCATTGTCCGTTCCCGAAAATCGGGCTGCACCTGCAAGTGGCGCACTTCATCGAAGCTGATCCAGCATTTTTATGAAATTACGTTTGGCCTTGAAGGTGACGCGCAGTTCGGTGAGGTAGTCGCCCACGCTGGATGCGCTCCGGCAACGTGTCAGGAGCGGCTTGATTTTCTTGACCAGTGTGATGGCGTCTTCGTAGGAATGATTGTTGGTTTGTTGCACCAGATGCGCAACCTGCCGCCGGTAAACAGCGATGGCATCTTCAGGATGTTCTTTGGCACGGGCATCCGCGAGTTGCAGCCATAGCCGCTCATGGCAAATGCCCGCCTTTGCTTCTTGCCACGCGGCTTCGCCATCTTTTTCCCAAAGCAGGATTTCCACCAGCGGAGACTGGTCCGGCGCTTCTGCCCGCCCGTAGCGCAATTTACTTCGTTCGGAATAGGTACGTGCAATATCGCTGCGCAGGTGTGCCAACGCCCGGTCGCGCCAGACCGGCCAATCGTTCAGCTTGCCGGCAATCTTGTTTAATTTTTTGTAGTTCTCCAGATATGGATTTTCCTGGAACTGCGCCCAGGAGAGCGCGATCGCTTTTTCCCCCAGGCCACGATGCAGGTATTCCTCGATCAGGAAATCCCGCAGGCGCGAATCGGTTCTGACAGGGAAAGCAGCGAGCCCCCGTTCCGCCCATTCGAGCGCCTTGTCGCGATTTTTCGCATTGCGGTAGAGCTCGGCAATATCGAGAAAGCGCAATTCAATTGAAAGGTCGCGGGATTTCACCGCCACCAGTTCTTCCAGATTGCCGCCTTGTTTTGCCAAGGTTTCCATGACATGCGTAATGCGATAGCGGTTTCCTTCCCAAGCTCGCTTGTCACCGGGCAACAATGGCGGAATTTTTTTCCATTCCACCTCGGCCAGGCGGCGATACTCGGCAAGTCCCTGCTCCCCCAATACGCCGGCATAACGTTCGGCAGCATGAAAGAAAGTATCCAGATCGTCATGCAGTTCACGATGCAGCAACCGCCCGGCCAATTCCACCGGGTCGGGGTGAGCCTTCCTGCAAGCCGCTAAATGCAACTCGCTGATGCTCCCCAGTATGTCTCCCAATTCGCCATTGGAGTCATCGCATTCTCCGAGCAGCTTTTCCACTTTGCTTGCTGCGTATTCCGCCAAGTCAACAACCTGCGCCGCCCGTCCGCCCGAAATCCAGGCTGCCAGCGCATCAACCACTTCCTGAACGCCTGCGGCAAAGGAGTGCATCTCATGGTAATCGATATAGCCGCGCGTAACGGTGGCGCGGTTCAGCGCATCTTTCCACGCTTTAACAGCAGTATTCGCATTTCCACGACCCCGCGCCGCCAGCAAGAGTTTTTCGCGCAAGCGCTTGTCGTGTTTGCAGGCATCCGTAATGATGCCCATCAATGCTTCCGCTTCCAGCGTTTCCAGATAATTGCGGATGTCATTTGTGGGACTGCGCTGTTTTTTGGGCGCACTCTGCGCGAGTACGGCCAAGCCGGCTGCCACGCAATGCTTGCAAAAATCGTAATCCTGTCCCACCGGGCAACTGCACTCATAACAAAGCTCGCCGCCTTCTTCCCAGAATCGAACCTCATAATCGTATGTGCCTTCGACGCAGGCGGTGATCTCATCGTCATTCTCATCAAGCGAACTCACCAGCCCTTGTTCGAAATACTCCTTGCCCCGCGCGTAATATGTCGCACCGGCCAGTTTTTTCATATCTTTGGAGAGTAGCTCCCGCAGCATTTCGAAGATTCCTGATAGTAAAAGTCACTCTGGTAGGTGCGAATTCATTCGCACGCAACATTTTATTCGGGCGAATAAATTCGCCCCTACAGCATTTTCAACTGCGTTTTCCAGGTTCAATCAAGGCGCCAGCGCAGGGAGAATAGCTGCTCCGCCCATGCTTTCTGGTTGAGCTTGCCCTCAATCTGCGTAATAAGCTCATCACGCTGCTGATCCACTTGATCCTGCGCGTCGAACAACGTCCGCCGCTTCAAGTTGCGTTGTGCCTCCAACGACTTGATCTGTTTCTGCCCGGCGAGTTTTTCTTCCAGCGTCATTGCAGTTGTGGCGGCACGGCGGGCTTCCTTGATCTGGCGGTCAAATTCCTTGATCTCGCGCTCCAACCCCACTTTGAGGTCATCTGCCCAGCCATCCAGTTTGTCAGCCTCTTCCGCGAAGAAGCGGGCATTGCGCTCGGAGATATTACGCTGAATGGCGGCCTGGCGCTGCTGGGTGATAGTATCAAGAGTGCCCGCCCTCTCCCCCAGCCCCTGTGTCAATTCCGCATCCGGCTTGCCGGATAGCGGATTGCCTACCTTTGGTGCTCCCGCGAGCGGGAGAGGGGAGCTTAATGCGGGGAGTGTCAGTAGCCGTGCTGCTATTTCTTCAGCCAACATTTGGCCGTCGTCTGTTTCTGCCGCAAAAATGAGATGGTCTTCCGCCTGATTGAGGGATTCGACACTAAAGAGCGAAAGGGTCAGCCAGCCTGACTTGCCGATGAACTCTTCCAGCAGCGTAACCTTACCGTCGTGTTGCTCGTAATCAAAATGGATTTCCGCCGGAGGCAGGTCGCGCATCTTTGCTTGCGCGATCAGAGCCTCAGCGAGCGCGTGGTTGAGACGGTAAAGATGTGCCTCGCCAGATCGGCGCGGCAGTTCATACAAGCCCAGCGGGATTACGGCAGTTTGCGCCGGGAAAGGTTGTGTCTTTAGGCGGAATGAGGCGTCATTCAAAAATTCAGCGCGACCATCGAGTTCGTGCCGGGTAAGTTGCATGAGCAGGCGTTCATAACGGCTGAGGTAAGCTTTGGATGCTTCGTCTTGCACCTTGAGTTTTTCGCGCACTTCGTCGTCAAAGTTTTCCAATAAACTTTGGCGAGTGCGTGTCATGGTTTCATTGATTTCCAGGCTCAGTTCGAGTTGGAGTTGATCGAAAGCGGTCTGAATTTCTTCCTGTTTGCGGCAGCGCTGGTAGATAGCGGCAATGCGCTTCTCGAAATCCACGCCGGACTCGATAGCACCCAGCACTTCGTCGCTGGCACCGAAGACACCTTCAAATAACTGAAATTTTTCGGCGAGCAGCTCGAACACGCGCTGGTCTGCCGCGTTTTTGCGGTTGAGAAAGTTCACGACCACCACGTCGTGCTTTTGTCCGTAACGATGGCAGCGCCCGATGCGCTGCTCGATGCGCTGCGGGTTCCAGGGCAGGTCGTAATTCACCACCAGTGAACAGAACTGAAGGTTGATACCCTCGGCTCCGGCCTCGGTGGCGATCATGATGCGCCCCTCTTCGCGGAAATAATCCACCAGTGCGGAGCGCATGTCTGCGGTGCGCGAGCCGCTGATGCGATCAGTGCCTCGATGGCGCTCTGCCCACTGGCTGTAGATCAGCCTGGAACGGTCGTCGGTATTGGTGCCGTTGAACAGCACGATGCCTTCGGCAAAAGAGCTGTCTGCCAGCAAGCGCAACAAATAACTCTGGGTGCGGCGCGACTCGGTAAAGATGATGGCTTTTTCAGCTCCGCCCAGTTCCTTCGCCTTGGCAAAGGCAATGCCCAGCGCCTTTAGCAGCGCCTTGCCCTTGGCGTTGTGGTCTATTGAAGTGGCGAGTGCGGCGAAGGCATCAAGCTCGGCAATTTCCTGTTCGAGCGCCTTGCGGTCATTTTCGGTGAGTATTTCGGCTGGTTCATCGTCCGCCCATTCCTCGGCGGTTTCGTCGAGTGCTTCATAGTCCTGATCCAGCTCATCCAATAAATTTTCATTGGCAAGCGATTCTGCCGGTTCCTGCTTGCCCAGCTTGAGTTTGAGCCGATTCGAAATCGAAGTCAGCGCACCCGCGATGGCAAAGGTGGATGAGGCCAGCAATTTGCGCAGCACCAGTGTCATCAGGGAACGCTGGCTGGCTGGGAGCGCTTGCAGGTTATCGCGTTGCAGGTATTCCGAAACGAGGTGATAGAGCCGATCTTCGCTTTCTTCCGGGGTGAATTCTTCCACCAGCGGCAGGCGCCTGGTGTAAGGGATGTAGGCTGTGACCTGACGGCGCAGGGTGCGATGGCACACGGGCTTGAGCCGCGCCTTGAGTGTCTGGAACACCTGCTCCTGATTCAGGTTGGCAAATTGCTCCCGAAAACTCTTCAGGTCTCCAAATGTGTGCTCATCAATAAAACTCACCAATCCGAACAACTCCAGCAGGGAATTCTGCAACGGTGTTGCTGTGAGCAGTAGCTTATGCTTGCCCGCCAGCGCCATTTTCAATGTGTTGGCGATGACATTCGACGGCTTATAGACATTGCGCAACCGGTGCGCCTCGTCGATGACCACCAAGTCCCACGGCATCGCATGTACATCAGCCGCCTTGCCTTTGGCGAACTGGTACGAGCAGATAATGATTTCGGATGACTCGAACGGACGGAACTTCCCCTGTTTGATCGCGGCGTTGTAGGACTTGGATTCGAGGATGCGGCAGGGTAGGAAGAATTTCTCGGTTAGTTCCTGATGCCACTGCTTGCGCAGGTTTGATGGCGTGATGACCAGGATGC
>Ga0209343_10009160_pt1 | contig 11400 bp, 6 predicted proteins | sample RifCSPlowO2_02_FD_184026 | JGI IMG/M metagenome (GOLD analysis project Ga0209343, IMG submission 184026) | Groundwater microbial communities from Rifle, Colorado - Rifle CSP2_plank lowO2_0.2 (SPAdes) (version 2) | ecosystem: Environmental > Aquatic > Deep subsurface > Groundwater | place: Rifle... | reverse complement strand
CATACTTAGAATGCGCTGTCGTTCGATAATGCTGCATTCCTTTATTTTACTAGCTTCGAAGTCTAACTTAAGTCTCCATCTAAAAGATGGGGGGTTTTCACCCATTCCCCGAACTGGATACTAAAAAGAGCTGATGAATTAAAAGGAACAGAAATCCAGCCAAGAGATGTTTTAGCTAATATTGCTACATCACATCGTGTAGATGAATTTGAACTGGCAGACTGTTTTGTCGGGAAGGACACTGAACAAGCTAAAAACTTTTGGGAACTGGAAAAACAATTTCCAAATGGAAATATATCAGGATTAGTAGCTGAAGATATAAATCTAACCGAAGAACTTTACTCAGCTGGGATTTCTTCTGGTGCTAAAAGAATTTTTGAAAAAGCAATAGAGCTTGCAAGTCAAAATCCTGATTTTGGTTTAAATTACAATGATTTTAACTATTATCTAGCTCTTGCTTATCTTGAACTTTATCCAAATGACTCTTTCCTTCAACAAACAGGCTTGAAAAAAGAGGTTCTAAAAGATCAATATAAGAAATTTCGAACTTATAAATTCGGAGCAGAGCATTTAGCTAGAAATATTGATTTCTTTTCATATCGGGAAATAGTTGAAATAGCTATAAACAGAACCTTTGAATCTAAAAAAAGTGCAAGTATAAAATTAGAAGATGTAATTGTAGAATCACAAGATGTATTAAGTTATATCTTGGGAGATGTCTATGGAGTAAGAAACAGAAGTGATAGAACTATATGCCCTTCATATGTAAGTGATGATGAAGAAAACAGCATTTACGAAGAAACTCTTCCTCCTATAGGAAAGGAAGAGTGCAAAATTTTAATTCTAAAATGCTCTTCCAGAGAAAACCATATACACTTTACTCTTGAAAAAGTCAAAAAGGATGAAAAAGTCAGAAAAATATATAATTCAGCATATAAGTTTGGTGAAAGTATTCCCTATGGTGGACACAGTAGTTTAAGAGATGAAGCAGTATGCTTAGCACATGGTTATTTGGATGCTTTACCTGACGATCCTAAGTTGAAAGAATTAAAAATTACCCACGACGGAATTAATTCACAAATATGGAAAAAAGTTAATGATGGGAAATACAGACGTATATATCCTTCAGGTCCTCCTTGGAATCCTTGGGGAGAAGCAATGGCTTAATTATTTATGCAGCCTTCAAGTGTAGGTCAAGATTCACAAGGTGGGAACTAGGCCTCCAAATTCATTTTTAGAGTTAAAAGTAAGGTAAAATAACAATAGAAAAATGAAAAAGAAAAAAACAATTGAAACAACAGGCATTGTAAATAATGGAAAAATTATTTACTTAGATGTATCACTTCCTTTTAATAACAACGAAAAAGTTAAAGTCACAATAACTGATCTTGATAAAGAAGAAGAATGGTTAGAATCCGCCACAAAAAATCCTGCTTTTAAAGATGTTTTTAGTAATGATGAAGATATTTACACTCTAGAAGATGGAAAACCTTTCAATGGTTAAAGGTAAAATTGTTCTTGTAGCTTTTCCATTTGATGATTTTTCTGAAGAAAAAATTAGACCTGTTTTATGCCTGACTGAATATATTGGTCCTCATAAACACATTTTAGTAGCATTTATAACCAGCAAAGTAAAAGAAGAAGTTTTAGATACAGATATTTTAATCGACAAAAATGACAAAGGATTCAAAGAAACAGGACTAAGTGTTTCATCGAAAATCCAACTTCATAGAATAATAACAATTTCAAGCTCGGCTATAAAACGAGAATTGGGAAATATTGATCAAGATATGCAAGCTAAGGTTTCAAGTAAATTAAAATCTCTTTTTTAACTTTAAGTATTAAAATAGAACTTATTATGAATTATAAAATAAGACTTATTGAACCAAAAGACAACAAGCAGATAGAGGAAATTATTTTAAAAGTTTCTGAGGAATATGGCACTTATGATCCAAAATCAAAATCTGGTTCAGGCGCAGGAGCAGGTGATCCAGAATTAAAGGACATTTATTCAACTTATAAAGATAAAGGAAGCAAATATTGGGTAATCGAAGATGAGGTTGGCAAAATTGTTGGCGGTGGTGGTTACATCAAGTTAAAAGGTACTACTGAAGATGAGAGAATTTGTGAAATGCAAAAATTATTTATTCTCCCAGAAGCAAGAGGAAAAGATTTAGGCAAAAGACGGATATAAGGAGATGTATCTTGAGACAGTAAAACAGATGAAAGAAGCAACAAAGCTTTATGAAAAATATGGCTTTAAACATTTAGCAGGATCTAAAGGAAGTACAGGGCATTTTCAATGTTCAGTTTTTATGACCAAAGAATTAAATCTCACCAGCAATCGAAAATAAGCAAATTATGTACATAAGCCAACTAGCATTTAGCACAACCCTATAGTAAATCCTGCCAGTTGCTACTTGCCAGTTAAAAAAAGGTTAAAATATAGGTACCAGAGGTATAAATTAAGCAGCTATCTTATAAAGAGCAAGGTTTACAAGGTGGTGAACTTCGTTAACTAAGTCTCCAAATCATTTTAAAACGCATTATTAAAGCAAATTCATAGAGAAATCTTCATTCTTAATCATTTCTTATACCAATATTGATATATATCAAATATGATATAATTCATTTATGTCGTGGAATATAGAAATGTATGAAACGGAAGGAGGTAGAAAACCTGTAGAAGAATTCTTAATGGCATTACCAAAATATCATGAGACCAAAGCTAACATTCTAATACAAAGATTGTCTCAAGAAGGGAATATGTTTGGTTTTCCATTTACTAAAACTATATCTGGGAAATTAAAAGAGTTAAGAATCCAAGCATCACCAAATATCTACAGAATCTTTTATTTTGCACATATTGATAAAAAGTTTGTTCTATTACATGGATTTACCAAGAAGACAGAACAAACACCAAGAAAAGAAATAAGAATTGCTGAAAATAGGATGAATGAGTATATAAGGAGAAATAAAAATGGCTAAAAGAAAAAAAACAAACTATGAAATATATTTTGACAAGCAAATGAAAGACCCAGAATTTAAGAGGTTATATGGAGAAGAAGAAGCTAAGTTCTCTGTCTCTCAAAAAATAAAGCACCTTAGAGAAAAACTTGGTATGACTCAACAACATCTAGCCAAGCTTACACATACTTCACAAGCTGCAATTGCAAGAATAGAAAGTGCAGACTATGAAGGTCATTCACTTTCTAAACTCTATGAAATTTCTGAAGCCTTAGGTGCAAAATTAGTAATTGATTTTATTCCTACAAGAAATATGAAGAAATCAGCATGATTTTCAGACAGCTTTTAGTGGTATATTCAAATTAACAAGGTGGGAAACCTTGGACACTAGGCCTCCAAGTTTTTTCCTTAAATTATTGCCCTGACTTTGTTTACTATGTTTTTGTATATCTGAAAAATAGACCTTATCTCCAATAAACATTTTTAATTAAACGGGAGTAATAAAGCCTTGAAAGAAATATATTGTATTCCATGCTGGCAAATATAACACTAGCTGTATGATTAGTATGCTAGGTGGAAGATAAAATTGAAGTTGTCTTTTCTGAATATCTTAAATCGTTTTGAATATAAGTTTATCCTCTCTGATGAGAAGGCTGAAGAACCAATACGTTCTGAAATCTTTAGTGTTGAAAGATTAAAACAACATGCTGAAAGCCTGGCACTAGTTCAGACTATTACAAGTAATCCAAAAAAAGGATACAATCTAGCTAAGAGACTAAAAAACAACAAGAAAAGTTTACTTGATTGTTATCGCAGAATTGGAAAAGCAATAAGCGAAAAGCAAGCAATTACACCTGCTGCTGAATGGCTTATTGATAATTTTCATATTATTGAAGGACAAATAAGAGACATAGGTGAACATCTCCCAATAGGGTTTTATAAAGAACTGCCAAAACTTTCTGACGGATATCTTAAAAATTATCCACGTGTATATGGCTTATCATGGGCTTTTGTAGCTCATACAGATAGCCGTTTTGATCCTGAACTTTTAACTCAGTTTGTGCGAGCATACCAAAATGTTCAGCCTTTAACTATTGGGGAGCTTTGGGCAATAGCAATTACCCTCCGAGTTGTACTTGTTGAAAACCTAAGGCGTCTTAGTGTTCGAATATTAAGTTCTATGCAGGCACGTAAGAGCGCAGACAGATTAGCAGATGAATTATTAGGATTAAGTAGCGGCATGCCACAAGCTATTGCGATTTTTTTACAAGATCTTGAAGTAAAACAATTAAAAAAACCTTTTTTAGTACAACTTATTCAACGTTTACGATATCAAGATCCGGCTGTAACTCCTACGCTACAGTGGATAAATGAAAAACTTGCTCAGATGGACTTAACTACAGATGAAATAGTTTCACTTGAGCATAACAATCAATCTGCAGCTAATGTAACTATCCGAAATATTATTACCAGCATGAGGCTGATTTCTGCTTTTGACTGGCGTACATTTTTTGAGTTAATCAGTCTGGTAGATGAAACTTTTAGAACAAATCCTGTTTTTGCTGCAATGGATTTTACTTCTCAGGATCGTTATCGCCATGCTATAGAAGAGCTTGACAGAGGTTCAAAATATAGTGAGCTTGATATTGCTAATCTGGTAATTTTAAAAATAGAAAAATATAAATTAGAACAGCAGTTAGTAGGTAACCCTATAGAGGAAAAGAAAACAGATCCAGGTTATTATCTAATTTCTTCCGGTAGAAAACCCTTAGAAGAAGAAATTAATTTTTCCCCGTCATTGGGCAAAAGTATTCTGAATTTTTACATTTCAAATGCAAATCTTGGTTATATAAGCACAATTTTAGTTCTTACTTTTGCTCTATTATTTATTCCTCTTTTTATAAGCTTTGAGAATGGGGTTCCTTTATGGGGGCTTCTTATTCTTTCAGTAATTAGTTTTTTCCCTGCTTCTGATATTATCGTTTCACTTTTAAATAGGTTTGTAGTTACTACTGTCGGACCACGTTATCTACCACGACTCAAACTAAGTAATGGTGCACCTGCTTCTATGCAAACATTTGTCGTTATACCTGTTCTTCTCATTAATGAAGAAACAATTAAAGAACATCTTGAACAGCTAGAAGTACACTATCTTTCAAACCCCTATGGAATGGTATATTTTGCTCTGCTCTCAGACTGGAAGGACTCAGACACAGAAAGCTGCCCTGAAGATAAAGAACTACTTGATATAGCTGCCAGAGGAATTGAGCAGTTAAATTCCATGCATGGTCCGTTGGCAAATGGACAGAAACGTTTTTTTCTCTTTCACAGAAAACGGATGTGGAATCCGGGAGAAAATAAATTTATGGGTTGGGAACGTAAAAGAGGAAAACTCCATGAATTTAACTGTCTTTTGCGAGGCACTTCTGATACCACCTATATCAATTTAAATAATGAGCCACTTATAATTCCAAATGATATTAAATATGTAATCACTCTTGATGCTGATACAAGAATGTCAATGGGAACAGTAAGTCAGCTAGTAGGCACAATGGTACATCCATTAAACAAACCTTTTCTGGATCCAAAGTTAATGCGGGTTGTAGAAGGCTATGGAATATTGCAGCCAAGAATTATGTCTTCTCTCCCTTCACGAACAAATAGCTCAATTTTTCAAAGACTTTTCTCAGGACCATGCGGAATTGATCCTTATACATTTGCAGTTTCTGATGTTTATCAGGATTTATTTGGAGAAGGTACTTATGCTGGGAAGGGAATTTATGATGTAGATATTTTTGAGGCGGCACTTAAAGGACGAGTACCTGAAAATGCACTTCTTAGCCATGATCTTTTTGAAGGGATTTTTGCAAGATGTGGTTTTATAAGTGACATTGAATTTTTTGATGACTTCCCTTCGCATATAGAGGTGTCTTCTTTACGAATGGATAGATGGGCAAGAGGTGACTGGCAGCTTTTACCATGGATTTTTGGCTCTGAAGGTAAGTCTATTCCCTGTATTAGTCGCTGGAAAATGCTTGATAATTTAAGACGTACACTATCTGCCCCTGCTATGTTATTTACTTTAATTGCAGGCTGGTTTTTGCCGCATGCACCTCACATTCTTTGGACTTGTTTTGTTATAACAGCTCTTGCACTTCCTTCGTTTATCTCATTTATTTTTGGACTTATCCCCAGCAAACTAAGTAAAAGAAAAACCAGCTCTTGGCGTGCTCTTGTTTTTGATTTTTTAATTGGTCTTGAACAAAGCTTTATTCTGCTTTCATTACTTATGTATCATGCCTTACTCATGCTTGATTCTATGTTGCGTACTTTATACAGACTATTTATAAGCAAACATAAGTTCCTTGAATGGATTACTGTTGTAAAGCAAACAAATAACACTAATCTTTTATTAAGTTATTTTTTTAAAAGGCATGGAAGAGCAATATCTTTTGCAATTATTCTTGGTGTATTGCTTTTATTCTTTAAACCTAATAGTGTAGTAGTACTTGCTGCTCCTTTTATTCTTTTGTGGATAGTGTCACCTGTTATTGCATGGTTTATAAGCTTGCCACCAAAGAGTGATCCTGTAGAGCCTCCAACTGACGAGGAAATAAAAACATTTCGTTTAATTGCCCGCCGCACCTGGAGATTCTTTACTACTTTTATAACAAAAGAAGATAACTTCCTGCCACCGGATAATTTTCAGGAAGATCCACAACCGATTGTTGCACACCGCAGCTCACCAACTAATTTTGGACTTTATCTTCTTTCGACTGTAGCAGCAAAAGATTTTGGCTGGATAGGCATTGGAGAAATGGTAGACAGACTTGAATCTACATTGACGGCATTACAGAGTCTTCCACGTTATCGAGGACACTTTTATAACTGGTATGATTTGCAAAAAAAACAGCCATTGGATCCACAATATATTTCTTCTGTAGACAGTGGAAACCTCGCAGGGCATCTGCTTGTTATTGCTCAAGCATGTGAGGAAATATTGCAGAGTCCTTTACAAACCTTAAAGAGAATTGAAGGAATCCAGGATACGCTTTGCCTTCTAAAAGAATCACTGCTTAATATCCACGACAATAAACGTACCCTTATAGTTAATCTAGATCAGTTACTGTATGCTGCCTGTGATCTTGAAAACTTTTTAAAAGATTTTCCACAAACACCTTTTGAATATGTTTCAAGATGGGAAGCACTACAAACCAGTGCAGACATCCTGGTAGATATTGCAAAAACTTTTGCACAGGAGCGTGGAAAATCTGATAGCAGCGAAGTATTGTCCTGGTCTCTTCAAATTTGTTCAGATATTAAGAGCCACAGGAGTGATTATGTACAAATATTGTCATGGGCTAAATTATTTAATAAAAATGATTTGCCATTTGATCTTACAGATGAAGAAAAAAAGCAGTTTGAACTTTTAGACAATCAGGAAACTTTAAAACTTTCACTGACTGATTTATGTTCCCACTATGAACAAATTACAAGAAATTTAACAAATCTCCAAAAGAATGCTCCTGATAATGCACATTTTTCAAAGACAAAAAATTATATTGATATTTTGATTTATACAATTGAAAAATCATCACATGCCTGTAAATCAGTCATGGAAAGACTTACAGTGATTTCTGAAATTGCATATAAGTTATTTGATGAAATGGATTTTAAGTTTCTTTTCGACTCTAATCGTAATCTTTTTTCTATAGGTTTTAATGTTGCTGATGGTTGCCTTGATACATCTTATTACGATATGCTTGCTTCTGAAGCAAGGCTTACAAGTTTTATTGCAATTGCTAAAGGTGATGCCCCTACTTCACATTGGTTTTGTTTAAATCGTGCTTTAACTCCTGTTGATGGCAGATCTGCACTTTTATCTTGGTCAGGCTCAATGTTTGAATATTTAATGCCGTCGCTGGTTATGTACACTCCTAGAGGGAGTCTTTTAGATAGAACATGTCGTCTCGTTGTAAAAAAACAGATTCGATATGGAGATGAACGTCATGTGCCTTGGGGAATGTCAGAGTCAGCATATAATGTCAGGGACAAAGCTCTTGTTTATCAATACTCAAGTTTTGGAGTACCCGCCCTTGGTTTAAAGCGGGGGCTTGAAGATGATCTGGTAATTTCTCCATACTCAACTGCCCTTGCAGCAATGTATTACCCAAGATTAGCAGAAAAAAATTTCAAGCGACTTGAAGAAATGGATACACTTGGACCTTATGGTTTTTATGAAGCTTTAGATTTCACTATTATAAGATTACCTGAAAATAAACACCTAGCAATAGTCCAAGCATATATGGCTCATCACCAGGGAATGACATTAGTAGCTCTTACGAATGTAATTTTTGATGGCATTATGCGCCATCGCTTCCACGAAGTTTCAATGGTAAGAGCTGCTGAACTTTTACTTCAAGAGAGAACACCACGTAATGTTGCTGTAGCACATCCAAGAACAGAACACTTACAAGCTAGCAATGTAAAAGATGTTACTCAATCTGCACTCAGACGTTTTGATTTACCTAATCTTCCGATACCTTCAACACACCTTCTATCAAATGGACATTACACAGTTATGGTTACTTCAGCCGGTTCTGGATATAGTCGTTGGAATGACCTTTCAATTACTCGCTGGCGAGAAGATGTTACATGTGATATGTGGGGAAGTTATATTTTTTTATATGATACTGAAAGTAAAGAGCTGTGGTCTAGTGGATACCAGCCAACGGGTATTAAACCAGATCATTATGAAGCAACTTTTGCTGAAGACCGAGTAAGGATAGTTAGGCAAGATGGTGACATAGTAACTAATTTAGAGATTATAGTATCTGCAGAAGATAATGCAGAAATCAGACGTGTTTCACTTAGAAATACGGGGATGAAAAGTAAGGAAATAGAAATCACTTCTTACAGTGAACTTGTTTTAGCTCCTCAAGGCACAGATGTAATGCATCCTGCTTTTTCAAATCTTTTTATACAAACAGAGTATATACCAGAGGTAACTGGTTTGATTGCAACAAGGCGACCACGTTCTTCAACAGAGATACCTGTCTGGATGGCTTATGTTATAGCAGTAGAAGGAGATACAAATGCTGGTATTGAATATGAAACTGACAGAGCCAATTTTCTTGGACGTGGAGGCTCAATTAGAAGAGCTGTTTCAGTAGTAGAAGGACAGCCTTTGTCTAATACGGTAGGAGCAGTGCTTGATCCAATAGTAAGTTTACGTACTCGTATTCATATTCCACCAGGTGCTACAAAACACATTTCTTTTTCAACAATAGTTTCACATTCACGTGAAGAAATTATTGACCTTGCGGACAAATATCATGACCCTGCAACATTTGAACGTACTTCTACATTGGCATGGACACATGCACAAGTTCAGTTACACTATCTTGGCATTGACAGCATGGAAGCAAATTTCTTTCAGCATCTTGCAAATCGTATTATTTATTCAAATCCATCAATGCGACCTCCAAGTAAAATCCTTAAACAAAATTCTTTAAGTGTTTCTGGGTTATGGACTCACCAAATCTCTGGTGATTATCCTATTCTTGTAGTTCATATAGATAGTGCAGATGATCAGGCAGTCATTAAGCAGCTTTTACGTGCATATGAATACTGGCAAATGAAAAGGCTTGATGTTGATTTGGTTATTATTAATGAAAAAGCCACATCTTATATTCAGGATCTTCAGATCCTTCTTGAAACCATGGTAAGAACCAGCGTTAAAATGCCAGGAAGCCACATGCAAGAAAGTGGTGGCAGTATTTTTGTTTTGAGAGCTGATTTACTTACTCAACAAGAAAAAGAACTTTTGCAGACTGCAGCCAGATCGGTTATGTCCTGCAAAGAAGGAAGTCTTGCAGAACAAATAATGCGTATGAAGCGTAGCACTGATAAACCCGTTTATCAGCTAAAACATCACAGTGCTCCTGTAAAAAAAGATTTGTCAGTAGCTCACCCAACGCTTGAATTCTTTAATGGACTTGGTGGTTTTGCTGATAATGGACGTGAGTATGTAATAATTCTTGGGAAATTACAATATACTCCGATGCCCTGGATTAATGTAATTGCTAATAATGAAATAGGGTTTTTAGTTTCTGAATCTGGTTCGGGTTATACATGGGCTTTAAATAGTAGAGAAAATCAGATTACTCCATGGTCTAACGATCCAGTATGTGATCCAAGCTCTGAAGTATTTTATATATGTGATGAAGAAACAGGTGAGTTATGGACTCCTACAGCACTGCCAATTCGTTTTGATAATGCAACTTATATTGCACGACATGGTCAGGGTTATAGCAGTTTTGAACATTTTTCACATGGAATAGAAAGCAAACTCACCCAATATGTTAGTTGGGATGATCCAATAAAAATTTCCCATCTTACTTTAGAAAACAAATCTGGAAGAGTAAGAAATCTTTCAGTAACCTCTTATGTAGAGTGGGCTCTTGGTTCTTCACGCAGCACCAATGCACCATTTATCATTACTGAAATTGATGAAGAAACTAATGCAATGTTTGCCTATAACCCTTGGAATACAGATTTTGGGAGAAGAATTGCATTTGCTGATTTTTGTAAAAAACAAACTGCTTGGACAGCTGATAGAACAGAATTTATAGGACGTAATGGGACTCTTGAGCAGCCTGCAGTTCTGGTATATAGACAGGGGCTTAGCGGGAATATTGGTGCAGGTCTCGATCCATGTTGTGCACAGCAAGTAGTTGTAGAAATTCCTCCTGGTGAAAAAGTAGAATTGTTTTTTTTCCTTGGACAGGCAAGTGATAGAGAAACTGCCCATAAATTAATTAAAAAATATAGATCAATTAATATTGATTCTGTATTGAATAATGTAAAAGAAAATTGGGAAAACATTCTTTGTAAAGTCCAAGTCAAAACCCCAGATCGTAAAACAGATTTAATGTTAAATAGATGGCTTTTATATCAAACTCTGGTTTGTCGCTATTGGGCACGTACAGCTTTTTATCAAGCTGGCGGTGCATATGGTTTCCGTGATCAACTCCAAGATGTAATGGCTCTTACTCTTTCACAACCTTCCATTACAAGAGCACATATTTTAAATGCTGCAAGTCATCAATTTCTCGCTGGTGATGTTCAGCATTGGTGGCATCCTCCATTTGACAAAGGCGTACGGACAATGTGCTCAGATGACAATTTGTGGCTTCCTTATGTTGTTTGTCATTATTTAAAAGTGACTGGTGATTATAAAATACTTGATGAGGTTGTTCGATTTTTAGATGGAAGAGCGCTTTTACCTGAAGAAGAAAGTGCTTATTACCAGCCAATACATTCTGAGCATGGTGCTACTCTTTTTGAACATTGCAAGAGAATACTGGATAGAAGTCTTAAAGTAGGCGTGCATGGATTACCACTAATTGGCAGCGGGGACTGGAATGACGG
>Ga0209343_10009156_pt1 | contig 11400 bp, 15 predicted proteins | sample RifCSPlowO2_02_FD_184026 | JGI IMG/M metagenome (GOLD analysis project Ga0209343, IMG submission 184026) | Groundwater microbial communities from Rifle, Colorado - Rifle CSP2_plank lowO2_0.2 (SPAdes) (version 2) | ecosystem: Environmental > Aquatic > Deep subsurface > Groundwater | place... | reverse complement strand
CTCGCCGACGGGCGTTTCATGAAGGCCTTCTGCGAGAAAGCCCCGTTCGCCGGCCTGATGGCCGCCATTCCCGTCAAGGTCATCCTGAACCCCGAGCCGGGCCTGCTGGGTGCGGCCGTCTACGCCGCTTCGTCGTGAAAGCCACGGGGAATTGTTGTAATCTTTCTACCCGTGATCTGGTTCTTCGATCGGGACGGCGAGAGGCTCCGCTACGAGATCACCCGCGGTCGCGCCGATCGGCGCTATCGCCTCGTCATTACACGTGCGGACGGCAGCGAGTCGGTGGAAGAACTGGACGAGCCGACCAAGCTCATCGAACGCTCCGTGGAGCTGATGAATTCCCTGCGCGGAGACGGCTGGCACGTCGCCTGACCTGTTCCTTGACGCACCCGCACGTAAGACGATATCTTACCAGTGATGAAGACGACCGTGTCCTCAAAGGGTCAGATCGTGCTGCCTGCCGAGATCCGACGGCGGGACCGGATTGAAGCAGGGCAGGAATTCGAGGTCGAACGCCTCGACCGTGGCGAGTACCGGCTCCTGCGGCGCACGGCTCGGCTGAATGAGGGCGTCGTCGATTGGCTGCTTGCCTGCCCCGAGAAGGGATTCTTCGCCCCGATTGAATCCGAGTCGACCGATACCCTGTGACCTATCTGGTCGACGCCAACGTCCTGAGTGAGCCCACCAAGTCGTCCCCGGACCCCAAGGTCGTCGATTGGCTCCGGCACAACGAGCGCGACATCGTCGTCGATCCCGTCATCCTCGGTGAAGTCCGGTTCGGCATTCTCCTTCTGCCAAAGGGCAAGCGTCGCACCAGGCTCGAGCGGTGGTTCGACGCGGGCGTTCAGCGCCTCCACTGTCTGCCGTGGGAAGCGGAGACGGGCCTGCGGTGGGCCGAGCTGCTGGCGCATCTTCGCGGGTCCGGCCGTGCCATGCCGATCAAGGACAGCCTCATCGCCGCCACGGCCCTCGTCCACGGCCTCGTCGTCGCCACCCGCAACCGCACCGACTTCGAAAAGACCGGCGTCAGGATCGTCGACCCTTTTGCCGTCTGAGGGCTGAAGCAAGTCTTCAGCCCTCAGCCCTGAGAGCGGCAGCCGTCAGTGGACGCCCTGGCCGCCGGCGAGCTGCTTGACGACCTCGCCCACCACCGCCTTGGCGTCACCGAAGAGCATCAGCGTGTTGTCCGCGAAGTAGAGGTCGTTTTCGATGCCCGCAAAGCCGGGGTTCATGCTCCGCTTGATGGCGAGCACGGTCTTGGCCTTGTCGGCGTCGATGATCGGCATGCCGTAGATCGGACTTGTCGGATCGCGGCGCGCCGCCGGATTCACGACGTCGTTGGCGCCGATGACGAGGGCCACGTCCACCTGCGGCATCTCCGGGTTGATGTCGTCCATTTCGATGAGGCTGTCGTAGGGAATCTCGGCTTCGGCCAGCAGCACGTTCATGTGGCCGGGCATGCGGCCCGCCACCGGATGGATGGCGAATTTCACGTCGATGCCGCGCTTGGCGAGCTCGTCGCGGAGATCGCGCACGCGGTGCTGGGCCTGGGCGACCGCCATGCCGTACCCGGGGATGATCACGACCGACCGCGCGTTCTCGAGCAGATGGGCCGCATCCTCGGCCGTCGCGGACTTCGCCGTCCGCGGCTCGACGGCCGCCCCCGCCGCCTGAACCCGACCGAAGGCGCCGAACAGGACGTTGGTGAACGACCGGTTCATGGCCTTGCACATGATGATCGACAGGATCAGGCCGGACGATCCGTCCAGCGCCCCGGCGGTGATGAGCAGCCTGTTTTCCATGACGAAGCCCATCGCCACGGCCGACAGGCCGGCGTAGGCGTTCAGCAGCGAAATGACCGTCGGCATGTCGGCGCCGCCGATCGGCAGCACCAGCAGCACGCCGAAGGTCAGCGACAGCACGATCACGATCGGAAACAGCCACGACAGCTCGGGCCGGAACATCAGCGTGACGGCGGTCACGAGGGCCACGGCCAGCAGACCGATATTGATGATGTTCTGGTTGCGATAGGTGAGCGGCCGGGTCGGGATGATTTCCTGCAGCTTGCCGGCCGCCATCAGACTGCCGGTGCACGTCAGATACCCCAGCAGCACCTCGGCCCCGATCGCCCCCATCCGGAAGGTCGTCAGCCCGCCGTCTCCCAGCCACATGTAGTACTTGGCCGTGCCGACCAGACCCGCCGCCAGACCGCCGAACGCGTGCGACAGGGCGGTCCGCTGCGGCACCGCGGTCAGCGGCACCCACGAGAGCGGCACGCCGACGAGCGTGCCGATCACCACGGCAATGACGATCCAGCGAAACGCGACAATCTCGGGGTGCAGCAGGGTGCCCGCGACGGCCAGCACCATCGCGCCCACGCCGGCAAAGACCCCGCGCCGGGCGGTCCTGGGGTCGCTCATCCACTTCAGCGAGAGGATGAACGCGCCGGCCGACACGAGATAGATGACCTGGGTCAGCGTCCCGATCGTCATCGGCCGGGCTCGCGCTTCTTGAACATCTTCAGCATGCGGTCCGTGATGAGGAATCCGCTCACGATATTGGTCGTCGAGGCAAAGACCGCGACCGCCCCGAGCACCACGCTGAGCGGCGTCTGCTGCTCGCCCGTGACGATGATGGCGCCCACGATGGCGATGGCCGAGATCGCATTGGTCAGCGACATCAGGGGCGTGTGCAGCAGGCGCGACACGCGACGGATGACATCGAGGCCGATGAAGGTGGCCAGCATCAAGACAAACAGGCCTGAGACGAAATCGAGTTCCATCTGGTATCCGCTCTCCTTGTTGGTCAGCTCGTTCGGCCCGCGGCGGCGGCCGGCGCCAGCCCCATCGACTCCCGGACGCGTGCGTGCACGACGAGGCCTCCGTGAGCGACCAGCGTCTCGCGGGTGATCTCGTCGTCCAGGTCGAACCGGACCGCGCCGTCTTTGATCAGGTGCAGGAGGAAGGTGGTGATGTTTTTCGCGTACAGCTGGCTCGCGTGGTACGGCACGGTCGACGGCAGGTTGGTCGGGCCGAGGATCCTCACCCCGTGCGAGACGACCGTCTCGTCCGGCTTCGTCAACTCGCAGTTGCCGCCGCGCTCGGCCGCCAGGTCGATGATGACCGAGCCCGGCGCCATGCCGGCGACCGCATCGGCGGGAATCAGCACCGGCGCCTTCCTGCCGGGCACCGACGCGGTCGTGATGACCACGTCGCTCGCGGCCACCGTCCGGGCCATCAGCTCGCGCTGGCGTCGATAGAACGCCTCGTCCTGGCCTTTCGCGTAGCCCCCCGTGTCTTCGGCGCCCGCCGTCTCGAGGGGCAGCTCCACGAATTTGGCACCGAGACTCTCGACCTGTTCCTTGACCGCCGGGCGCACGTCGTACGCCTCGACCTTCGCGCCCAGCCGGCGCGACGAGGCGATCGCCTGCAGGCCGGCCACTCCCGCTCCGATCACGAACACGCGTGCGGGCGCGACGGTGCCGGCCGCCGTCATCATCAGCGGGAACATGCGCGGCAGCTCGGTTGCCGCGAGCAGCACGGCCTTGTAGCCCGCCACCATCGCCATCGACGACAGCGCGTCCATGCTCTGCGCCCGCGTGATGCGCGGCATGAGCTCCATCGCGAAGAGCGAGGCCCCCCGGGCCGCGATCTCCTGTGTCGTCTTGTGGGCGGTGAGCGGCTCGGAGAACCCGATGACGATCTGGCCCGCGCGCAGGGCCGCCGTATCCGCCGCGCCCGCCGCCGGGTTCGCGCCCGGCGCCCGGATCATCAGGATCACGTCGGCGCGCGAGAACACCTCAGGCCGTGCGGCCGTGCGGGCGCCCTTGGCCGCATATTCCGCGTCGGGAAAACCCGCGTCGGTTCCGGCGCCGGCCTCCAGCAGGAGGTCGGCGCCAGCTGTGATCAGCGCGGGAACAAGGGGTGGGATGAGCGCCACGCGGCGCTCGCCAGGAAAGGTCTCTCGGAGAACTCCAACGATCATCGCCGCTCCATCCAGTGCAAGTCACTTATTCTACTCAGCCCGCCGCGCGTGCAGCCGGCTTCTTCCCGCGCGGGACCGTGGTCGCACGCCCCGGTCGGCTGCTTGTCAGACGCGGACAAGTTGCGGCAGATGATCGAAGTGCGTGTCTCGCGCGTGCAGGGCCAGATTGTGCTGCAGGACCAGCGCCGCCAGCCACATGTCGTTGGTCGGAATCGGCGTGCCCTGTTTCCGGAGTTGGCGAAACAGCGACGCGTAGTGGTGGGTCGTCTGATCGTCGGCGAAGAGCACGCCCACGTCGTCGTGCAGAAGGAAACGCCGGAGTATCCGCTCGTTCTCGGCCTGCCGGCGCCCGTGGGCGAAGCCGGCCCGAAGCTCGCCGAGCACGACGAACGGCAACAGAACGGCCTCGGCCTGCTCCAGGAGCGCCACCGTCTCGCCGACCCCCTTGCAGAGATCGACGTATCGATTCGTGTCGAGGGCCACCCTCACCGCCAGAGATCCCGGTCCACCCGGTCCAGCGCGGCGAGCGCGGACTCGAGCGCCTTGTCGGCCTTCCAGGTGCCGGCGATATCACCGAGATCCCGTCGTTTTCGCGGCGCACCCGCCACGCCAACGCCTTCCGCCAGCGCGGTGACGGCGGCCGCGTTCAGGCTCTTGCCCGCCGCGCGCGCGCGGGCGCGTAACGCGTGGTCAATGGCCGGCGGGATGCCGCGGATGGTGTACTGCATGCAGTCAGTATAGGCCATGCATGCACTCTCGGCAATCAGGACTCCCTGCCGGCGCCTGGCCCCAGGGAGGCCTGATCGGCGCGGAGGGCCAGGCCGTGCAGGCTACAATACGAGCGATGAGACTTGCCGCCGCGGCGGTGCTCGGCGTCGTGACGCTGGCCTCGCTGACGGCATCACAGGCGCAGCCGGCCCCCGCCGCGCAGCGTCCCTCCGCAGCCGCCGTTCCCTTCAAGGTCGGCGAGACGCTGACCTACGATGTGATGTGGTCGTCGTCCCTCGTCGCCGGCAGCGCCGTCAGCACCGTCGGCAGCAAGCGGGCCTCCGCCGGATCCACGGCTTACGCCATCACCGTCGAGGGTCGGCCGCTCCCCATGCTGTCGAGGCTGTACAACCTCTTCTACAAGATGGACACGCTCCTCGACAGCGTCACGCTGCTGCCTCACCAGGCGTCGCTCTACACCGAAGAGGGAGCCAGCCGGCGGGTGGCGGCGGTGCGCTTCGATCGGAAGGCTCGCCGCGCGTTTTACGAGCTCCAGAGCGAGACCGTCGCCAGGTTTGACTTCGACGTGCCGCCCCAGGTCCAGGATGGTCTGTCCGCGCTCTTCGTGCTGCGGGCCATGACGTTCAAGGCCGGTGAGCGCATCACGCTGCCGATCGTCGATCGCGGCGCCCTGTATCAGCTGCAGGTGGAGCCTGTGTCCCGAGCGCGCGTCAGGGTGCCGCTCGGCGACATGGACGCGTGGACGCTGAAGACATCGATCCTCGACGCCGACGGCCAGGCCGCCGTCGACAACGCCGCCGTCTGGATTTCCACCGACGCCCGGCGGCTGCCGCTCAAGCTGCAGGCGGAGCTGCCGGTCGGCGCTTTCGTGCTCGCCTTGCGCGACGCGCGCTGATGTGACGCTCGCCGATTTCTTCTCGCGCAACCGGCGCGTCCCGACATTCTGGCTCATCGTCTTTCTCAGCGCCTGGGGCGCTGCCGCCGCCGCCCGGGCCGCGCTCCACGTCACCCACGGTCTGACAGCCGAATATTTCGCGAACGGTGAGCGCCTCGGACCGCCCGCCCGGAGGGTCGTCTCGCCCGAGATCTCGACCGGTCAGATCGCCGGCGAGTGGGGCGGCTCCCCTCCTGCGGTCTTCAGCGCCCGCTGGTTTGGCTACCTGACCGTCGGCCGGCCGGACCTCTACACGTTCGCCACTTCGTCCGACGATGGATCGTCTCTGTCCATCGACGGCACGCTCGTGGTCAACAACGGCGGCGTACACGGGGAGGACACGCGGACCGGAGCCGTCCGGCTCGAGCGCGGTCCGCATTTCGTGTTGATCGAGTACGCGCAGGCCGGCGGTGACTACGCGATGAGCTGGGCCTGGGCGCGCGGCGGCGAGTCTCTGTCGCCGGTGCCTCCATGGGCGCTGTCGCCAGGGCGGGTGCCATACTGGAAGGTCGCGCTCGCACACGTCCTGGACGGGTTGCGCCTGTCCGCGATCTGGCTGCTCGTGATGGGCGGCCTGTTCGTCGCCTTCAAATACCTGGCGGACGTGCAAATCGCGGACGGTCACGAGGGCGAGATGGCGCGGTCCCAACCGGGCCGCCGGCCCCTTCGTGGCGCCCTCGGCCTGGCGCTGTTCGTCGCGCTGGCGGTTCTTCACACGTGGCCGTTGGCGAGCGACCCCGCGCGGCTGTCGCGCAACGACAACGGCGACACCATGCTGAACGAGTGGACGCTCGCCTGGTTTGCGCACCAGGCCCCGCGCGATCCGCTCCGTCTCTACGAGGCGAACGCGTTTTATCCCGAGCGCCGCACCCTCGCGTATTCAGAGGCCATGATCGTGCAGTCGGCCATCGGCGCGCCGCTCCGCTGGCTCGGCGCGGGTCCCGTGCTGGTGTACAACCTCGTACTCCTCGCCGGGTTCGTGCTGACCGGGTGGACCATGAGCCTGGTCATCTCCAGGTGGACCGGCGATTGGATTGCGGGGCTCGTCTCCGGCATCCTGATCGGCTTCAACGCCCATACGCTCACGCGGGTGCCGCATCTGCAGGCGCAGCACGGCGAGTTCCTGCCCCTGGCGCTGTTCGCCCTCGACGCGCTGCTGCGGCAGCCGGGTGCGCGCCAGGCCGTTCGTCTGGCGCTCTGGTTCACGCTGCAGGCGCTGACCTCGGTCTATCTCCTCGTGTTTACCGCGGCCGCGATGATCGCCGCCACGCTGGCGCGCCCCGAGGACTGGTGGGGCCGCCGCTCGTCCAGGGTGCTTCCACACGCCGCGCTCGCCGCCGGACTGGCGGCGTTGGTGCTCCTGCCGTTCCTGCTGCCCTACTGGCACGTGTACCAGGATCAGGGCCTGTCGCGGTCGCTCGCGGAGGTCCGGATGTACTCGGCGTCCTGGACCGACTATCTGATGACGCCAGGCCGTTTCCACTACGCCTGGTGGAGTCGGCGCTTCGCCCGCGGCACCGCGCTCTTTCCCGGCTTCGTCGGTTTGGCCTTGACGGGCGTCGCGATCTGGCTGGGCGTCGCCTTCAGGGATCGGCGCGCCCGCATGTGCCTGGCCGTCGGCGTGTGCGGCGTCCTGCTGTCGTTCGGCCCGAAGCTCCCCGGCTACGCGATGCTGTACGAATTCCTGCCGCCGCTGCACGCCATTCGGGCGGCCGTACGATTCGGATATCTCGGCATCGTCGCCGTCGCCGTCGTCGCCGGATTCGGCCTCGCCGAGCTGCGGCGGCGGCTCCCGGGCCGGATCGCCGGACCCCTCTCGGTGCTCGTGCTCGTGCTCGCCGCGCTGGAGCCGCTTGCCGCCCCCCTTCGGCTGAAACGGGCCGAGCCCATTCCGTCCATCTACCGGCAGCTCCGATCCGAGCCCGGCGCCATCGTCGTCGAGGTGCCGTTCCCCAGTCCGCGAGCCGTGTTCACGAATGCGCAGTACCTGCTGAACTCGACCGAGCACTGGAAGCCCCTGCTGAACGGCTACAGCGGATTCGTGCCGGGGAGCTATCGCGTCCACTTCAAGCTGCTGAGCGGGTTTCCCGACGCGCCGTCGATCGCCGGTCTTCAGGCGCGCGGCGTGACGCACGTGTTCGTGCATCTGAACAGTTACGGCGCGGATGCCCTTCGGCAGATCGAGGCGACGATGGCGTTGAAGAAGGTGGCGCAGGAGGAGTCGATCGCGCTGTACCGCCTGCAGAGCGCAGGACTGTAACTGTTCGACCTCGTCAGGAAGGCCAGGAAACACGCCGCACGATTGACGGGTGTCATCTTCACGTATAAGATGACACCTATGGTCAAGACGCAGGTCTATCTTCGGCCGGAGGACCTCGATGCGCTTCACCAGGTGGCCGCACGTTCGGATCGAAGCGTGGCTGACCTGATCCGTGAAGCCATTCGGCGAGTGTGGCTCCGACCGGCGCGAGAGGGCCCCGTCGGCCTCTGGAACGGAGCGCCCGGGCGCACGTCAGTCGATCACGACAGCATCTACGACAATCCGTGATGCGCGCAGGCGAGCTCGTGTTCGTCGATACGGGCGCCTGGATCGCGCTGGCGCTGACCCGCGATCCCCTGCATCCGCGGGCATCTGAAACCTGGACGCTGTTGGCCAGCGCTGGCGCGAGGCTCCACACGTCGGTGTCTGTTGTCGTTGAGACGTTTACGTTCCTCGATCGCAATACGGCGCGGACCGTCGCGCTCGCCTGGAAGGATTCTCTCAAGGTGGTTCCCAGGCTTCGAGTCTTACCCTGCACGCCGCAGGACCTGGAACGCGCCTGGAAATATTTCGAACGTCCCGACTTTCACAAGCTCTCGGCGGTAGACGCCCTGAGTTTCGTGCTGATGGCTCAGCGGCGAATTCGTGTCGCCTTCGCGTTCGATGGCCATTTCGCCGCAGCGGGCTTCCGGATGGTCGGGTAATGCCGCGGCGGTGCTGCCGCGTCGGACACGCGCTGAATCCCGACTCGGACGACGGGCCGGGCGCAAGCCTCTGGGCGCCGGTCGACGGCGGGCATCCGCTTAAGCGCTATCCTTGCGACAAAATCGCCGCGGGCGATCGCGACCCGACCTCGGCGAATCGCACGCAGTTCGACGGTCGTCGGAACTTCCTCGGGAATCCGGCTCGAAAAGTAGGAACGCAGCGCTTCCCGCATGAGTTCGGACCGGGTGCGGTGCTCCTGCCTCCGCACGCGCTCCAGCTCCTTGAGCATGGCGGGCGGCAGGGAAATGGTAAGGGTGGACGCGACCTTGCGCGGAACTGGCCGATCTTCGTCGCGGAAGCGTCAATCGCCTGATTCGAGCCGGCGATGAGTCGGCGGGAGATGCGCTAAAATGAACCGCGGGCTCAACCGTTGAAGATCAGGCTGAACGGCGATCCGTTCGAGCTCGCCGGTCCGTTGACCATTACCGAGCTGCTCACCGAGCTGCACATCGACTGGCGGCGCGTGGCCGTCGAGCACAACCTCGTGGTGCTCAAGCGTGGGACGTTCGACACGACCACGGTGGGGGACGGCGATCAGGTCGAGATCGTGAATTTCGTCGGGGGCGGGGCCCCGGCGCCAGTGGAAAGATGTTTGCTATGGACAATCTCGTCATCGCTGACAAGACGTTCGCCTCGCGGCTCATCGTCGGCACCGGCAAGTACTCGTCGCTGCCGATCATGGTGCGGGCGCACGAGGCGTCGGGCGCCGACATGATCACCGTGGCCGTCCGGCGCGTCACGATCTCGCTGCCGGGTGGGGGCGGGGCCGCGCGCGGATCGAAAGAGGAATCCCTCCTCGACTACATCGATCGGTCGAAGTATTTCCTGCTGCCGAATACCGCGGGTTGTTACAACGCCGACGAGGCCATTCGGACGGCCCGGCTGGGGCGCGAGGCGGGGCTCTCGAACTGGGTGAAGCTCGAGGTCATTGGGGACCAGCGAACCCTGTTCCCGGACAACGAGGAGCTGGTCGCGGCCACGCGCGTCCTGGTGCGCGAGGGCTTCGTCGTTCTGCCGTACACGAGCGACGATCCGGTCGTCTGTCGGAAGCTCGAGGACGCGGGTGCCGCGGCCGTCATGCCACTGGGCGCGCCGATTGGGTCGGGCCTGGGGATTCAGAACGTCAACAACATCCGGATCATCCGCGAGTTCGCGCGGGTGCCGGTGATCGTCGACGCGGGGGTGGGCACGGCCTCAGACGCCGCGCTGGCCATGGAGCTCGGCGCCGACGGCGTCCTGATGAACACGGCGATCGCCGGCGCGCAGGATCCGGTGGCGATGGCCGAGGCGATGAAGCTGGCCGTGCGGGCGGGACGGTTGGCGTATCGGGCGGGGCGGATTCCGCGGAAGGCGTATGCGAGCGCGAGCAGTCCGGTCGAGGGGCTCGTCGGGCGTTAACACACCACGGGCAGGATGGCCGGCTCGCCTGAAGCATATAGGCCTCCCGCACCGTTCGTTGCAGCGATTCTTCACGAGTTTGCGTTCGCGCCGTGCCCTCGGCGCCCAGAAGCGAGATGGTCAGTCGGACGATCCGGATCTCGCCGGGGCGACATCCGTCTGGCTGAAATCGTGCCCCTTGTACAGCAGCGGCTCGCCAATCACGCTCGCCAGCGCATACGAGAAGCCGTCGCCGTAGGTGAGTCCGGCCGGATGTCGCCCCTGGCCGAAGCGGCTGAACGCGCGGCGGGCGACGTGGGTCTGTTCGGCATCCACCGGGATGAGCTCGATTGCCGCACGGCCGATGAAGTGATCGAGGTCGCGGAGACCCTCGGCGCCATGCCGCGACTCGATCACGATCGAGATCTCGACGAAGGTCGCGGCAGACATGAGGCGCGAGTCGGCCGCTTCGATCGCCTCGTTGAAGGCGGGGCCGCGGTCTTGACGCAGCTGCATGTGGGGTCGGCCCAGACGACCATCTTGACGAGGTTCGCGTGTCTGATAAGATGGAGTCGAACTAATTAATTAGTTCGGACATCAAGGAGTGGGCCATCAAGAAATCAACTGCGATGACCAACGTCGTTTCGGCTCTGGATGCGCGAACGCAGTTCGGACAGATTCTGCGACGGGTCAAGAACAACAATGAGCGATTCGTGATCGACCGTCGGGGCGAGCCCCAAGCCGTGATTATGAGCCTTGACGACTACGTTGACGCAATTGCTCCGCCACCCGCTTGGTTGAGGAGGCTCTGGTCCGCTGCCGAACGGCGGGGAACTGATCGGCTTTCAATGCGGCAAATCAACGCCGAGATCGCCGCCGTTCGCCGCGAGACGCGCAAGCGTTCTCGCTAATGCGCGCCGTCCTTGATACGAACGTGATTGTGTCAGGCCTTCTCAGCCCGAAGGGCAACGCCAGACTCGTCCTGACGATGGCCTTTGCTCGCACGTTCGATCTGATCGTGTCTGCGGAATTGTTTGCTGAATACGAGGCGGTGATCAGACGGCCGAAGTTTCGCTTTCGGTCAGAGGAAATCGACGAAGCATTAACAGAGATTCGGCGGGTCGGCAGGATCGTGAACCCGACCGACAAGGTGTCCGAATCGCCGGACGAAACCGACAACCGATTCCTCGAGTGTGCGGAAGCCGGATCAGCACACTATCTGGTAACCGGCAACACATCGCATTTCCCGAAGAACTGGGGTAAGACCCAGGTCGTAACCGTTCGGCGGTTTCTGGAAGTACTGACGCCAGAACTGCGGCGTCGGTGACGCACAGCTGCGTAAGAGTCGCTC
>Ga0209343_10009155_pt1 | contig 11401 bp, 11 predicted proteins | sample RifCSPlowO2_02_FD_184026 | JGI IMG/M metagenome (GOLD analysis project Ga0209343, IMG submission 184026) | Groundwater microbial communities from Rifle, Colorado - Rifle CSP2_plank lowO2_0.2 (SPAdes) (version 2) | ecosystem: Environmental > Aquatic > Deep subsurface > Groundwater | place... | reverse complement strand
AAGCTCGGTGCCCATCGCAACGCCGCTCGTGCCGCCGGCTTGAGACAGCAGGTCGGTCGCCGCCGGGCTCCTGCGGTACTGCCGCACCCCGTACATCGACCATGCTGTACGATGTGCCGCCATGAGACACCTCCTCACCTTCGCGCGCATCGTCGACGCGATCAACCAGGCCGTGGGGCAGCTGTGCATCTGGCTGATTTTCGCCGCCGTCCTGATCAGCGCCGGCAACGCCCTGGCGCGCTACGGCTTCAACTTGAGCTCCAACGCCTGGCTCGAGGTGCAGTGGTACCTGTTCTCGGCGGTGTTCCTCGGCGCCGCCGGCTACACGCTCAAGCACAATGCGCACGTGCGCATCGATCTCGTGTCCGGGCGCTTCTCCAAACGCACGCGCGCCTGGATAGACCTGTTCGGCGGACTGTTCATGCTGCTGCCGGTGTGCCTGGTGATGCTGTGGTACGGCTGGAGCGCGGCGATGGAGTCCTACCGCGTCCTGGAAGTGTCCTCCGATGCCGGCGGACTGGCGCGCTGGCCCATCAAGTTCCTGGTGCCGGCGGCTTTTCTGCTGCTCGTCCTTCAGGCAGCTTCCGAAACCGTCAAGCGCATCGCTTACCTGCGCGGCCTGATCGGCGATGAGCCTGATTCGGGCGGCAAGGCGATGCTCGAGGTGCCCCCGCACGCGGACGCGGACGCGCCGCGCTGATGGCTTTCGAGCTGCTTGCCCCTTTGATGTTCGCCGGCCTGGCGGTGTTTCTGCTCGCCGGCTATCCGGTCGCGTTCGCGCTGGCGGCCAACGGCATGCTGTTCGCGTTCATCGGTTTCGAGCTCGGGCTGCTGCAGCCGGAGCTGCTGCAGGCCATACCGCAACGGCTGTTCGGCATCATGGCGAACCAGCTGCTGCTCGCCATCCCCTTCTTCACGTTCATGGGCCTGATCCTGGAGCGCAGCGGCCTGGCCGAAGACCTGCTGGACACCATCGGGCAGCTGTTCGGCCGGGTGCGGGGCGGGGTCGCCTATGCGGTGATTTTCGTCGGCGCGCTGCTTGCCGCCACCACCGGGGTCATTGCCGCCAGCGTCATTGCCATGGGCCTCATTTCGCTCCCCGTGATGCTGAGGTACGGCTATTCGCGGCGCCTGGCGACCGGCGTGATCTGCGCCTCCGGCACGCTCGCCCAGATCATTCCGCCGTCCATCGTGCTCATCGTGCTCGCCGACGTTCTGGGCGCCTCGGTAGGCGACCTGTATGCGGGCGCGCTGCTGCCGAGCGCCCTGCTGGTCGGTCTGCTGGTGCTCTACGTGGCAATCGCCTCCGCCTTCAATCCCGCCGTCGCTCCGGCGTTGCCCGAGGAGGCAAGGACGCGGCGCGGCCGGGTCCTGTACGGGCATGCGCTGTTCGTCATGGTGCCTCCGCTGGTGCTCATATTCCTGGTGCTGGGCTCCATTTTCATGGGAGTGGCCACGCCCACCGAGGGCGGGGCAATGGGTGCGGTCGGCGCGCTCGCGCTGGCTCTTGCCAGACGGCGCCTGGACTTTCGGGTACTTCGCGAGGCGCTCGATTCGACGGTGAAGCTCTCCAGCTTCGTCATGTTCATCCTCATCGGCTCCACGGTGTTCGCGCTGGTGTTCCGGGCCGTGAACGGAGACTTGTGGGTGGAGCGGCTGTTCGATCTCGTGCCCGGGGGCGTGATCGGTTTCCTGATCGCCGTGAACCTGATCGTGTTCGTGCTCGGCTTCTTCATCGATTTCTTCGAGATCGCCTTCATCCTGCTGCCGCTGATCGGCCCCGTCGCCGCGAAGCTCGGCATCGACCCGGTGTGGTTTGCGGTGATCATCGGCATGAACCTGCAGACCTCGTTCCTGACGCCCCCGTTCGGCTTTGCGCTGTTCTACCTGCGCAGCGTCGCGCCGAAAGAGGTCGCGACAGGGGACGTCTATCGTGGGATCCTGCCGTTCGTCGCCGTGCAGGTCCTGGCGCTCGTGCTCGTGATGGCGTTTCCGGGGCTTACCAGCGCTCTCACGCAACAGGCGGTCAAGACCGACCCCTCCAAAGTGGACATCATGATCGACGCGCCCGCCCCGCCGTCTGAGGAGGAAAGCGCCGAGCCGGGAAGTATTGATTCCTCCACCATCCCGCAGCCCGAGCCGCCGGGTGTTGAGGACATCGAGCGCGCGCTCAAGTCGGGACGCTAGAGATAGAATCGATACCAATCGTCGGAGGTCTCGGGGGAACGATGCGCTCGATCAAAAAGGTGGGTTTGCTGGGCCTGGGCAAGATGGGCGAGCCGATGGCCCGGCATCTGGTGGCCAGAGGGTTCGAAGTCTACGGCTACGATCCCGTGAACGCCGCGTGCGCCAAGGCCGCCGCGGGCGGCGTGCGCCTCGCGGCCTCCGCGCGCGAAGTCGCTCTAGCGAGCGAACTGGTCATCGTCGTAGTCGGCTTCGACAACGAGGTCGAAGAGGTCGTGTTCGGCCGCGACGGAATCGTCGCAGGTTCGCACCCGGAGCTCATCGTTGCGCTCGCCTCGACCGTGGCGCCCCGCTATGCCAGGGCGCTGGCCGGTCGTCTCCAGGAACGACAGATCACTTTGCTCGACATTCCGCTCACCCGGGGCGAGCAGGCGGCGGCGAGCGGCAAGCTGCTCATTCTGGGCGCGGGCGATGAGACGGCCTTCGAGGCCTGCCGCCCGGCGTTCGCCTCGTTCGCCTCCGACATCTTTCACCTGGGCGCCGCGGGCGCGGGCCAGGTGGGCAAGATGGTGAACAACTTGATCCTGTGGGCCTGCACCGCGGCCAACGAAGAAGGCCTGCGGCTCGGCCAAGCGCTCGGCGTCGACCCGGAACGGCTGCGCGCGGCCCTGCACCACAGCAGCGCGCAGAACTGGTCCATGGATTTGCGCGCTGAAGACAGCGGCATGCCGTGGGCGGAAAAGGACATGATGATCGTGCTGCGCGAAGCCGATCTCGCCCGCATGAGCCTGCCCCTTTCGGGCACCACGAAGGAAGTCATCAAAGGGCTCAAGATCCGCATGGGGCTTCCCATGCCGGACGCGCCGGAGTAGAGGCGCAATGCCATCAAGAAGCGCGATTTATCCCCTGACGGTCCGGCGGGCGCATGGGCGATAGCTATCCGAGATTCCGAGTCGCGGCCGTGCAGGCGGCATCGGTCATGTTCGACCGCGAAAGGACAATCGACAGGGCGATCCGGCTTATCGAGGAAGCGGCCGACAAGGGCGCGGCAATCATCGGCTTTCCGGAATTGTTCGTGCCCGGACACACCAACGTCTGGTATGCAGCCAAGAAATCGAATCCGCTCAACGCCCAGGGCGGACTGTTCCGGGAACTGGTCAAGAATTCGGTGCGGGTGCCCAGCGCGGCGACCGCCCGGCTGTGCGCCGCTGCGCGGAAATCGCACGCCCATGTCGTCATCGGCATTACCGAGCTCGACGCGTTGTATTCGGGCACGCTGTACCTGTCCCAGCTGTTCATTTCGGACGCCGGCGAGATCGCGGGCGTGCATCGCAAGCTGGTCATGACCGCCTCCGAGAAGCTCGTCTACAGCAGCGGGGACGGCAGTACTTTCAATGTCTACGACACGCCGCATGCCAGGCTCTCGGGGTTGAACTGCGGCGAGCATTCGCATGATCTGTTCAAACACGCGCTGCTCGCCATGGGCACGCAGGTGCACGTGGCGGCCTGGCCGTCGTTCCCGGCGCGCCTGTTCGCCCCGGACCAGGGGGAGTCAGTGCAGTTCCGGGCGCGGCAGTTCGCGCATGGGGGGCAGATTTTCGTGATTCAGGCTTGCGGCATCACGGACGCTCAGAACATCGAAGTCTGCTGTGACAATGAGGACGAAAAGAACGCCATCGACGCCGATAGCGGCGGAGGCAGCGCGATTATCGGCCCGAACGGTGCGTATCTGGCAGGCCCCCTTTACCGTGGGGAAGGGGTGGTGGTCGCGGACATCTCCTTGGAAGACGCGTTGCGCGGCAGGCAATTCCAGAACGTCATGGGGCATTACACGCGCTGGGACGTCCTGTCGCTGAACTTCAATCGCGGGAAGCTTTCGCCGTTTGGAAACGACGCAGGGTCTGCCGCGGCAGCAAGCGGGCTCGCCTCGGAGCTCGCAGGGACGAACAGGGCGCTGCAGGCAATCGGCGATCGGCTCGATCGCCTCCTTGATGAGAAAAACAGGTAATCTCGATTTCTCAGGGAGCATCCATGATCATCGATTTCGAACACCATTACACGCCCATTGAAACCTGGACCAGGCGAGGCGGCAGGAAAGGCCAGGTGGTGCGCATGTTTTCCCCCGAGGGCAAGGAGATCCGGCCCTTGTACGATGCCGACCACGACATCGAATTGCACCTGAAGTACATGGACATGGCCGGGATAGACATGGCTGTCCTGTCCAAGAATCTGGATGATCTGGAGGAGGCGAAGCTCTATAACACGAGCTGCGCCAAAGTGGTGAAGCAATATCCCAAGAGGCTCGTCGGTTTTGCCGCCACCCTGCCGATGCGCGGCCAGCCGGCCCTGGATGAAGTGGACAGAGCCGTTCAGGAGCTGGGCATGAGGGGCGTCACCATCCGCGCCCAGGAAGACGGACACGCGCTCGATTCACGCGAATTCTGGCCTTTCTACAAGACGGTCTCCCGGCTGAAGGTGCCGATCTTCGTGCACGTTTCCCTGGCCGCACCGGGCTTTGACGCCTGCAACGCGCCCTATGACCTCAACAGGACCATAGTGCGCGAATTCGACGTTGCGTTGGCCGCCACCCGCATCTGCCTCGGGGGAGTCCTGGAAGAATTTCCGGACCTGAAGCTCATCATTGCCCACTTTGGAGGCGGCATATCGTCCGTCAAGGAACGGCTGGATCGTTACATCGGTTACTGGGGAGCGAAGTTCTGGAACGATAAGCCCCTCATCCGCGAGCCCTACCTCGAACGCTTCAACGAGCACTTCGGCAAGCTCTATTTCAACATGGCCGGGCGCGAGATCGGGATGCAGACGGTTCGCTGTGCATTGACCAACATCAGTCCGAAGCGCCTGCTCTTCGGCACCGATTACCCGCCCAACTTCGTCGACGATCCCGAAGGGATGAAGACCTACATCCAGGCCATCAGGAACCTCGATCTGGACAAGGCTTCCATCGACGCCATGCTCGGGAACAACGGCGTCGAACTGCTGGGGCTGTGACTGAACTGAAGAAGTCCGATACACTTCCGGTCGGCACACGCGAGGAGTCGAAATGACGCAGCAACTGGTGGTCCACAACCCGGTCGGCTACCCTCCCAAGGTGACCGGCAAGCCGCTGGCGCCCCGGCTCGACACGCTGAGCGGGCGCACCGTCTATCTGGTCGACTGCCGTTTCGACGACTCCGACATCCTGCTGAAACAGGTGCAGGACTGGTTCGCCGAACGCATGCCCGCGGTGAAAACCGTCTACAAGCCGATCAGCAGCGTCTACACCAGGGACGATCCGGCCACTTGGAAAGAGGTCCAGGCAAACGGCCACGCGGCGATCGTCGGCGTCGGTCATTGAAGTACCTGCGCGCCGGCGGTCGCCGCGCACGGGATGTCGATGGACCTGAAGTATCAGGTCCCCACGGTCGCGCTCCATACGCAGATGTTCCACAGGCTCACGCAGTCCGTGGCGCGCATGAACGGCGCGCCGCGCATGCGCCAGGTCTATCTTCCGCATCCGGTGATGGGCAAGACCGCGGCGGAGCTGCGCGGCTATATCGACGGCAATGATCCGGTCACCGGGCGTCCGGTGATGCAGGAGGTCGTCGAAGGACTGACCCGGCCCCTCGGCGAAGAGGATCGCAGCGGGGTTTCCTTCGAGCGCTCCACCCCCAGGCTGTGCGAAGCCGCGACGCCAGACGCGTTGCAGCGGCTGTTTCTCGACAACGGCTGGACCGACGGCCTGCCGATCGTGCTTCCGACCGATGAGCGCGTAGCCGAAATGCTGCGGCACACCCGCCGACGGCCCGAGGAAGTGGTCGGGCACCTCGCCCCGACGCATTTCCGCGAGAGCTGGGAATTCACCGTGGAGAAGGTGGCGGTCAATGCGGTGATGGCAGGGGCGCGCCCCGAGTACTTTCCCGTGATTCTCGCGCTCGCATCGACGGGCGTCAGCGCGCGCGGCAGCAGCACGAGCTCGATGGCTGCGATGGCGGTCGTCAATGGGGCGATACGCCACGAGCTCGGCATGAACGCCGGCATCGGTGCAATGGGGCCGTACAACCACGCCAACGCCACCATCGGCCGCGCCTTCGGGCTCGCTTCACAGAACCTGCAGGGCGGCTCGGTGCCCGGCGACACCTACATGGGCTCGATGGGCAACGCGCTCGCGTACGCGAGCCCGACATTCGCGGAAAACGAGGAACGCAGCCCCTGGGAGCCTTTGCACGTCCAGTACGGCTTCCGTCCGGACGAGAGCGTGGTGAGCGTCTTCGCCGGTTGCCGTTCGGGCGCCTTCACGCTGGGACTTCGCCACGAGCACTGGCGCGAGCACGTGAAGAACATGCTGCGCGGCATGGACCCCAACGATTCGCCCACCCTGCTGCTCGATCCCATCGTGGCGAGGCTTTTCATCGACGTCGCAGGATTGAAGACCAAGCAGCAACTCATCGACTGGGTCTACGAGAACGGCCGCATGCCGGCAGGGGAGTACTGGGACTACCAGCTCGTCCAGAACTACAAGTACCCGCGAGCCACCTTCGGCGAGGAGCCTTACGCCTCGCGGCTGCGGGCCGCGCCGCAGGAGCCGATCCAGATCTGGACGCGCGACGAAATCAACGTCGTGGTGGTGGGCGGCGAGACCAATGGCTACTGGCGCATCATGGGCGCGCGCCGGGCGGGCGCCGCTTCGATCGACGAATGGCGCTGAGCGCGGCTCAAGTCCACGCCGGACTCGGCTCGGCCGCCGTTTCGACATTTTTCCCTGCGAAGTCTATCGAAGCTGAATTGACACTAAACATCGTTTGGACCCGACGCCTTCGGAACCGCCCGGGACCCGAAATTGCCGCCCGCGCCGAGGAAGCACACCAAGGGCTGCGCATAACCGGCCCGCCCGCCGGAAACCGCCGCGAGGCCGGCCCTATTGCGGCGGCAGCCCGGTTTCTTTGATGAGCGCGCCCCAGTCAGCGGGTATCGCTCATCAACGCGATCACCGCGTCTCGCGGCGATGACCTGCCTGATAATGAAAAACTCACGTCACCTCCCCTGAAATTTGGGCTCCCTCTTCTCAACATATGCCCGGACGCCTTCGTTATGATCTTCCGTAAGAGTTGATGCGGTGTGGGCTACGTTTTGCAGTGACATGCTATCTTCAATACTCGTCTGAAGAGCCTTGTACATTACGTACTTCGTAAGTCCGATTGCGATTGGCGGATTCTTGGCTATCCTGTGCGCCAGCTCCATTGTTGCCGGCATCAGTTCTTCGTGGGGTACCACTTTGCTTACTAGACCAATACGTTCAGCCTCCCTCCCATCTATCATATCGCCGGTAAAAGCAAGTTCAAGAGCCTTGCTGATGCCAACTATATGCGGAAGCAAGTATGAGCTTCCTTCAGCCGGCGATAGTCCTCTTCTCGTGTACATGAAACAAAACTTGGCCTTTTCCGATGCTATTCTGATATCGCACGCCAGACACAATCCACCTATGGCATAACCGTTGACGGCGGCAATTATTGGTCTGTCAAAGTATCGAAATCTCAGCGCGTGCGAGCGCAGCGGCTGTCTGGCGGAAGGGTCGATCCTTGCCCAGTAAGGATGCTCCTGTACGGTTTGAGCCGGTTCACGTCCTTCGGCTTTCATGACGTTCATGTCATAGCCGCCCGAGAAAGCGCTGCCTACCCCGGTAAGCACGATCACTCGCGAGTCGGAGTCGGCCTCGGCCCTGTCCAGCTCCGCATTGAATTCACGGGTCATCTCGGGGTCCGAGGCATTCATTCGCTCCGGATTGTTTAGTTTGATGACTACGACCCCGCCGTCTCTCTCGACTATGATCTTTCTGTATTCCATTCCAGAAACCCCTTGTTCTCTATCTCTGTTCTAGCCTTTGACGGGCAGAATCACGGTGCAATTCGCAGGGGTGGTCAATCCCACCTTGTCGTTCTCAATCCAGACGTCGAGGTCTACGAGGTGCTCAGGGCCCTGAACGTATTTCCGGGTCACTTTGCCCTTGATCGTCATGGTGTCATAAAGCATGTTCATTTTTCTCATTTCCATTCGGAACCTGCTGAGAAAACCTTCTTCTCCGATCCAGTCGCTTATCAGGCGACCCAATAGCCCTTGATAGAAGTTCAGCATGACAAAGGGGCGCTCGTATCCCATTTCCAGGCAATAATCGGGGTCGTGATGCTGAGGGTTGAAATCGCGTGTGCCGCTAACGGTGTGAACGATCTTGGTCCACGTTATCGGCATCGTGTAGCCCGTCGGCAGTTCCTGTCCGTCTTGCACGTCCTCCCAATAGAGCTGTTTTCTCACCTTCATTTCCTTTCCTCGTTTGCCGGACTACGCGTCGCCAGCTTCCTTTACTTCTTCGGGAGACCTGCGCAGAGCGTGATGCATCGAGTTCACCGCAACCTTCTCTCCGTTCTGGTTGTAGTAGATCCTCTCGATGCGAACCCATCTTGCCTTCGGGTCAAAACGCAGAGCCTTCAGATAATATTCCGCGAGTCTGCTTTTCACCGACAGGTGGTCGCCTACCTTCACCACTTTGTAGAAGCTCCAGTCGGAGCCCAGAAACACGACGCTCGTGCCCGGTGTTGTGGGTATCCCGGAAAGGACATTGGCCGCTGGAGGTGGTGGTGGAAAGTACCCGGGGCTTGGTCCGCCAAATATCGATAATGCAAATGATGGACAGACGACCTCGCCATATTTGGTTTTCCTGGCATAGGCGGGGTCGATGAAGAGAGGATTATCATCCTCGACCATCTGGCACCAGCGCCTGATCGGCTCGTACTCGACCGGATAGGCTGCCGGAGTCAGCTCTGTTTCCAGTCCGATAGATTTCCTGGCAATTTCGACCATTGCCTCTGGCTTTACCGCCATTCTTGCCACCCCTTTGCTGAGATTTCCCTTATCTGTGCCTTACGAATTCAAGTCTCATCCGGCCCGTTGTCGGCCCGTGCGTGAGTAAGTGAACCATCTATCGGTCAGGCCGGCCACACCACCTCATAGCCCATAGTGTACGCGTCCATGATCTGCTTCACCTTCGCCTCGACTGCGGAATCGCGGCAGCCGGCGCAAGAGCTGAGCGTTATGCGTGCGCGCATGCCGCTCGCCGCGTCCTCGTTCACTTCCACCGAGACGGAAACACCGGCAGCAAGGTTTGCGAGCGCGGCGTCAAAGGCCCGCTGCGCCGCGTCGCAGCGCAGCGGTGCCTTGAAAATCTTGTTGGCGTCGGTCAGCGGCAGTTTGTCAACGATGTAGAGGTCCACGGGCGCCGTACCGCGCTCGGGAATCCTGGTCCGGGCGAATGCCTTGATCTCGTCGGCCGAAGCTGTTGCGCCCGATTGGAGCTGTACGTACGCAACCGGCAACTCGCCGGCATAGGTATCCGGTCTGCCGACGGCGGCGGCAAGCTCGACGGCCTGATGCTGCAACAAAGTGTCTTCGATGACCCTCGGGTCGATGTTGTTGCCCCCGCGGATGATCAGGTCCTTGAGCCGGCCGCTCACCCAGAGGTAGCCGTGCGCGTCGATGCGGCCCAGATCGCCGGTATTGAGCCAGCCCTCCGGAAAGAACAGGCCGCGGTTCTGCCTGTCGTCCACGTAGCCGGAGATGACCCCCGGGCCCTTGACGGCGATAACGCCGGTCTCGCCTTGGGCACCGTCGCGCACGTAGGCGCCCTGGCGGTCGAGGACCACGGTCTTGATTCGCGTGTAAGGCACGCGGATGCCGCTTGCACCATAACGCGGCTCGACTCCGCGCGGCGACAATGTGGCCGATGTGGTGTTCTCGGTGAGCCCGTAGTTGCCGAGAACGCGCACGCCGAGCTTTTCCTCGATTGCGCGCGCCGTTGCGACGGGCAGGCCGGCTCCGCCGGTGCTGGCGTATTTCTTGAGGCTCGACAGATCGGCCCCGTCGGCAGGACGGTTGACGAGCGCGGCCAACAGGGTGGGCGGCACCGAAAGCTCGGTGAGCCGATAGCGCTCGGCCAGCTTCCAGAAGTTCTCGCGGCTCCTGGGCGCGCGAAACCCGTGCGGCGAGACGATGACGTGGGTGACGCCGTGGGCGAACGTCTTGAAGACGCGTTTGACGATACCGCCGGAGTGAAACAGCGGGGTGCCCGCGAAAAGCACATCGCCGGGCGCATGTTCGTGCATCCAGTTGAAGGCATGACACTTGTACGCGATGCCCCGGTGGCTCAGCTTGGCGAGCTTGGGTAAGCCCGTGGTTCCGCCGGTCGGGCAGTAGATGGCCGTGTCATCGGGCCGAAGATCGCGCTGGAAATCGAGACCGTCGGAGCGCTCCCCGGCGATCAGGGCGGTGAAATCCCTGTCCGCATCCACCGCGCCGCCGGGCCCGCGCACCTGCAGGACGTGCTTGATACCGGGAGCGAGCTCGAGCACTTCCAGGGTCGTCTGCCAGATGTTGAAACCCGGGGTGGGCCCCAGCGAGACCAGGACCTGCGCTTTCGCGGCGTTCAGGACGCCCGCGATCTGCGGCGCCTTCATCGCCCAGTTGACCGGGCAGACAATCCCGGCCGAAGGCCCGCCCACCAGAACGAAGTAGTTCTCGGGCACCACCGGGAGGAGTACCCCTGCCACGCCGTCCTTCCCCCCGAAGAGCCGCCGCAGCAGATTCGCCGTCTGGTGCACCTCGCCCATGAACTCGGCATACGTGATGGCGAGCGGGGTTTCCTCCGGATCGGCATCCAGCAGGTAGTACAACGCGACCGCGTCAGGATTGAGGCCTGCGCCGTGCGCCACAACTTCGGGTATGGTCCAGGTCTCGGCGCGTTGCTCCAATGGAACTTGTTCAAACGCTTCCACATCGGCAAGGGTGCGAATGAGGGGCTCGCTCATTTTTTTGTGACCTTCGCTGTGAACGGGGCTATCGGAAGTCCGAAATATTGCCCTAGTTGTGAGGGTTGTGCGTGGCGCGATGCTCCTAGCGCCGAAGTGACGAAGGTCAGGAGGTCTTGGACCGATTGCGGGCGCGCGCTCTTGTTGCGCCAGGGCCTTCGGGCCGGCACTTGCGGTCACCTTGCTGATGGCGAGGAAACGGTGGTGCTGGCAACCACGCCTAGCTAGTTTCTGTCGCGAAACTCATAACGTACCTGATGCGCTAGGGTTTTTGCACTTTTTTCTTGACATGTATGTATGCGTTGTGGCATACATACGGGCATGCCGCCTAAAGTTGAGTCTGCCGCCGATGTCGAGCGCTGGCT
>Ga0209343_10009152_pt1 | contig 11405 bp, 10 predicted proteins | sample RifCSPlowO2_02_FD_184026 | JGI IMG/M metagenome (GOLD analysis project Ga0209343, IMG submission 184026) | Groundwater microbial communities from Rifle, Colorado - Rifle CSP2_plank lowO2_0.2 (SPAdes) (version 2) | ecosystem: Environmental > Aquatic > Deep subsurface > Groundwater | place... | reverse complement strand
TTCAAATCCCCCCTTACCCCCCTTTTCTAAAGGGGCTGGGTTCCCGTTGCTGCGAAACATTGCAACGGGAAGGAGGGGATTATTTTCATTTACCGGGTTAGGGTCACTATTACCTGCCGGCATCTCCGCATGTGTAAACCCTGTAAACCCTGCAAGGAGGAGAACAAAAATGACAGTATAAACCAGCATGCCGTGCCAATATAACACTTAGTGCCTCAATTCACAAATACGATTGCATTCGGGCGCCGATCCATCTACGCTGGCTGCGTTACGCTCCCTGCGTTGTAGTGCAAAGACTACACCTCGGTCGCGTGCCTTGCCAGCATAGCGACTCGGCGTCCTCGGTGCGACACCGTATTTGTGAACTGAGGCACTAAGTTTGATAAAGAATCAAACTCTGTATCTTAATTTTGCTTGTTTGCCTTTGCTTATCCCCTGGTGTAATATAAATTTCAAATGGAAGTTATTACTACTCATGCAAATGCTGACTTTGATGCTGTTGCAGCAATGATTGCTGCAAAGAAGCTCTACCCTGATGCAAAGCTCATATTCTCCGGAACACAGGAGAGGAATGTAAGGAATTTTATCTCCCGGCACAATATAGAATTCGACAAATTAAAAGACCTTCCTTTAGATCAGGTGTCACGGATTATCCTTGTAGATTGCAAAAATGCAGGCCGCATCGGCAGGCTTTCAGAAATTACTGACAGGAAAGATTTAAGTCTGCATATATACGACCATCATCCTGTAGCACCGGGGGACCTGCGGGGTGAATACGAGGTAATTGAAGATGTAGGTGCGACAACTACTTTATTCATGGAGAGATTAAAAGAAAAAAATATCCCTTTATCTCAGGTTGAGGCAACTCTCTTTGCAATCGGTATTTATGAAGAGACAGGTTCTCTCACCTTCCCGGGCACTACACAGAGGGACGTCATGGCAGTAGCTTTCCTCCTGAGCCAGGGGCTTGATTTGAGGAGTGTATCACGTTACCTCATCCATGAGCTCGATGCAGACCAGATTGCCTTATTAGACAATCTGATTCATAACGCAAAGACATACTATATTGATAGTCTCAAGATCGTCATTGCAAAGGGTGAAACTGAAAAATATATCTCTGAACTCTCTACTATTACCCACAAGGTAAGGGATATGGAAAACCTTGATGTCCTCTTTGTCCTCGTACGGATGGAGGATAAAATCCAGTTGGTCGCCAGGAGCAGGATTCCTGAGATGGATGTTGGAGAAATATCAAGGGAATTCGGAGGAGGGGGTCATGCTGCTGCAGCATCTGCAAGTATAAAAGAACTTACAACCATTCAGGTTGAGGAGAGATTATTAGAACTTCTTAATTCCAGGATAAAGTTTTTAAAGACAGCAAAAGACATCATGTCAATACCTGTTAAAACAGTACAGAAGGATGTATCGATAAAAGATACCGGAGACCTGATGACCCGCTACAGTGTGAATGTACTGCCTGTTATAGATGGTGAGAGATTAATAGGGTTGATCACAAGGGAGATTATTCAAAAGGCTATCTTCCATAAATTTGCCGATATTCCTGTTACAGATTTTATGTCTACTGAGTTTTTCAGGGTTTCTGTGGATACACCATTCAGGGAGATAGAATCAATCATGATTGAACACAATCAGCGTTTTATGCCGGTAGTAGAAGGGGACAGGGTCGTTGGCGCAATCACAAGAACCGATATACTGAGGGCACGGCATGAAGATTTAACAACTGTTTTAGAAACATCTGCTGAGAAGGGGCCCAGAAGGCCGCATGAGAGAAGCCTCAGGAATATCCTCAGGGAACACCTCCCGAAACGTGTTGAGAAGACCCTTCAGGATATAGGCAGCACTGCGGACATTATGGGTGTCTCTGCATATGCAGTGGGAGGATTCGTCAGAGACTTATTGTTGGGTGTGGAGAATTTTGATATTGACATAGTTATTGAAGGAGATGGTATATCCTTTGCTGAAAACTTTGCATCATCTAAAGGTGCGAGGGTAAGGAGTCACCAGAGATTCGGTACCGCTGTTATTATATTCCCTGATGATTTCAAGATTGATGTTGCCACAGCAAGGACAGAGTATTATGAATATCCCACTGCCCTACCGACTGTTGAACTTTCGTCAATAAAGAAAGACCTCTATAGGAGGGATTTCACAATCAATACCCTTGCCATTAAATTAAATAAAAAGGATTTTGGATACCTTATAGATTTCTTTGGCGGTCAGAGAGACCTCAAGGATAAGACCATACGGGTATTGCACAACCTGAGTTTCATTGAGGACCCCACACGTATCTACAGGGCAATCAGGTTTGAACAGAGGTTCGGGTTCAGGATAGCACGCCACACACAGAACCTTATTAAGAACACTACGAAGATAGACCTGTTTCACAGGTTATCAGGAAAACGCCTCTTTACAGAGCTTGTCCTCATACTGTCTGAAGAAGATCCGTTAAACCCTGTTGCAAGACTGGCAGAGTTTGACCTGCTGCAGTTTATCCACCCATCATTACAATGGAACGGAGACCTTGCAACACTCTTCCAGAATATAAAAGACACCCTGACCTGGTATAAGTTGCTATTCCTTAATAAGAAATATGAACCCTGGCAAATATACTTTCTTGGTCTGTTAGACAGATTATCCCTGCAGGCAACTAAAGAAGTATGTAAGAGATTGAATATAAGGGAGGGTTTCTTCGAGAAAGTTATAACAACAAAGAAAGAGACACTCAGTATCCTCCAGAGGGTTAACAGGATTAAGGTTATCAAACCGGGCAAACTCTATGGCATCCTGAAGGGATATCCCCAGGAGACATTGTTATACCTTATGGCAAAGGCTTCCAGTGACGAAGCCAGAAAAGGCATATCCCTCTACCTTAGCAGCTTGCAGGATATCAGACTTTTTATCACAGGTAAAGACCTGACAAAATTAGGTGCCCGGCCAGGACCCCTCTATGGAAGGGTAATGGGTCAGGTCCTCCGGGCTAAGCTCGACGGCCTTGTAAATACAAAAGAAGAAGAGATAGAGTATGTGAAAAACCTCCTCAGTAAATAGTGATTTGCTACTTCTTTAAAGTCACCTTCTTCATTACATCCCCGATCCTTACCTTCTGGATCACTTCCAACCCCTCTGTAACCTGACCAAACACAGTATATTTTCCATCCAGAGAAGGCTGCGGGGCAAGGCAAATATAGAACTGGCTGTCCGCACTATTCGGGTCTGCAGCCCGCGCCATTGCAACAGAACCGGTTACATGAGGTTTATTGTTAAACTCTGCCGGCAGCTTTACACCGCTCCCGCCAGTGCCATTACCCAGAGGATCTCCCCCCTGTATTACAAAACCAGGCACTACCCTGTGGAATTTAAGCCCGTTATAGAAACCACTCTCTATCAGATGTGATATCCGTTCAACAGTCTTTGGTGCTGTATCCGGAAACATCTCAAACACAATATTTCCTTTTTCCATCTCTATTGTGGCTATTGGATTATTATTCACAGGCTTTTCTCCCCCTTTCTTTACCTCATCAGCAGCAAACGTTGCCATTGCGATTAGTGTAAATGTTACAATAATAAATGCTAAGATTGTTTTTTTCATCTGTTAAATCCTCCTTTTTATTCTGGGGACACCATACTTAATTCTTTGGAAGAATTAAGTATGGTGTCCCCTTATCTGTTTGCCTCATTATTCCCCTCGCCGGGAGGATATACAACCATGTACCCCTTCTTCAATGTCTGCAGAAAAACCTCCTCTTCATTAAAAAAATAGACCCAGAGGCGTCTGGTTGAGTATACAGGCACTGAGTATTTTACCTGTGCAGAACCACGGGGCAGCAGATTAACCTTATTCCCATTCCCATCATAGTATACATTAATTACCTTTTTTTTATCATCATTATTCCACAGGTTAATAGTGAATGTCGCTGTTGATCCAGCGGTATATATCTCATCATCTGACTGTATTGAGAATCCAAGCGAAGGTAATTCAATTAGAGGTACAGACGCGGTTTGCTTTGTCTCCAGACCTTCCGGCGCTGTGGAGAGTAACGGAAACCCTGTCCACCTGAGGATTCGCGAGAAGAGCCTAACCTCATCCCTTGTAATATTAGAGTGTATATATGCCCAGTCTGTAAATAATGTGCTCATAATAACATTCCCCCAGCCTTCTTTATATATACACATAACAGTCTGGCCGCTGATACTATTCCTGAGCACAGACTTGCATCTTCGCGGTACAACAGTAAAAACCCCGTCGATATTAATATGCGGTCTTGATGTATCAAGTCTCGAGACCACGGGGTGAAGCAGGGTCAATATCGAAGAGTATGCAAGAGAGCTCTGGTCCTCAAGCCATCCATAGCCGCTGATACTATCACCATCAGGAACAGGTAAGAGCGCAAAATCCCGGCCAAAACGCTGAGAAAAGACAAATAGTGTTCCACCGTTCTTCACAAATTTATCAAGGGATAATTTGAATGCCCCGGGATCTTTCAGATAAGACAGGCCGCCCGATGGAATCACAAATAATGAAATTGAAGAATGCTGAGATAGAAAATCCTCTTCCTTAACAAACCTGACAGGCAGGTACAAACCCCAGAAAAGTACAGATTCCCTGCTGTAGCCATTATCAAGGACAGCAACCTTTGATCTTGCATCTGTATTGGGTTTGACATTTTCGATATTTCTTGGATAAAGCGCGTCTCCAAGTACAAAACTCTCATCAGGCTGGTCACCACCAGGGTTATCGATTAATGAGGCAAACGAACCGGAACCCGTTGATAAAACTGCAGCCAGAATTAAGATTACCCTGATAAAATTAATTACATAAGGCATGAGACATCCTGTTATAGAGATCTATCACTAAGCCTTCACGAAGGCCATTATCACTAACTACCACCTCATTGAATCCGAACCGCTCCATAACTTTTCTCACTATAAGGGCACCTGCGGCAATGATGTCTTCTCTGCCCTCCTCGATACCAGGTACATCTTTCCTCTTTCTTATAGTCATTGGTATAAGCATCCTGCTTATCTTATCAACGCTCTCCTTACTGAGCCTGTATCCGTTTACCCTCTCAGGATCATAGATCTTCATCTCCTGCTCTACTGCTGCAAGTGTTGTCACAGTGCCGGCAGTACCGATAAAACTAGTCCTGTCCATACTGCTCTTAAAAGGTGGGATCAACCTTAATCTCTCCTCAACAACTGACTCCAGAAGCTTTATTTCTTCTTCTGAAGGCGGATCAGAATGTATATACTGTTCAGTGAACCGGACAACACCTATGTCTGTGCTGATCTTAAAATGAATATCTCTGCCGGATGCGCCGGATGCATTGATGAACTCTGTGCTGCCTCCGCCTACATCCATTAAAAAGATATCTTCTCCTCCTAAATTCAGTCCGGATGATACACCGAGCATAGTCAGCCTTGCCTCTTCATCCCCTGTTATGATATCCACATCAAGTCCGGCCTTTGTTTTGATCATGCTGATAAAGTCTCTTCCATTTGCGGAATCCCTGACAGCGCTTGTGGCAACTGCATAAACACCATCAATAGGGTAATCTTTGCAATCCTTTGAAAAGGACTCCAGCACATGGATACTCCTGTCCATAGCCTCTCCCTTAAGCCTGCCGGTCTTTGTAATATCTTCCCCGAGTCTCGTTATATGCCTTCTTGAATGTATCTTATTAAATCTGCCATCAGGAGAAAACTCAGCGATAAGTAATCTAAGGGTGTTAGTCCCTATGTCAATGCCTGCGACTGTAATCAAAACTTCCTCCTTTAGAACAAGAATAGTCTACTTATTTATGTCAAATTCAAACTCGTCTTCATATCCATCGAGTTCAACCCTTAATCTAAGACTATTCCCATACGCTACAGCCTCCCTGAAATAGACAAAACCACGCACCTGTGAATGTGGATATACCACAGCCTCCGGGAGGGAAAGGATAGATATATTACTGAATGGCTTCTTCAAATATGCGGGTAATTCAAACCCATAAGTATAGGGAGGCCTTGACTCTTCAAACTTGAAAAACAGATCTGGATATCTGTCACCATAAATCTCCCTCGATAACATCATGTACTCTACACCTTCGGGCGGAATTGCATCAAACTGGTTTCCAAGTTCATCAAAGAGGATAAGACCGCTATATTTAACAGATATCTTATCCTCAGTATTATTCCTTATCAGGAAGAGAAAGGGTGTAAAATAATCGATCAACGCATACGGCGGATAATGCCATTCCTCTGTCTGGACTGATACCTTTATGCCATCCTTCTCCTTTGTAATTATATTTGATTTAAGGTCAACCAAACCAAGCTGGCCTGACCGAGGGATAATTCTGGGCGCACATGAAACCAGAAAAAGGCATGTAATCAAAATAGATACTATGCACTTCATATCAACCTCCCTTATCCTTCTGGAGATCTCTTAAATCATCTAACTCTTTCTTATATTTTTCTTCGTCTATCCTGACTGTATCAATCCGTTCGATTAAATCCTTAGTCTCCTGTTTTGACAGAAAACCATGATCCTTTTTTACTATAGCCTCTGTAAATCTCTCACCGAGTTCCCTGTAGAAATCAGATAACTGGCTCCCAACCTTATGCAGGTCATACCTGAACTTCAGCATATCCACCTCTGTCATAGTCTTAAGAAATAAGGAAGTCCCCTCTTTTCTCAGGATTGAAATGCCTTCTGACAGATCATGCTGTATCTTACCCATCAAGTCCATGACTTGCATATTATATAATTAGGCAGGTAAAATCAAGTCTCTATATCTTAGCTCACTGTGCCAAGCTCAAGTCTGTTCTTCCATTTTATTTCCATAGCATCACGCAGTAATCTGTTCTCCGGCTTTTCCATAACCGGATCTTTCATTACAATATCAAATGCCTCTTTCCTTGCAGCCTCCAGAATCTTTGCATCCCGCAGTAAATTAGCCACCCTGAGCTCAGGAATTCCTGTCTGCCTCGTACCAAAGAATTCACCCGGTCCCCTTATTAATAAATCTTCCTCTGCTATTTCAAATCCATTGCCGGTCCTCTCCATTATACTCAGACGTCTCCTGCCATCTTCGCTGATATTTGCGTTTGTGAGAAGAAGACAACGGGACCTCTCACTACCTCTCCCAACCCTTCCGCGTAACTGGTGCAATTGAGATAATCCGAATCTCTCAGCATGTTCTACAACCATAACTGTGGCATTAGGCACATCCACACCTACCTCAATTACCGTGGTTGACACAAGTACATGTATCTCATTACCCTTGAAGCTGTTCATGATCTCTTCCTTTTCCTCAGACTTCATCCTGCCGTGCAATAGTCCAATGCGGTATTCAGGAAAGGCCTTCTGTAACCTCTCTGCCATCTCTGTCGCCCCTTTAAGATCAACCTTTTCAGATTCTTCAACAAGCGGGTATATCACATATATCTGCCTCCCCTTCTTTAACTCGTCTTTCATTATAAAGTAGGCCTCTTTCCTCCTGCCGCCATAAAGCCACTCAGTAATAACAGGGATGCGGCCCGGGGGTAATTCATCTATAACTGACAGGTCAAGGTCGCCATAGACACTCATGGAGAGTGTGCGCGGTATTGGAGTGGCTGTCATTATGAGGACATCCGGGTTGTATCCCTTTTTCTTTAGTGCTCCCCTCTGAAGGACACCGAATTTGTGCTGTTCATCAATAACTGCAAGCCCGAGCCTCTTAAAAACAACACCCTCTTCGAGCAGGGCATGAGTGCCGATGACGATATCCACCCTGCCATTTAAAATATTTTGAAGAACCATTTCTCTGTCTCTGGATCTTAGTCCACTTGTCAGGATACACGATGTAATGCCGAGCCGGTCGATGTAAGCCCTGATGTTCCTGTAATGCTGTTCTGCAAGCACCTCTGTAGGGGCCATCAGCGCTGTCTGATACCCGTTTTCAACAGCAATGAGTATGGCAGTAAGTGCTGCTATGGTCTTCCCGCAGCCAACATCTCCCTGGAGGAGCCTGTTCATGGGGTGAGGTCCTGACATATCTTCCCTTATTTCATCAATGACCCTCTGTTGTGATGATGTCAGTTTAAATGGTAAGGCTGAATGCAATTTATCAGTAACAGGGCCATTGACATTAAAAGATATCCCATGCTCTTTTGTAACAACCCCTTTCTTTAATGCAAGACCAAGCTCTAATAATAGAAACTCTTCAAAAGAGGCCCTCTTGTGTGCACTCGTATCACATTTATTTAATTTATCAATATCAGACCCCTCCGGAGGGAAATGGATATCCTTGATTGCCTCAGCACGGCCAGGGAGGTGGTATTTATTAAGTAGAAAATCAGGGATTATCTCTTTCAATTGGTATGAATCGAGTGCACCATTCATTATCCCTCTGATAACCTTCTGTGACAGCCCGTTTGTTCCATGGTAAATTGGTACAATCCTCCCTGTATGTATTAACCCACCCTCATTTGAATCTATTATCTCGAATTCCGGCCCCTCCATGTATGGTCCATAAACAAAATTATCTATTTTAACATGACCGCTCAATACAACCATTTTATCTTTTTTCAAAACGTTTTTAAGAAATACCTGATTAAACCACTTTGCAGTTATCTGCCCTGAACCATCTCCAATTGTGGCCTCAAATATCTTCATCCTCTGTCTTGGTGTAACTATAACCCTTGCAGACATTACCTTGCCCTGAACAGTCTGGTAAGCGTCACTGCCGGATTGGCATAAATCCCTTATGGGTTTTATATTTCCCCTGTCTTCATATCTGAAAGGTGAATAGTAGAGGAGGTCTTCTACTGTAGCAATCCCAAGCCGTTTAAACAGCTTTGCCCGGGCCGGGCCCACACCTTTGATGTACTGTATTTCTTTGTGCAGATTTGCCATTTTAAACAGGATTTATTTACTTCTTGCGTTATATATAATAATTATGATAATATTATCAGTCTTTATATACAAGACTAAAAATAGTCAGGAGGTATAATTACAATGGCCCGAGCATGTTCAGTATGCGGTAAAGGAAGAAGTGTTGGAAATAATGTAAGTCATGCCAATAATAAGAATAAGAGGGTATTCCAACCAAACCTGCAGAGGGTAAAGGTATTAATCAACAAGACACCAAAGCGTGTAATGGTATGTACACGGTGTCTTCGATCCAATCTTGTTCAAAAGGCAATTTAGTTGACGCTGAAAAATGCGGGGCATTTTTGAGCGTCAACTTGATATACAAGTATCTATCGGGCATGGTGAAATGGCATCTATCTCCACCTTCACTTAATCGGAAATCCCATCTGTAGTCAATCTTTTCATATCGCGAAGAATATCACGTTGTTTCTTAAATATATATTTAACTATCTTTTCATAATCATCATCTTTGAGATCAAGGAATCTTACTGCGGTCTCATAGCAGATTCCCATCTCCTCTTCTCCGCTATTCAGGGAGGTACTCATAGGAATGCTTCTTGTAATCTCTCCCATTATAAATATCATGGTTGGTGGAACAAAAGGAAGTATTATGCACAATGCTATCTTCTGTCCCGGGGTTGAATGTTCACTAATATTCAGCTTTATCCCTGATGCACTTATGCAAACACTCATATTTGGGGGAATCTCAACTTTCGGTCTGTTTTCCTGAGTCAGAAACTCAATAAGGAGGTCAATCTTCCTGTTGAGGTCTATGATATGAGGAAGTATCTTAAAATTAGAATCTTCAGACTCTTCTAATAAAATGATTGAATCCGGATACCTGGCCCATACATTTGGGAAATATTTATCCGCACCTTCTTCAGGATTGAAATCTTCATCGGATATAAACCGGTATGAGACCTGAAGTCTGTCTTTAACCCTTACATTTGCCCTTTGTTCTTGCATAGGTCCTGGTTATTGAGGGTATTCAAAATACAAGAGGTCCAAGGTAGGCGTTATTTTGCATAAATATATCCTCACAGGATGCTATCCTGTTTCTGCCAAATTTTTTGGCCTCATAAAGTGCCTTGTCAGCAGCAGTGATCATTTCCTCTGCTGTCTTTATCATTGAGTTTGGACAACTTGATATTCCAAAGCTTGCAGTCACTTTAATAGAGTCCTCACCAATCCTTATCGGGTGCTCTTCTATAAGTCTCTTGATCCTCTTTGCCACAAAAAATGCCTGTTCTATCACAGTCTCCGGAAGTATAAGCGCGGCCTCATCGCCGCCATATCGTGTTGGTATATCAATCTCTCTCAGGCTCTTCGTAAGGAGAGATGCTATATTCTTTAAAACCATATCCCCTGCCTGATGACCGAACTTGTCATTTATCAATTTAAAGTTATCAAGGTCTATCATGATTAATGAGACAGGGGTTTGATACCTCTGTGTACTCTTGAACTCTTTATTCAGGATATCGAGGAAATATCGTTTATTGTAAAGCCCGGTTAAACTGTCAATGGTTGCAAGCTCCTGCACTTCGCGGTGAATCTCGGAATTCCTCAGGGCAAGGGTCAGTGTACTGCCTACCATAGAAACTATATTGTATTCATGTTCAGTGAACTGGTCTCCTGAATAACGTATGAGTTGTATTGCCCCAATCCTGTTATCCCCAATCTCCATAGGGAAAAGGACCCTGTTTGGAGATTGACGTTTTATTGAATCATGATCAATCTTTTTATAAGAATCCCCGGCCTTTTCCCTCTTTAAGAATTTCACTGCCATCTTATATGTCTCTTCATCAGTTATATCCGCAATCTCTTTCAGGGATGATAAGATAAAAGATTTTATCTTTGCAGTCTCCTCATTATCCAATTTTATACCTGACAACAGCCAGAGCTTCTTCTGTTTAAAGAGAATAACAGATAATATGTCATGGTGCACAATCTCCTTCAAATTCGTATGAGCAGTGTGTACTATCCTGTCAGCATCTAATGTGGCCACAACTGCCTTGTTAAGCTCATTCAGAAGACTCAAATCCTCTCCCCACTTTTTCAGCGCATTCTTTTCCTCAAGTAATTTCTTCTTCTGCAATCTCAACATCCTGTTTGCATTCCTGAAGTCATCGAATAGCTTACGTAAGGTTGCAGTATCCATACAGGCAATGTCACTGTCTATCAGGATTACTTTGTCTTTGGACTTTTTCTTCATTGCAATTCAGGTATTGCATGAATCATACCAATTTTTTAAAGCCCCATTTGAATTAGATGAATCTTTATACCTGATTGAATTTCTTGAGGAATTTAAAATGATGAATCCCGTGAGAATAATAGTACCTGTCAACAAAACCATGCTTGTGTCAACATGATGACGCCTAAAGATGGTAATATATGCATGCCTGCCATGCAGCTTTTGCCTAAGTGCCTCAGTTCATAAATACGGTGACACACCGAGGCAGCCGAGCCGCCCCACCGGCAAGGCGCGTGA
>Ga0209343_10009151_pt1 | contig 11405 bp, 10 predicted proteins | sample RifCSPlowO2_02_FD_184026 | JGI IMG/M metagenome (GOLD analysis project Ga0209343, IMG submission 184026) | Groundwater microbial communities from Rifle, Colorado - Rifle CSP2_plank lowO2_0.2 (SPAdes) (version 2) | ecosystem: Environmental > Aquatic > Deep subsurface > Groundwater | place... | reverse complement strand
CTATCTATCTATCTATCTATCTATCTATCTATCTATCTATCTATCTATCTATCTATCTATCTATCTATCTATCTATCTATCTATCTATCTATCTATCTATCTATCTATCTATCTATCTATCTATCTGCTAAACTAAAAGTAAGTTTTTTGTTGTGAAAAAATTATCAATAATCCGCAAATAAATAAACAAAATGAAACTAACTAATTTAAAATACTTCTTTTTCGGTTTGGCATTAATAGTCATTGGTCTTTTTGCCAGCCCAAATTTTTCTTTCGCTTTTAGCAAGGAAGAAGTGATTCAAAGCTTGATGAATCAGATCAAGTTATTGCAGGCTCAGCTTGTTCAGTTGCAAAATAGTCCAAATACTTCTTTGGAGTGGTGTTATACTTTTGATAAAAATTTAAAATTTGACAACAAAGGAAAAGAAATCATCGCATTGCATCAAGCGTTAGAAAAAGAAGGATTTGGTCCTTTTGACAGGGGAGGTGATGATTTTAACGCTTTTGAAGTTTTTGCGGAACAAACGGCTTCGGCCGTTGTCGGTTTCCAGCAAAAATACAAGGATGATATTTTAACACCCAACGGGTTAAAATATGGCACCGGTTTCGTCGGCAAATTCACAAGGGCAAAATTGAATCAGTTGTATGGATGTGGCGCGTCAACGCGACCAGTTACCGACAATGGTTCTGGGCATTCCATCACCGTCCTCTCACCAAACGGCGGCGAAACATGGACAAAAGGAACAACGCAGACGATCAAATGGCAAGACAATACTCCCCAAATTCTGATATATCCTGTACCGACTCGATATTACGACATCAAGTTAGTTTCCTATTATCCGCCATGCACTGGCCAGACTGGCCAGATATGTCCCGAGTATTATCCAATTGCAAATGGCATAAGCGGTAATTCATACCAATGGAACGTCGGGAAAATCATAAATACCTATGGAGGCGGTGAGGTTGCTCCCGATGGTTCTTACACCATTCAAGTGTGTCAGTCAGGTACGGGTACGCCCTGCGACTCGAGTAATTCCTATTTTAAAATATCCTCAAGTAGCGGCAGTAATCATGCTCCCGAAATTGTAACTAGTTCAAGCAATGAAGGAGCTATTCAACCGGGACAAACCGTAAACATGGGCTGGACAGCAAGAGATGCCGACAATGATGATCTGTCGTGGGGAATTGAGTGGGGTGATGGGCAAGGACAAGGTAGTGGTACCGTTTGTACACAAAGCGGAAAAGGATGGGCGTTCAATGCTTCTCATTCATGGGCGAATGTTGGAGTATATAAAGTAAAAGTTATTGTATCTGATTGTGTTGGTGGTAGTGATTCATACTCATCTACTGTGACTGTCGGTAATGTAATAACGCCGTCTATCACCGTCCTTTCACCGAACGGGGGAGAGCAGTGGGAGGTGGGGAAGAGTTATCCTATAAAATGGGAAACTTCTGGTTGGCCTACTGGTCGGCCTACTGATGGAATTGTTTCTATTAGTTTATTCCCGATGTTTGGTGGCGATCATGCAATTTTACTTACACCAAATGACGGAATTGAGTATTGGACAGTGCCTTCAGAAGGAATTAATCCAGGAGACAATTTTTTTATTAAAATAAATTGTCCATCAGAACTCGGAAATGTTAAGGGGTGCCCTCCTGGCCCGTGGCCAATAACAGAGGGGGTTATTTATGACCAGTCCGACGCGCCGTTTAGCATTGTTGGAAGTTCAAGTTCTTCGTCTTCCGATCCAACAAACGCCCCAAGTATAACATCGGTAGCCGGCATGGCTGCTGGAAACAATGAGATTGATGCGGGTGGATCAGTAGGTATTCAAGGTATTAATCTCGCCGGCTATTACAAAGACAATACGAAGGTGTATATAGATAACAAAGAATGTGTTATTAAGCAGATAAGCGATACATTAATTTATTGTACCGCGCCATTAAACTTGATCGTCGGAAATTCATATGATTTATATCTTAAGAATGATAAAGGTCTTAGTAATACTGTAAAAGTAAAGGTGTTGAGTATTATTTCTCAGTCAAGTTCCTCAGCAGTTTCTTCCATCATTGTGACAGGTCCTTCTTCGGGAAGTATTTTTGATAAGGGAGAATCACAAAACATTATTGCGAGTTGGCAAGGTTACACTGGTGACTTTGACCATTATTATGTTTCTGTTGGGAACACTATCGTATATATTGAGAAAAGAATTTCAGGTGCGATTTCGCGATTTTCAAATGGGTATAGTGCCACAGTAGGAGCAATAAAAGAAATAGTTTCAAACAATACCCCGGGAGTTGCTCCTGATGGCGGTTATTATTATCGCGTGGAAGCTATTAAGGCTGATACTGGCGGAGAAAGACGTGTTGGGGGAGGAAAAAGCGGGATATTCTCAATTGTGAGCAATGTGGCCATGCCATCGATCACTTTGGTCTCTCCAGGCTCGGCGTCGGTCGGCGCCACTGTTACCATCTACGGTTACAATTTCAACACCACCGCTAACAATGATGTCTTGTTCAAAAATACTTCGACCGGTGCTACCGCTATCTTCTACGCAATATCGTCAAACGGCACGACCCTGACCTTCACCATTCCAAATGCGACTGCTGCGGGCTCATACAACATTGTTGTTGACAACAATGTTCATGTGGCGACGAGCCAAGCGTATCCTTTCACGGTGACTTCGTCCGATCCAATAAACGCTCCTTCCATGACGATTTCTCTTGATTCTTCTTCACCACTAAGTAAAACAATTACTCCCGGATTAACTGATGTAGTTTTTGCCACCGTTAGATTTGCCGCGACAAATGGTGATATAGCTTTCGGTCAAATAAGCATTGGTTCAGAAAATCCCGATGCTTTATCTAATATTAAAATTTACGATGGTTCAACTTTACTAGGAATCGTTCCCGCTTTAACAAATTCAGACACATTTCGTCTTGGACTTAAATGGAGCAGTATTAACATAACTCCATTAACAGTGCCAAATAATACACACAAAATTATAACAATAAAAAGCAATATTAACACTTCAGCTAGCGGTTCAGTAAGACTTGGCGTTGTTGGACTTGGTGATTTTAAACCTTGGCCGTTAAAAACTAATTGGCCGTCAAGTTATGGAGTTTTTGGACCTTACATGACCATAGCGACAGCTACCACCACACCATCTTCGCCTGCCGATCCAACCACTAGCCAGGGTTCATCGTCAAGTTCTTCCCCTTCTGATCCAACCACTTCTTCACAAAGCTTAAATCAAAGCGCCCAAACAGCTAATACTTTAGAATCAATGCGGCAGATTTTAAATCAAATGCTTGAATCTTTGAAAAACAAACAGAAAGAAGATTTTATTTAAGAAAGGCGAAGCGGTGTTTTAGCTTGGATCTCAGTATAAAATACGCACATAGTTTTTTGTGGTTTTATGTTTAAATGGCATATCGCTTAATTTTAAACTATAATACCAGCAATGTCTAAAAAGATAATCGTCGCCAATTGGAAGATGAACCCGGCTAGTTTGAAGGAAGCCAAGGCGCTTTTTGCTTCGGCCAAGAAAACGGCCAGTCGGCTTCCAAACATGGAAACGATTATTTGCCCGCCTTTTATCTATTTAACAGAACTTGGACATTCAATGTCCAAGTTGAAGCTGGGCGCTCAAGATGTCTCCGTTTTTGATTTTGAGGGAGCGCATACGGGCGAAGTTTCAGCCAAGATGTTGAAAAATTTAGGAGTCAAATACGTCATAATCGGCCATTCCGAAAGAAGAAAGCTCGGCGAAACAAGCGAGATAATAAACAAAAAAATAGGAGTATCGTTGTCTCTGGGGTTGAAAGTGATATTCTGCGTCGGGGAGGAAAAAAGAGACGAAGAAGGCAAATTTGCGGAGATTATAGAACAGCAAATAAATGAAGGGCTGAAAGGCTTAAGCCAGAATCTAATGAAAAGCCTTATCATCGCTTACGAGCCGGTCTGGGCGATAAGCGGCAGCGCAAAATCCAAAGCGGACGACTCGGAATCGGCTTTCCGGATAACTGTCCTTATCAGAAAAGTTCTTATGGATACCGCTGGAAATGAATTGGCCAGAAAAATCCCCGTTCTTTACGGCGGTTCGGTTGCTTCAAGTAGTGCCAAGCAATTTTTAAAAGATGGCCAAATGGACGGGTTGCTGATTGGGAATAAAAGCTTGGACAAAGAAGAATTCAAAAAGATATTAATAATAGCCGAAAATATAAATGGCGATTAACTTGCCAAGCGTAAGAAACGTTGAAGTGAAAGGAAAACGAGTTCTTTTGCGCGTTGATTTCAATGTGTTATTCAGCGATGGGAAAGTGGAAGATTTATACAGGATTACAAGGACTATCCCCACCATTGAATATTTAAGCCAAAAAGGCGCCAAAGTGATAATAATCAGCCATTTAAGCCCGGGCAAAAACGGATCTTTGGCTTCGGTGGCGAAATATCTGAACAGCATAGAAAAATCTTTCCCGTTGGGCTTTATAAAAGCCACCGACTTAAGTTTAATAGCCGAAAGCCTTAAGGAAATGAAGGACGGCGACACAATGATGCTGGAAAATATAAGATTGCAAGACGGCGAAGAACAAAACGATGTAAATTTCGCCCGCCGATTGGCGGAACTGGGCGATATTTACGTCAACGAAGCCTTCAGCGTTTCGCACCGGAAACACGCTTCCATTGTCGGCCTTCCCGAATTTTTACCATCTTATATCGGTTTTCTTTTTGAAGAAGAGGTCAATGGCCTGCAGTCGGCTTTTCCGCCGGAGCATCCTTTTTTACTTCTGCTTGGTGGAGTAAAAGCGGAAACAAAATTAGGCGTGATAGACAGGTTTTTAGGCATCGCCGACAAAATTTTTATCGGCGGAGCGCTGGCCAATAATTTTTTGCGAGCCAAAGGAATGGACATTGGAAGTTCCGTTTTAAGCGAAAATATTCCCGTGGAAAAATATATCAGCAACGAAAAAATTTATTTCCCTACAGATGTCAGGAAAAAAGACGGGAAAATTTATGATATCGGAGAAAAGGCGGTTGAAGAAATTTTATCTCTTGTTCAAGAAGCCAAATTTATTTTGTGGAGCGGGCCGATGGGCAACATTGAGGAAGGCGATTTTGACAAAGGGACTAAGATAATCGCCGAGGCCATCGCCAACTCAAAAGCGAAGACGATAGCCGGAGGAGGGGACACAGTGGCGGTGATAAACGAAATGGGAATTTTGGATAAATTTTCTTTCGTTTCTACCGCCGGCGGAGCGATGTTGGAATTTTTGGCTTCCGGCACCCTGCCGGGAATTGAGGCGATTTTAAGAACGAAAAATTGAAAGTGAAAAAATTACGTAAATTTGACATGACTGTGAAGAGAGTATATGATAATCCCATATTAAAAGATAATATTTATTTATATGAGCACGCTATCAGTTCCATTGACTAGAAACTTGGAAGATATTGTAAATTCTTTTGTAAAAAAAGGATACGCTTCCAATAAAGCCGAAGTTATGCGCAAGGCGCTTGTTTTTCTCGCTGAAGAAGAGGCTGTTCAAGAAGTTTTAAGGGCGGAAAAGGAACTGTTGGAAGGTAAAATCCTAAGAGGGGACATAAGAAAAATAATGTCGAAAATGCCTTAACCTTATGACAGTTTCTTTTTTGCCTTCATTTGTCAAAAAATTAAAATCGCTTGAGTTGGATTTGCAAGACGAGGTGATGGAAAAAATTGAATTGTTCAAAGACGAGAAAAATCATAAACAATTAAAAATTCACAAACTGCGCGGGGTATTATCGGGGAGATACGGTTTTTCTGTTAATTATAAAACAAGAATTATTTTTTTATACCTTACAAAAAACGAAGCAGTATTGCTTGCTGTCGGCGATCATGAGATTTATAAAAAATAAAAACGGAATTGAAAAAATATTAAGTTAACTCTTTTTTTATTTTTTCCGCGATTTTTGCCATCTCTTTTTTGTTTGAGTATGATTTTCCGGGCCAATGGCGGAGTCCGTCGCTGGCAAAACGGGGAATGATGTGGAAATGGGCGTGAGGCACGATTTGTCCGGCGGCGCCGTCATTGTTCATCATTATATTTATCCCGTCGGCGTTAACGCCATTCTTTACGGCAACGGCGATTTTTTTGATAAGAGGAGCGATGTTTTTTAAAATTTCATCGGGCAAATTATAAATATTTTCGTAATGTTTTTTGGGAATAATTAAAGAATGACCAAGGTTGTTCGGATTAATGTCAAGAAAAGCGAAAAAGTTATCATCCTCGTAAATTATATCGGACGGAATTTCTTTTTTTACAATTTTACAAAATACGCATTCGTTCATAAGTATATTATGCTACAATACGTCTTATGAAACAATGGGTTTTGAGGGAAAAAGTTCCGGATGATGTCGCGGCAGGGTTGGGCGATATGCCGGAAATGGCCAAAAGCATTCTTTATCACCGAGGCGTAAAAACGCGCGTTGAAGCGGAAAAATTTCTTAATCCGAAGTACGGCGACAATGTGGACGATCCATTGCTGATATTGAATATGGAAAAAGCCGCTTTAAGAATTGTTGCGGCGATAAAAAACAACGAGCGGATAATTATTTTCGGCGATTATGACGCCGACGGCATTTGCTCCAGCGTCATCTTCTACGATTTTTTCAAAAAAATAGGATTTGAAAATTTCCATGTTCACATTCCCGACCGATATTTGGAAGGATACGGATTGTCTTTAAAAGCAGTTGACGAATTTTGTAAACAAGGCGCGAAATTGATCATTACTTTGGATTGCGGCGTTACCAATGTCAAAGAAGTGGAGCATGCCAACAAACTTGGCTTGGAAGTTATCATAATAGACCACCACATCGTGCCGGAAAGTCCGCCCAAAGCTTACGCGGTAGTGGACTTGAAACAAGACGAAGAAACTTATCCGACTAAATTTTTGAGCGGAGCGGGGATTGCTTTTAAGACAATCTGCGCCGTTATCAAAATTGGCAAATTCAATGTCATTCCGGGCTGGGAAAAGTGGCTTTTGGATGTGGTGGCTATAGCCACGGTGGCCGATATGGTGCCCTTGCTCGAAGAAAACAGAACCCTTGTTTATTACGGTTTGAAAGTTTTGAAGAAAACCCAAAGGCCCGGACTGATTTCTTTGTGCAGGCGATTAAAATTGTCTCCCGCCAACATAACGGAAGACGATTTAAGTTTTACGATAGCGCCAAGGCTTAATGTCGCCGGCCGAATGGATCACGCCACGGTCAGCTTTAATCTGCTTACCACTCAATCCGAGCAGGAAGCGAATTGGATAGGCGAAAGATTGGAAACGATGAACGGCGACAGAAAAGAAGCGGTTGATAAAATCATTAAAATGATTGACTCTGAAATAGGCAAGACTCGGCCGGAGGTGATAATAAAAGGAGATGCAAGTTGGAGTCCGGGTGTTTTGGGCTTGACCGCCAATAGGACGCTGGAAAAGTATAACTGTCCGGTTTTTCTTTGGGGCAAAGGAGGAGACAACATAAAAGGTTCTTGCCGAAGCAATGGGGCGATAAACTTGGTTAATTTTATGAAGAGCCTTCCCGCCGGTTTGATGGACGATGTTGGCGGGCATGCTTTATCGGCTGGATATTCTCTGGCGGAAAACAAAACAGATAAATTGAAAGAAGAAATAATTAAACTTTACGCCGTTTTTCCTAAAAAAGAGATTGACAGCGTTGTTGATATTGAAAAAGAAGCCAGTATTGATGATGTTGGTGTCGCCTTTTTCTCCACAATAGAAGCTTTCCAGCCGTTTGGGGTGGATAATCCCAAACCGATTTTTTCTTTCAAAAATTTGGTTATTCACGGGGTGAAAAAGTTCGGCAACGGAGGAATTCATCTTCAACTTGATTTTAAAAAAAGTCCCGCCACTGGGAATAAAATAGTTTCGGCCATCGGGTTTTTTATGAGCAATCAGCCGGAAATAATTGGTTTAAAGCCGGGGCAAACAATAGACTTAGCCGCCTCAATTGAGAAAAGCAATTTTCGCGCCAAACCGGAAATAAGACTGAGGATTGTGGATGTTAAGATAAAACGATAATATATCTTTATGGAAAAAATTATCATTTACACCGACGGCGGTTCAAGAGGCAACCCCGGCCCGGCTGGAATGGGAGTTGTTATCGCGGATGGAAAGGGAAAAATGATGAAGGAGTATTCCGGTTTTTTGGGCGTAAAAACCAACAATGAAGCGGAATATGAAGCAGTGATATTTGGACTGAAAAAAATAAAGGCCTTGCTGGGCAAAGAAAAAATAAAAAATACGGAAATTGAATTTCGTCTGGACAGCCAGCTGATTGCCCGTCAATTAAACGGCGAATATAAAATTGAAGAAGAAAGATTATTACCGCTGTTTATCAAAATCTGGAATCTGAAAATAGATTTCGGGCCGATAAAATTTTCGGAAATACCGAGAGAGCAAAACAAAGAAGCCGACAGATTGACCAATGAGGCGATGGACAATGAAAACTCAAAACTCAAAATTCAAAACTCAAAACTTTTTTAAATGCGACAGAAATTTCTAATTATCATTCTTTCCGGTTTCGTGGCGGGGGTCTTTATTTCTTCTTTTATTGATTTCGGTCGGGCGTTTGCCTTGTTTTTTGTTTTTTTGGGAGTAATTTTGGGCGCCGTTCACTTTTTTAACAGGTCAAAAATTTTTGGATTGGTCGCCCTTCTTTTCCTCGCTGTCGGATTGGGGCAATTAAGATACGGACAGTCGGACTTAAACGGCCGGCAATCCGATTGGCAAAACAAGACGGAGCAGAGAGGATCGTTTGTCGGAATCGTGTCGGACGAGCCGGAACAGAAAGAGAATTATAACAGACTGGTTTTGAAAGAAGAAAAAAGCGGAGGGAAAATCCTCGTTTATCTCCCGGCTTATCCTCAATATAAATACGGCGATAAGTTAAAAATAAACGGAATCTTAAAAAAGCCGGAAAAATTTGGTGACAATTTTGACCCCGCCAAGAATAAGAATTCTAGCGGGGTAAATTGGCCGGCATATCTGGCCAAAGACGATATTTACTACGAGATGTTTTATCCGCAAACGGAATTTGTTTCCGCCAGCAACGGTTTTTGGCTCAAAGAAAAATTATTTGCCTTGAAAGCGAATTTTCTTTTGGCCGTCGCCAATGTTGTGCCGGAACCACACTCCGCTTTTTTGGGTGGGATAACCATCGGAGCGAGAGAAGGTTTGCCGAAAGATTTGGAGGAAAAATTCAGGACGACCGGCGTGGCGCACATAGTGGCCTTGTCTGGATATAACATCACCATCGTGGCGGAAACAATAATGCTATTTTTCGGTTTTTTGCCCCAATATCTGGCCATAAGCGGAGGGGTAATCGGCGTAATTTTGTTTGCCATAATGACCGGAGCGTCGGCTACGGTGTTGCGCGCTTCCATTATGGCCTTGCTGGCTTTAACGGCCAGAGCGACAGGGCGAATTTACACGGTTTCTTGGGCGTTGTTTCTGGCGGGTTTCTTTATGGTTTTGCAAAACCCGAAGATTTTGCGTTTTGACACTTCTTTCCAGCTTTCATTTTTGGCTACCCTGGGCCTGATCTACATTTCGCCGATTATAAAAAACAAACTCGGCTTTGTCACCGATAAATTCAATCTGCGGGAAATTTTTTCCGCCACCATTTCGGCTCAGATCGCCGTTTTGCCTTTGTTGGTTTACAAAACGGGATTGATTTCTTTGGTCGGTTTGCCGGTCAATTTTTTAATCTTGCCTTTTATCCCTTTGACGATGTTTCTTGGTTTCGCAGTGGGGATTTTTGGCATATTCAGCCACTTGATAAGCCTGCCTTTTGCCTGGACAAGCTATGTTTTGCTTCAATACGAATTATTTATCGTGGATATTTTCGCCAAACTGCCGTTTTCGGCGGTAAATATCGCCGGTTTCTCGGAAGTTTTCTTGATTTTAAGCTACGTGGCCATTTTCTTTATCGTTTCTCATCTTCGCCAGAAAGAAAAACTGGCAACCCAAAAACCTTGACTTTTTCTGTAAACTGCTATATAGTTAACACCATAAGATCGTTAAAAATTTAGATTGAAAACTTTAAACTTTTTGACAGAAAAGGAGGGTTTTATGTTTGGTAGTTTTAGAAACAATGAGGTAACAATAGAAACGCAAGAAGAAAATGGCGGAAAAACGGTTATCAACTTCAGAATTGAAACATTTGGCGATGTTACAGTTGAGGTTTATTATCCACCAAAGGATAAAGTGAAGCTTTCTTGCCCTCCATTGCTGATGGTTCACGGAATGTTTGGTGGAGGCTGGTATTTTTACGACTGGGCTATGTTTCTTTGCAGGAAGGGAATTAAGGTTTATGTCATTAAAGATTTGCACGAAGGTGAGGATCTCGCAAAAACAGATTTTTACACTTATTTAAAAAAGGTTGTAAGGATTATAGATAAAATATACATCTGCGAGTCAAAAAAGATTATCGTTATTGGACACTCAATGGGCGGATTAATCACTCAAAAAATTGCCGAGCGTTTTGGGCCAGATTTTATTGCTGGAATTGTCTTAGTGGCAAGCGCGCCACCAAAAGGCATCTCTGCTATGTCGTGTAGTGTGGCGAAAGCCATGCGCAAACATCTTCCTGCGCTGATGTTTAATTTACCGTTAAAAATTGACAGAGAATCAACCCTTAAGCTCCTCCTTAATCGGCTTGGAGGCAACGAAAGAAAGGAACAAATTTTTCAAAAATTTGTTCCTGAATCGTCAAGGGTGGCAAAGCAGTTAGCATTATCTAGGATACCAGTTGACGAGAAAAAGGTTGTTTGTAAAGTCCTAGTCGTAGCAGGTTTTTATGACAAACTTTTGCCACAGAGAAGCCAACTAGAAATTGCCCTTAAGTATAATTCGACTCCCCGATTGTTTCTGGTTGGGCATATGCCGATGGTGGAGGATCCAAGAAACGAAATAATCAATGAAATTTACAAATGCATTAAATACAATTTTTAATTCAATTAGTAATTGATCTAAAGTTTAATTTAACCCAGAGGCAAGATTTGTTTTATAATCTTGCCTCTTTTTTATTATGATTTTTTGATTTCCAGAAAAAGTAGCCGACGATGGAAGATGTGACAACCGGTGAAAACCAGTTGGGAATATGGAAGCCGAAGCCACGCTGGTTATCGTTTCAAACACAAAAAGTCCGCCGACAATCAATAAAATTGATATAATATCCATAAAAGGAAATTATAGGGCAAAAAAGCAGTGTCTTCAATCATAAAAAACTTCAAATATTATTTTTTAGGAGTCCTTTTTTAGGGGTAATTTTCGTTTGGTACGCCGTATTGGCGGAAACAAGACACGGCTTAAAAGTCGCCTTTTTGGATGTCGGGCAAGGCGACGCCATTTTCGT
>Ga0209343_10009149_pt1 | contig 11405 bp, 8 predicted proteins | sample RifCSPlowO2_02_FD_184026 | JGI IMG/M metagenome (GOLD analysis project Ga0209343, IMG submission 184026) | Groundwater microbial communities from Rifle, Colorado - Rifle CSP2_plank lowO2_0.2 (SPAdes) (version 2) | ecosystem: Environmental > Aquatic > Deep subsurface > Groundwater | place: Rifle... | reverse complement strand
TCAGGCATTATCTTTACCAATCGGCTCAAAGGCTTAAACGCTCCAAGCGGTTGCTTTTGTCATGCGTCCGAGCCACAAAGCTGCCATGGGAATAATATGATTCCTATTACTTTTGCAAAGTTCAATAACTCAACCCTAAACAGATTAAAAACCTAATCATCAATGCCTCAGAATATAAAAGGTTTTGATACTATATTTGTCATTTACCCCGTTAGAGAAAGCCGCCATCTATTACCGTTAGAGAACTTGTTTTCAAACGAGGTTTACTGCCTTTCTTCCATAAGAATAACTGTAAATAAGTATAAAACAAAAGGATAGGTATCCTTTTCATATGCATTATTAATAGATAGGTGAGAGATTGCGATAGGATGTAAGGAAAGAATATCTGATATGGAAAGAATCAATTACAGAGGAAAAGTCTTAGTTGTAGATGATGATGAGAATGTCAGAGGGGCCCTTTGCGAGACCCTTACTGAATGGGGTTTGAATGTTGTTGCAGCGGAGAGCGGAGGGCATGCCCTCGCTCTGCTGCAGGACACTGTTCCGGATATTATACTTCTTGATATAAAGATGCCGGGTATGGATGGCATAGAGGTTTTGAGGAAGATAAAAGAAAAGGGTATTTCGTCTATTGTTGTTATGATGACGGCATATGCTGATATTAGCACCGCTGTCAATGTCATGAAGTTGGGGGCATATGAATTTATTACTAAGCCATTTAAAGATAATGCTTTAATCAGAGCTATAAATGAAGCGATAGAAAAAAGCTTGACCCTTAAGGAAGTAGAAATGTTGCAGAATGAAGAAAAGTCTTTGTCTGACCTTATGGGTAAAGGCAGCGACATTCAGGCTGTAATTCAAAGGGTCGGCCAGGTGGCAAAGACCGGCTTTACGGTTCTTATAGAAGGCGAGACAGGAACAGGCAAGGAGCTGATTGCAAATGCTATACATAAACAGAGCAAAAGACATAATAAGCAGCTTGTGGTTATTGACTGCGGGGCAATCCCAGAGACCCTCATAGAGAGCGAACTTTTTGGCCATGAGAGAGGCGCATATACAGGCGCCAATCACAAGCATGACGGCTACTTCTTTCTTGCCAATCAAGGTACTCTCTTTCTGGATGAAATCTCCAACCTCTCCTTATCTGCCCAGCGTAAACTCCTCCGTGTTCTTGAAGAAAAAAAGATGCATCCTGTAGGAAGCGAAAAATACATTGGTGTAGATGTGAGGGTTATTGCGGCATCCAATGTAGATCTTAATAAAGAGGCGGCTGGTGAGAAGTTCAGGCCGGATCTTTACCATCGGTTAAAAGAGTTTTATATATATCTGCCGCCTCTCAGGGAGAGAAAGGATGATATCTTTTTTCTTGCAGAGAGATTCATTCAGGAAACCAGCATAGAATTGGGAAGAAATGCCCCAAAACTTTCCAGTGAGGCAGCAGAATGTATTTTAAAGCATCGGTGGCCAGGGAATGTAAGGGAGCTCAGAAATACTATCAGGAGTTCAGTTCTCATGGCAGATACTGCCATAAAGATAGAATATCTGCATATTGAGTCAAGCCGTTACCCTGTAGAAGAAAATGAAGGCCTTAATGCTGATTTGACCCTAAGGAATGTGTCTCGTAAAGCCACAGCCGAGGCAGAGAAGCAGATGATTCAGGAGGCTCTGAAGATGTCAAATGGGAACAAAAGTAAGGCAGCCAGACTCCTCAAAATAGACTACAAAACCCTCTATAACAAGATGAAGATTTATGAGATGTAGAGGCCATAGCAAAGAGATGAGAAAAACTCATCTCTTTGCTGTCTTTTGTTTCCTCTTTAGCCCCTCTTTTTTCTATGTAACCTATTCCATAACTATGGCTTAATTGCCATAACTTTATTGCCTAATCATCGTTTTTCTCAAAACTCAAATCTTTCGTAACTTGGCTATTTTTAACTGTTTTGCAGGCATGCAGCCTGCCCTGTAAATTGTTGGCACAAAATTTGCTCTTTCTATAATAGTAATAGTGGAAAGCAACTTAATTATTAGAGGTGATAAATCTATTTATCAGTTTATTTTTAAATCCAAATACCGCGAGGGAAAAAATATGACTGTAAAGATAGGTGCAAAATTGATATTAGGCTTCATGATGGTGATTGCCTTGATGGCAATTTTCAGTACCATTATATATTTTTCAGTGGGCAGGTTAGTTGGCAGCATGGCTGAAGTAAACATGCAGGGGGATCAACAGGTAACTGCAGGGGATTTAAGGTATAACCTTGCATGGCTGACAATGCCGGCAAATGACTATATTATTACGGACAAACTGGAATATTTGAAAGAATTTGATGAGCAGGCAGTTGTTGTAGAAAAAAGGTTTCACGATATAGAAACCTTTAACCTTACAGCAGATGAACAGAGAATTTTAAGCGATATCAAAGCAGATTTCGAAGGAATAAAAAAATTGGGCCGCGCAATATTTGCTATCAAGAATCCTATAGGCAATAAAAAGGCTATGAATCTGATGGAAGATATGGATTATAAATACGCAACGCCAGGGGCAGAAAAGGTTACAAAGCTTTTTGATATGATAAAGGAAAAAAAGGCAACGACAAATGTAGCAGCAAAAGGCGCCGAGAAAACTGTGAATGTTACCATTATTACAGGGAGCCTTTTAGCTATTTTTATATCCCTTGCAATAGCAATCCTTTTTGCCCGTGCCATATCTAAGCCTGTCAAGGTAATGGCAGGAGCTGCCCAGAGAATTGCTGCCGGCGACCTGGATGTTGCCGTAGAGATTAGATCAAAGGACGAGATTGGTATCCTTGGATATGCATTTCAAGAGATGATTGCAGGGCTGAGGGATATTGTTGGAAAGATACGGAGCGGTTCTGACCAGATAGCCTCTGCCTCGTCGGAGATTTCAGCAACAGCTGAACAGTCCAGTAAGAATAGTGAATCAGCCGCAACAGGGGTGGAAGAGATAACATCTACAATACACGAGATGAGCAGCAATATACAGAATGTAGCAAAGAACATACAATCGCAAGCGGTTGTTGTTACGCAGACATCAAGCTCTGTAGAAGAGCTTATAGCATCTATACAGCAAGTTGCCAATAATGCAAAAAAACTTGCGGAACTTTCACTCAAATCTGCCGGAGAAACAACGGCGGGCATGAATGCAGTTGACCAATCATCCAGCAGTATGAATGAGATTGCGAGGGTTATAAGCGGTTCTACAGATACGATAAGGATATTAGGAAGCAGGACTGAGGACATTGGGAAGATAGTAGAGGTGATAGACGATATAGCGGAGCAGACCAATCTTCTGGCGCTGAATGCAGCCATAGAAGCTGCGCGGGCAGGAGAGCATGGGATGGGTTTTGCAGTTGTTGCTGATGAGGTGAGGAAGCTTGCTGAGAGGTCAGCAAAGTCAACAAAAGAAATCGCTGAGCTTATCTATGGGATTCAACGGGAGACACAGTCAGCAGTCAGTAATGCGGAGAGAAATATAGGGATTGTAGATCAGGCATTAAAACTGTCAAATGCAGTTGTATCTTCCTTAAAAAAGGTAGAGGCCGCTGTAACAGAGGTTTCAAGGTATTCATCTGAGATTAGCGCTGCCACAGCAGAGCAGGTCAGTGGATGCGACCAGATAAGCAAGACAGTTATAAAGCTAAATGAGATAACGCAGGAGGTGAGCGCTTCTGCAGATGAGCAGGCATCAGGAGCTGAGCAGGTTGTGAAGGCTGTAGAAAAGCTTAAAGACATGGTTCAGCAGAATGCGTCCAGCGCCACTGAATTAGCAACAGCAGCAGTGCAGCTTTCAAAGCAGTCTGATGTCTTGATAGAGGTAGCAGGAAGATTCACTATGAGAGAAGAGGCAGCAAGGCCGAAGGTAAAGGCTGTAAAACCTGAGGCTGGCAAGGTAACTCAATCAGAGGTTGTGAAATTAAGAAGGTTGTCAAACTAAGTATAGAAAGTCTGTATTGCCTTTTTATAAATTTTGAGTTTTAAACCGGCGTATCTAAATCTATTGGTTCTGTCATATTCTCAAGAAGATGTTTTAGTCTTCGTATCAATTTTTCCTCATCTGCCATAAGCCCCTTTGTTTTGATAGTAAAAGAAAGATAAGGTGTATCCTCTCTTTCCTCTATCCGGTATATTATTCTGTACCATGCCCCAAATACCCGCAGGGACATTGCCAATAATGCCATGACGCCTGCCCACCACAGTATCGGAACACCAGGGTCAGAGCGGTAACTTAATATAGATGCCTCTTTAACTTCTTTCAGGATAATCTTTTTGTTATCTACGATGAGGCTCCCATCCTGCTCTAACTTCCCGATCTTTTCTGTTTCTGTTTTTCCTGCACTATCTTTTTTTACAAGGGTGGCATCTACAAACGATTTTATCTTTTCTTGAGAGCCGTCTTTTTTAAAGAGCGTTCCTGTCTTTATGGTGCCGAACCTAAACATCCCTTCTATCCCTGGTATCATCAACTCATTGTCAGTATCTGTTTCTAAAAGAATGGGATTATCATCTACCTGTATCTTGAGATTTTGTTTATAGGCTGCCTGATAAAATGTTGTTCCATGATAATATAACGGGTCATTCACCTCAATCGTCTTTTCCAAAACTGTTTTATTCCCTTCTATGACCTTAAGCCTGCTTTTCCAATCCTTTGGGAAATAGGATTCATTCTTCACAAAATATTTCGGTTCATTCCACCCCATAGCCATTGCAAGGCGTGAGAGTTTATCGTTCGGATAATCTAATACAGGGAATTGATTATATTCTGTTATAAATTCATCCAGTTGAAGCTTAAAATCAAGCTCCTGCGGTTGATGCCCCCAGCTTTTATTCCATCTGCTAATAGTGGCTGGTTTTATTGCAGCCGCTTCCCCTGGATAGAGGATAATCTCATCTTCAAAGGAAAATAGATATGTCAGCAAGAATCCAAAAAAGCAGAATAGGATTGCCAAATGATAACCCCATGTAAGCCATTTGTACGACCATCCTTTTTCTACTATCCGTGCGCTGCCATCTATCAGCGCAGTTTCTTCATGATATGGATACGCCTTGAATCCTAAATCCTTTATAAATATTTCTTTTATGCTTCCATGGGCATCTTCCAATTGCCGGTTTATGTCTAAAGGGAATGTATATGCTGGGATAAATTCCAAACCATCTGCTCTATTTGCCCTTTGGTTTAACAGCAGTAAAAATCTTTCAACGGTGCATATGAAAAGGTTTATAAAGAGAAGGAGCGCAATCAGCAAAAACCCGGGCGCTGTAAATATGTTTAACAGATTAAAAAAGATGACAAAGGGTGTAAACCTGCCGCCTGCCTTTATGTAATCATCAATTTGTCCGCCTTGAGGGAATATGGTTCCAACTATATAAAAGCCGATAAGAATACCCAGCAAAATTACGGATGTCTTGAGAGAGGCAAATCTCCTGTAGAGTTTATTTTCACGAATGGCCTGCCAGTTAATAGATTTTATTTTTGTTAAGATAATCATTTGTTATAGAAACAGGCTATGAGCTATAGGCTATGGGCAATAGGTAAAACCCTATAGCCTCTCGCCGATTGCCCATTGCCTGTGTTTAATTTACATCGCATACAAATGCAGGCTTGGTATGCCTAAAAGCCTTGCCAGCCAGTTTACGCCAATAAATGTCATAAGCATGCATATAAACCCAAGTATATTGAAGACAGAGGCTGGCAGTTCCTTCCATTTGGGTATTGACATTGAATGAAGATACATGGCAAACATCGTCCATGTGATGAGCGACCATGTCTCTTTTGGATCCCAGCCCCAGTATCTGCCCCATGCGTCATTTGCCCATGCAGCCCCCGAAAATATGCCGAAGGTAAGGAGCGGAAACCCAAACAGTGCGAGCCTAAAAGATTGTTTGTGAAATATCTCCAGATTGTTTATATGTAAACCATATTCAGTGTTGAAGCCTTTTTTTAAGGAAGGTTTTATCATAAGATAGACTATTTCTATGGAGCAGCTTACCACAAAGACTGCGTAGGATAAGAATGCAAGGACGACATGCCATTCAAACCAATAGCTTTGAAGCGGTGGTGAGAGGGGTTCTACTGCAGGGCTGCGCGCCAGCAATGCATATAGGCAGGCGCCCATAGAAAGGGCTGATACGAGTATGCCGGATAAATAGATATCTTTCCATTTTCTTCCTACATAAAGATAGGTAGCAGATGCTGACCATGCGAACCAAGAGAGGCTTTCATAAAGTGTCTGGAATGGCGCCCTCTGACCTTCAAATGTCCTTAAAAGTATAAGCCCTGCGTGCATAATTACCGCCCCCCAGAGCATATTGGTCCCTAATCTTCCAGGTCCTGGTTTTCTGGTGATAAGGTGTATGAGATGCAAAATAAGGCATGTCCCGTATAGCAGGGCTACAAACCAGAACAGCTTTATTTCTACGGAAAGGAGATAGGCATCTCTGGACAATATCGCTTCAAGATTTGGCATGGCGTGAAATTCTATACCATATTTTAATTGGATTGACAAGGGATTACCTTTAAGGTTATTATGCAGGAAAAATAAGAAGAAAAGGATTTGTTCATGAACAATATCAGATGCTACTGTTGCGAGAGAGAGCTTCCTGAGGGGAGCCTTAAGTATATTGTAGAAATAAAAAGTTTTGCAGATTTTGATGGTTTCCTTGAGGAATATCAAGGCGATGTGGAGGAAGGCATGATGGAACTGCTTGAAGAGATGGAAGAAATAGATCAAAAGACATTAGAGGATGATGTTTATCAGGAGTTGATTTTTGTAATGTGCAAAGAGTGCAGAGATAAGTTTTATAAAAATCCGTTTAAGACCACACAGCACTTCTACTTAGATAAAGAAATAAAAGGCTCGATTCATTAATGACAGCCTTGCAGCATGAAAAGATATTTGCCTTGCCTCAAACTTGAGGTTTTTTGCGAGAGTATTAACTGATGCGTTATGCTTTTATCTCTGATATCCATTCAAATCTTGAGGCCCTCTCCGCTGTTTTAAAACAGATAGATTCCTGTAATATAGACGAGACTGTATGCCTGGGCGATATAGTTGGCTATAATGCTAACCCAAATGAGTGTATTGAAATAATAAAGAGCCGCGATATAAAATGCGTAATGGGTAACCACGATGCAATGGCCTCTGGCCTTGAAGAGCCTGATGATTTTACCTATCTTGCTAAAGAGGCTATTTTGTGGACGCGTGGACAATTAATGTCCCAAAGTCTTGCCTTTCTTAAAAACCTTCCCAGAAGGCTGTCCTTTCCTCATGATAATTTGCTTGCTGTTCATGGTTCTCTACAGCATACAGATGAATACATCTTCTCTCTGCAGGATGTGGCTGCGAATTTTATGCTCATGGATCAGGAAACAGATGCAAATGCCTGTTTTTTTGGACATACCCATATAAGAATAGCCTACAAAGAAATGAAAAAGAGCATATATCCATGCTATGAAAATATCATAACGATAGAAGAGGCTGTGAGGTATCTTATAAACCCTGGCAGTGTTGGCCAGCCAAGGGATGGGGATTCAAAGGCATCGTTTTTAATATATGATACGAGTGATAGAAAGGTGGAATTTTTTAGAATTAGTTATGATATAGACAAGACCTGCAAAAAGATTATTGTAGCTGGTCTGCCCATAGAACTGGCAGAGAGATTAACATCGGGGTGGTAGTATAAATATTTACGATTTTCGATTTGCGATTTTAGAGTTAGAAGATTCAAAAATATATCGTAATTCGAAAATCGTAATTCGTAAATTAAAAACTATCCTCCTATAAAGCTCATTGTCCTGCTGCATTTTTTAAAAATATTTTCGTTTATGTTATGCCTTTCCGGTTTTTTTCTTACTGCATTGAATAAGAGGTCTTCAAGCTCCTTATCAGTACAGTCGCTTCGCAGAGCAGTTTTTATATCTACCTCATCATCAGAAAATAGGCATGTTCTAAGCTTTCCATCTGCGGTAAGCCTAAGCCTGTTGCATGAACTGCAAAAATGATCTGATACCGGGCTTATTAAGCCTATCTCGCCAATGCCATCTTTAAATCTATATCTCTTTGCCGGGCCTGTCCTCTTTTCAGGATTTCCGAGCGGTATCAGCTCCTGAAAGCTGTTTATAATCTTCATAAGCTCAGAGGTTGAAATATATTTATCCTTTTGCCACGTCTCTTCTACCTCAAACGGCATATACTCTATAAACCTGATATGGTAGGGTTTTGTCTTTGTTAAGAGCGCAAAATCTAAAATCTCATCATCATTAAATTCCTTTATGACAACGCAATTTATCTTTACAGGAGTCAAACCTATCCTCTCTGCCTCCTCAAGCCCTTCCAGAACTTGAGATAAAAAATCTCCTCTGGTTATCTTCTGAAACCTATCACGTTTCAAAGAGTCAAGGCTTACATTTATTCTTTTAAGCCCAGCCTTTTTTAAAGATGCTGCAAAGTCTTTCAAGAGTACACCATTGGTTGTAAGGCTTAAGTCTTCAACCCCTTCTAATTTCGCCAGCTCTTCTATAAAACCAACAATCCCTTTACGGACAAGCGGTTCCCCGCCTGTGAGCCGTATCTTTGTTACTCCGTGTCTTACTGCAATAGTTGCAATTCTCAGGAGTTCTTCATAACGCAGGATATTTTCAGATTCTGTCAAAGGTATGCCGTCTGCAGGCATACAATAGACACACCTTAGGTTGCAGCGATCTGTAACCGATATCCTCAGGTAATCTATGGGGCGATTATATGAGTCAATTAGTTTTGACATCAATCCCTCTCATCTTCAGGCGCAGAAGAATCAATAGTTGTTTTTTCTTCTGCTGAGCCTTTATCCATTTCAAAGAATCTTTCAGGAACAGCGGTTCCATCAGCAGTAGGTGGATTTTGAGATGTCGAAGGCTCAGTGCCTTCTTTAAATGCTTCGAAGATTACCTGTTCTGTTGAAGCTGTTGCCGGCATACCTGTAACTTTATCTATTTTGATAAACACAACGCCTTCAGGGGTTTGGAAATTTTTTATTGAAGTCCCTTCAACTGCCTGCTGCATGAATTTCAGCCATATGGGCAATGCTGCCCGGGCACCTGTTTCCATGTAACCGAGAGGCCTCTCATCATCATAGCCCATCCATGCACCTGCAATAATATCGGGGGTAAAACCTATAAACCACGCATCATTGAGATTATTGGTAGTTCCTGTTTTACCGGCAGCAGGTCTCCCAATGGCCTTTGCCCTTTGCCCTGTGCCTTCTTGTATTACGCCTTGCAGCAGGCTCGTCATGAGATAGGCAGTTTGCGGGTTTAAAACATCCTGCGAGGCTGGCAGGGTTTCTTCAATAACATTTCCAGCCTTGTCTGTAATCTTTGTTATAAATATCGGTTCAGCCTTTTTGCCCATATTTGCAAAGGTGGAATAGGCACTGGTCAGCTCAAGCAACGATAAACTTGATGAACCTAATGCAAGGGATAGGTCGTTGGCCAATAAAGACTGGATGCCAAGCTTTTTTGCGTAATCAATTGCATAACTAACACCAATATCTTTTAATATCTTTATTGTTACAACATTTCTCGAGTGGGTCAGCGCCTGCCTGAATGTTATTGGGCCGTAAAATTTTTCATCAAAGTTTCTCGGTTTCCACTCAGTTTCTGTTTCAACGCCTGTTACCGTGGCCTTTACGGTTTCTTCAAAAATAAGTGGTGAATCAATAATTACGGAAGCAGGTGTGTAGCCCTTATCAAGGGCAGCTGCATAAATAATAGGCTTAAAAGAGCTTCCCGGCTGCCGCCTTGCCTGAACAGCCCTGTTAAATTGGCTTTTTGTAAAATCTGCCCCGCCTACCATTGCCCGCACATAGCCTGTCTCAGGTTCTAATGCAAGAAGACATGCCTGTGCAAGAGGTTCCTGCTCCAGTAAAACGGTTATAGGTTCACTCGTGTTTTCAGGAAAGATTTTTACTTCAACCTTTATGACATCACCTTTTTTTATAGTCTTGGTGATATCCTGATTTTTACCTGCGTCAGGGTCTTGCGTGGAGTTGTATAGTTTTGCCCATGCCGCATCCTCAAAGGTAAGTTTTGCATTATAATTTCCAATGGTTAATGAAAAATACTGCTCTGGTGTATTTACTGCTGTTACAAGCCCTTCGTATATCTTTCCTGTTTCAAGCCGTTTCCCATTTAATTCTGTATTTACTTCATTGAGAAATGCATCAATGTCTTCTTTTTTTGTTAAGGTTCTCTCCGGCCCTCTATATCCCCGCCTTTTATCATGCTCCATGAGACCAAGAGCCACTGCCTCATTTGCAGCCTTTTGGAGATCTACATTCAGTGTTGTGTAAACTTGAAGCCCGCCTCTATAAAGGAGGTCTTCGCCATATTTTTCATCTATATATCTTCGGATATGTTCTGTGAAATACGGTCCTACCCATAAACTCCTTATCTCTTTCGGTTTTAATTTGATTGAATATCTGAGGGCCTTTTCCTGCTCTTCTCTTGTAATAAGGCCTTCTTCCAGCATCCTCCTCAGCACATATTCCTGACGTTCCCTTGCTGCATCAGGGTAATAGTAAGGAGAGTATTTGCTCGGCGCTTTAGGCAGCCCTGCCAAAAGCGCTGCCTCAGCAAGATTTATATTTTCGACATCCCTGCCAAAGTATGTCTCTGCCGCTGCCTGGACGCCATAGGCGCCGTTTCCGAGATATATCTGATTTAAGTAGAGATAGAGTATATCATCTTTTGATAAGCTTTTTTCAATCCGATAAGCCAGTAAGGCCTCTTTTACCTTTCTTGAGACATTTCTTTCAGGGTTCAGAAAAAATGATTTTGCCACCTGCTGGGTAATAGTGCTTCCGCCCTGGACTATCTTGCCGGCCTCAATATTTCTGTAAAATGCCCTCAGGATGCTTCGATAATCTATGCCTTTATGCTGATAAAACGCAGAATCTTCTGCGGCCAGGAATGCCTTAACAAGATGGGGGGGGATCTTTGAGAATGGGACTACAATTCTCCTCTCTATATAAAACTCACCAATTACTTGGCTGTCATTGGAATATACCTTTGTGATTATATTGGGGTTATAATCGTGCAATGAGGTAAGCGGCGGCAGACTGCTTACGAAATAAAGGTAAATGCCTGATGGGAACACTACCGTGCCAAAAATAATTGCAGCGATTATTATCTGGTGTTGCTTAAATCTTTTTAGATATTTTTTTATTTCCATAATGGTAAATAATAACAGAAAAAAGAATATGAGGCAAGGGGAGATAAATCGTTTGTCAGCAACACATAAACTGTCCTTTTTATAGCACATGAATTGTCCTATTGTATGGTTTCCTAAATTTCAAGGAGGAGACCATGAAACGGACAGAGATGTTACAGGAGGTCAGGAAGATGAGATTTC
>Ga0209343_10009144_pt1 | contig 11407 bp, 11 predicted proteins | sample RifCSPlowO2_02_FD_184026 | JGI IMG/M metagenome (GOLD analysis project Ga0209343, IMG submission 184026) | Groundwater microbial communities from Rifle, Colorado - Rifle CSP2_plank lowO2_0.2 (SPAdes) (version 2) | ecosystem: Environmental > Aquatic > Deep subsurface > Groundwater | place... | reverse complement strand
CACACGCGGCCCTTGCTGTCCACGACGACGTCGGTCGGCTGGTTGTGATGCTTGCCGTCGAGAAGGTCGGCCGTGGGCGCCGTGGAGCCATCCTTCAGGAAATGGACGACACGCCTGCCGCCCTCCTGCGCCCCGAACACCGTGCCGTCCTTCGCCAGCGCCAGGCCGTTGGTGCGGCCGGTATACGGGCGGAAGAGATCCGCCTTGCCGGTAGCCGGGTCGAAACGCATGATGCGCTCCTCCGCCACCGCGCTGAACAGCATGCCGCTCCCGTCCCACGCCAGGCCGCCGGTCCTGCCTTTGTACGGTCCGGCTACGAGCTCGAATTTCCAGGTCATAGTTTTCTCTCCGTCGTTCCTGTTCGTTGCGCATTCGACTAACGAGTGTCGTTCCCGCGTAAGCGGGAACCCATACGGCGCTTCACCTCGCAAGATGCATCCATTGGATTCCCGTTTTCACGAGAATGACAACGCTTTTTTATCACCGTCCGGGAACACCGGGGATATTCAACCGCGTACGCACCACGGAACCGATGTTGGTGATATAGAGCGATTTCCAGTCGTCGTCGCCCCAGGCGAAGTTGGTCGGATGGTGACCCGTCGTCCTGATCCGCGCGAGAACCTTGCCCGACGGGTCATGCACGAAGATGCCGCCCGGGCCGGTGCAATAGAGGTTGCCTTCGCTGTCGCACTTCATGCCGTCCGGCACGCCGCGCTCGGGGCCGGAGTACTGGTAGAAGACGCGCCCCTTTCCCACGGTGCCGCCAGGCTTCACATCGTAAACCCGGATCAGCCGTTCGCGGCTGCAGTTGATGTACAGCAGCTTTTCGTCCGGCGAAAAGCACAGACCGTTCGGATAGACGAATTCGTCGGTCACCAGCGTCATCTGCTTGCCGTCCGGGGAGATCCGGAACACGGGCTGCTTGTCGTTGTAGCGTTGCAGGTCCTCGCCCACCATGCCGACGTTGAGCAGTCCGCCCACCGGATCGGTGAACCAGATCGCGCCGTCGGAGCTCACGATGATGTCGTTCGGGCTGCTCAGCTTCTTGCCCTGCCAGCGGTCGGCGAGGGTCGTGCGTGAACCGTCCTTCTCTATGCGGAACACCGTGCGTCCGCCCCAGCCGGCGACTACCACCCGGTACTCGAGATCGAGCGCCAAGCCGTCCGCCTTGACGGACGGCATCATCACGGCCTCCAGCCCGCCTTTCGGCTTCCACTTCCAGATCACGTCGCCGATGATGTCGGTGAAAAAAAGCTGCTTGTTGCGCCCGTCCCACACCGGGCCTTCGCCGAAGATGATGTCCCGGGCGATGATGTCGAGCGGCGGATTCTTCCCGACGATGCGCTCCGCCCCGGGAGCCAGCATGTCGAGTTCAATCTTCAGGTCGTCCAGCGATCCGTGCATTAGTTTCTCCTTCAATTTGCTTTTAGGCTCCCGTCCACGTTTTCTGCGAGAAAGCACGGTGATCGGTCACCGCGTCGATCACGACCGGCCGGCGCACGGCGAGCGCTTGCTTCAGCGCACCCGGCAGCTCAGCCGGCTTTTCGACGCGCATGCCGACGCAACCGAGCGATTCCGCAACCTTCTTGAAATTCACGTCGGTAAAACCCCACATTTCGCGCCCGCGCTCGTCCGGGTCGCCGCCGTATGCCTTGTCGAAATGCGGTATCTCCTGGTTGAGCGCCCCGTTGTTGTTCACGACGACGACGAGATTGATGCCGTAGCGCGCTGCGGTTTCCAGTTCGGCGAGATGATAATAGAAGCCGCCATCGCCGGTGAAGCAGATGACTGCGCTATCGGGCAGAGCGCATTTTACTCCAAGCGCGCCGGGGAATCCCCAGCCGAGCGAACCCGCGCAGCGGATCAGCCGCTGGCCGGGCTTGGTGAAATCGACCATGCTTCCAGCCCAGATGCCGGAGTGCCCGGTATCGCACACCAGCACTCCGCCCTCGGGCAGCGCACGCGTGATTTCGCGGCAGACGCGCTCGGGCCGCATCGGTACCGCATCCGAATTGACGTTGGCCGCGACCGAAGCGCGCCATTCCTCGACGAACCCGCGCACCTTTGCAAGCCACGGTGCGCGCTTTGCCGCACCGCCTGCGACCGCGACTGCCAGCATCTGCCGGAGCACCGTCCGGGCGTCCCCGAGCAGCGCAACTTTCGCAGGATAGTTACGGCCCATTTCCCGCGCATCGATATCGAGGTGGATGACAGGCTTGCCCGGACGCGGCACCTGCCAGCGCGCGGTGACCTGGCCGCCGGTATGGCTGCCGATGTAGAACACGAGATCGGATTCGCCCACCGTGCGGTTGGCGCACGCCCGTGAATAGGTGCCGACCACACCGACTGCCAGCGGGTGCGTATCGAGGATCGTGCCCTTCGCATTGAGCGATGTCGCAACCGGAATCTGCAGTTTTTCCGCAAGCGCCACGACTTCGGCCTGTGCGCCCGACCAGGCCACCCCGCCCCCGGCAACGATGACCGGGCGCTCGGCGGCATCGAGCAGGCTCACCGCCTCCATGACCAGCGAGTTGTCCGCCGCAGGACGAAATGGCGGAACCTGCCTGAACGGGTCCTCGACGATCAGTTCGATGTCCGCCTCGGTCATCACCGATTCCGCATGGTGGCCACCGATTTGCAAATGCACGGGACCGGGCGCGCCGGTGGTCGCCTCGCGGAAAGCCTGGCGCAACATGTCGGGAAGACGCGCGATGTGATCCACGTGCGCGTTGAACTTGGTCGTGTGCTCGAACTGGGTGAAATCCTCGAGTTCCTGGTAGGCGTGCCGGTGGCGCGCCAGCGGCGCCGGTCCGCCGGTCATCGCGATCACCGGGGAAGACGCGAGATACGCATCCTTCAGTCCCGCCGCAAGGTTGGAGCCGCCGACATGCTGCGCCATGCACACCCCGGGCTTGCCGCTCGCCCGTGCGTAACCGTCCGCCATGTACGCGGCGGCCTTTTCCCCGTGCGTCATGACGCGCCGGATGCCCATGCCCTCCATCGAAGTGAGCGTCTCCAGCAACATCTGCGGCACGAAAAAGACGTGGGTCACCCCGTACGCGCGCAGAGTCTCGGCGACAAAGCGGGGGCCGGTGGTCTTCGGCATCGAACAGCGTCCTCCCAGGACAGGCGGTGCAAGAATACGGGGCTGGAGTTTTCCGAGCATGCTACCAAACGACCCTCGCGTATTCAACGCATTAGTCCAATTCGTGAACGAGTGGGTCGGGCGATGGACACGCTACAAGGCGCACCTCTCCGGCGTTTGGGCGAATTTCTTCCGGTATTCCACCGGATTGAGCGTGCCACCCTGCCTCGGGGTGTGGCCGGTAGTTTTATCCGTCCCGTTGACGCTCTATACTGCGTCACTGGGAGGTCGACTTCTAGTTGGGCGACTGGAGAGCGCTGGTGAGTACATATGCGGAAGAGGTCCGCGAAACATTCCGGACATTAGAAACGGAAGAGCTTCGCGATCGGCTCAAGACTGGAACATTAACTGCCGAGGCGCATACAGTTGCACTCGATGAACTCGCGTCGCGCGGAGTCGCAACAATTGATGTGCCACAACAACCAATTGCTGCGGCGGAAATTGCCCCAGCTCCTGGCTTCTTCGCAAGAGGTCAGGAGATCAGGGTCAGGCCTTTACTTTATAGTGAATAAGCCCTTCATTGGTTCGACCAACGGCGAGGAACTATAAAGTAAAGGCCTGACCCCAAGGTCTCTGCCAAGGTCTCTCGATCAAAGTGAAGAACTGCTCAAAGCTCTCCCGCGTGCGTTCCTTGCCCACCCCCCTTGGTAGACAAAACCGGGAAAATGATGACAAGCATTCAGCAGGCGGATAAGCAGCATGAGTAGCAAAAGCCAGAGCGTGGGTAAGAGCCCGATTATCGCCGACGAAGCCTCCGCTCAGGCGCTCGCGCAGTACTGCCCGGACCTGGAGAACTGGGCGCGGAGCTGGTGCTATGAGCAGAGCGATCTCGTTCAAGGGCAACGCATCGTCAAATTCCTCAAACCGTTCCTTCTTCACCTGCTGAACCAACGACTCAGCGCCAAGACCCTGCACAAGCACCGCGACCACTTGTGGATGCTCGGCGGCGAAGTCATTCGGCGCCGTCAAGAAAACTCTACCCTCAGGCGCGTGGCGGTCGAGAGGGCGACCTTCGCGCTGCTAGAAGAAGACGGCGGCCCCCTCATCTGGCCGCGGATCTCCGAGTCCGAGCAAGACGCCTTTGACGCCACGTGTCGAAAACTATACCGGTTCTTCACCGGAATAAAATCCTCAGACAAATAGGCGAAAGCTACCCACAGTTAGCGGTACCGACTGAGAACTCGACAGGCGGCTTATACGGCGTAGCAGTGGGCAGCCCCTCTAGCGATGCGGCAAGTCACGCTTTGGTTACCCGCGTGACCATCTCCCCGGAACAACTCTATAGTCTACTAGGGATTGGTTTTGCTGACGGACTGCCATTCTATCTAAGCGTCATTCCAAAACCTGATAGCGGCGTGACACCGCTAAGGGTAACCCGCAAAACGCCGATCAACTTGCGGAATTAGTCGCCATTGAGCTGGAGTTCGCCAAGTGACCGTCTGCGCCGACTTGACGAGGGCCGCGCTCAGACGAGGGCCTTCAACAGTTCGAGCGCCGGCGCAACGCGAATCCCCTCCGGAGTCTGGAAGTGCTTCGTCCCAGTGGCGGAGAGCTGCCAGGCTTCCGCCTCGGGAAAACGCGCTTTCAGGTAGCGCAGGCCGCGGTCGGGCTCGGCGTCCGCCCACTTGCATTCGACGAGCAGCCGTGGACGCCTGTCCTCGACAACCACGAAGTCCACCTCGCGGCCCTCGAGGTCGCGAAAATAGCGCAAGTCGAGGTCGCGCCCGCGCGTGTCCTGCTCGAAGTGCACCCACTTAAGCAGATGACATGCGACGAGGTTTTCGAAGCGTGCGGCGTCCGACGGTACAACGGACCAATCGAGATGGTAGTGTTTCTGCTGTTTTTTCACCGCACGGATGCGCGGCGCACCGAGCGGCGCGACCCGGAAAAGGGCGTAGAGGCGCTCGAGCGCAGCGAGCCACGCAGCAAGCGCCCTGTGACTCACCTGCAGGTCCTCCCGCAGCGCGTTCACCGAAAGCGGCGATCCGACGATTTCAGGCAGCCGCAGCATGAGCAGTTCCAGGTGGCCGAGGTCCTGGATCCGCTCCAGCGCGGTGACTTCCTCGCGCACGAGCAAAGTGCGGTACTCGCGCGACCAGCGCCGCGCCTCGGTCTCGCTCGCCGAAAGATAGGGCTCGGGAAAGCCCCCGAGCCGCAGCAGGTCCATCAGTTCGGCCGCACGGGCGAGGCGAAGCTCGGCGGCCGAGAACGGGTGCAGGCGCAGCAGGTGATATCGGCCCTGCAACGAGTCGCCGCCGAAACGATAGAGGTCGAGCCGGCCGCTGCCCGTGACGAGAATCTTCTGCCCGCGCGGGCGCGCGTCGTACAGGCCCTTCAGATAATTCCGCCAGCGCCGGTACTTGTGAATTTCGTCGAAGATCCACAGCCTGCCCGGCGGCAGCTCGCCATTGAAGATACGCTCGCGGTGCGCAGCGACATCCCAGTTGAGGTACGCCTCGCGCGCCCCCGGCAACGCGAGCGCAAGCGTCGTCTTGCCCACTTGGCGTGGCCCCGCGACGAACGCCATCTTGCGCGCGAGATCATGGCGCACGGCGGCGGCGAGGTAGCGGGGTCGGCGGCGGGGCATTCGCACAGCATACAGATATTTTTGCCTATAGGCAAAACTTTAAGAGGTTAATTTCTCCCACAGGAGAAAATTTCAGACCCCGCCAGGGCAGTCGGGCAGGCGCAGGCGCAAGGTCCCGCGCGAGGCGCAGCGCCTCGCGCCCCGCGCCGCATGGAGAGATTCAGCCCTTGTTCAATCGACCGAGAAGCCCGCTCAAGGCGTCCGCGAGTTTGGCGAGCGCGTCCGCATCCGGGATCGGAAGCCGAAGATAGCGGCGACCCGATCCGGGCTCGGTCTCGAGCGAGAACACCCGCTCCGGCGTTTGCGGCTCGCCGTCCGCCGGTTGCGTCGCAACGGCAGCCAAACGCGATAGAAACTCAACGCCGGCATTCATGAGCCCTTGCCAAGGATCGGCAGGTGGTCTCGCCGTCTCGCGCGAATCGTCCACTGCCGCCGCAAGGGGTTCGACCCCCCTTTCAGCGGTATCGCCGCTTGGCCCCGTCGCCGCCGCGACGATTGCTTCGTCCGCGGCCTCCGGCTGCACCTCGGGCCGGCCCATCGCGGCGGTTGCTTTTTCGACGCTCTCCATGAAGCGCGCAAGACGCGTGCCGTTCAGAGCCACCTCCGCGGCGGCGCCATCCAGCACACCCGCGAAAAGCGATTTCTTGAATGCCAGCAGGGAGAGCATGCTCTCTTCGATCGTGCCTTGCGCGATGAAATTCACCACTTGCACATTACGCCGCTGACCCATCCGGTGCACGCGACCGACGCGCTGTTCGAGGACCGCGGGGTTCCAGGGCAGGTCCATGTTGACGACGGTCGCCGCGTGCTGGAGATTGAGCCCGACCCCGCCCGCGTCGGTGGATAGAAATACGCGGCACTCCGGGTCTTCGCGGAAGCACTTCACCAGCGCCCCGCGTTTATCGGACGGGACGCCGCCGTGGAACAGCACGTAGCCCCAGCCGCGCGCGGCGAGCCGCCGTACGATCATCTCGTGGGTGCCGATCCACTGGCTGAATACGACCGCCTTCGCATCCGGAGTTTCAAAGAGATCCTCCAATAGTGCGGCCAACTCGTCGGCCTTGAAGCCGTGGTCGGTTTCGCGATCGAGGAGCCACGTGCTGTTGCACGACATGCGCATGTTCTGCAGGGCGCAGGTCAGCCGCCGCTGGTCCGCTTCCGACAGCCAGCGCTGTCGGCGCCACTTTGCCGCAATCCTGGCGACGGTCTCCGCGTTCTCGTCGTGATACCGCGCCTGCTCGGCGGTCATGGGCACGAAAAAGTTCTGGTCGGATCGCTCCGGAAGCTCGGTGAGCACCTCGCGCTTGCGCCGCCGGATCATCACCGGCGCGAGCGTGCGGGAAATCTCGTCGAGCCGCTGGTAGCCGATGACGCGGCCGTGATCGTCGCGCACCTGATGCTGGTCGAGCAGCCGCCACGTCGGGCCGAGACGGTGGCGATCAACGAACTGCACGATGGAAAAAAGTTCTTCCAGGCGATTCTCCAGCGGGGTGCCGGTGAGGACCATGGCGTAGGGGCTGTCGATGCGCTTGACGGCGCGTGCCGCGATCGTGTTCCAGTTCTTGATGCGTTGGGCCTCGTCCAGGATCACGAGATCGGGAGACCAGCCACAGATGAGATCGAGGTCGCGCGCCACCGTGTCGTAGGCGGCGATCTTCCACGGGCATGCCTCGGCGTATTGCCGCTGCCTGAGCGCCCGTCCGCCGGAGATCACGAGGCCTTGGCGCCCGGTGAAGCGGACAAGCTCCAGCTCCCACTGGTGTTTGAGCGAGGCCGGGCAGATGACGAGCGTCCCCTCCGCCCCGAAATGCCTCCCGAGAATCTCCGCAGCGGCGATCGCCTGTACCGTCTTGCCCAGTCCCATCTCGTCGCCGATCAGCGAGCGCCCGGCGCGCGCCGCAAACAGCGCACCCTCAGCCTGGTACGGATACAGCTTGACTTTGAGGAGCTTGGCGAGCGCGGGGCTATTCGCCCCCTGCGGAAAGGCGCGGTCGAGCACTTCGCGCCGGCGATCGGTGTCACGCGCCTGGGCTACGAAATCCAGCGCGTCCTCGTAAGCCCTCAGCTCGTGGCCGTTGCGGGCGCTGGCGAGAAACTCGTCGAGCTTTCCGAAGCGCTCTGGCGGCAGCGCCCAACCCGCAGTCTTGTCGAACAAGCGCCGTGCGTGCGCCAGCAGCTCCGCCGGGCAGTCCGCGCCGGGACGAAAGTGCACGCTTCGCATTGCGCCGTAGCGCAGATAGAGCTCGCTGAACGGGGGCTGATAGCCTCGCGCGAGCGCCGTCTTGCCGCCGCGTCGCTTCTCCAGCTTCGCGAGCGCAAACTCGATGTGCTTGCAGGTGCCGAGTTCGTTGGTCGCGAAATCCGGGCAGGAACAGTAGTTGTCGGCGATCCCCGCGCCGCGGATCGCAACACGATAGCGCCCGCCGCTCGCCGGATTGACGACGCGGAACTCCGAAAAAACCGGCTCCGAGCCGAGGTTCTCCAGCGCGAAGTTCTGCTCGCGGCCGAACTGCCGCCGCAGAGCGATCTGCCAAGCCTGCGGCGCCATGCCCGGCGGCGCATGAAGTCGCGAATAGCGAGGCCCCGTCTGTGCGGTCTTGCGCCGCCTGGCTCGCGCCGTGGTCGTCATGGCAAACTTGTGGATGGGCCGCTCAGTCCGTACGTGCGCCATCTCGATTTCATGCCGAATTCTCCAGTCAAAAATAACATCTACTCGGGACGCGCGCCACGCCGGATTGCTTCGTCGCCTGCCCAACGCGTGAAAGAATACCAACAAACGGCAATGACCGTAGCAAGAATCGTGGATGGCGCTACGCGCAGGCGGCCGAGAACGCTAACGGGGTCGAAATGATTGCTTGCGGCGCGTTAGTGGGAAAGGCTATCCCCTACTTACTCTCTGATCGAACGCTCGCAGCCGCGACAGAAAATCGGCCGCCGTGACGATTTGCGGCATCCCCAGAGTAAGCAAATGCTTCTTGTCCCCCGTGACCAGGAACTCCGCCCCCGAGGCGACCAGAGCCGCCACTACCGGGATGTCTTTCGCGTCCGCCGGCTTCACTGCAAGGAGGACTTCATCCGTCTTCACAACGATCGCCTTCATGCGGAAGATGTCGACATAGTCCCGCAGATCGTCGTCGGTCACACCCGATCCGGCCAGCAGTTTCCGGATCTTCGGATAATTCAGGACCCGGCTGAACTCTTCAATCAATGCGTCCGACAGAACAAGATCAAACTGCCCCTCCAGCCAAGCCGAGACGATTTTCCCCGGGGTTCCACCCGGGCGGGCAATGCCGGAGAACAGGATGTTCGTGTCAAGAACAACTTTCATCGCACGGCGCGACGACTGCGCTTCGCCCGGCGAGTCGACGCCAGCGCCTCATCGACCAGGGCCGCCGTTTTCTTCTCGCTCACACCCGAAAACGCCGCCTGGATTTTGGCGGTAATCTGTGCAAACCGGGCCTCCATCGCCCGGATCCGCTCGAAGAGACCGATCTCCACGATCGCCGCGATGGGCTTGCCGTCCTTCATGATGACAACCGAGTCGCGCTTGTATTGCACCTCGTTCAGCAACTCGCCGAGGTTCTGTCTGACCTTCACTGCCGGGGCTTCGCGTATCATGCTACCACCTATGATCATAATGACCGTAACGATCATAGCATACTGACCGGATGGTCGTCCCTCGCGTATTCAACGCATTAGTCCAATTTCTTGGAAAGAAACGCGGGGTATAGCAGGTTGCCGACGTGTGCGTCTTCAAGTCTGACGTATAATTAACGCATGGAAAGGAAAATATATGAAGAAAGTTAAATCAGAAGCCAACGACTGGCTCCGTCCCGAATATAAACGCAGCGATTTGGGCCCCATTGTGCGGGGCAAGTATGCGCGCCGCATGGCTGCGGAATCAAACGTTGTCGTCATCGAGCCGGCTGTCTCCAAGGCATTTCCCAACGAGGCATCAGTTAATGCCGCACTGCGCGGCCTGCTGAAACCAGCCAAGTCAAGTACACGCCCAACCACGCGTTCAACACGGACACGCGCAAAGGCTGAGGCTATGTTTCTTCACGTTCTTGAGGCGCGGCACGTTCGGGACTACGTGGTATGGCTACAGTTCAGCGATGGCGTTGCTGGAGAAGTAGATCTCTCCGCTGAACTCGACGGGCCCATTTTTGGCCCGCTTCGAGACATCGAGCAGTTCAAACGCCTGTCGGTCTCTTACCATACGCTCACCTGGCCTAATGGTGCGGACTTCGCGCCCGAGTTCCTTCGCGAGCGTATAGCAGTTACCGTCTAACCAGCGGTTCCAAGACGACGCCATGAAAACCGTAACGCTTGACGTTCGCTCACCCGCTGACGCGATGGGTGACTTCGTGCGTGGCTGGAAGACGGGTAAATCTCAAAAGTCCGCGCGCATCAGCTTCGCTACCCCAGAGTTACTTTGGCAGGTCTTGACCGTTAAGCGGTGGGAGTTGCTCAAGGCGTTGTGCGGTGCTGGTCCGGTGTCCATTCGGGAGGCTGCACGACGAGTCGGCCGCGACGTAAAGGCTGTGCACAGTGACATCACTGCACTGCTCAACGCTGGCGTGCTCGAACGCGCGGAAGGTGGCGGCATAGTTTTTCCGTTTGAAGCGGTGAAGGTGGAATTTCTGTTGGAGGCAGCGTAGACCGCTTGTCTGGCAGAGGCCGAACCATGCTTGCACCGCACAGTCCACCAGCGGCGCCGCGCACCGTCAGCGTTCGGCCGGTGAAGGCAGACGTTCGGCCCCTGCCTGATCACGATCGCCGTTCCCGGTAGACGCCGCGTGTTTGGATAGGGTCTTGCTTGCCCTACGCCAAAGGCGTATATTTAGGCGCAGTGTTCACGTTCATCGAATCGTCCGCATTCGAACGGATCTGTCCCGTGTACCTGGACGATGATGAGTACGCCGAATTGCAGCAGTTCTTGATGCAAAACCCAGAGGCCGGTCGGGTCGTTCCCGGCTCGGGGGGCGTTCGCAAGCTACGTTGGACACGACCGGGCATGGGCAAGCGCGGCGGGCTACGAGTCATCCATTTCGTACGGTACGAACCGAACGAGTTTTGGATGTTGACGATCTATGCCAAGGCCAAGCAAGACGACGTTCCCGCCCATATTCTGAAGCAGTTGCTGGAGGCATTCCGCAATGGGTAAGAAGCTTACTGGGAAGGCATTGACCGAATTCGAGGCCAAGCGCGATGTGTGGCAGGAAGTCTTGGACGGCGTACGAGAGATCAAGGCGGGCGGAGGCAAACGGAAGAAAGTCGAGCCAAAGTCGCACGTGGTTCACGTGCGGTTGAAGAGCGGGCTCTCCCAAGCACAATTCGCGGCAGCGCTTGGCGTTTCCAAACGCACCTTGGAGCAGTGGGAGCAGGGTAGGCGCGAGCCCTCCGGCGCGGCACAAACGCTGCTGAAGATCGCCGAGCGCCATCCTGAAGTGCTGCTTGAGGTTGCGGCATGATGCAGATCCGCTGTTCCGCCGATCAGGGGCCGAACCATGCCTTGCGCCGGGCCGTCCACCAGCGGCGCTGCGCACCGCCAGCATTCGGCCGGTGAAGGCAAACGTTGAGGTTGTAGAAAAACCCCCTTTTTGCGTCGTTCGCGAGCGCGCGAGATCGTGCTGGCGCAATCACAAGTCGCTTGAGGCAGAGAATCGGTCGAT
>Ga0209343_10009142_pt1 | contig 11408 bp, 8 predicted proteins | sample RifCSPlowO2_02_FD_184026 | JGI IMG/M metagenome (GOLD analysis project Ga0209343, IMG submission 184026) | Groundwater microbial communities from Rifle, Colorado - Rifle CSP2_plank lowO2_0.2 (SPAdes) (version 2) | ecosystem: Environmental > Aquatic > Deep subsurface > Groundwater | place: Rifle... | reverse complement strand
CAAGGTGTGGCGCGTCAGTTCTATCGTAGCCACGGCCGACCACAACACGCCGACCACCGGCTGGGACTTGGGCTATGACGGCATCACGGACCCCACCAGCAAAGAGCAAGTCCTGACTTTGGACAAAAATATGCAGGAATTCGGCGCGGCGGCCTATTTTCCGTTCATGTCAAGACGCCAAGGCATCGTCCACGTCATCGGGCCAGAGAATGGCGCCACCCTGCCCGGCATGACGGTGGTGTGCGGCGACTCGCACACATCCACTCACGGCGCCTTTGGCGCATTGGCCCATGGCATCGGCACCAGTGAGGTCGAGCACGTCATGGCGACGCAAACCCTGCTGGCCAAAAAAGCGAAAAACATGCTGGTGCGGGTCGACGGCGCACTACAACGTGGCTGCAGCGGCAAAGATATTGTGCTGGCCATCATCGGCAAAATCGGCACCGCAGGCGGCACCGGCTACACCATTGAATTTGGCGGCTCCGCCATTCGTGCCTTGAGCATGGAAGGCCGCATGACCGTGTGTAATATGGCCATTGAAGCCGGTGCGCGTGCCGGCTTGGTGGCAGTGGACGAAAAAACCATCGAGTACGTTAAAGGCCGGCCGCTGGCGCCGGGGCACAACGCCGCCAACGACACGGCCGCTGCCGTCGAATGGGACCAGGCGGTGGCGTACTGGAAGACCTTGCACTCTGACGCCGATGCCCACTTCGACGCCATTGTTGAACTCGACGCCGCCCAGATCATTCCGCAAGTCACCTGGGGAACCTCACCTGAGATGGTGCTGGGCATTGACGGCCGTGTGCCCGATCCCGACAAAGAAAAAGACGCCAACAAACGCGGCGCCATCGAGCGCGCACTGGTCTACATGGGGTTGGAGCCCGGCAAAGCCCTTGACGACCTGTATGTGGACAAGGTGTTTATTGGTTCCTGCACCAACAGCCGGATTGAAGATATCCGTGAGGCCGCCGCACTGGTCAAGAAATTGGGGCAAAAAGTCGCCAAAAACGTCAAGCTGGCCATGGTGGTTCCGGGCTCGGGCCTGGTCAAGGAACAGGCGGAGCGCGAAGGCTTGCATGAGATTTTCAAGGCGGCCGGCTTCGAGTGGCGCGAACCAGGCTGCTCGATGTGCCTGGCCATGAATGCCGACCGGCTTGAGCCCGGTGAGCGCTGCGCGTCCACCAGCAACCGCAATTTTGAGGGTCGCCAGGGCGCCGGCGGACGTACGCACCTGGTCAGCCCCGCCATGGCCGCTGCTGCCGCCATTCACGGCCATTTTGTGGACATCAGGAAGTTTGTCTGAACTGACGGACCAAGGAAACCAACATGCAAAAATTTACCCTGCTCAAAGGCTTGGTCGCCCCGATAGACCGCGAAAACGTCGACACCGACGCCATCATTCCCAAGCAATTCCTGAAGTCCATCCGCAAGACCGGGTTTGGCCAGAATCTGTTCGACGAGTGGCGCTACCTGGATGCGGGCTTTCCCGGCCAGGACCCCAAGAGTCGCAGGCCCAACCCGGACTTTGTGCTGAATCAGCCCCGTTACCAAGGCGCGTCCATTCTGCTGGCACGCAAGAACTTTGGCTGCGGCTCATCGCGTGAACACGCCCCCTGGGCGCTTGATCAATTCGGCTTTCGCGCCATCATTGCCCCGAGTTACGCCGACATCTTTTTCAACAACAGTTTCAAAAACGGTTTGCTGCCGATTGTGCTGAGCGAAATCCAGGTCAACCAGCTGTTTGACGAGGCGGCAGCTTTCCCGGGCTATGCGCTGACCATCGATCTGGAACGCCAGGTCATCCTCAAACCGGACGGAAAAGAACTGCCTTTCGAGGTGCAGCCGTTTCGCAAATACTGCCTGCTCAACGGCTTTGACGACATTGGTCTGACCTTGCGCCAGGCGGACAAGATCAAGGCCTTTGAAGTCCAACGCTTGGCACAAAAACCATGGCTAGCCCGCACTCTGATTGGGTAAGCTGCTATAGATTTTGCTTCATTGCGGGACGGACTGCCGCTACGCGTAGCGCGCAAGCCCTCCCCCCCCCAACACTCTAGAAAGAATTAGGTTGATCATGAAAATTGCAGTGTTGCCAGGCGATGGCATTGGTACCGAAATAGTGGCCGAGGCCGTGAAAGTCTTGAACGCGCTTGATCTTCCGCTGGAAATGAAAACCGCACTGGTCGGCGGTGCCGCCTACGAAGCACATGGCCATCCCTTGCCGGACGCCACACTCAAGTTGGCCAAGGAGGCGGATGCCGTCTTGTTTGGCGCCGTCGGCGACTGGAAATACGACAAGCTCGACCGGCCACTGCGCCCCGAGCAGGCGATTCTGGGTTTGCGCAAGAATCTGGGCCTGTTTGCCAACTTCCGACCGGCCATCTGCTACGAGCAACTGGTGGATGCATCGAGCCTGAAGCCCGAGCTGATTGCCGGCCTCGACATCCTGATCATTCGCGAGCTGACGGGCGACATTTACTTCGGCCAGCCGCGCGGGCGCCGCACCGCCACGGACGGCCATTTCCCCGGTGCCGAGGAAGCGTTTGACACCATGCGCTATTCGCGCCCCGAGATCGAGCGCATTGCCCACGTCGCGTTCCAGGCGGCCCGCAAACGCAGCAAACGCGTGACCAGCGTGGACAAGGCCAACGTGCTGGAAACCTTCCAGTTCTGGAGAGACGTGGTGACGGAAGTCGGCCAGCAATACCCGGATGTGGAACTCGACCACATGTACGTGGACAACGCCGCCATGCAACTGGTGCGCGCCCCCAAGAAATTTGACGTGGTGGTCACCGGCAACCTGTTTGGCGACATTCTGAGCGACGAGGCCGCCATGCTCACCGGCTCCATCGGCATGCTGCCTTCGGCCTCCCTGAATGCCAGCAATCAAGGCCTGTACGAACCCAGCCACGGTAGCGCGCCGGACATCGCCGGCAAAGGCATCGCCAACCCATTGGCGACCATTCTGAGCGCCGCCATGATGCTGCGCTTCAGTCTGAACCAGGAAGCCGCAGCCCAGCGCATCGAGGCCGCCGTCAAAGATGTGCTGGTGCAAGGTCTGCGCACCGCAGATATCTTCAGCACAGGCACGACACGAGTCAGCACGGTTGAAATGGGCGCGGCGGTGGTAAAAGCCTTGAAATAGTTTCGCTTACAATTCGAAAATGCACCACGACACACTCACTCGCGACCCAACAGCAATGCTCCCATTGAGCGGCGCCAGTAGCGTGAGCGTGTTGATCTTCTCCGCAAGCACCAAAACGACAACCATTAAAGGCTGACACAGCCCGGTTCGTCGCGCCCTACCGGCCAGACGAGCCGGGCAGATGAAATTCCTGTATTTCAAACATCTGAAAGGGCAACATGATGAAAATTGGCAATCTGGTCGGCATGGTAGGCTGGCGCGGCATGGTGGGTTCCGTATTGATGGACCGCATGCAGACCGAAGGCGATTTCGATCTGATCGAACCGGTCTTCTTTTCAACCTCCAATGCCGGTGGCCAGGCCCCGGCTCTGGCTAAAAACGAAACCACCCTCAAAGATGCTTTTGACATTGAAGCGCTGAAAAAGTGCGACATCATCATCAGTGCACAAGGGGGCGACTACACCACTGAGGTTTTTCCCAAACTACGTGCTGCCGGATGGTCGGGCCACTGGATTGATGCCGCGTCAACGCTGCGCATGAAAGATGATGCCATCATCATCCTGGATCCGGTCAACCTGCCCGTGATCCAGAATGCCCTGGCCAAGGGTGGGAACAACTGGATTGGCGGCAACTGCACCGTCAGTTGTATGTTGATGGGGGTTGGCGCGCTGTACAAGGCGGGCTTGGTCGAGTGGATGACCAGCATGACGTACCAGGCGGCATCCGGCGGCGGCGCGCAGCACATGCGTGAGTTGTTGACCCAATTCGGCACCCTGAATGCCGAAGTCAAGAACCTGCTGGATGATCCCAAATCAGCGATCCTGGAGATTGACCGCAAGATTCTGAGTAAACAGCAATCCCTGACGCCGGCTGAAACAGCCAATTTTGGCGTGCCGTTGGGTGGCAGCCTGATTCCCTGGATCGACAAGGATCTCGGCAACGGCATGAGCCGCGAAGAATGGAAAGGCGGCGCCGAAACCAACAAGATATTGGGTCAGGGTGCCGCTTTCGGTACCGCAGAGACTCCGGTGGACGGCTTCTGCGTGCGCGTGGGCACCATGCGCTGCCACAGCCAGGCTCTCACCTTCAAGCTCAAAAAAGATGTGCCCAGCGCCGATATTGAAGCCTTGATTGCGGCCGATAACGCCTGGGTCAAGGTCGTGCCCAACACGCGCGAGGCAAGTGTGCAACACCTGACACCGGTGGCCGTCACCGGCACGCTGGGCATTCCGGTGGGGCGCATCCGCAAACTCGCCATGGGTCCGCAATATGTGGGAGCGTTCACCATTGGTGACCAGTTGCTATGGGGCGCCGCAGAGCCCCTGCGCCGCATGCTGCGTATTTTGCTGGCCGCCTAAGCACTGATTAAATGCCGTCCAAGGGTTTGCCCTAGCGGCACAAAAAGCAGGTCGTTGTCGCTCGACAACATAGAATCAACATGTGTTTGCTTTGCCTGCCAATGATTCAAAGTTAAGAGCTAGCTTGGCTTGTCAGGTCAGGGCATTGATGCTATGGTGCTTTTCACGTTTTCAGTACCACTGCATTTGTTCACATCATGACGACAAATTTCCCAGCCGCCCGAACACCGGAGTCCACAAATTGATTTCTAAGTCTCATCGTTGGCAAAAAACTGCCATGGCAATTGCGGCTACTGCGCTTTTCAGCCTCTGGGGATCGAATGCGACGGCACTTTCACTGGGTCGAATCTCCGTCCAATCAGCGCTTGGTGAGCCTTTGCGTGCAGAAATTGAAGTTCCGGAAATCAATGCAGAAGAGGCAGCATCGCTCAAGCCATCTATTGCATTACCAGAGGCCTTTCGGGCGGCCGGACTGGAGTACAACCCTGCCATGGCGGCCATGCAGGTCACGCTTCAAAGACGTGCTGACGGGCGTGCCTACCTTCGTTTGAGCAGCGACCGGGCCATCAACGATCCATTCGTTGACATGATTCTTGTAGCCAACTGGGCGACCGGTCGCATCGTGCGTGACTACACCCTCTTGTTTGATCCCCCCAGTCTGCGCAAAGCGCCAGCCACTGCACCAACCCCAGCTCAAGTCCCGGCGCAAATTCCAGCCCCGTCGTCGGCCAGCCGGACCACTTCAGCTGCACCTGCATCTTCGAGACCGATCGCGGGGCCTGCTGTTGAGCCTGGTCAAAGCCCAGTCAAGCCGATCGCACGCCCTGCTGTCGTCAAAACCCAGGACACCGAAGCCCGCTCAGTAACCGTCAATCCCGGCGACACGGCCGGCAAAATAGCGACGGCGACAAAACCAGCTAACGTCTCCCTGGACCAGATGCTGGTGGCCTTGCTGCGCGCCAACCCGGCTGCCTTCATCGGCGACAACGTCAACCGAGTCAAGGCTGGGTCAGTCGTGAACATCCCCACCGCGGCGCAAGCAGAAGCCACGCCGGCCGCAGAGGCCCGCCAGATCATCATTGCCCAAAGCAAGGACTTCAACGACTTCCGCAGAAAGCTGGCAGGCGCTGCGCCCAGCGCCCAGGTCGCAAGTGCAGACCGCACAGCGAGCGGCACGGTGCAAGCCCAAGTTGAGGACAAAAAACCCCTCACCGCAGTACCTGATAAATTGACGTTGTCAAAAGGGGCTGTTCAGGGAACGTCAGCTGAAGCTCAGCTGGCCAACGAGCGCAATGTCAAGGAGGCTGCCGACCGGGCGACTGAAATCGCCAAGAACATCAGTGATCTGGGTAAGTTGGGGGCCGCTTCGAGCGTCGTGGCACCCGCTCCGTCGGCATCCGCTGCTGCGCCAGACGCTGCGTCAAACGCCGCCGGTATCGCATCGGTACAAGCGGTGCCCGCAGCAGCCTCCGCCCCAACGCCGGCCGCTTCGGTAACCCAAAAAGCGCCTGCGATCACTCCCGCTTCTGTGCCCGAACCGGGCCCGCTTGATGATCTGAGCGATAGTCCCTTGGCCCTGTCCGGCGCCCTCGGCTTGATCGCCCTGTTAGTCGCCTTTGGGCTCTACCGCAGAAGGCAGCACAAGAAAGTCGCCTCGGGCGACAGTTCATTTCTGGACAGTCGTTTACAGCCCGACTCATTTTTTGGTGCCAGTGGTGGTGAAAATGTCGACACCAGCGACAATGCGGCCACTGGCTCGTCCATGGTCTACTCGCCCAGCCAGCTTGATGCGGTGGACGATGTTGACCCCGTCGCTGAAGCCGATGTCTACCTCGCCTACGGGCGTGATTTGCAGGCAGAGGAAATCCTGAAGGACGCCTTGGTCAGCAACCCCGGACGTCTCGCGATCCATCAGAAGTTGCTTGAAATTTTCGCCAAGCGGCGTGACTCCAACAACTTTGAAAAGATGGCCACCCAGACCTTCCAGATAACCAAGGGCGAGGGATCGGACTGGGAGCGCGTTTGCCAACTGGGTCTGAGCATTGACCCGAGCAATGCGCTGTACCAACCCGGTGGCCAACCCAATAATCTGGATGGCACGCCATCTCGTCCGATGCCCCTCGACCAGACCGGCGATCTTGCCAGCGGCACGGATGCACTGGCAACACCAGTCATTACTCCCCAGGTTGGCGGTGCGGGAGACCTCGATCTGGACCTCGACTTTTCGCTTGACGAAGAACCCGTCAGTGCCATCAGCGAGACCAAAGCAAGCTACCCCGAACCCACCATCAGCCTGCAGGCGGCCGACGCCCCCCCTGCACTTGATCTGGACTTTGACCTGGTCGAAGCCACGGCACCTTTTGCGACCGCCGAGACGGCTGCAAAAGCCGACGCAGCCGATGGCCCCGATGCCATCGAATTCTCGCTGCCCGATCTGGACACTGCAGACAATGACCAGAGCCAACCGGCTGCGAACAGCGACGATTTCAAACTGCAGGCCGCCAATAGTTTTGGGCTCACCGGCCCGGTGCCCTTGCCCGATTCGGCGCCGCTAGCGCCTCCCGCTCCTGACTTAGGCATGCTGGAATTTGACCTTGGCTCACTGTCCCTTGATCTGGGGGACGAACCACCGACTGAAGCCAGCGCAACGCCTAGCGCACACGGGTATGAAGACCCGCTGGTCACCAAGCTGGCACTGGCAGAAGAATTCCGCGCAATTGGTGACGAGGACGGTGCGCGGGCGCTGATTGAAGAAGTGATCTCGGAAGCCTCGGGCGACATGAAGATCAAGGCGCAGCGCGCTCTGAGCAATCTCTGACCCGGCTTCGCTGTCAGGCATTCTCCGAGAACCGCGTTATGAACTCACTGTGAGGCTGGCACTCGGCGTCAGCTACAACGGGCAAGCCTACCAAGGCTGGCAAAGCCAGTTGTCGAGGCAAACCGTGCAGGATCAGCTTGAAATGGCACTGAGCAAATTGGCATCGCACCGGGTTTCTACTCTGTGCGCAGGCCGAACAGACGCGGGGGTGCATGGTCTGATGCAGGTGATTCATTTTGATACCCCACTTGATCGCGCCCCCAATTCCTGGGTACGGGGCACCAATGCTTTTTTGCCGCGCGACATTGCGGTCGAGTGGGCAAAGCCCGTGCCCCCTGAATTTCATTGCCGTGCCAGCGCGCTGTCACGCCGCTATGCCTATATTTTGCTGGAATCACCGGTGCGCCCCAGCGTCGATGCGGGCCAGGTCGGTTGGACTTTCAAACCGCTGGAACAGGGGGCCATGCAGCAGGCAGCGAGCCACTTGCTCGGTGAGCACGACTTCAGTTCGTTTCGGGCCTCGGCCTGCCAGGCGCTGTCGCCAGTCAAAATGCTGCAGCGCCTCGACATCTCGCGCCATGGTGCCTGCTGGCGTTTTGAGTTTGAGGCTAACGCCTTTTTGCATCACATGATCCGCAACATCATGGGTTGCCTGATTGCCGTGGGCCAGGGCAAGAAACCTCCTGAGTGGCTCAAAGAGGTGCTGCTGGCGCGCAACCGCGATGTTGCGGCACCGACCTTTTCCCCGCACGGACTCTATTTTCTGGGTCCGCGCTATGCGCCACACTGGGGTTTGCCGGATCGCACCCCTTCCTTTGATCGATTGCCATGAGCCAGACGCCATTACCCAAAAACCACTTGGCACAGCGGACCCGGATCAAGATCTGCGGCCTGACACGCGAACAGGATGTGGACGCCGCCGTGGCCGCAGGCGCGGATGCCGTCGGCTTTGTGCTTTATGCCAAAAGCCCGCGCTGTGTGTCACCCGTGCGGGCTGCCGAGCTGGCGCGCCGACTGCCCCCTTTTGTCACACCGGTGCTGTTGTTTGTCAACGAGAGTGCTACAAAAATAGCAGCTGCTTACGCAAGCGTAGCGGGGGCTACAGCCCAATTTCATGGTGACGAAACACCTGAGCAGTGTTGGCTGGCGTCCCAGTCAGGGGCGCGCCCCTATTTGCGTGCGGCACGTATTCCACTGGGCGACGCCGCTGGCAGTTTCGATCTCGTAAAATTCGCTCTAGATTATTCTCAGGCCCAAGCCATTTTGCTCGATGCCCATGTGGAGGGCTACGGCGGTGGCGGTCAAACATTCAATTGGTCACTGCTGCCTCCAAACGTCAACGCTCACCTCGTCTTGAGTGGTGGGCTCACCGCTGCCAACGTGACCGAAGGCATTCTGCAGGTACGCCCGCGCTGTAAATCGCTGGCGGTAGATGTGAGTTCGGGGGTGGAAGTGTCCGGCCCCGGCAACAAGGGCATCAAAGACCCCGAAAAGATCAACCAGTTTGTCGCCGCCGTGCGCGCCGCCGACCAACAACTTGCAGAGATGTCAAAACATGTTTGAGTATCAACAACCCGACCCGCGTGGCCACTTCGGCATTTACGGCGGCAGCTTTGTGTCTGAGACGCTGACGCATGCCATCAACGAGCTCAAGGCGGCTTACGCCAAGTACCAGTTTGACCCGGCCTTCGTCGCCGAATTCAACTACGAACTGGCCCACTTCGTCGGCCGTCCTTCGCCGGTTTACCACGCCGATCGCATGAGCCGGGAACAGGGCGGCGCGCAGATTTTTCTCAAGCGCGAAGACCTGAACCACACCGGCGCCCACAAGATCAACAACACCATCGGCCAGGCCATGCTGGCCAGACGCATGGGCAAGCCGCGCGTCATTGCCGAAACCGGCGCCGGCCAGCACGGCGTGGCCACGGCCACCATCTGCGCCCGCTACGGTCTGGAGTGCGTGGTGTACATGGGCAGCGAGGACGTCAAGCGGCAAAGCCCCAATGTGTATCGCATGAATCTGCTGGGCGCCACGGTGGTGCCGGTCGAGAGCGGCAGCCGAACCCTCAAAGATGCCTTGAACGAGGCCATGCGCGACTGGGTTGCCAACGTGGACAATACTTTTTACATCATCGGCACGGTGGCCGGGCCCCACCCCTACCCGATGATGGTGCGCGATTTTCAGAGCGTCATCGGCAAGGAATGCCTGGTGCAAATGCCCGAAATGCTGCAAGCCGCAGGGTGCCATACAACGCAACCCGATGCGGTGGTGGCTTGCGTCGGCGGTGGCTCCAACGCCATGGGCATTTTTCACCCCTATATTGCGCATGAAGCCACACGCCTGATCGGCGTCGAGGCAGCAGGCCTTGGCATGGACAGCGGCAAACACTCGGCGTCTCTGCAACGTGGCAGTCCGGGCGTGCTGCACGGCAACCGCACCTATGTACTGCAAGACGACAACGGGCAGGTGACCGAAACCCACAGCATCAGCGCCGGACTGGACTACCCCGGTGTTGGCCCGGAACACGCCTTCCTCAAGGACATCGGCCGGGCCGAGTATGTGGGCATCACCGACCAGGAGGCGCTGGCTGCCTTTCATTACCTGTGCCGCACCGAAGGCATCATTCCGGCGCTCGAATCGAGCCACGCCGTGGCTTATGCCATGAAGCTGGCGAAGACCATGCGCCCCGACCAGTCGATTCTGGTCAATCTGTCGGGCCGCGGCGACAAGGACATCGGCACCGTGGCCGACCTCAGCCACGCCGACTTTTATTGCCGCCCGAGTTGCAAAGGCCAGTCGGTCAAAGGCGCAGACAACGCGCAGCCCAGCGCCAACCAACAAGTTGTGAAGGTCGCCCAATGAGCCGTATCGCCAACACTTTTGCAGCGTTGAAAGCCCACGGGCGCAAGGCCCTGATTCCCTATGTCACGGCAGGCTTCCCCTTTCCCGATATCACCCCTGAGTTGATGCACGCGTTTGTCGCCGGCGGGGCCGATGTGATTGAACTGGGCGTGCCCTTTTCCGACCCCAGTGCGGATGGCCCGGTGATCCAGAAAGCCGGCGACAAAGCACTGGCCGCAGGCATTGGCATGATGCAGGTGCTGGACATGGTGCGCACCTTTCGCACCCAGGATGCGAGCACACCGGTGGTGCTGATGGGCTACGCCAACCCGGTGGAGCGCTACAACCAGAAGCATGACCGAGGGGACGGCAAGAGCGCTTTTGTGCTTGATGCTGCGGCGGCCGGTGTGGACGGCGTGCTGATCGTCGATTACCCGCCCGAAGAATGCGAGACCTTTGCCGCCGAGCTCAAAAGTGCGGGGCTGGACCTGATCTTTTTGCTCGCCCCCACCAGTACCGACGAGCGCATGCAGCAGGTCGCGCGGGTGGCCAGCGGCTATGTGTATTACGTCTCGCTCAAGGGCGTCACCGGATCGGGTGCGCTCGATACCGCTGCCGTCGAGGCGATGCTGCCGCGCATCCGGGCGCATGTGCAGGTGCCGGTCGGTGTCGGTTTTGGCATTCGTGATGCCGCCACTGCCCGCACCATCGGGCAGGTCGCCGATGCGGTGGTCATCGGGAGCAAAATCATCCAGTTGATTGATGAACAGCCGCGGGACCAGGTGGGCCCGGTAGCGCAAAAATTCCTGCGTGAAATCCGCACCGCGCTCGATAATTGAAACCTTGTGGGACAGACCGCGGCTACGCGAAGCGAGCTTGTCTCTGTCCCCAACTAAACTGAAGCCTTGTGGGACAGACCGCAGTTACACCAAGTGAACAAGCTCTGTCCCCAACTGATTAGGAATACGTATGAGCTGGCTCGAAAAACTACTTCCCCCAAAAATTCAGCAAACCAACCCGGCCGACCGGCGCAGCGTGCCCTCGGGCCTGTGGATCAAGTGCCCGAGTTGCGACAGCGTGCTGTACAAAACCGATCTGGAGCAAAACCAGAACGTCTGCCCCAGCTGCAGCCACCACCACCGGATCGGCGCGCGCACCCGGCTCAATGTCTTTCTGGACAATGAGGGGCGCTATGAAATCGGGCAGGAGGTGCTGCCGGTCGATGCCCTCAAGTTCAAGGACAGC
>Ga0209343_10009141_pt1 | contig 11409 bp, 11 predicted proteins | sample RifCSPlowO2_02_FD_184026 | JGI IMG/M metagenome (GOLD analysis project Ga0209343, IMG submission 184026) | Groundwater microbial communities from Rifle, Colorado - Rifle CSP2_plank lowO2_0.2 (SPAdes) (version 2) | ecosystem: Environmental > Aquatic > Deep subsurface > Groundwater | place... | reverse complement strand
CGGGAACGCGGGCGCAGTCGCGGTCGAAACGCCTTGATCGGCCTGGCGATTGGAGCGTCTGTGGGGCTGGCGGTCGGAACCGCGCTCGATTACGCTCTTTCGGACGCACCCGATCCCCACATTAACATAGGCCCGGTAGCGAGTTTCGCTCTCCTTGGCACTGGCATTGGCGCCGGCGTCGGTGCCGCGTGGCCGCCGGGTCATCCCACCATCTACCGGGCCGAACGACGGAAGGACCAAACCGCGCCGTAGGTTGGCGCAATTTTGTAGGGAGGGATACTCCGATGGAAAAGATTCGATGGATTGCTCGCCAACTGTTGAGTGGTCGCACAGGAGGATGGAAGGTTGTAGCTTGCTGCGCGGTGTTGCTATGGAAGGTTGTAGCTTGCTGCGCGGTGTTGCTTCTGAGCCTTCACGCTGCGGGGCCGTCGGCGCAAAGCCTGCCCCCGACGCTGGCTCCAGATCAAATTCTGATGCGGATGGAGCGGCGATTGGAGCAGCAGCTCCGGGAACTGGAGTCCTACCGCGCGCGGCGGCGCTACTCAGCCGCGCATCCGCTGCTGGGAGACTCCGTTTACTTACTGGTGCAAGAACAGTACAAAGCTCCGGAAGAGAAAAAATTCAAGGTGCTGGAACGCGGAGGCATGGAGCAGATTCAGAAGCGGCTGTTTTCGCGCCTGCTGGAGGTGGAACTGGAGACAGCCAGCGAAGCGGCGCGCCGGGCAGTGGATATAAGCCGACGCAACTACCGCTTGACCTATTCCCACTACGATGTCGCGAAGCATGCCTACGTTTTTGAGGCGGAGCCGCGCACAGCGAATCCCTACCTCTTTCGGGGAAAGGTGTGGATCCATGCGGAGGATTTCGCCGTGCAGCGGATCGAGGGCGAGCCGGTGAAACGCCACTCCGCCATGGTCCGCCAGAGCCGGTTTGTCCACGAGTTCGCCAAGTTCGGGGAGTTCTGGTTCCCGGTCCACCACACCAGCACGGCGAAAATATATATGTTCGGACAGGCTACATTGGAAATCCAATATTTCGACTACGAATGGAAAGCGCGTTAGGAGGAGATTATTATGAGTACATCTTCGGTAGTTGCCACAAAAAAGGAGTTTTGCTTGTCGGAGACGAAGTTTCAGGATGCAGCCCGCCAGCAAGACGGCTTGCTCGCGGCCTGGGAGAAACACTGCCTAGTGTGGCTGGCGCACCGGATGCCGGCCGGCGTCCAACCGGATCACCTGACGCTGCTCGGCTTTGCCGCCATGTTGTTTGCCGGCGCCTCCTACGCGCTGGCGCAGTGGTGGCCGCCGATGCTGCTGCTGGTGAACTTCTGGCTGGCCGTGAACTGGTTCGGGGACAGCCTGGACGGGACGCTGGCGCGGGTGCGCAACCGGCAGCGGCCCCGCTACGGGTTTTATGTGGATCACATGGTGGATGCTTTTGGGACGCTCTTTCTGATCGGCGGCCTGGCTCTGTCCGGGTACATGGGAGAGCGGGTAGCCGTGGCTGTGCTGGTGGCTTTTTATTTGCTGGCGATCAACAGCTATCTGGCCACCTATGCCTTGGGAACCTTCCAACTGTCGTTTTGCAGGTTCGGTCCGACGGAGGCGCGCATCCTGCTGGCCATCGGAAACGTAGTGGCGCTGGTTCGGCCTACCGTGACGGCCTTCGGCCCGCCGCTGCGGTTCTATGATGTCGGCGGCGCGGTGGCGGTGGCTGCCATGCTGGTGGTCCTGGGAGTTTCCGTGGTGTCCAATACGCGAAAGCTCTACCGATTGGAGAGAGTCTGATGCGCGCGCTGAAATTCTACGCCGTGGGGGCCATCGGCATCGGAGTGCAGGCCGCGACGCTGGGTTTGCTGGTGCACGTTTTGGGAGTGCACTACCTGTGGGCGACGGCGCTCGCGGTAGAAGCCGCCGTTCTCCATAACTTCGTCTGGCACTGGAAATGGACCTGGGCCGACCGGCAAAGCAACGTATCGACGGCCATTTTCGCCGCGCTCTGGCGCTTCCACCTGGCCAATGGCTTGACCTCGATGGCCGGCAATCTGCTGTTGATGCGAATCCTGGTGGGAAGCGCGGGGATGGAGCCGCTGGCCGCCAACCTGATTTCGATTACACTCTGTTCACTGGTGAACTTTCTTCTCTCCGACCGGTTCGTGTTCGCGCTGCCGCATGCAGGGTCGAGCCGGAGATGAACGGGGAACTACTTGGCAAATCCGGAGGAGAGGGTGGGATTCTAATTCTAAGACATCAGTAACTAGACCCGTTCTCCCATTGGTGTAGATTAACTCAAGTTGCCAATATGCTGATTACACAGGCCCGCCCCGGCTCGTTTCTCACGGGAGTAGACCCCGTTCCATGACCCGCAGCGTGGGACGCTTCGTGGAACGGGGTAGATGGGCCAAAGACAGAAAGCCGGGAACGGGCCGGGGGGTAACGGCAGCCAAGAGAGATGCACCATTAGGGGAATGGGTCTAGCCCGGTTTCCGTGTCCCGTCGCCGACAGGACATCGTGCCTCCGGACAACCCGCGTTACCGCCAGGCTCTCAGCTCCTTTTCGCGAGCGTGCTTGTTGCCCTGTCCGGAGTTTGAATTGCCAGGGTGGCTGACGTAGGATTGTGAGCCGAGCGGAAGTAACACTCGCAAATTCCCGCTAAGGAAGGGAGGCACTGATGGCTATCAAAGGGAACGTCCCGAAATTCGAGAAGTTCATCCGGACTGTGCTTGCGGTTGTGCTGATCCCTCTGGTTTTTTTTCTGCCCGGATATTGGAAGCTGCTCTCGGTCGGCGCAGGCGTGTTTTTTGCGCTCACCGCCTGGGTCGGATACTGACCCTGAAAGGGAGTTGTGCTGAAGGTCTTCAGCAAAAAATAACTTCGGAAACCTCTTCGACCCCACTTCTGTGGCCGCTCTATTACTGCCTGACCTGAGCTTGCCGAAGGGATCGCGGCTCCGATTAGGTGGTAGTGGTAGCCACGGCACGCTTTTTGTGCCGTGGGTTTTTGTTTTTCGTTTCCCCGAACTCCAAACCCAAACCCCGGCTCCAATCCGACCCGCGCGCCTCAGCCAGCCAATTCGAGCCGCGACCGTCAGCGAGTGGTCCTTCTTCTGACTTCTGACTCCTGACTTCTTTCTTTCAAAACAGCTTGGCCAATTCATCCCGCTCTGGGAAAACCAACTCCTCCATCTTGCCACCACGCTCTACCTTATAGCCTTCCTGTGCGGGTCGCATCTCTGCCACCACCGCGCTCGGAATTCCCCGCGTCTCCAGCGCCTGCCGCACGACCTGGGTCTTCTCCGCGCTCACACCGATCAACAGCGCTCCCGAAGCCAGCAACGCCAGCGGGTCCAGGCCCAGCGCCGCGCAGATTTGTTGTGTCTCCGGCAGAACAGGAATTTGATCGGCCAACACTCGAATGCCCCGCCCCGCCGCCACGGCCATCTCCAGCAATCCCGCCAGCGCACCGGCCTCCGTGGGATCGTGCATGGCTTTGGCGGCTCCTGTCGCGGCGGCCAACTGCGCAGCTTCCACCACGCTGATGCCCGGCTCAAACAGCAATCTTCGCGCTTGTTCGACAACCGCTTCGGCAACCTTGCCCGTCAACTCTTCGGGTTTCTCGCGGGCAATCACGGCGGTGCCCTCGATAGCCACTCCGCGCGTGAGCACTATCCGGTCGCCGGGCTCCAGCGACTCCTTTCGCAGCAGCGACTCCTTGGCCACCTCGCCGAGCATCTGCCCCACCACGATGGGCCGGTCCAGCCCGTGCGTGATCTCGGTGTGCCCGCCGCAGAGTGTAACCCCCAGCTCCCGGCACGCCGCCGTGATGTCGGTGAAAATCTCCTCCACCAGCCGAGCATCCGTTCCTTCTTCCGGCAGCAGCACCGCAGCCAAAAACCACTTGGGTTTTGCGCCCATCACAGCCACGTCATTGGCGTTGATGTGGACGCAGTACCAGCCGATCTTCTCCGTGGCGAAACTGATGGGGTCGGTTTTTGCGACCAGGTACCGGTCCCCCATCTCGATCACGGCGGCATCTTCTCCGATCCGAGCGCCGACAATCACGCGCGGGTCGTTGGCCGTCAGCCGCCCCAGAAGGCGATGGAGTTGCTCCGGCGGCAGTTTGCCCACCCGAAAAGACCGGGCGTGTGGATTGTCCCTGGATTCTGACTTCACCGGTACCGCCGCAGGACGCCGATCACGCGGCCCTGAATCGCCACATCTTTTGCCGGAACCAAGATCGCCTTCATTGGCGCGTTGGCCGGCTGTAACCGCACGCGGCCGTTCGGTTCCTGATCGTAGCGCTGCAACGTGTTCGCCGAGCCGCCGACCCGCGCCAGCACCATGTCGCCCGGCTCTGCCTGAGAAGTTTTCTCCACGATGAGCAAGTCGCCATCGAGAATGTGTTCCTCCCTCATGGAGTCGCCTTTGACCTGAAGAACGAAGACGTTTTTCTGACCGGCAAAGTCGCGCAGCGAGATGGTTTCCGGATGTTGGAGGGTTTCCACCGGTTTTCCGGCGGCAATCCGTCCCAGCAGAGGCAGTCCCGCCCGCTCGGCGCGAGCCTGCCGCGATAGCTGCCAATACTTGGGAGCCGGCTCCAGCGACCGGCTCTGGTTGTAACCCCGGCGCAGGAAGCCTTTGCGCTCCAGCGTCGAGATGTGCTTATGGACTGTCGCCAGGGAGTTCAGCCCCATGCCGCTGGCTATCTCCTGAAAGCTCGGGCTATAGCCGCGCTCGCGTAAAAATTCGGCAATAAAATCTAAAACCTCGCGCTGTCTTTTAGTCAGGACCATACTTTGTCATCTCTTTCGCAAACTCAGATGTCCCCAGTATAAGTGAACAAAAGGCGAATCACCAGTGCCAATCAACGCCACTGCTGCTGGCCTGGTTAGGGGTTATCGAAACGAAGAACGGCGCAAAGCGGAAGCGCCCTGCATCGAATGTTCTGCTGCGGGGTCAATGGTCGGAGGATAAGATTTGGTAGCGCTACCGGGAATCGAACCCGGGTTTTGAGATTGAGAATCTCACGTCCCTATCTTAACACTGAGCCGCAAAGAGTTAGCTGTCGTGGTGTCCGAATAATAGAAAGAAGTGGACACCACGCACTTGCCATTGCTATCCTCTTCCCGAGATGTTTAGCGTCAACGTGCTTCTTCGTGTCCGAAGCGACAAGGGATGGGTCCGCGTACCCGTCCTCAAGACTCCGAAAGGCAAATTGATTTGGGACAATCCCGATCACGGCGTTTACTATCTCGAATGGTATGAAAACGGAAAACGCAAACGCAAGCCAGCCGGCGTCCATCCCGCCGAAGTACTCGAAGCCCGCCGCCGAAAAATCCTGGAGCTCAAAGGTATCGCCATCGAAGCTGGGAGGCGAGTCCAATCCCCGTCCACGCAAACTGATTCACCGATCCCCCTCGGCCTAACCATTGATACGTACCTCAATCACGTGAAGCTAAATTATAAGCTGAACACCCACCGCAGGTATAGATCCGTCCTTGACACATTCCGTCAGCACTTCCTGGACAAGAAATACCTCAATGAAATCTCCAAAGGCGACATCCTCGCGTACCGCGACGCCCGCGCAAGCCAAGGTTGCACTGCCGTAACCCTCAACAGCGAAATCACCATGGTCCGCGCTTTCTTCTACTGGTGCGTCGAGTTCAAGGGACTAAAGGAAAATCTCGCAGCCAAGATCAAGCCGCGCAAGGTCATTGAAAAACCTCCTGAGGTTTACACCGACAAAGAAATCGAGGGTATGCTCGAAGCCGCTGATCCGATCGAGCGCGCGATCCTGCTCACACTCCTCTATACGGGACTTCGCGAGCAAGAGCTCTGCCACCTCATGTGGGATGACCTCGACCTCAATAAGAAGATCCTGCTCGTAACTGCCAAATCCGAAGAGGGCTTCACGCCCAAGACCTGGGAAGAGCGTGGGATTGAGTTGAGCGACCGCCTCGCCGAGGCCCTCAAGACTATACCACGCACCGCTCGGTGGGTATTCCCAACTGTTCGCAACAAACGCCACGCGCATGTTTACAAGATCATCAAGCGCGTCGCTACAGAGGCCAGCGTCGTGGGAGCTCATCCCCATAAATTCCGGGCGACGTTCCTCACCCGCCTTTTGCAGTCGGGCTGCGATATTGCCAACGTCATGGCTCTTGCCGGTCACCGGAACATGAAAACAACCCAACGGTATCTTGGAGTTTCCACCAAGCTCCGCCGCCAAGCCCTCAACCGCCTCACCTACCCTGGCGTCCCCAAGCCCTGAGATGTGATGGCAAATTCAGGTGTACTGGATGGATCACAAATCATTGGAGACAACGATGCGCTACCTCTCTCCCGCCAAGGAGGTGTATGAGCGTCTTGACAGGGTTCAAATCGCCGGGCTGCCAGTTTGCTAAGCTAGCATAACATCCCTTTAGTCTACGCTTGCAAAGTACCCTATGGTGCAGTCTATCTTTGCGCAGATGAAATTACTGCGTTGGGGACCAACTGGTAGAGGTGTAAATCCTCTCGCCCCTTCTGGAATAGTCTTTTTATTTGCCCGTCGTAGAGAGGCGATGCTCCAAACGCTTAATCGCCTTAGTTAACTCTTGGTCTTCGTCAGCAAAGACCGACACTTCAGCCATTCGCTTCAAAGTCCCTTGGTCTCCCAGCCGCATTGACAAATTGCGATATGCCGACTCCCTTAGAGTTTTCTCCCTGCTAATTAGCATAAGCTCAGCGGCTACCTTACTTGTCTCGTCTCGCGTCTTTATGAGCTGCTCCCGAAAAGCTGGAAGCTGATCTGTCGAGCGGACTTTTTCCAAAAATCTACGGCTTAGACCAGCTTGGAACTCTGCATGAACTTGAAGGCGCCTAGCCAATTCAATCACTGCACCTGAGCTGTATGCCACTTCACGTCGGGTCCGTTCTGCCATCCGCCTTGTCTCCCCGTCACGACGTAACTCCCGCTTCACGTAACCGAACGCCATTGTGCCAAAAAGAGCTTGAACCGCAAGGACGAACGAAGCGATTGCAATAAAATCAAAAGTGCTCATCTTCTCGATTCCCCCACGATCTCAGACAACCGATTTCGGACCTTCGCCGTAAACTCAGAAGGATCCGAGAATTCAAATTTTCTCCAAAATGGAATGTCGTGTCTCCTTGCTGCCTGTTCGATTTCCTTTATCAGTCGGTCTTCTCCTGTTTGGGAGAGGAACACGCATCGGTTTACCAACTCATGCCCACAGGCCTGAGCTAAATCGTCTACAAAGACAATGCCTGTAAGCAGGTAATCATCAGTCCGATCGCGCGTATATCTGGGGCTTCTATCATTGTCATCTGCCGCTAGCATCACATCGATTATTACCAACTCATAATTATTGGCTTTGACCAACTGGCTATATGCTTGATCTGCATTGCGAATGTGAACTATTTCAAAACCATTCATCCGTAGGTCGATTGCCCACGCTTCCGCCTCGCCGAGATTTTCATCAATGAAATAGATCACAACGGCTAGCCTCTTAGTGCCTTTGGAATATCGACGGCGAACACAGTCTTGTCGTTGTGGGGAATGTGACTAATGTCTCCACGCATTTTTCTCATTAGGTCCTTGCAATCGGCAAGGCCGAAGCCAGTTCCTGCGGGCCACCTTGCCATGGCATAGGGAGCCCGGTATCCCTCTAGGAAGATGTGATCCTTTATCGTAGCGTCAATGCCAACTCCGTGATCAGCGATCAAAACTCGTACTCTGTCACCCAGGTCTTCATAGGAGAACTCAATAGAATTGAGCCGTTTAGGAGAATAATATTTGACGGCATTCTCAACCACATTACGGAAAACTGCCAAGAGCGCTTCACGGTTACCCATAACTGCTGGAATCGAGCGAAAACCTGCGTCTTCTAGGTCGCTTACATTGAATGGCGTGACCCGGATCGCCCTAGCCATTTCAAGGATCATTGGTGTCAGCTTAGACAGCACCTCCCCATAAAGCTTCACTGGCTCGGTGGGAAGCTGGCGCTGCCCCCACTCAAGTCGCTGAATTTGGCTCTTAAGGTCACTCAAAAAGGAAATCGAATCGGTTAAACAGTACTGTAGAGCCTGGGGCAAATCAGAAACGCCACCATGTCTCTTTAGGTTAATTAGGTTGAATAGCGTAGACTGGAGAGCATTCTTCGCGCCATGCATTCGTCGCGTAAAATCGTATTCGGCATGGACTCCGCGATGCATGAGGTGGACTGCTACAGCGATCAGTTCTGATACGTAATCAAGTAGGGCAAGTTCTTCACGCCCAAACGTTGTTAAATGAGAAATGCCATCGTGTGTTAGATTCCAATTTAGAAGCCTAATGAGCCCGATTGTCTGGTCGGGCTCAGTTGGAGCTTGGCTAAGCGGTAACAACAGGCAGGTATGCAAAGGTGATTTGGTTGGCTCCCAGCCAGTTGTACTGTCGCGTCTGATAGAGGAAGCAGATAGTACTAGCCTGGTATTGCATCGAAAAGCATCATTGGTTGAATCAGGTGAATTGACGCTATAAAATATCTGCTCTTTGAGGTCCGCCGTAGTCGCACGTAAACGCAGTAGGTTATTTCTGGGGTCCAGGAGGAAAATAGAGGCGGCTTCTACTGAGAAATTAGCTTGTATCACCTTGACCGCTCGATGGAGAAAGCTTCCAATGTCTTTGGAGTGGCCCGCTTTTTCGACTATCGCTTTTCTTAGCGCGAGCTTCAAATGCTCCAATGAGGCAACATACAGCCTGGCAATTAGGGGACTTAACTCCTCTAAGTATTCACGAATCTGATCTATCGCTGCTCGATTCGTTGGATAAATACAAAGCACCCCGATCGGCTGCCTGTCCTGAGTCCCTTCTGGTGGTTCGCGTAGCGGAACAACAAGCATTCGTCGTAGGTGAAATCGATCGATGAGATCTTTATCTCTGAAAAAACGGGAGTTTAGATTATTGAAGACCTGAAATGCACCTGAGGTGATGGCCCTTCCGGCGAACGTCTGAAGATCAAGTTCAAAAGACTGATAAAGACTATAATCGAGTCCGTGCTGTCCTCGGAGAATCAAGATTTTCCGCTTGGGATCGAACGAGTAAAACGACGCACCCCTGAGCCCAAAATACTGACTGAGGATTTGTACTATTCGTTTTGCGAAATTCGCCGGAGCACCTAAGGTGGCTTCAGCGAGCGCAGGGTATAATTTATGGCGGAGGCAACAGTGAGGGGAAGCTACGTCAGGCACGATACTTGACCCGATTCCTTCGATAGCCATAATTCGCTCTTCTCGCAGAGCTGTTCTCAATATGGAGCGGTATATTAACAGAAAAAGCCTCCACTCATCAATACAAAAGGAGACCTCAGTTCTGAAGTCTCCTTTACGTGGTTGGTAGTACTAGGCGAAATCTCACCTCGCAGCGAGATAAGCAAGGTAAGCGACTCCGCCTATTGATAGGGCGAACAAAAATATGAGAGAGGGGAGAAACATTTTACCCATCCTGATTAGAACCTGCTCCCCCATCAAAAATCAAAAATTTCCCTCGTTTGGACATACGTCCTCCTTGTTTTTTCCCTCAAGAACAGGGGAAAAAAGATCGAACCGATATGTTCATCTTCAAAATAACTATAACCTTTTCAGCCATTTGCGTCAAGTGCGCTCGCGATGCATAATATATCGACCGATCTAAAAGCTGGGACTTAAAAGAGGGCCTCCTGAGGATATTCCGCTGGCGCTTCTGGCTCTATGGACCAACTAATCTCTCCATTCTCAAAACGTACTAAAGATTGCTTCCAGCTGGCCGGGCGCGGATAAAACTTTAGTGGAACCGTCTCCCCGCTGAAAGGCCGGGATGTGATCCCGCCAATCTTCAGCTTCAGATAAAAGTTGTAGGCGGGAAGCCCCACGAAAGTCTCTGTTCGAGCGACTGGCGCAAACTCCTGGGCCATAATTTCCGCGTCCTCGCCCGACAGGGCAAAGACAATCTGACTCCCGACATTCCCAAGAATCCCCTGGCGGAGCTTATCCGGCAGACTCGTGAGATATTGCGTACTCCACACTCCAGCGACTCCAAACTTGCGTAATTCCGCGAACAGACTGACGCTGCTTTCCGTCAAAAACTGCTGGGCTTCATCCGCGCAGATAGCGAAAAACGCCCGCTCTCGTTGCGGCACATCCGCCCTGGAAAGCCCGGCCAAGATCAGCTTGGAAAGCAGCACGGAACCCAAAAGGGCTGAGGCATCCTCGCCAATCGTTCCCTTGGACAAGTTGGCTATCATAATTCCTCCACTATCCATTAGCTCCCGGAAATCAACATCGTTCCTTCTCTGGCAGAGTATGGGCCGGATCTTAGGATTGAGAGTGATTGCGCCCAGCTTATTAAGAATGGGCGCGACGGCTTCATTGCGGAAGTACTTCGAATACTGGGTGAATTCCTTTTCCCAGAAGGCTCTCAGGTCCCCCGGAGGGAGCCGTCCTACCAAGAAATTAAGGAACGCGAAATCAGTGAGCACCTTGGGGACATCGGCCAGCGATGCGCCCGGAAATGTTTCGGCCAATAGAAGCAAGGAATTGCGCAGCAGATATTCAGTCCTCGGTCCCCAGAACTCCGGCCAGAGGTGCTGGAAAATGCTCAGGAATTGCGAGATGACCAAGTACCGTTGCCCGCCATCCAGCAGGTTAATCGCCGGGGAGAATCCCGGCTCAGCCGGATTGATGTAGACTACCTCTTGAATTCTATTCTCGGGAACGATCCCCAAAACCTGTTCCGCCAAATCCCCATGAGCGTCCAAGAGCGCAAAGCCAATGCCATTTTCCAGGTCTGACCTCATCATTTGTGCCAGGACGGTGCTCTTCCCTGAACCAGTCTTCCCCACCAGCAGCATGTGATAGAGGCGATCCTTTTGCTTGATCCCAAAAGGAATCCTTTTGTTGCGGAAATTGGTTTGCCCGATGCGGGCGATTGGCTCTGTCATATTTGTTCTTCTGATTTCAGCCTAGTTGCCCACAGCTAATCCCCGCAAGAGAGGAAAATTTGCTTCGCCGCGCAAATTTGCCTGTCTTGTGGAGAACTCTCCCTCTTTCTACGATTCCCAATAGAACCTTCCAAATCAAATCGGAGGAAACCAAAACTTTCACAGAGGAGGAATGATCGTTATGACCCAACAACAGTTGGAAAAAAGGAAAGAACGGGCAGAAAACGAAACATTGGTGATTTCCCAGACAGAAGACGGCTACCGGGTCTATTCACCGGCCTACCCCACCAAGTCCTATATCGTGAGTGGCAGCCCGGAAGCTCCCGCCTGCACCTGTCCAGACTTTGAGCACCACACTGGCGATCCCCAATGGCGCTGCAAGCACATCCTGGCGGTGCTCGATCATGTTCACAAGACCGGCTCTTGCGCGACGCCGTCCCGCTCCTATGAGG
>Ga0209343_10009139_pt1 | contig 11413 bp, 8 predicted proteins | sample RifCSPlowO2_02_FD_184026 | JGI IMG/M metagenome (GOLD analysis project Ga0209343, IMG submission 184026) | Groundwater microbial communities from Rifle, Colorado - Rifle CSP2_plank lowO2_0.2 (SPAdes) (version 2) | ecosystem: Environmental > Aquatic > Deep subsurface > Groundwater | place: Rifle... | reverse complement strand
CTCACGCTCTCCCAGATGCGCTTGCCCAACTCACCGGGGTAGGGCGGAAAGTCCAGTCCTTCGGCTTCCTTGCCGAGTTTGATGCAGTTCACAGTGCGTGCCATTTGAGCCTTTTCCCGATTTTTTGCGAAGCCACGACTTTAGCAAGCTTTGAGTGGCCATTGCTTTCATCCGGTCAGAATCATGGGTAAGTCACCGTGTCTTCTGCCACTGAAGTAAAATACGCGCTATGGCAAAAGCAGACACAAAAACCAAAATGCTGGCCGATGGCCTGCGTTACAAATCCAAAGTATCGGGTTCTCCCTTCACGGCGGCAACGTCGTTCGGGGCTGCGACCATGTCGTGCTTTCTTTGTGGCAAGCATCGCGCTCGCTCACAGATGGTCACTCGCAAGATACTTGGCAAATCCCAGGCGGTGTGCTCGCCCTCCTGCAAAGCGGCAGACGAGGCGGCGGCGGGCTGACCGTCTGAATTCAGACGGATTTGCGGGGACGCGGGAACTTATTTCCTCAAGCTGCCCCAAATCATCGGGCGTTTCGTCCCATGATTCTCTCCATGAAGGATAGCGATGAGTTTTCAGGTTGTGACCGGCTGGCTGGATCATTCTCCGCGCCGCATCTTCGCATTTGTCAGTCTGGCAAGCATCGGCATGTTGGCGTTCGGTCAGTACCTGCAGCATATGGTGGGGCTGGAGCCCTGCCCGATGTGCATCGTCCAGCGCTATGCTCTCGTTTTAGTAGCTGTCATCGCAGGATTGACGGGGGCTAGCGGCAGAAAAGGCCTGCATCTTGGGGGGGCTGTTCTGATGTTGAGCTCCAGCGGCTTTGGTGCTTATGTGGCGGCCCGGCAAAGCTGGTTGCAGTGGTATCCGCCCGAAGTGGTCAGTTGTGGCCGCGACTTCTATGGAATGATCGAGACTTTTCCGCTGCAGCGCGTTATTCCCATGATTTTCAAAGGCAGTGGCGACTGCAGCAAGATCGACTGGACTTTTCTGGGCGGCACCATTGCCAACTGGACATTTGTGGTTTTCGGCCTCGTCGTCATGCTGTCCCTGGCGCTGATCTGGCGCCAAGCCAGTCGCCGCGTTTCCTGATCAACAAGGCTTCACTCAGCTCAGATTCAATTCATTGAATCTTGCGAGTTTCTGGCCCTCAAGCATTACCAAGTTTCTTCACCAGGACCTGGCTTTTCCGGTCCCAGTTGTACTTGCGTTTGCGGGCTTCAGGCAGCCAGTCCGGGTCGACCAGCACAAAGCCGCGTTTCAGAAACCAGTGCGTGGTGCGGGTGGTCAACACAAAAATGCTCTCCAGCCCGGTGACCCTGGCGCGTTGCTCAATGCGTTTGAGAACCCGCTCGCCATCGCCTTCGCCCTGCACCTGGGGCGACACGGTGAGGGCGGCCATTTCGCCGGTACGCGCTTCCGGGTAGGGGTAGAGCGCGGCGCAGGCAAAAATAACACCGTCGTGCTCAATCACCGTGTAGTTGCCGACGTCACGCTCGATTTCGGTGCGGCTGCGCTTGACCAGCGTGCCGTCTTTCTCAAACGGCTCAATCAGTTGCAGGATGCCACCCACGTCGTCCACCGTGGCTTCGCGCAGGCTCTCCAGTTTTTCGTCCACCACCATGGTGCCAATGCCGTCATGCACATAGACCTCCAGCAGGATCGCGCCATCCACTGCAAACGGGATGATATGGCTGCGCTCCACACCGCCTTTGCAGGCCTTGACGCAGTGCTGCAGGTAAAACGCGGTATCGGTGGGCTGGTTGGCCGCAGGCAATTCAGTCAACATTTTTTCGGCCGTGACGAGCGGCAACTCGGTGTCAATCGGGTTGTCTTCACTCTCTGGCTGCCCCGGGTGGATGCGAATGCCCGGGATTTCTGTCACAAAAATGAGCTTGTCGGCCTGCAAGGCTGTGGCCACCGAGGTGGCGACCTCTTCCATGGTCAGGTTAAACGCCTCACCGGTGGGTGAAAAACCAAACGGGGACATCAAGACCAGCGCGCCCATGTCCAGCGAGCGCATGATGCCTGCGGTGTCAATCTTGCGCACCACACCCGAGTGTTGGAAGTCCACGCCATCCACAATGCCAACCGGTCGGGCCGTGAGGAAATTGCCTGAAATCACGCGCACCGTAGCGCCTGCCATCGGCGTGTTGGGCAGGCCCTGGCTGAAGGCGGCTTCGATCTCGTAACGCAATTGGCCAGCGGCCTCCTGGGCGCAGTCCAGCGACACCTCGTCCGTGATGCGAATGCCATGGGAATAGCGCGCCGTATGGCCCTTGGCCTTGAGCTGCTCGCTCACCTGGGGTCGAAAGCCATGCACCAGCACAATCTTGACGCCCATGCTCTGGATCATCGCCAGGTCTTGCGCCAGGTGTTGCAACTTGCCGGCCGCAATCGCCTCACCCGCAATGCCGACCACAAACGTCTGGTGACGAAATTTATGGATGTAAGGTGCCACCGAGCGAAACCAGGGCACAAAGGTGAAGTTGAAAACAGAGGTCATGCGAATGCAGCGAGGATAAAGGAGGGACAAGGGCTGGGATAATCCCCGATTCTCTACGAAGTTTATTGCCTTGACTGCTTTGCCCCTCCAAATCGAGTTTCCAGAATCCCTGCCCGTGTCGGGTAAACGCGACGAGATCATGGCTGCGCTGGAGCAGCATCAGGTCATCATCGTGTGCGGAGAAACCGGCTCGGGCAAGACGACCCAGTTGCCCAAGATCGCCCTGGCCATGGGGCGCGGCAAGCTGAACTACCCGCCCGGCCGGGGCAAACTGATCGGCCACACCCAGCCGCGCCGTATTGCCGCCAGCAGTGTCGCCAAACGCATTGCCGAAGAGCTGAAAACCACGCTGGGCGATGTGGTGGGTTTCAAGGTCCGGTTTCAGGACCGGCTCAGTCGCGATACCTCGGTTAAGCTGATGACCGATGGCATCTTGCTGGCCGAAACACAAACCGACCCGCTACTGAAAGCCTACGACACCATCATCATCGACGAGGCGCACGAGCGTTCTCTCAACATTGATTTTCTGCTGGGCTACCTGCGCCAGATCCTGCCGCGCCGTCCCGACCTGAAAATCATCGTGACCTCGGCCACGATCGACGCGCAGCGCTTTGCTGACCACTTTGCCAGTAGAAATGGTCCAGCGCCGGTCATCATGGTGTCGGGCCGCATGTTTCCGGTGGAGCAGCGCTACCGGCCATTTGAGGAATCACGCGACTACGACCTCAACAGTGCGATTGCCGATGCGGTTGATGAGTTGTGGCGCGACGTGCACAACAGTGGCGACATTCTGGTGTTTTTGCCCGGCGAGCGCGAAATCCGCGAGGCGGCGGACCACCTGCGCGGCCACCTGAGCCACCAGCCGGTGTTTCGCAACGCCGAAGTGCTGCCGCTGTTTGCGCGCCTGTCGCAGGCCGAGCAGGACCGCATTTTCGACGGCCACACCGGGCTGCGCATCATCCTGGCCACCAACGTGGCCGAAACGTCGCTCACCGTGCCGGGCATTCGCTACGTGATTGACGCCGGCACCGCGCGCATGAAGCGCTACAGCTTCAGAAGCAAGGTGGAGCAGTTGCTGGTCGAGCCGATCAGCCAGTCTTCCGCCAACCAGCGCGCCGGGCGCTGCGGCCGGGTCGCCAACGGCATTTGCATCCGGCTCTATGACGAGAAAGACTTCAATGGCCGGCCGCGCTTTACCGACCCGGAAATCCTGCGCTCATCACTGGCGGGCGTGATTTTGCGCATGAAGTCGCTGCGCATGGGTTTGGTGGAAGAGTTCCCCTTCATCGAGCGCCCGTCGGGCCGTGCCATTGCCGACGGCTACCAGTTGCTCAATGAACTCGGTGCCGTCGATGATGCCAATGAGTTGACCACCATGGGCCAGGAGCTGGCGAAACTGCCACTGGACCCGCGTGTTGGCCGCATGATTCTGGAAGCGCGGGAGCGCGGTGCCTTGGATGAAGTGCTGGTGATCGCCTCGGCGCTGAGCGTGCAGGACGTGCGCGACCGGCCGATGGAGGCGCAACAGCAAGCCGATCAGGCACACGCCAAGTTCGACGACGAAAAGAGCGAGTTCAGCGGTTATCTGAGACTGTGGAAGTGGATCAATGACGGCAAGGGCGGCGAAGGGCAACACAAGTTGTCCAACCGCCAATACGAACAACTGCTGCGGCAAAACTTTGTCAACATTCGCCGCGTGCGCGAATGGCGCGACATCCATTCGCAGCTGCACACGGTGGTGGCCGAGCACAAATGGCGGCTCAATACGCTGCCGGCCAATTACGAACAACTGCACCTGTCGATGCTGTCGGGCCTGCTGGGCAATATCGGCTGCAAACTGGAAACCGAGGGCGCATCAGGCGAATACCTGGGCGCACGCGGCATCAAGTTTTATCCGCATCCGGGCGCGCACCTGGTCAAAAAGCCGGGTCGCTGGATTGTGGCTGCCGAACTGGTGGAAACCACGCGCCTGTTTGGCCGCGGCATTGCCGCCATCGAACCGCAGTGGCTGGAGCAGGTGGGTGGCCATTTGCTCAAGAAGCAACTGCTTGACCCGCATTGGGAAAAGAAGATCGCCGAGGTCACGGCGCTGGAGCGCGCCACGCTCTACGGCATCGTCGTTTACAGCGGACGCCGGGTCAACTTCGGCCGGGTGGATATGGTGGCGGCGCGCGATATTTTTATTCGCGAAGCCCTGGTTGCTGGACAGTGGGAGACCAAACTGCCATTTCTGGAGGCCAATCAGAAGCTCATCAAACAGGTGGAAGACCTGGAGCACAAGGCGCGTCGGCAAGACGTGCTGGTGGACGAAGAGCTGATTTTTGCCTTCTACGACCAGCAACTGCCAGCCGATGTGTGCAGCGGTTATAGCTTCGAGAACTGGTACCGCGAGGAAGTCAAGAAAAGCCCGAAGCTCTTGCTGCTGACCCGCGAGGAGCTGATGCGCCACGAGGCGGCCGGCATCACCACCCAATCCTTCCCCAAAACCATCCGCTTGGGTGGTGTGGACTGCGTTTGCGCCTACCTGCACGAACCTGGCGATGCCAAAGACGGCCTGACCGTGACGGTGCCGCTGTTTGTGCTGAACCAGGTCAACGAAGAGCGTTGCGAGTGGCTGGTGCCCGGCATGCTGAAAGACAAGATTCAGGCACTCATCAAAACCCTGCATCAGCGTCCGCGCTCGCGGCTGGTGCCGCTGCCCGACACGGCCAGCAAAATGGCCGAAGCGCTGAACGTCCCGGAGGTCTTCGGCCAAGGCAGCCTGCTGGATGCGGTGCTGAAGCTGGTGCGCCAGGCCACCTCGCTGGATGTGGTTCGTGCCGACATCAAGATGGATATGCTCAGCCCGCACTTCTTCATGAACTTCCGGGTAGTCGATGAACATGGGCGCCAGCTCGGCACCGGGCGCAACCTGGGTGCGCTCAAGGCCGAACTCGGTGCCAAGGCGCGTGGTGCGTTCCAGGCCCTGGCCGGACTCAAAATGGCCAAGGACGCCGCCGCACTCCCAGTCTTTAAGGAAAATAAGCCTCTAGCCCGCGTCCATAGTACAAAGGAGGCTATTAAAAACATAGTAACGCCGGTTGCCCCCGCAGGCCAGCGCCACACCGCCTGGACCTTTGGCGAGTTGCCCGAGCTGCTCGAAATCCAGAAAGGCGGCCAGACCCTGATCGGCTACCCGGCGCTGATCGATGCCGGTGACGCCGTGATGATCGAAGTGTTTGACGAGCCCGATGTCGCCGCCGCCAAACACCGTGCCGGCTTGCGCCGCCTGTTTTCGCTGCAGATCAAGGACGCACTCAAGTACCTGGAAAAGAACATTCCTGATCTGCAGAAAATGGCAGTCACCTTCATGCAGGTGGGCAAGGGAGCAGACGGCAGCGGTGGCGGCACCATTGAAGAACTGCGTGAACAGATCCTCGCCGTGGCGCTGGACCGGGCCTTTCTGCTCGACCCGCTACCGACCAATGAACTCGACTTCAAGCGCCGGGTGGACGAGGGCAGGGGACGCCTGACCCTGATCGCCAATGAAGTGGCACGCCTGGCTGCTGCCATCCTGGCTGAATACGCCACCGCAGCCCGCAAGATCAAGGACACCAAAAATGCGCAGGAGACCACCGCGGACGCGGCCCAACAACTGGCGCGCCTGATGCCGAAGCGCTTTCTCATCCTGTCGCCGTGGGGCCCGCTGCAGCACTTTGCCCGCTACCAGAAAGCCATCACCGCGCGGCTGGACAAATACCGCGCCGACCCGGCCCGCGATTGCGCGCGCCTGGCGGAGTTGCGCCCGCTGGAACAGCGCTACTGGCGCCTGGTGGCCGAGCGCAAAGGCGTGCTTGATGAGCGCCTGCAAGAATTCAGATGGCTGCTGGAAGAACTGCGCGTGAGCTTCTTCGCGCAGGAACTGCGCACGCCGCAGCCGGTGAGCGTGAAACGCCTGGAGAAGGCATGGGGACAACTGCAATGAATGAAAAGACTTCCGCCGCCGGGCCCAAGCTGGGCCTGGCGCGGGCCGGCTTCAGCTCCGGTTTTGGCGTACTGGCGGCCACCCTGGGCTCGGCAGTCGGTTTGGGCAATATCTGGAAATTTCCGTACCTGACCGGTGCCAACGGGGGGGCCGGTTTCCTGCTGGTTTACGTGCTGGCCACGCTGCTGGTCGGGCTGCCGGTGATGATGGCCGAGATTTCGCTCGGGCGCGCGGCCAAGGCCAACCCCATTTCCACCCTGCAAGCCTTGGCGCCCAAGGGTCGGCCCTGGTGGCTGATTGGCGTGGCGGGCATGCTGGCCGCCTTTTTGATTCTGTCTTTCTATTCCGAAGTAGTCGCCTGGGTTTTTGCCTATGTGTTCAAGGCGATGCGCGGCTCCATCCTCAGCAGCGATCCGCAGGTGACCGAGGCCGCCTTCAACGCGCTGATCAGCGACCCGCTGCAGTCGCTCTTGTGGCAGTGGGCTGTGCTGGTGTTTATTGGCGGCATCCTGCTGTTGGGCGTCACCAAAGGCATCGAGGCCATGACCAAGAAGCTGATGCCCATCCTGTTTCTGCTGCTGTTGCTGCTGTGCGCGGTCAGTCTGTCGCTGGACAAGGCTGCGCAGGGACTGGCCTTTCTGTTTCAACCTGACTTTAGCAAAATCACCGCGTCCGTGGTGCTGACGGCCATGGGCCTGGCATTTTTCAAGTTGTCGATCGGCATGGGCACCATGATGACCTACGGCAGCTATTTTCGGGACGACCAGAACATCCCACTCACCACGGTGCGCGTCATGAGCGCCGATCTGTGCATCTCGATGCTGGCGGGCATCGCCATTTTCCCGGCGGTATTTACCTTCGGCTTTGCGCCCGCCGCCGGGCCAGCACTGGTCTTTATCACGATTCCGGCGGTGTTTTCCCAAATCCCGATGGGGCAGTCGCTGATGGTGGTCTTCTTCGTGCTGGCGGCCATCGCCGCCACGGGCGCGATGCTGTCGCTGATGGAAGTGCCGGTGGTCATTCTGCACGAGCGTTTGGGCCTGTCGCGCCCCAAAGCCACGCTCTTGACCATTGGCTTGCTGGTTGTGCTGGGCTCCAGCTGCGCGCTCAGCAACAGCGCGTTGGCTGACTTCAAGCTGTTCGGGATGACCATGTTTGACTTGTTCGACTTCGTCTCCTCCAACATCATCCTGCCCGCCGGGGGTATCTTCATCGCGCTGTTTGTCGGCTGGGTGTGGGGTGTTGACAAGTTCAGCCGCTCACTGACCAACCAGGGTCAACTGCACAACCAAAAGTTGGCGCAGGCGGTGTTTTTCTTGCTGCGCTATGTCTCACCGGCGTTGATCCTGGTCGTGATGCTCAAGGGCTTGAAGTTCTTCTGATTTCGTCCCCGCCCTGTGGGCCATGCTCGTGCGTCCATAGCGTGCCGTCGGGGGCGAGGATGACGCCTTGGACGTTGCGATGGCCGTAAGACTGGCGCCTGGTGGCCGAGCGCAAAGGCGCGGGCGCAGTTGGGCTGAAAGCAAAGCTCCCAAACATATCAGCTACAAAGCACGACGCTCGGGCCAACGCATTGAAGGGTCGGCCCGTGTCAATCCCCTTATTTCTTCTTGGTATCGACCTTCTTTTCAACCCAGGTACTGGTGTTGTCGTCCCACTGATGGGTGCGATGAAACTGGCGAGCTTCTTCGCGAATTTGTGCGCGTGTCATCGTGCTCCTGTCCCGTGGCTTCTCGCTTGCCACCCATGTGCCACTCACTGGCTCGAAACGATGGGCGCGCAGGAATGCATCACGCTCAGCCTTCACCTCTGCGCGCGTTTTCATGCCAGTGGGCGGCTCCATGCCTTTCTTCAGGACCCAGTTTTCAGAGACAGGGTCATAATTATGAGTTCTGACGAACTCATCGCGATCTCTTTTGACTTGTTCACGCGTCAGCTGCGTCGCGGCCGGGGTGTCAGTCTGCGCGTTGACCAGAGTAGCCGTGGAGCAGAACAACAGACCAAACAGCAATGGGTAAATGTGTAAGCGTTTCATTGCGAGCTCTCTTTCTTCATTTGACGTTGGTGGGGCAAGTGGCCATTAATCGTATGAACATGAGAACTTTCGTACTTGCGCAAACGCAACTAGGCTGATGATTTGCCTCGCCACCTGAAATTCAAACTTCAGGGCGCAGGAGATGCAATTGAAATCAACGCGGCGCCAGCCGTATGAGCTGTCCTCGTGCGTTATCAGTCAGCACATAGAGCAAGCCATCCGGCCCCTGGCGCACATCGCGGATGCGCTCACCCAGATCGGCCAGCAGTTTGTGCTCGCGCACGATTGTTCCTTTGAACGGCGCTGACAGCTCGATGCGGTCCAGGTAGCCAAACTTCAGCGAGCCGACAAACAGGTTGCCGACCCAGGCACGGCCATAACGTTCGCTGCTCAGAAACGCCATGCCCGAAGGGGCTATCGACGGCACCCAGTAGTGCAATGGCAGTTCCATGCCCTGTTTGGCGGTGATGCCGGCGCCAATGGGGCCGCCGCCATAGTTCTCGCCATAGGTGATCACCGGCCAGCCGTAGTTGCGGCCGGGCTGAATCAGGTTGATTTCGTCCCCGCCCTGCGGGCCGTGCTCGTGCGTCCACAGGGTGCCGTCGGGGGCGAGGGTGGCGCCCTGGATGTTGCGATGGCCGTAAGACCAAATTTCGGGAAGAGCACCGGCGCGGTTTACAAACGGGTTGTCTGCGGGCACGCGGCCGTCCTTGTGGATGCCCACGATCTTGCCCAGGTGGTTGTCCAGCTTTTGTGCGTCGTCCTTGCGCACAAAGCGTTCGCCCAGCGTCAGAAACAGCATGCCGTCGGCTTTGCCGTCGTGTTGACTCTGCACGACGCGGCAACCAAAGTGGAGGCTGCTCGCCACTTTGGGCTTCTGGCTGAAGATGACCTTGACCTCTTCCAGCCGCGTGCGGTCGTCTGACAGGCGCGCGCGGGCCAGGGCGGTGCTGTTGCCGGTCTGGCCGGGCTCGGAGAAGCAGAAAAACAGCGTGTGATTGCGCGCAAAGTCGGCGTCCAGCAGCAGGTCAAGCAAGCCACCTTGGCCCCCTGCTGCGACCGTGGGTACGCCGGCCAGCGCGGCACCCACTTTGCCGTTCGCTTCAATCACCCGCATGCGCCCCGGTCGCTCCGTCACCAGGTAGCGGCCTTCGGGCAGGAATGCAACCGCCCACGGGTTTTGCAGGCCGGAGGCCACCACCTCGGGGCGCACCGTTTGGGCGCCAACGTGAGCCACGCTTGCCACCAGCAAGATTAAACAAAGCGCGCTGTTCCTGATAGATCGAGGCATGTTGAACTTCCATCCGGATTCAGACAGGTCAGGGTATTGCGCCAGCTCGTCAATGCTGGCCGGCCGCTCTGGCGGGGACCGTTTGCAGGAATGCAAACAAGGCGCGCTTGTCGACGTCATTCAATTTGGACAGCGACTCAAACGGCATCACGGCGATCGATGTTCCATCCGGGCGTTTGCCGGTTTGCAGCATGGTGGCAAACGCATCTGCGTCCTTGTAGCGCAGCATCGCGCTGCCTTCACCCGGTGTGATGTTCGCTGCCGCTGGCCAATCGGGCGGACCGCCCGCAATCTTGCCGCCTGAGAGTTTTGCGCCATGGCAGCCGATGCACATATTGGCGACATAAGCGCCGTGTTCGACTGTCACACCAGAGGCGACTGGCGTCGAGGGCGGCAGCGTGTGATTGATGCGCTGAGCGGCATCTGGAATCACATCAAATCCGTACAGCACGCGTGCCGGCAAGGGCAACTCCACGACGGCAGTGCCACCTGCCATCGGTGGCAAACTGCGCACATAGGCGACGAGTGCGGCCAGGTCTTCGTCGGTGAACCGGTTGAAGTCTTCACAGGGCATGACCAGAACCGGGTGCCCATCCGGCTGGACCCCGTGGCGGATGGTGCGAACCCAGTCCTCAGGGGTGTAGTTGGCCACCGCACCGGTTGGCGTGATATTGGGGCCAGCGATGCGCGTGCCTTTGCCATCATTGACAAATTCGCGACCGGCCCCGTTCGCACCGTGGCATTCGGCACAACCACGTGTCTGAAACAGGTAGCGCCCACGTTCCTGTGCACTGGCGTCCGTGGTGTACGGCACGGGAGCCACCTGGACCGCGATGATGCGCATGCGCTTGCGTTCGCTCATCTGCAGGCCAATCAACACAGCGCCAGCCAGCAACAGGACCAGCAAGACCACAATCCAAAGGAGCCATTTGAGTGAACGTTTCATGATCAATCCTCCTGGGCGCATGGAGACTGCTGTCGCAATGATTGTCTGTTCGCTGGCTCAGACCCGGGCAGTCACCATTTGACAAATGGAGGTGGATTTTGGAGTGCTCGATGGCGACCGACCTTGTGTTTTATCAATGCCGGTTTGTGGTTGGTCTTGTGCCAGGGAAGCAGAAATGTGGCCGGCGTGCTGCGCTTTGACCCTGTTCTGCGTAGCAGCCGCGGGTGGCTGCACCAGCAGAACGTGGAACAAGCCTTGCGGCGGCTGGGGCAAATCGTGGGGCAGTTGCGGCAACTGCCCGGCGATTTATACGAAATAGGGCTCTAGCCCCCGTGTAATAAGCACTTATAGCTATTATTTTGACAGCGACTGCAGGCGCTGCAGGGCCGCGTTCAGCGTTTCATCCTTCTTGGCAAAGCAGAAGCGAACCACACGTTGGTCAAAGCCGTTGCCGTAGAACGCGGACAGCGGAATAGCGGCCACGCCAATTTCCGAGGTGAGCCATTTGCAAAACTCGGTCTCGCCCAGCTCGCTGACATCCGAGATGTCCACCGATTGGAAGTAGGTGCCTTCGCAGGGCAGCAGCTTGAACTTGGTGCGCTCCAAGCCCTTGCGGAAGAGATCGCGCTTGTGCTGGTAAAACGCCGGCAGTTCCAGATACGGCTTGGGG
>Ga0209343_10009138_pt1 | contig 11413 bp, 10 predicted proteins | sample RifCSPlowO2_02_FD_184026 | JGI IMG/M metagenome (GOLD analysis project Ga0209343, IMG submission 184026) | Groundwater microbial communities from Rifle, Colorado - Rifle CSP2_plank lowO2_0.2 (SPAdes) (version 2) | ecosystem: Environmental > Aquatic > Deep subsurface > Groundwater | place... | reverse complement strand
TGAAGACAAGATCGTCACCATCGAAGACCCGGTGGAGTATCAGCTCCGCGGCATCACCCAGATTCCCGTGAATGAGAAAAAGGGGCTCACCTTCGCGCGCGGCCTGCGCTCCATCTTGCGGCACGATCCCGACAAGATCATGGTGGGCGAGGTTCGCGACAACGAGACGGCGCAGATTGCCATTCAGTCCGCGCTGACCGGCCACCTGGTCTTCACCACCGTCCACGCCAACAACGTCGTGGACGTGCTCGGACGGTTCCTCAACATGGGCGTGGAGCCTTACAATTTTGTCTCTTCGCTGAACTGCATCCTGGCGCAGCGGCTGGTGCGCGTGATCTGCGACAACTGCCGCACCGAAGTGCGCTACCCGGCGGCAATTCTGGAAGAGGCGGGCTTGGACCCAGTTTCGAACGCCGACACCCCGTTTTACGAGGGGCTGGGGTGCATTGAGTGCGCCGGCACGGGCTTCCGCGGCCGGACATCCATTTCAGAGTTGCTCGACATGTCGGACCGCATCCGCGAGCTGATCCTGTCGAAGCGGCCGACCTCGGAGATCCGCCGCGCCGCCAAGGAGGAAGGCTTGATCTCGCTTCGCGAAGCCGCCGTAACGAAGGCCAAAGCAGGCGTTACGACACTCAAAGAAATCAACAAGGTCACCTTTATCGAATAGCCGGAGGCGCAGCAAAGAACATGGCGTCCGAGAATGGGAACGGACCATCCGGAGGCGGCATCAGCCGCTTGTGGCGGCGCCTGCGCATGAATCCCGCGCTGGCGTGGGGCTGCGAGATCTCGCCCGCTGGCGTAACGCTGGCGCGGTGGAACGGGAGTTCCTCCGGAGCTAGCGCGGCGGCCTGGCGTCCGCTCGCGGCCGGCGCCGTGGAGGTCTCGCCGTTGCGGGAAAACCTGCTGCGGCCCGAAGACGTGCGGCAGGCCTTGGCGGGGTGCCTGGAATCACTGGGCCGCTCTGACGCCCTGCACTCCTCGCCGCGCACGTTGGATCTCGCTCTGGTGATTCCGGATCAGGCCGCGCGCGTCTTCTTCGTCAGCTTTGACGAGTTCCCGAGGAAGCCGGCGCAGGCCATCCCGCTGATTCGCTGGAAGCTGAAAAAATCGGTGCCATTCGATATTGATGCCTCCACCATCTCCTACCAGGCCATCCGGCAACTGACCGAGTGGGAGGTTCTTGTCGTAGTCTCTCCGGAGACTATCATTCGCCAGTACGAATTGCTGGCCGAGAGCCTGGGACTGAGACCGCGGTTTGTCACGCTCTCCACGCTGGGCTCTCTGGGACTGGTGCCTGCGGCGGAGGACGCGTCCCAGGACAGTAGAGTTCAACCCTCCCAGGCAAGCTGTCTGGTGGCCAAGTACAGCCCGCCCTGGTTAACAACGACGATCCTTTATGCCGGTTCGGTGCGACTGTTCCGGACCGTCCCGATCGGAGCCGGCGGCGGGGCAGAGGCGGCGCCGGATTCGCTGCAGGAAATCCTGGAGGCCATCCATCCCTCGGTGGCCTACTTTCAAGATAATTTCGGCCAGCCTCTCGATCGGGCATATCTTTGCGGCCTGGGGGATTACGGCGGCCGGGTTGCCGACTCACTGTCCAGTGAATTGAATTTGCCGACCCGGCCCCTTCTTTCCGAACCGGCCCCCGCTGTGGCCGGGTGGGACGCGCCCCAGGCGGAACGCCACATGGCGGCCCTGCTGGGTATTTCAAGAGTGCGGAGACGAGGATGAGAGTCCCCATCAATCTGGCCTCGCAGCCACTCGAAAACCTCCGGCCGGTGCGCACCGCCGTCGCCGTCGCGGCGCTGACGGCCCTTGTCCTTGGAGCCGTGATCCTGAACCGCGAATGGCGCAGCCGCAGTGAGTTCCGAGCGCTGATTGAGCAGCAGGCCAGCCTGGAATTGAGCCTCAAGAATCTCGATACCGAACAGAGGGAACTGGAATCCTCGCTGTCCACAACGCAGGCGGAGCAGATTCGGGTGCGCTCCGGATTTCTGAACTCCTTGATCCTGCGAAAGAGCCTTTCCTGGACGCAGTTGTTTATGGACCTGGAAAAAACGCTGCCGCCGCGCGCCCGGATTACTGCCATTCATCCCAAACTCAGCGCCACCGAGGACGTGGATCTGGAACTAACGGTCTCCGCCGCCAGCATGGAGCCGCTGGTAGCATTTTTGAAAAATCTGGAGTCCTCGACGGAGTTCGGCCCGCCCGTTGTAGGGACGCAGCACGCGCTCCCAGACAAGAATTCAGCCGGCGACATTTCTCTGGACCTGACGACACGGTACGTGCAAGATCGCTCCAAGAATCTGGCCCCGCAACCCGAGGCGCTGCCCCCCCCCGAGGCCGGCGAAGTCGCTGCCATGTCGGAACAGGAGAGGCAATAAGATGGCCCTGCTGTTGCATCATGCCACGCGGGTGGCAGCTTCCTCGAGCCGGTCCGAGGCTAGCCGCTCGCTGGTTCATCTGCGCACCGTCTTTGGCGTTTTGCTCGGGATCAATGTGGTGCTGCTATTCTTCTTATTTCGCTCTCCGGGGCGCACCGAGGCGGAACGGCGGGACGACATCTCGCGGCTGACCGCCGAGCAGCGCGCCGCGCAGCTCCGGGTGCAGAAGTTCACACAGTTGCAGCACAAGATGCAGGACGCGGTCCACCATGAGCAAGAGTTTGCGCAGGCAAATTTCCTGCCGCGCACCACGGCGTTTTCCCAGATGCTGACGGATCTCGAGCGGCTGGCAACGGAAAATCAGCTTCAGCCCGGCAATATCACATACACCCTCAATGCAGCTGACAATCGGCTCGGGTGGATGAACGTTGATGTCAGCCTGGTGGTCGAAGGGGATTATCCGAATTTGGTGGGGTTTCTGAACGAGTTGGAGCAGTCCAAACTTTTCTGGATCGTGGAAAGTCTGACCGTCAGCGGCAAGGTGGCCCAGAAGCTGCGCCTGAATCTGCAAGCCGCTACGTATCTGCTTCCTTCCTGAAGCGAGGTGGACGGAATGACCGGGGACTGGCGATGGGGACTGGCCCCAATGAGTGACTAAAGATGCCTTCTGAGTACCGGAAATTCGCGCTACTGCTGCTCCTGCTGGTGCCATGCGTCTGGCTGGTTCGGCGCAATCTGTTCCCGCCAGCCTCGCCTGCCGCATCCGATGCCCGGACCGCGGCACCCGGCGCCCGTTCCGGACAAGACCGAGCGTTGGCCGCGGCAGTGGGCGAGAGGAGCGCGGCTCCGAGACCTGGCAAACAGCGGAAACAAGTGCTCGACGTGGATCCGAGCCTGCGGTTGGATTTGCTGGAGGCCAGCCGTTCTGTGATCTACCAGGGAAGCTCGCGCAATATTTTCGAATATCCCAGCCAGGCCGAACCGCTGCCGGTGGCGCCCGCGCCTCCCGTGACTCCTCCAGGAGACGAGTCGGCAACACAAACCCCGGCTCCGCCCAAGTCCCCCAGCCTTCCCTGGAAATTTTACGGGACCGCGCAGCAGTCCGGCGGTCCGCGGCGCGCCTTCCTAACTGACGGAGAGGAGATTCTCATCGCCAAGGAAGGGGAAATAGTGGCGAAGTTTTACAAGATCAACCGCATCGGCGTCAGTTCCCTCGAGCTCGAAGACACCCGCAGCAGCGAGAAACAGCAACTGGCCCTAATCGAAGAATGATCGGGGAATGATCGAAGCATAATGCGAAACGCCGCAGCAGCCCTGCCCGCTCCTCCACGCAGCCGAAACCGCGGGAACGCCAGAGGCTATGTCCTGCTGGTGTTCACGCTGTTTGCCGCCTTGCTGGTGGTGGGTCTGTACCGAATCCTTCCGAAGTACGTTTTCGAAGGACAGCGGATCAAGGAAGAGGAATTGATTTTCCGGGGACAGCAGTACCGCCGCGGCATTCAACTGTATGTGCGCAAGTTCGGACGCTATCCGAACTCCCTTGATGAGCTTGAAAATACGAATGAGGTTCGTTTTATCCGCCAACTCTATCCCGACCCGATGACGGCAGAGGGGGAGTGGCGGCTGGTGCATATCGGACCGGACGGCACGTTCTATGATTCGGTGAATTTGACGGGCGCGAGCACGTCCACCGGGTCGTCGGCATCGTCTTCCACTTCTTCTGGGGGAAGCTCCTCGCAGCCGGGCGGCGCCAATCCATTCGATCTAACGCCGCGCGATTCCGGATCGGGAGCCACGAGCGGCGACCCCTCCTCCCGTCCATCGAGCAACCCCAGCCCGACGCAGCAGCCTCGCGCCAGCGCCACTGTAACGGCGCAGCCAGGCCGGACGTTCGGCGGCGGAGGCATCGCCGGTGTTGGCTCCAAGCATGAAGGCGCCGCCATCAAGGTCATGAACAACTACACGCACTATAACGAGTGGGAATTTATCTACGACTATCGCACCGACCCGCAAGGCCTGGCAGCAGTGAACCGCGTCTCAGGCGGCGGGCAGCAGCAGGGCCAGCAGCCCAACCAGCCCGGCGGACAGCAGCGTCCGCCACAACCCGGCCAGCCGCCTGTCGGACGGAATCCCCTGACCGGCCAGCCCATTGGCATGCCTACCCCGCCCGGTATAGGGTTCGGCACCACACCCTTCCCCGGCGCTCCGCAACAACCAGCCAATCCCACCCCCACATGGCCGGGCGGACGTCCACCGACCACCGACCCGTTCGCCCGGCCGTAAATTGTTCCGATTGAAAACCGGCGAGCAGCGGGCACACCGGGAGACGCTTCACTGCCGTTCTATGAACTTTTCTTGGAGTGTCGCTCCAGGCTCCACTTCAGCGCGGGTGGCGTGATGAGTGTCGTCACGATAACCATCACCACCACGGCAGAGAATACGCTTTGATCTACAATGCGCTCGCCGGCCACCATCAGCGTCAGGCCGATGTTGGCAAAGATCAGGCCCACCTCGCCGCGCGGGATCATGCCGATGCCGACCGATAACCGGTCAATCCCGGCCCCAATCACACCGAACGAGCACAATTGCTTGCCGATAATGGCTGCGACGATCAGTGCAACGGCCAGACCCAGCACGCCGGGCCGGGCAAACGACCGCAAATCGGTGTGCACTCCCATGAGCACGAAAAAGACCGGAGTAAGAAAGGAGGCGATGGGCTCGATCAGTTCCTCGAGCGGATGCTCGCCGCGGTCCACGAAGTCGCGATAGTGCAAGTCCTCCAAGATCAACCCGGCGGCAAAGGCGCCAACGATCGGCGCCAGCCCGATGGAGTTTGCGAGCCATGCCAGCAAGAAGCAAAAGGACAGTCCCGTGGCCACCAGCACTCCCTGCGTCTGTAGTCTGGAAGCCAAGGAAAAAAGCCGCGGCGAGACTTTCACGCCAAGCACCAGCGAGCCCACCAAAAAGACCGTTGCCTTCACCACAGTCAACCCAACGTCTCCATAGGAAAGCGAGCCGCCAGAGTTGGCGGCGGCGATGATGCCGGAGACCACTGCCAGGATCAGCAAGCCCTGTACGTCGTCAATGACGGCGGCCCCCAGGATGATGCGGGCCTCTTTAGTCTGCGACCGGCCCAGGTCCTTCAGCACGCGGGCGGTAATGCCGACACTGGTCGCCGTCAGCGTGGCACCCAGGAACAGGTGCATGTAGACGCTGTGTTCCGGCAGCAGCCAAGCCCCCACTCCCCAGCCCAATAAAAACGGTCCAATGACTCCCACCGTGGCCACCAGCAGTGATGAGAGGCCCACCTGCATCATTTGCTTGACCGTGGATTCGAGTCCCACACTGAACAGCAACAGGATGACGCCGATCCGCGCCAGCATGTCGACGGAGGCGTCCGAGCCGAGATAGGCCAGACTGTGGAAACCGATGAGCGGCAGGTTGCCGATGATTACGCCGGCCAGCAACTCCCCCAAGACCGGCGGCTGTCCGACTTTGGCCGCTAGGTGGCCGCCAAATTTCGCCGCGATCAATATGACAGCGAGCGAAAGGATGACGCCCGCGACCGGATCGCCGTGCGCCGCGTCTGGTGTCTCCATGGGCGCCTGCAGCGGCGCCGCCCAGGCCGGAGCGGCCATGAGCAGCGCCGCTGCCGCGGATAAGAGTTTGCTCAACGAGCAAGACCGGGCTGCAGTGCGAACCATCATCTGATCAGGCTAGCAGATGTCCCGCGCCAAGCAAAAATGAAAAGGCTGTATGGTAGGGTCTGAGTTTGCGTTGCAGTCCCGTAGGGACGGCAGATTTTAGCCCACGGCGTGAGCCGTGGGAACAGGATGAAAAAAGTGACCGGAGCCCCGGAGGGGCGAAAGAGATTGGCTGTGGCATGTTTTCTTTCGCCCCTCAGGGGCTCTTCAGCGATCGAAATACTTTTTCAAAACTCCAGCTTTTCGAGCAGCGCGTTGAGCTGGCTTTCGAGCGTGGTTTTCCTGGTCTGGAGCTGCGCCAATTTGTCGCGCAGCGTCGCCAACTGCGCTTCCTGCGCCGCAAGCTGCCGCGAGTAGTTCTGTACCTGCTGCTCCTGCCCGGCGACGCGGTTTAGGCTGTCAATGTTCTGCCGGATGCGCCCCTGGTCGAGAACAAAATTGTTGATCCCGGTGAGAGTTCGTTGGATTTCACCGTCATTGGCTGCGATCTGCCGTTTCAGGTCCAGAATTTGCTGGAGCTGGGCGCGGGCGGCATCTGTAAGGCTCTTATTCTGGACGTACGAACCAAGCAAGTCCGGGGTAAGGTTCGAAATTGCCATTGTGCTGTCAAATACCCGTTCTTCAGTAACAAGAAGCTTTTCAATTGCATCAGGTCCGATCTTTACTTCGAAACGATATGCATCTGATGTCGTTTCGATTGCCTCTTGATTAATTAGCTTGTAGTCCGACCGAACCGGGTGCTCAATGATCATGGTTTTTGCGGCCTGATCCACATTCCTGACGGTATAAGTCTTGGTCTCGATAGCTGCCGTCTTAGTGAGTAGAAAGCCTCTCCGAAAGTGCACCTCCCGCACGATTTGTGCCTGCGATTCAAACACCGTGGTGATGCGTGTTCCCAAATCCACGCCATAGCTGATTAGCCGGTTGTCGCCTTTCTTCAGCGTCTCGACCAGTGCCTCGCCCGCATAGGCATTGGCATCGTAAACGGTGATGGGACCACCGTCCAGCGTCTTGCCAGTGGAGTTGGTGATCTCGACGGAATTCAAGGGATGGATCGAACCTTCGTCGCTGTAAACCAGGAGCTTGCGCGCCGCGAGCTTCTCCTGCAGGAACGGCAGCATCGCCGACTCGCTCTTGTGCACCGTGATGGGAGTGGTAAAGCTGTATTCGAACAGTTCGCCGAGCTCCCGACTCGCTGCAGTCGATGCTATCGCGGAGAGCGAGGCAGTGGTGGTTTCGACTAGCGGTGCCTCACCAACTACATTCATTTGCATCGCGTCTGTGTTCTCTTCCGTTCTAGCAAGTGCGGGAGCGGCCATCGCAACTCTACCTGCAGGGAAATCGCCCCTGCCTGCTGCTTTCTCCTTCTCTTCGATCGCTCCCTGATAGATAACCGGCGCTTGGGCGTTGTCTCGTTCCACCTCCGCCGTGGGCCTTCCGATGTAGCGGGGTTCGTAGAGGCGGCTGATGAAGGAGATCGGTCTACCGGAGACAAGCGACAGTTGCACGTTCGACCAGTCGTCCCCGGTCGTGTTGTCCACGATGGCCCAGCCTTCCAGCGTCGGCTCGCCCGCTGTGCCGAAGATGAGGCGGTAGGAAGATTTCCAAACCGGCATGGGGATCATGTAGCTGGCGGCAATCTCGCGCGCCTGCGAGCCTGTGGAATCAATATAGACGCTGCGCTTGTCGCGGGAGCGGGCGGCGTGCAGCGTCTTCAAATATTCGGCGAACTGCGTTTGCAGCGCGGTGTCCTGAAAGCGCAGGCTGGCCACGGCGCTCAAATCCACGTTGCGAAATTCGCCAGAGTCGAGCAGCAAGGTGATCTGCTCGCTCGGGGGCCGCTGCTCCGTGCCTGGAACAGTGCGCCCGCTCACAAGCGTCCCGCGAATGGTCTCCGAGCCCGACTTCAACTCCACCGCGGCGCCTTTGAGCTGGTCCAGGATGGCGGTCAAGGGCTGGCCCGGCCCGATCTTGAACGGGAATTCGGCGAGCTTCTTTTCGAGCGGGTCGCTCGAATCATAGCGGAGGCCAGTTACCTTGCCCGCGCCGGATTCCTGAATGGTCAGCGACTTGAGCACATCGTTCATCTCGGCGGCGTTGAAATCGAGCTGCACCGAATCGTTCGGGCCGAGCTGCCCGGAGCGCTGGAAGTAGCCGATGCCGTGCTTGTAAAGAATGACCTGGCGGATCGGCAGTTCAGCTCCCTGCGCAACGGAAATGGTCAGCAGCAGACATAGCGCTAGCTTGGGCGTCATGGTATACCTCCCGTTACCCTCGAAGTCTCATTCTCCCACCGTTAGATGCACAATGGCGCTTCCCAATTTGCACCGGTGTATATAGAATTAGACACCGAAAAGAGTCCCGCAGAGCCGCCCGGCCGATTGGGGGTCGGAGAACTGTGCGGTGCTCGGATGAGGGGAAAGGGCGCAGGAGGATCGGATGGAGGAATCACAGAGCAGACGAAGAGCCGACCAGGCCCTGGTGCGGGATTACATGACACCGCAACCGGAAGCTCTGGAGGCCAGCCAGAATCTTCTGGACGCCGTGCTTCTGTTGAGAAAATCCGGGTTCCGGCACATTCCGGTTCTGGACCAGGGACAGCTAGCCGGAGTGATCTCGGAGCGGGACCTGTGGCGCTTCTCGCCCACCATGCTCATTCCCTTATCGCAGCAGGACTACAACCGCGTGTTTGAGGAAACCAGCATCGGTAAAGTTATGACGCGCGACCCGCAAACGATCGCTCCGGACGCGCCGCTTTCGCAGGCAGTGAACCTGCTGATTCAAAATCGCCTGGGGTGCCTGCCGGTCATGGAGAATGACGTCCTGGTCGGCATTATCACTGTGCGCGATATGCTCCGGGCATTGTATGATTTCGTCGCCCCGGTCCCGCCTCCGACGGAAGCCTCAGACTGAGTCCGAAGCCCACACCTTTCAGGATCATCATTCAAATTGGAATTCGAAGTGAGCAGTTCGAAAGGCAGCCCGCAAAAAACGAAAGGGCTGGTGAGCATCACCAGCCCCCGAAAAGGCCGACCGGAAGTTCGTCCCCCCGGCGTTCTACCTGTCAACCTCTCCGTCTGACAGTTCTCACTTTAAGCGTACTGGCATCTTGATCCAATGGCGCAAAGGTCACATTTTGAAATGGGACCACCGGACTAGTAGTAATGAGTCCTGCATGGGCTCGCTCGCGGGCCGCATGCTACAATCCCAACCGGTTCCGCTGCGCTACGGGCAGCGCGTGGCCGATAAAACGGGCGACCCTGGTAGCGAGGATGGCACTGTGCAAATCTGGTTGGTTCTACTGTTCACGCTGGCATGGCAGCCGGGGACGATGGCGCAATCGGCTGACACAGCATCGCCCGCGGAAAGATTCTCGACCGAATGGGGCTTCACCACTGGCGGCGCAACGGACCTGCCCGGCGGCGCGCGCGGCGGCGAGTTCTGGGCGATGCAGTTGCGCTGGGGAAAAGTGCTGACCCCGCAATACGGGCCCGGCGTGCTGCGCGGCACCTTTGAATACGCCGTGGAAATTGTGCCTGCGATGGTGCTGCGTCAGGCGCGCTTCCACCCCAGTCAGCCCTCCGGAGGGATCTTTGGGGGGGGATTCAACCCCATCGTGCTGCAATGGAACTTCACGTCCCACGATCGCTTCGTCCCGTTTTTTCAGATAGCCGGAGGGACTTTGTGGACCACGCGCGACTTTCCCCACGGCGCCTCCTCTTTCAACTTCACGCCGCAGGGCGGCATTGGGGCCTACTGGTTTGCGCGGACCAATCGCGCGGTAAGTTTTGGTGTGAGCTACCACCACATTTCGAATGCGGGCATCACCAAACCCAATCCCGGCCACAACGCGCTGTATTTCTACGGCGGCCTCTCCTGGTGGCGGTAATGCAGGGGCTAGGGGTTAGGGGTCGGGGAATTGAGGGGCTAAGCGCTCATCACTGGTCACTTATTACTCATCAGTGCTTTATACTTTTATTGGGGGCGCGTAGCTCAGGGGATAGAGCATCTGCCTTCTAAGCAGAGGGTCGCTGGTTCGATTCCAGCCGCGCCTACCAGAGTTTAAGAAAGAATTCAGGAGTCAGTATTCAGTATTCAGAAGAAAACCAACACCAACCCTCTTGTTTTATTCTGGCTCCTGAATTCTGACTTCTGACTCCTTCTCATTATGCTGCCATTGGACACGCTGAAAGACCAAGTGGCGATCATCACGGGCGGAGGCACGGGCCTGGGGCGCGCCATGGCGCTGGAGTTTTCGCGCCTGGGGGCGCGACTGGTGCTGGCCAGCCGCAGCCCGGAGCACTTGCAACCGACGGTAGCCGAGATTGTGGCGCAAGGTGGAGAGGCCATGGCGGTTTCCACCGACGTGCGCGATCCGGCGCAAGTGGACCGCATGGTCGAGGCCGCGAAGGAAAAATTTGGCGGCGTGGACATCCTCATCAACAACGCCGCGGGAAACTTCATCGTCAAACCGGAAGATCTCTCGCCCAACGGCTGGCGTGCCGTGGTGGACATTGTCCTGAATGGAACGTTTTTCTGCTCGCGCGCGGCGGGGCGCGAGATGATTGCCCAGGGACGGGGCGGCAAGATCGTCAGCATCCTGGCAACCTATGCGTGGCACGGCGGGCCGGGGACGGTGCATTCGGCCGCGGCCAAAGCCGGTGTGCTGGCGCTGACGCGCACGCTGGCGGTGGAGTGGGCGCCGCACAAGATCCGCGTGAACGCCATCGCGCCCGGGCCAATCGCAACCGAAGGCGCGGGAAGCAAATTGTGGGCCACGCCGGAAGCTCAGCAGCGCATGGTAAGCAATATTCCCGTGGGCCGCATCGGCAGACCCCAGGAAATTGCCGACGCGGCGGCGTATCTGGTCTCACCGTTTGGGGACTACATCAACGGCGAGGCGCTGAGTATCGACGGCGGCGAATGGCTGGGCCGCGGCTTCCTGGCCTTGCAGTGATGTTTCTCATCCAGGCAGAACCAGCCTTACGTGCAGTATTGCCTCTTACCCAAATCGTATCAGCCGTCAAATGGAGTGGCTCAGAAACGGAACTCTGCTATTATAATTTCCCCAGCAGGAACGGCAGCGACGCGCCTTTGATGCCAACGGGGCGGAACGGGTTCTGCGGGAAACCGGACAGAAGGAGCGCGGATGATTGAAACCAGACACATCGTGCTCAAGTGCGGGCTTTGCACCGTTCAGAAGTCCTTCGTCCTCAATATGAGCCAGGTGCGGCGCTTGGCGGAGGGCCAGCCGCTGCAATTGCACTGTTCTTATTGCAGCTCCCCGCAATTATGGTCAGCGATCGAACGCATCGTCTTAGA
>Ga0209343_10009136_pt1 | contig 11414 bp, 12 predicted proteins | sample RifCSPlowO2_02_FD_184026 | JGI IMG/M metagenome (GOLD analysis project Ga0209343, IMG submission 184026) | Groundwater microbial communities from Rifle, Colorado - Rifle CSP2_plank lowO2_0.2 (SPAdes) (version 2) | ecosystem: Environmental > Aquatic > Deep subsurface > Groundwater | place... | reverse complement strand
GAAGGGTTAATGTTTCATCCATAAATGTAGAAAATAACTGGTGCAGATAAGCCAGCCCTGACTCTGTAATATGATAAGTCATATCCTTTTTATTGCTCCCTCTTGTTTTTATAATTTTTTTTGAAACAAATTCTTTGAGATATTTATTTACCATTGACGGAGCCAGATGGACATATGATGCAAGTCTGCTCTGGGCAACATTGGAATTTTTTTCTATATGAAGGAGAAGTATTAATTCCCTTAATTTTGGCGACGGTTTTAAAAATTTTAAGTTGTTAAACATTTATTCACTCACTGAATGATTATGTTACTTAAACAAATATAGCCAAAAATAGATTTCTTGTTTTATCCTCCTATCATTTGAGCTGATTCGGTGCGGGGAATTATTAAATAACGGGGGGTATATGTATCATCTGTCAGGACGAGTTGTTTTGCCAGTCTGCTCTTTAAATTTATCAGAAGAGGTCCCCTCAAATTGGCGGTCATTTTATACGGGTCTTCAGGTATTGTAATTATTACAGATGTTACAATCTCGCTTATATTTTCTGCACTAAGTCCATATAAATCTTCTTTTCTGATTTTTACTTTATAATCAGGCTTAAAAAAGAGGGGGTCAATAATTATAAAGCCAAGTGTAGGTTCATCTACAGCCTGAAACAGCTTGAAGGGTGTGTCTTCCCCCATATTTAGTATTACATACCGTCTTATATCTGGAAAGCCTATAATCCCCTCTGGGACGATTATGATTTCACTTTTATCAATCTCAACCGTTCCAAATCTTAATGTATTAATTTGCATAAATATATAAATGGGACGCAGATAAACGCAGATTATAAAGATTAAAAATAAATGATCTGCGAAAATCCTTTTTTTCTGCGTGAATCTGCGTTCTATTTAATCCTTCTTCCAAATCTTTTTTATTTTCTCAAAACTCTCAGAGTTCAGCCTCGCTGCAAGCCTGTTTTCCTCCAATATCTTCGCATAAATCTCTTCTCTGTGTATCATAAGTTCAGGTGGCGCCTCTATCCCAACTCTCACCTGTCTTCCTTTTATCTCAAGGACAGTGATTTTTATATCATCACCAATATTTATACCCTCTCCCGACTTCCTTGTCAGAATTAACATAAGCAAGTGTAAGTGCAAGTGTAAGTTAATAGTTATTCACTTTCACTTTCACTTTCATTTTCACTTTTTTCTTAATGTATTTGCTAATCCCATGAGCATTCTGCTAATTTCCAAAATTTCATTTTCTATCTCGGTATATTTCTCTATAGACATATACCCTAAATCTTTAGATAACAGGAGTAGATATTTAAGTTCAGCAGCTGATCCTTTCGCTATCCCAACGAATTGCCTATATTCTTTGCTTCCAAGCCGACCACTACCTTCCATAAGGTTTGATGGTATGGAATACGCTGCCCTTCTTATTTGAGATATCAGACCATATCTCTCATCGGAAGGGAATAGTTTGGTTAATTCATACAGTTTTAATGTTAATGAATATGATTTTTTAAAAACATGGAGGTCTTCAGCGCTTTTTATTCTATCCATTGTATTTACGCTTACACTTACACTTGCACTTACACTTATCTTATAAAATCCAATAAACTCGGCTGTATAATTTTTGCCGTTGACTGGAGTGTTGCCTGATACGCTGTCTGAAGAAGTGCAAGGTCGCTGGCAGCCTTTGCTATATCTGTATCTTCCAGATTAGATTTCTGCTTTATTGCATCCTCTTTTGACTGTTCCAGAAGCCCTTTCATCCCTTCCAGTCTGTTTACTCTGCTACCCACTTCTCCCCTTATCCCCACCACTTTGTCAATGTTTGTATCAATAAGCCCAACTGCACCGAATATTGCATTTGTATCATTATTATTGAGGGCGTTTTTAAGCAATGTGAGTGTCTTTATAATATTATTCCCGCCCATAATGCCAAGGTCGGCTGCAGATGTTCCAGAACCAACCTCCTTTGCATAGGCAAATGTGGACGAGCTGTTTGAAAGTATCTGGAGCGACCTTCCAGATGAATCTATGCTCGCAGTAACATTTAATCCAGAACTATTTATTGCAGTAATTACATCTGAGATAGTTGTTGCCGAGCTCAGGGATATTGTCCCTGATGCAGCACCATTCACCACTGTTATTGATGTAAGATTAAGCCCGCTGCCCACGTTCAAGAGAGAGAGCGGAGTGGATGTTGTCAGATTAGGAGAAAGGTCAAGCCCTTCTATATCATCAGGCCTGCTTGCGAGTATGCCCAAATCACTCGCCGTACTGCCGCTGCCAACTTCTTCAATGGTCAGGTTCTGTGTAGCAATACTATTATCATCGCTTATCAGGATGCTATTCCCTTCACTATTTACAGATGCGGTAACATTAACGCCACTGGCGTTTGATATGGCATTTATCACATCCGAAACTGTAGACAATCCTGATAAACTGATAGTTGCTGAATTGCCTCCCCTGTCTGTTATCCTTATAGAGCCTGATGCCACACCTCTCCCCTTGTTTAATGAAGAAAGGAGTGTATTGCCGTTTATATCAGGTCCAAGGTCTGCTGCGAGCAGAGTGGAACCGTCAAGGGTCATACCTACATTTTTACCTGTATCTATTTCTACCTGAGCTTCTTTTTTATCTCCAAAATAGATGGCGCCTGATGTAAATGGAGCTGTGTCTGTCTTCTGCCCTGCGAATATATATTTACCCCCTATAGATGCGTTTCCAAACAGCAGCATCTGCGATAACAGGCTGTCAACCTCCTTTGCATAAGTCTTTCTTGTATCGGCTGTGGCAGGGGCACCTGCCTGAGATACAGCTATCTCCTTAACCCTTCTCAATAATTCACTCATACCGTTAAGAGTAGAATCAGCCATATTCAGAGATGCAATTCCTTCATCTATATTCCTTAAACGCTGGTCACCGGTTGACACCCTTGTCCTGTAGTCTAAGATGCGAGTTATATCAGTAGGGGCATCAGAGGGCTTGTTAACCCTTTTCCCTGAAGAGAGCTCCTCTTGGGCTTTTAAAAGTCCTTCATTATTTGTAAATATGTTAGACAGGGTGTTATTATACATCATCCTGTTTGTTATACGAAACATAAAACCCCCCAAAAAAGCAATGAGCAACGAGCAATGAGTAATGAGCAATGTTCAATGAGTTTTTTTTACTCATTGCTTTGCACTCATTGCTCATTGCTTCTTCATCTTACCGTATTCATCAATGTTGTCAGCAATTCATCCACAGTGCTAATGAGCTTCGCAGCAGCACCATATGCATGCTGAAACTTTATAAGATTTGTCATTTCTTCATCCAGAGACACTCCCGATATAGTTTCTCTCCTGTTTTCCAGTTGAAGTTTTACCGCCTCTCTCTGTTTTACAGAATCCTTTGCAGTAGCAGTATCAATTCCAACAGTTCCAACTATGGCATTATAATAATCATCAAAGGTATATGTCCCGGATGCTGCACCTGAGACCCCGCCCATAGTGAGACCTCCCTGCAGGTCTGCTATTGACAGGGCATTATCGCCATCTCCTGCCGCTTCACTTTTTGCAGCAGCTACCTTTTTTGTATTCCCCTCTACTGTTGAATTTAAAGACATTACACCTGAAGAATCCTCAGAGGCACTTATGATAAATCTATCCCCCGCCGATGCAGAGCCTGAAATGGATACCGTGATACCACTCTGCTGGAAGAATGTAATAGAGCTTCCTGATAAAAAAGTAAAGGTACCTGAGGAGGCGGACTGTGTTGTATTATAGATTGTATATTGGGTAGATGATGTAAACCTGACCTCATAGTTATCAACAGCAACTACCTGCGGATTGCTCACACTCCCTGAACTTATTGTGGCGCTCCCCGTGTTTGAATCGCCTGTCTTTGTAGTAACAGAAAGGTTATTGAAGAAATTTACACCTGTTGATTTGTCAAGTCCATACCCTGTCACATGCTTCTTATTCACCTCTCTTACTATGGTAGCTGAGAGAATATCCAATTTCTTCAAATACTGCTGGACATTGCTGTCTCTTGCCTCAATCAATCCCGCCAAATTTCCACCTGTCAAATCGCTTGTAATATCTGTAAGTGTCCCGTCAACATTCTTCCATTTCACATCATGGAGTGCAGCATTCTCTCCGTTTGTTACCGCCTGCAGTTGAAAGGCATACTGTCCTGTCACGAGAGGCCTCCCATTGGCTGTATAGACAACTATCTGTTTATTTGATTCTTCATAATAGGTAATATCAATCTTCTCAGCCAATTTCTTTATTGTAACCTCTCTCTTATCTCTTAAGTCATTGGCATTCTCACCTGTTACCTCTGCTTCATGAATTACCTTATTCAATTCAGCTATCTGACTTGTCCATTGATTCACTTCATCAACTGTAGAGACAATTTTTTTGTCAATATCATCCCTGATTCTCTTCAAATCGGCAGATAGCTTATTAAATGTATCAGAGAGAAGTTTCCCTTTTCCAAGCACAGCCTGTCTCTCTGTCTCGCCTGCAGGATTTAAAGAGAGATTCTGCCATGACGACCAGAATTCAGATAGATTCTTATTTAATCCGCCCCCTGTCGTTTCATTAAATACTACCTCTGCACGGTTAAGAGACTCCTCTTTCACATTCCATTTTCCGAGTATATTTGTTTCAGAGATAATCTGGGAGCCGAGGAAGTTGTCATATGCCCTCCTTATCTCAGTTACCCTTACTCCTGTTCCAATCTGGCCTGGAGTTATCGAGATTGGAGGGGCGGCATCAATTATTGCCTGCTGACGTGTATACCCTTCTGTATTGACATTGGCAATATTATGGCCTGTAACCTCTACGGCAGTCTGCTGAGAGAGCAGAGCCCACCTTGCTATATTTAAGACTCCATAAATGTTGGTCATAAAAGCGTATAGCGGTTAGCGGTTAGCGTTTAGCGTATAGCGTATAGCGTATAGCGTTTAGTAACTAATCCCTAATCGTTAACCGCTATACGCTTCCTTTAACCGCTATCCCCTAATAGTCACCATCCTACCCCTCTGCACCTGGTTATGAACAACACCAGATGAGAGGTAGATAGGACGGGGGTTTGCCATATCATTTAAAAATTTGAAAGACTCCTTGAGGGTATCCATAGAGAGCTCAATAAAATTTTTATTCTCTCTGTTTACATCCCTTATAGTCTGAATAAGGGATAAAAGCTTAGAATGATAGCTTTTAAAAATGGAGGAATATGGCTCCTCGGTTGAATCCGATATATATGAAAGGGTTACTGGATTTGGAATTGCAGATTTCGGATTTCGGATTTCGGATTTTAAAAATCCTGCAAGTCTGCTGGTGAGGGATATTCTTGAATCTTCTAACATCTTTAGCTTGAGCATCATAGTCTCCTTCTGTTTTATGCAGCCGTGCAATTCGTTCAGTGAATTTTCAATTATAAATCTCCTTTCCCTCTGTAGAAGGTCAACCAGCATTGAATAACCCTCTACAATCTCCTTTAAAACCTCTGACAAACTATCAAGTAATATGCTCATAAGAATTTTATCGGCATTTTCAAGAGAACCCTTTAAACCTGACCTCAAAAAAGCGTATAGCGTATAGCGTATAGTAACTAATCCCTAATCGCTAACCCCTATCCCCTGCCTTGTTAAGCTGTTTAAAAAGCATATCCGATATCCCGCTCTCTCTCTTTTCTGCCATGCTCTTTGCTATCTCCTGATCCATCATTGACCTGTATATCTCTTCTCCATTCTTACCGTCCATAAAACCGCTCTTTGGAACTGTATCCCGCATAGTTTTTAACACATAATACAAAAATACAGACTCAAAATCGGCAGTAAGCTTTTTTAGTTTCTTTACATCAGTCTCCCTTCCTGAGATTTGAGATTTGAGATTTGAGATTTGAAATTCCATCATAATATCTCCAATTCCGCCTGTAGTGCCCCAATAGCCTTTAGGGACTGAAATATTGCAATTAAATCTCTTGGAGAAACCCCGACTGCATTGAGTGCCTTCACTAAATCGCCTATATTGGCAGCCGTTGGAACCAATAGCACCCTCTCCCCCTTTTCTTTAATAGTTATGGATGATTCAGGAGCTGCCATCGGCTGTCCAACTGTCAATGGCGGGGGCTGTATAACCTGTAATTGCTCCTTGATTTCTACAATCAGCTCACCATGAGAAATTGCTGCAGAAGAGAGCTTTACATTCTCGCCTATTGCAACAGTCCCCGTCCTTTCATCCAGCACTACCTTTGCCCTGTTGTCAACACTCACATCAAGCGATTCTATTTGTGCCATCATCTCCACCAGTCTGCCCTTAAGCTTATCAGGAATCTTTATATTTATAGTTCCTGAATCAACGGGAAATGCCATAGCCTCTCCCAAGCTTGTATTGACTGCCGTTGTAACATTCAGGGCTGTTGTAAAATCAGGCCTGTAAAGCACAAGATTAAGGCTATCCTTTTTATTAAAATCAAAAGGGATATCTCTTTCCACAATAGCTCCGCCTGTAATCTTTCCAACGGTTGTATGATTCCTCTGGACAGAAGCCCTTTCAGCCTCCACCCTGAATCCCCCGCCTACAGACACTGCCCCTTGAGCCACAGCATATATCTCTCCGTTTGGTGCCTTAAGAGGAGTCATAAGGAGTGTCCCCCCTTCAAGACTCCTTGCATCTCCAAGGGAGGATACAGTTACATCCACCCTTCCACCCACCTTCGCAAATGGCGGGAGATTAGCGGTAACCATAACTGCGGCTATATTTTCAATTCTTACATCGAATAACTGCCTGACATCTACTGTAGTCCCTAATTTTTCCATCATACTTAAAAGGGTCTGTATGGTAAATCGGCTATTATAAGAATTATCTCCTGTATTCTTCAGCCCCACTACCAAACCGTAACCAATCAACTGATTATCTCTGACCCCTCCAATACTCGCTATGTCCTTAATACGAATAGCATGAGCTGTAAGTGCAAGTGTAAGTGCAAGTGTAAGTGTAAGTGTAAGTATTTTAAATATTTTCATCTCTCTCTCCTTAAATTAGATTAATTAAAACGGCCATACCCACTTAAACACCTTCCCAAGCCAGCCGGGCCTCTGTTCATCATCCAGACTCCCCTCACCTTCATAGACTATCTTTGCATCAGCAATATCGGTGGAAACAATACTATTATTGCGGCCTATATCTTCAGGTCGGACAATTCCACTTACTGTTATATACTGGCTCTCATCGTTAACCTTTATGTCCTTAACACCGTCTATTTTTAGATTTCCATTTGGAAAAACCTCAACCACTACTGCCGTTAAAGTGGCATTAAGATTACCAGCCCTTGTGGTTCTTCCTATACCCTCAAATTTATTTCCACCCTTCACCTGAAAATCCGTCGGAACGCTCCCTGCTTTAAAACCAAGGGTATTATCACTAGCACGGGATGTCTTTGTCTCGGATGCCTTTGATGCCATGGAGGATTCAGCAATTAAAACAGTTACTATATCTCCGACTTTGCTTGCCTTTGTATCCTTAAATAAAAGGAGCTTGCTCTCTTCTTTGGGCCATAAGGAGCCCTCTTCGTATGAAATCTTTGGGGCGCTTATATCAGGCAGAGGCCTTGTAACCCTTTCTGCTGCACAACCTGTAAAAAACAGTGAATAGTGAATAGTGAATAGTGAAAGAATCAAAACCCTTTTACTGACCACTGACCACTGACCACTGACTACTGATTTCATAGTTCCTCCTAAAACTCCACTTTTACAGTATTAGAATCTATTATCTTTGCGTAAATAACTTTATTTGAAGATGTATTCAACACCTTTACCAATTCCCCTCTTCTACCCTTATCCCTTACAACTCCTTTTACAGCAACCCTAAACATATCAGACTCTGCCACAATATTTACCACATCCCCCTGACTCACAAGAGTCATTGTCTCAGCGGAGTTTGTTGTGATAACCTCACCTCTTTCTATATCAACCATTGCCTGTTTATCAAGAATATCCCGTAAATCGGTTACTATCTGAGATGCATCCCTGCCTATCGCTCTATCCTCTATCTGTATATCCTTCTCAGAAATGGTCTCCCCTTTTTTAATGTGATTAACTGCAATAACTGCCGGCACCATAATTCTCAGGTCAGCAGCTACATTTAGACCCTTAATAATATTTCCATCTGTTTTAAAAGCAATATTAAAAAATTTACGCCCTGAAGAATTGAGTGAACCGTCTGCATTAATTTCATAACTAAAATCAGGAGTTGGCAGTATAATTCTTCCCTTATAGGCTACATTATCAACAATTATCCTGCCCTTGCTCACATCCTTTTTATTTTCAACAAAATCTTCTATAGCCTCCTTTAACTGCTGAGGTGTAAACTCAAAATATTTTCTTGATATATTAATACGCTGGGGAGAGTTTAGTTTTATATCTTCTACCGCAATTCTTTCTCTCTTTATACAGAGTATTAAAAAATCTTCCGTTATCATTTGTGACTCTCCGGGTAATGGCGAATAACCTATTTTTATATCTCTAAGCCTATTGACAATATCATTACTATTCCCGCTTATCTCTGAAATATCTTTGAGATATATCACCTCTCCAGAAACAGAGGGGGAATCTATAACATTAATTGTAGCCTTATAATTTTCACTGCTCTTAATTTCTCCCACTTTTATTGGAAGTATACGAGGCAAAGGAAAATCATAGGCATAGGAATTACCCACAAAAAGCAGTGACCAGTGACCAGTGACCAGTAGAAAAAACAAAAGCATACTGACCACTGACCACTGACCACTGACCACTAACTTCTGACCACTAACCACTGATTTCATACATCACCTTACCGTTTTGTATTATTGGCTACCTGAAGCATCTCATCTGCTGTCTGAATCGCCTTTGAATTTACCTCATACGCCCTCTGTGCGAGTATCATGTTTGTCAGTTCCTCTACAACGCTTACATTAGATATCTCAAGAAATCCCTGCTGAACAGTACCCAATTCATTTGTCCCGGGGCTTCCTGTCCTTGGTGTTCCTGACGCATCAGTCTCCATAAAGAGATTGTTACCAAGCGCAGACAGTCCTGCAGGGTTTAGAAAATTTGCCAAGGTAATAGTTCCAGCAACTGTAGGGGTAACAGTCCCCGGACGAAGGACAGAAACCTGACCCTGCTGGTCAATCGATATACTCATAGCATCACTTGGAATAGTAATAGTAGGCGTCATTGGATAACCATCCGATGTAACCATACGACCTGTATTATCAATCTTGAATGCACCCGCCCTTGTATAAGCTGTAGTCCCATCAGGCCTCAACACCTGGAAAAATCCTTTCCCCTGAATAGCAAGGTCAAGCTCATTCTGAGTCTGCTGTAAATCACCTTCCATAAATATCTTTGAAACTGCTGCCGGCTTGGTACCAAGTCCCAATTGTATGCCTGTTGGAACCTGATCACCTGCTTGTGATGTAGTGCCGGGAAGCCTCAGTGTCTGGTATAAGAGGTCTTGAAAATCTGGCCTGCTCCTTTTAAATCCAGTTGTATTTACATTTGCCAGATTGTTAGATATAACATCTATATTCAACTGCTGTGCCTGCATCCCTGTCCCTGCGGTATACATCGCTCTAATCATAAAAACCCTCCCTTAAAAAGTGCAAGTGAAAGTGTAAGTGAAAGTAAAAGAGTAACTTTTCATATCCCTTACCCTTACACTTGCACTTGCACTCATATTGCCCTTCCAACTTCATCCACCAATTTTGATGTGGAATCACTGTATGACTGGATAACCTTCTGATAAGATTCATATCCCCTTATAACCTCTATCATAGATGCCATTTCTTTCATTACATTAATATTAGCCTTCTCAAGAAATCCCTGCTTAACCTCTACATTCTCTGCCCTTAATTCTTCCACAAATTCATTTGCTGGGGCATATAATCCATTCCCGACTTTTTTTAAGGCATAAGGCTTTGGGAAATCTACAATCTTTAATTTCCCCCCCTTTTGTATCCCGAGCGGAACATCACCTAAAAATTGATTTATCACCGATATTGTCCCGTCTGGAGATACAGAAACCACTCCCGTTCCCTCTGAAACGGAAAGTGCATTAATAAAAATAGGCTCACCCCATCCTCCTTCTTCACCTCCGAGAACAGGGTAGCCATCCTGCGTTATCAGCATACCATCTGCCCCTATCTTAAAATTACCACCCCTCGTGTATCTGATGCCCTCAGGGGTCTCAACAGTAAAAAAGCCATCCCCATTTAAAGCCATATCCATCTCGCTTGCAGTCTCAATTAGAGGGCCTTGTGAAAAATCAATATAATAATTTGGGCTGATTACATAAGACTGTGGATTGACCGATGAAGATTCAGGCGACAGAATATTGACACCATCAGGACGATGGAGATAACTCTCAAAAACCGCCATATCACCCTTATAGCTTGAAGAATTAATATTAGCGAGATTGTTTGAGATTTGATTTAATCTCCTCTCCTGAGCTACGCTTCCAGAAAGTGCCACATAGATTCCTTTATCCAAAATTATCTCCTTTTTTAAAAGGTTAAGGTTTGGGTTGCGTTTTTATGTTTTCTCCTAACCTCAACCTTTAAGCTATGCAAGTGAGATGCCATTAAATAGATGACGAGATTAAATTGCTGAAATATTAAATGATTCAAATAGTTTTGCAATTAAATATAAAATTGGAGATACATAAATTTTTGACATTAACCTTTGCCATAGGTGGAAGGTTTTTCTTTTGGATAAGGTATTTTTTGCCCCCCCACACCTTTTCCCACTTCCAATGCTTCCCCTCCATTCTCAAATTCTCCTTTCTCTACGAACAACAGTAGTGGGGAATTGGATATGGGGATAGGTGTGGGGGCAAAAACCTGCCTAACTTACAGATTTTATTGACAATGAAATTTGGAGAGTATATATTGATTTAACATTATCAAAATTAACCCCGTTAGAAGTTTTGCCCCGTGCCATAGACAGGACGTCTGTCCTCACAATGAAGACTTCTAACGGGGTTAAAATCGTAAGGAAGAATATTAAAATAGATGATAAGAAAGGCGTTGATTAAGGATGCCAAGGAAATCCTCTCCATAATAAATTTTTATGCAAACAGGGGCGAGATGCTTTACCGCTCAACAAATGAAATCTATGAGAACATAAGAGATTTCATTGTTTATGAGATTGACGGTGAGATTGCAGGAGTATCTTCACTCCATATTGACTGGGAAGACCTTGCGGAGATAAGGTCATTAGCGGTAAAAGAAAAGTACAGCAGAAAAGGAATAGGCTCTGAACTCGTCAGGGAATGCATGAGAGAGGCAGAGGAACTGGGAATTAAAAAGGTATTTACCCTTACTTATGTTCCTAAATTCTTTGAAAAGATGGGATTCAAAATAGTTGATAAGACCCAATTCACCCATAA
>Ga0209343_10009135_pt1 | contig 11415 bp, 8 predicted proteins | sample RifCSPlowO2_02_FD_184026 | JGI IMG/M metagenome (GOLD analysis project Ga0209343, IMG submission 184026) | Groundwater microbial communities from Rifle, Colorado - Rifle CSP2_plank lowO2_0.2 (SPAdes) (version 2) | ecosystem: Environmental > Aquatic > Deep subsurface > Groundwater | place: Rifle... | reverse complement strand
CGTCAGACAGGTGGTCGCCGCACCCGGCGGGGTGGCAGAGTGGTTATGCAGCGGCCTGCAAAGCCGTGGACGCCGGTTCGATTCCGACCCCCGCCTCCAGGATTCCTCCGCCGACCCGCCTTGAGTTAAGCTGCCCATCTGCAACCGCCCGGGTGGTGAAACTGGTAGACACAAGGGACTTAAAATCCCTCGATCCTAAACCGATCATGCCGGTTCGAGTCCGGCCCCGGGCACCACCGGAATACGCTGCGCAATGGGGGTGATTATTCTAATAAATAACATTAGAATAGCTATATACATTATTGATTTATAGTGAATAAAATATATTCACTACCTCGCAATTATTGATTGGGCGCCGATGCCGGCCTCGGTCGAGGCGTCCATCTAATAACTGGTGCGGTATTCCTCAAACGGCGTGCAACTCTTGCCTCGAGCATACGTTGAAAAGATTAAATGGGCGGATAAGCGGGATGGTGCACAGACAGACTTATTGCGGCAGAGTAGAATATTCCGCATGAGGTATCCAAGTGATTGTATTTGAATTAATTTGTCCTAAGCAGCACCGCTTTGAGGGGTGGTTTGCCTCGGCGGGTGACTTCGACGGTCAAAAGGACCGCGGTTTACTGTCGTGTCCATCCTGCGGCCGCGCGGAAATCGAAAAGCTGCCGACGGCCAAGATCAGGACGACAGGTCCCGAAGTGTTCCCGGCGGTGTCCGAGCAACTGGTCCCCGCGCCGGGCCAGCCGCCCGCCAATCTTCAGGAACTCATCGATTACGTGCTGATGAATACCGAGAACGTGGGCAGGAAGTTCGCGACCGAGGCGCGCCGGATCCATCAGCGCGAAGTGCCCTACCGGGGTATCCGAGGGACGGCGTCACGCCAGGAGACCGAGGAACTGCTCGATGAGGGCATTGCGGTGATGGCGCTGCCGATACCGCCCCAGAACGACTGGCATTGACAACTCCGGGCGAAGCTCTGATTGATTCCGTGACGAAATCAGCGCTTCCTCCGACTTGAGGGATTTACAAGGGGGCATCGCCCCCTTGTTCGTGCCATCTCTAGATCAGCACGCGCTGCTTTCTCAGTTCCGGCATGCAGTGCTGGATCCACTGTGCCGTGAGCTTTTCCTGAAGCGAGTTCTGCTTCAGGCGCTCCGAAAGCCCGTGGAAGTCTACGCAGTCCAGCGGCTGATCCTGGTCGAAGCAGGAGAACACGTAACTCATCTTCCCTGTCTGCGGGTCGCGCTGCGGCTGCAGGCACTGCGCGCAAATCTCTTTCATCATGCACTGCATCGGCGAGTTGATCGAGCCGATTGCGAAGTGATCCGTCTTCAGGTAGGGCTGCAACACGCCGTGCCGGGCTCGGCCCACTGCGGCCATCATGCGGTCGGAGCCGATGGCGATGATGCGCTCGACCGCCGAAAGCCCGATCGCGGGCGCGCCGAGCCGGCCTGAGGCATAGGCCTCCATCGCCTGCACGATATTGCCGACGAAGGTGCGGTCCTGCGGGCGTCCCGGCTCGAAACCAGGCGCTTCGTCGCAGCACCAGACGATGACGTCCGCGGCCGCCTCGATGTCGGCAACCTTGTAGCGATCGATGATCTTCTTGTAGCCGGCGAAGTAGAGCACCCTCGAGCCGCGCGATCGGAACGCCTGGCCGATCGAGAAGAGCACCGCATTGCCCAGGCCACCACCCGCGAGCAGCACAGTCTCGTCGGCTTCGATATGCGTCGGACTGCCCGCAGGACCCATGAGCACGACCGGTTCGCCGGGGGCCAGCATGGCACAGAGATTCGAGGAGCCGCCCATTTCGAGCACGATCGTCGAGACCAGGCCCTTATCGCGGTCCACCCACGCGCCGGTGAGTGCCAGTCCTTCCATCTGCATGCGCGTACCTTCGGCCAGCGGTGCAAGGGTTTCGAAGTTCTGCAGCCGGTAGAACTGGCCCGGCTCGAAGCGTCGCGCGGCCGCCGGCGCCTTGACGATCACTTCCACAATGGTCGGTGTCAGGCGTTTGACGTCGTGTATGGTGGCGCGCAGTTCGTGGTTCAGATGTGCGAAGAACTCGCCGCCGGGCAGGGCGCTCGCTGGCGGTCGCGTTGCGAGCACCCGTGAAACCACCGGGTACCCCTGCTTGGTCGAGCCGAATGCCTTGACCACATTGCCGAAATAGGAGGGATGCAGGTCGCCGAAATAGGAGATGAAGCGGCCGTCGGGAAGCCGTGACATCAGCACGTCGGCACGCGCGGTCTTGGAGAGGGAATACTCGGGCTTGACGGGGTTGCCGTCCTCGTCGCACGCGCGGAAATATTTGCCGTCCAGGAAAAAGTGCGCTGCATCCTCGCGTGCGAGCACGGTATTGGGTTGCGTTCCGGCAGCAACGAATACGGTGCTGGCCGGAAGCCGGATTTCGCCCGCCTCGTGCCATTTGCCGTGCTCGCCGAGGGATTGGTGCAGCAGGCGCATGCCGTTAGCGGCACCATAGTCGTCCACTTCCACCGCAAGCGGCGTGAGTCCTTCGGCGAACACGATGCCTTCCTCGAGAGCTTTCTCGATCTCCTCGTGACTGAGAGTATAGGAGGGGCTGTCGACAAGTCGGCGCCGGTAGGCGACGGTGACACCTCCCCAGTGGCGCAGCAGCTCGGTGATGCGCGGCGCACGCCCTTCGTGCGCCGCCTTGCGCCGTTCGCTCCGGATTGCGCGGGCGTGAGAGAGGAATTCCTCGGCGATCTCGCGCTCCTCGTCGCTCCAGCGGCTGCGGATCGCATCTTCGCCGAGTTCGGCTGCAAGGGTTTCGAAGCGGGCGAGAAACTTCTCCACCTGGACCACGTAGTAGGCGAGCGATTCGGTCGCCGTATCGATGGCCGTGAGACCGCCGCCGATTACCACCACCGGCAGGCGCAGCTGCATGTTCGCGATAGAGTTGCGCTTGGCGGCACCGGTCAACTGCAGTGCCATCAGGAAGTCCGAGGCAGTGCGCACGCCGCGGGCCAGCCCGTTCGGAATGTCTAGGGTCGTGGGTTTGCCTGCCCCCATGCACAGGGCGACGTGATCGAAGCCGGTCGCGAGCGCGTCCTCCAGGGTGACGGTGCCGCCGAACCGCACGCCGCCGAACAGCGCGAACTCCAGTCGCCGCTCGAGAAGCAGCCGCACGAGCTTGAGGAAATTCTTGTCCCAGCGGACCGTGATCCCGTATTCGGCGACGCCGCCGAAGCCCGCCAGCACGCGCTCGTCGAGCGATTCGTACATGCCCATCGCATCCTGGATGGGCCCGAACGGCACCCGGCTGCCGTCCGCGCGGACTCCCGAGATCGATTCGGGCAGCGGTTCGATTTTCAGGCCGTCGATGCCGACGACGTCGTGCCCGTCGTTCACGAGGTGATGCGCGAGGCTCGATCCCGCAGGTCCCATGCCGACCACCAGCACCCGGTAGCCGCTGCGCGGCCGTGGCAGGGGGCGGCGCAGGTTCAGGGGATTCCAGCGCGTGAGCAGGCTGTAGATCTCGAATCCCCAAGGCAGTGCCAGCACGTCCTTGAGGGTGCGGGTCTCCGCCTGCGGGATGTTGACCGGCTCCTGTTTCTGGTAGATGCAGGACTTCATGCAGTCGTTGCAGATCCGGTGGCCGGTTGCAGCCGTCATCGGATTGTCGATGCAGATTACGGCCAGTGCAGAGATCGCCTGCCCGGCAGCCTTGAGCGTATGGAACTCGGAGATCTTTTCCTCGAGCGGGCAACCGGCCAGTTTGACGCCGAATGCGCTTTTCTTGAACACGATTTTTTGCGGCTCGGTTGCAGAAGGCTTTTCGCGCAGCCCCCTGGAGCAGGAATCCTTGCCCTGGGCGTGGCACCAGATGCAGTAGTTGGCCTCATCGAGAGCCACGACCAGGCTCGCTCCGGAATCGGTCAGCTTGAATCCGTCGCGCCGTCGTAGGTGTGCCGGCTGTATCCGATAGGCATTCGCGCCGTGCAGACTGAATTTCTCCGCATGCCGCAGCAGGTCAAAGGGATCCATCCTGGCGGGTGCCTTAAACAGCACGCCGGAGCGTGTGTGCTCGCGGCCGCCATCGGTATGCAGCGCCCAGGCTGCATAGCGCACGGCAAGGTCGAGCTCCCGCTCGTGCGCGGCCTCGTCCTCGAGCCAGTGGGTAATCTGCCTTGCGTAGGTGAGTTCGTCGAACCGGCCACCGAAGAGCCGGCGCAGTTCCCGCTCGATGGCAGGGCCGTCGAGAGCCTGCGCTTCCTCGGGTTTGATACGGCTTGCCGCGCGGCGCTGTATGAACTGGCGCTTGACCGAAAAAAGCGGCGCCTGCTCGTCGTGACGTCGGCTGAGTGCCAGCACATCGTCTGCGATGCCGAACAACTGGGAAATGAAGCGATCGAGGTGAGGCGCGACTTCGAGTATCAGCGCCGACTCACCCTTGGCGTCGAGCCCGTCTGGACTGGCGCGCGCCACGGCCAGCCTGGCCGCGAGTGCCGGGTCGGCGCCAGCCAGAAATTCGAGGAAGGCGCCGTCGACTCGGAGCAGGCCGTCACGCTGATACAGTTCGGCGAACGACAGGCCGAACGCTAGCTCAAGCATCTCGGACAGCGGCCCGGGTCAGCGCTGGAGATCCTTGAGTTTGCCCTTGGCGTCCTTGTACGCCTCCGCCTCGGGCAGTGGATCCTTGGTATCGGTGATGGTCGGCCATATCTTGGTCAGCTCGGCGTTGATCGTGATGAACTGCTTCTGGTCTTCGGGTACTTCGTCTTCCGGGTAAATCGCGTTGACCGGGCATTCGGGAATGCATACCGCGCAGTCGATGCATTCGTCGGGGTCGATGACCAGCATATTCGGCCCCTCCTTGAAGCAGTCGACCGGACAGACGTCAACGCAGTCGGTGTATTTGCACTTGATGCAGCTTTCGGTGACGACGTGGGTCATGCTTTCCTCGCAGTTGCGGCCCGGCGGGCAATAAGTAAAATTTGTTTGATATTCCAACAAATTGCCACGAGCGTCAAGCCGTCCAGCGTCCAGCGTCGGTTTTTTTGCCGGTCATAGCACAGATTCCCGACGACAACGAATGCGCCGCCGCACGCGGCCGGCGCACCCGGGCCCTCGGCGCGGTCAGTCAACCTTGGATTCGTCCCGGTACATCGCCTGGCTGCGCTTTTCCTTGACCCAGGCGTCGATCTGCTCGATGGTCATGTAGTTGGCCATGTCGAACCGGTCCCAGTTCATGATCTGCTTCAGATCCTTCTTCCAGCGCTTGTAAGGCGGTTTGGCGGCCGGGCCGAAACAGAAAATGTCGATGACCGAGATTTCCTCCGGCACGCCGAGCAGGGGCTTGAGCGCGTTCTGGGCGTTTTCCTGGCCGATGGCAGTGACCCACCACACGTTATACCCGAGCGCTGCCGCAGCCAGATGCGCCGACATCGTTGAAGCCGCGACCGATTGCAGCAGAATCCGTTCTGCGTTTTCGTGGTACTTCCGGTCGAGATCCGAACCGTCCAGGAGTACGGGGAATGCCCGGGTCCAGCGGAAGTCCGATGCGATTACTATGAAGCCCGGTGCAGTCTCGAGTCCACGATAGTTCGGCGTGGGGAATTTCATCTTGAGCTTGGCGCGCGCACGCGCTTCTTCGACGAAAAAATCGGCGATCGCCTTCTTTATTTCGCGCTTGGTGATGACGATGTAGTGCCAGGGCTGCGCGTTCGCACCCGAGGGGGCATGACGGGCGGCTTCAATGATAAGTTCGTAATGCTCCCTCGGCACGACGTAGTCTGGATCGAACTGGCGTGTGGTCATGCGATTGCGCACGACTCCCATGAGTACTTCGTAACGTTCACGCTGATCGAACCGGGATTCGCCGGACATGATGGTCTCCTGCCTGTCGTTGGGGGCACCATCATTGCAGGCAAGGTAGAACGGCGCAACGGGTGGGTTCTTTGGCGCCACCGCCGCGGGGTGGTATATTCGGTGTTGCGCGGGACGCTCGTGCATCACATAAGATCCGGTACCAATTCGGCCAGAAAAGGAACGAGCACAACAGCATGAATACACTCAGCAGACTATTTTTTGCGATTGGCCTTGCCGCGGCCGCTTCGCAGCCGTCCCCCGCGTTCGCGCAGGGCACCATCAAGCTCGGAGAGCTGAACAGTTACAAGGTCTTTCCGGCCTTTCTCGAGCCCTACAAGAAGGGCTGGGAGTTTGCCGTTGACGAAGTGAATGCCGGCGGCGGTGTGTTCGGCCGCAGGCTCGAGATCGTCTCGCGCGACGACAATGGCAATCCGGGTGATGCGGTGCGTGTCGCCGAGGAGCTGATTTCGAGGGAGAACGTCCAGTTTCTGATCGGCACCTTTGCCTCGAACGTCGGCTTGGCGGTGGCGGACTTCGCGCGGCAGAAAAAGATTCTGTTTCTGGCCGCCGAACCCCTCACCGACAAGATCACCTGGCAGAACGGGAACCGCTATACCTTCCGCCTGCGCGCGTCGACTTACATGCAGACGGCGATGCTGATCCCCGAGGCGGTCAGGCTGAAGAAGAAACGCTGGGCGATCGTGTATCCGAACTACGAATACGGCCAGTCTGCGACGGCCGCGTTCAAGGCCCTGCTGAAGAAGGCGCAGCCCGAAGTCGAGTTCGTCGCGGAGCAGGCGGCGCCGCTCGGCAAGATCGATGCCGGGGCGGTAGCACAGGCACTCGCCGAAGCCAAGCCCGACGCGATTTTCTCCTCTCTGTTCGGGCCGGATCTCGCGCGCTTCGTGCGCGAGGGCAACACGCGCGGATTGTTCAAGGGGCGGGAGGTGTTCAACCTGCTGGGCGGGGAGCCCGAATACCTGGATCCGCTCAAGGATGAGACGCCCACCGGCTGGTATGTGACCGGCTACCCCTGGAACGCGATCAGCACGCCGGAGCACAAGCGGTTTCTGGCTGCCTACCAGAAGAAGTACGGCGACTATCCGCGCCTGGGGTCGGTGGTCGGCTATTCGACGGTAATGAGCGCGGTGGCGGCCATGAAGCGGGCGGGCAGCCTCGATTCGGAGAAGCTCGTGGCGGCGATGGAAGGGCTGCAGGTCGATACGCCGTTCGGAAAGATCACCTACCGCGCCCTCGATCATCAGTCCACCATGGGCGCCTACGTGGGCAGAACCGCGCTCAAGGATGGGCGGGGCGTGATGACCGGTTTCAGCTACGCCGACGGCGCGAAGTTCATGCCGAGCGACGACGAAGTCCGCAGGATGCGGCCTCCGCAGTAGCGCAGTCGATCGGCTGACGTTAACGCTGCGCGGGCGCACGCGGAATCTGCCGGGGACGGCTGCAACCTTGCACGCCGTGTCGCCGTTCTCGTTTTTCCGGACGCCATCGTGTCCAGCCTCGCCATCCAGTTCCTGAACGGGCTTGCCGGCGCCTCGACCCTGTTCCTGGTGGCAGTGGGTCTGTCGCTCATTTTCGGGGTTACGCGCATTGTGAATTTTGCCCACGGTTCGCTTTACATGCTGGGCATCTATGTCGCCTATAGCGTGATCAGCTGGGCCGGAGGAGTAGAGGGGCTCCGACCGGCGGGCTTCTGGGGCGGCATTCTCGTCGCGGCGATTGTCGTCGGGGCGTTGGGTGGGCTCATCGAGATCCTGCTTCTGCGGCGCATCTACCAGTCGCCGGAACTTTTTCAGCTGCTGGCGACCTTCGGCGTCGTACTGGTCATCAAGGATTTCGCGCTTTGGGCCTGGGGCCCTGAGGATCTCCTCGGCCCGCGCGCGCCAGGGCTGGGCGGATCGGTGGACATTCTGGGCAGGCCATTTCCCGAGTACGACCTGGCGCTGGTGGTCATCGGCCCGTTGGTTCTCGGGGCGCTGTGGCTGCTACTCAATCGCACCCGGTGGGGGACATTGGTTCGCGCGGCGACGCAGGACCGCGAAATGGTGGGCGCGTTGGGCGTGAACCAAAAGTGGCTTTTCACCGCGGTATTTGCCCTCGGCTCGGCGCTCGCGGGCCTGGGTGGCGCGCTGCAGATCCCCAGGGAGCCGGCGCAACTGTTCCTCGATCTCACTGTGATCTCGGACGCCTTCGTCGTGGTCGTTGTCGGCGGCATGGGCAGCATCCCGGGTGCCGCGCTGGCCGCATTCATCATCGGCGAGATCAAGGCGTTCTGCATCGGCATCGGGCAGATCGAGTTCTGGGGTTTCAGTGTTTCGCTTTCGAAACTCACGCTGGTGGCCGAGTTCATCGTCATGGCGATCGTGCTCGTCGTTCGTCCATGGGGGCTGCTCGGCAGACATCAAGGAATGCAAAGGATCGCCGGGGGCCGGCAGGAGCCGCCGCTGAGGCCCGCTGTGCGTTCCAGGCAGATCGCCGCGCTGGCCGTCGCCGGCGCTCTGGTCGTGGTGCCGTTTGTCGCCAAGGCTTACACCGTCGTGATTCTGATCGACATCCTGGTATTCGCACTGTTCGCTGCGAGCCTGCACTTTCTCATGGGACCCGCAGGAATGGTCTCCTTCGGCCATGCGGCGTATTTCGGACTGGGGGCCTACGGTGCGGCGCTGCTGGTGAAGAAAGCGGGATTGCCGATGGAAGCGGCGCTCCTGTGCGGGCCGCTCGCCGCGGCATTGGGTGCCGCGGTGTTCGGATGGTTCTGCGTACGGCTCTCGGGTGTTTACCTTGCGATGCTCACGCTCGCATTCGCGCAGATCGCCTGGTCGATCGTGTTTCAGTGGGACCAGTTCACAGGCGGATCCAATGGAATTGTCGGAGTCTGGCCCGCACCGTGGCTCGCTTCGAAAACTGCGTTCTATTTGCTTGCTTTCACGCTTTGTGGGTGCGGCATCTGGCTGCTGCGCCGCATTGTGTTCTCGCCCTATGGCTATGCACTGCGGGCCGGACGCGACTCGCCGCTGCGCTGCGACGCGATCGGTATCGATCTGGCGCGGCTGCAGTGGGCCGCGTTCATCCTGGCCGGTACGTTCGCCGGGCTGGCCGGTGCGATTTATGCGTTTTCGAAAGGCAGCATATCGCCGGAATCACTGGCCATACCGCTATCGGTGGACGGCCTGGTGATGGTGCTGCTTGGAGGCGTCCAGACCGTGTCCGGACCGGTGGTGGGTGCTGCCGTGTTTACCTGGCTCCAGGACACCGTCGCCCGGAACACGGATTACTGGCGAGCGTTGCTGGGTGCCATCATTATCGCGCTCGTGCTCGTTTTCCCGCAGGGCATTGTCGGATTCATACGACAGCGATTGGACCGATCGGGGGCCACTTGACCGCCGTCGGCGCCACTGTCCTCGCCGTGTCCTCTCTGGCCAAGTCGTTCGGCGGAGTGCAGGCGGTGCGTGAGGTCAGCTTCGCCGTCGAGGCAGGTCAACTGCTCGCGATGATCGGTCCGAACGGGGCCGGCAAGACCACCTGTTTCAATATGGTCAACGGGCAGATCAAGCCCGACGCGGGCAGCGTCAGCATCGGCGGGATCGAGGTCGTCGGACGCGCGCCCCGCGCGATTTGGCGACTCGGCGTCGGGCGTACCTTCCAGATCACGGCCACTTTCGAATCGATGAGCGTGCGCGAGAACGTGCAGATGGCGCTGCTCTCCTATCATCACCGTCTCGCCAGCTGGTGGCCGCGCGCCGCGTATCTGTATCGAGACGAAGCCGACGCACTGCTCGGCCGTGTCGGCATGGCCGACCAGGCAGAGCGCCCGTGCTCGGTGCTCGCCTACGGTGATCTGAAGCGAGTTGAACTTGCGGTGGCGCTTGCCAACGCGCCGCAGCTGCTCCTCATGGATGAGCCTACCGCCGGCATGGCACCAACGGAGCGCATTGCGCTGATGGCGCTCACCGCAGACATTGTGCGCGAGCGGCGAATCGCCGCGCTGTTTACCGAGCACGACATGGACGTCGTGTTTGCGCATGCCGACCGCATCGTCGTGCTGAACCGTGGGTCACTGATCGCCGAAGGGGCACCCGACGAAGTGCGCGCGAACGCAGAGGTGCGCCAGGTCTACCTCGGATCGCGGCATTGACGTGCTGACCGGCCCACCCATGCTGGCGGCGAAGAACCTGAATTCGTATTACGGTCAGGCGCACATCCTGTTCGACGTCAACCTTGAAGCGGCGCCCGGCGAAGTGGCGGTGCTGCTCGGGCGAAATGGGGCGGGCAAGTCGACCACGCTGAAGACCCTGATCGGGCTGATGCCGCCGTCGGCAGGCGAGGTGGTGTTTCGCGGCGAGCGCATCGAGGGGCTGCAGCCGTTCCAGATCGCTCAGCGGGGCTTGGGCTATGTTCCCGAGGACCGGCGCGTCTTCACCGATCTCACGGTGCTGGAGAATCTCGAAGTCGGACGTCAGCCTGCGCGGGAAGGCGTGCCTAGCTGGACCGTGGAAAAGCTGTTCAAATTATTTCCGAATCTTGCGGAGACGCGCAACCGGCCTGCCGCACAAATGTCAGGCGGCGAACAGCAGATGCTGACTATCGCGCGCACCCTGATGGGCAACCCGGCGTGCATCCTGCTGGACGAGCCCTCCGAAGGGCTCGCGCCGGTCATCGTCGACCAGATGGCCGCGGCCGTCCGGGAAATGAAATCCGAGGGCCTGTCGGTGCTGCTTTCGGAGCAGAATCTGCATTTTGCGACGGATGTCGCCGACCGCGCCTATATTATCGAGAAGGGCAGAATCTGTTTCAACGGTGCCATGTCGGACCTGAATGCCGACGTCCGCAGTGCCTATCTGGCAGTTTAGTCCGAGGAACTTCAGATCACATGCATGGGTCTGTTCGAATCGAGGCGGGTCTGTTCACCTCGATAGAGGGGGCTTGCATTCGTGCCATCTGACCCTATACTTGCGGGTCGAAAAAATCGCGTCCAGGACGTGACCGAGGAGACAAGCGATGATCAAGGTTGAAAACCTGACCAAGGCGTTCGGCGCGAAGCTCGCGGTGGACGATGTTTCCTTCGAGGTGAACAAAGGGGAGGTACTCGGCCTTCTGGGTCCCAACGGCGCCGGCAAGACGACAACCATGCGCATGATCACCGGTTTTATCCCGCCAACCTCCGGCAATGTCAGCGTGTGTGGATTCAATATGCTCGAGGACCCGGTTTCCGGGAAGCGCAGGATTGGCTATCTACCAGAGTCGGCGCCGTCGTATCAGGAAATGACGGTGCGCTCGTTCCTCAATTTCGCGGCCGAGATCAGGGGACTGCGCGGCGAGGAGCGCAAGCGCGCCGTACATCGCGCCGTCGAGACCTGTTTTCTCGAGTCGGTGTTCAACCAGACGATCGACACGCTCTCCAAGGGTTTCAGGCACCGCACCTGTTTCGCGCAAGCGATCATTCACGACCCGGAGGTGCTCGTCATGGATGAGCCGACCGACGGACTCGACCCGAACCAGAAGCACGAGGCACGCACGCTCATCCGCCGCATGGGGGAAAACAAGGCAATCATCTTCTCGACC
>Ga0209343_10009133_pt1 | contig 11418 bp, 13 predicted proteins | sample RifCSPlowO2_02_FD_184026 | JGI IMG/M metagenome (GOLD analysis project Ga0209343, IMG submission 184026) | Groundwater microbial communities from Rifle, Colorado - Rifle CSP2_plank lowO2_0.2 (SPAdes) (version 2) | ecosystem: Environmental > Aquatic > Deep subsurface > Groundwater | place... | reverse complement strand
TCTGCTTGTCTTGAGGCATACGGTCAAGGGCGCGGCCAGCTGGTTTGACTTGGGATTTTTTTCCGTTGAGCCGGTTGACCCGCTTAAAATTCTCGTCATTCTTATTTTAGCCAAATATTTTTCCCGAAGGCACATAGAAATAGCCAACATTAGGCACATTATTCTGCCCAGTTTATATGTCTTCATCCCCGCTTTTTTGGTTTTTCTTCAGCCGGATTTCGGTTCTTTCATAATAATATTTTTAATTTGGCTGGGAATGATGCTGGTGTCTGGTATAAACAAAAAACATCTTCTATTTATTTTTTTGATAGCGGTCGTAACTTTGGCGTCGGCCTGGCTGTTTGTCTTCAAACCTTATCAAAAAGCCCGAATCTTGACTTTCGTTGATCCGGCAAGAGACACGAGAGGGGCGGGCTATAACGCTTTGCAATCAATGATTGCCGTCGGTTCGGGCCGATTTTTCGGCAAAGGCATAGGTTTTGGCAGCCAGAGCCGGCTGGAATTTTTGCCGGAACATCAGACCGATTTTATTTTTGCCGCTTTTGCCGAAGAGTGGGGTTTCGTCGGAGCGCTCTTTGTTTTTCTTTTTTACGGAATTATAATTTGGAGGATTTTCAGGATTGCCGCTTTGGGGAGAAGCAATTTTGAATCTTTGTACGGCATCGGGACGGCGATATTTTTGATGGCTCATTTTTTTGTCAATGTCGGAATGAACATAGGCATAATGCCGATTACCGGCACCACTTTGCCCTTTTTGAGCTACGGCGGATCGCATATGCTCACGGTTTACGCCTCGCTGGGAATCTTGATGGGCATGCGCCGCTATTCCCGCCACACCCACCCCGCTGATGCAGAAACGGAATTCTTTGGGCCAAGATAAAATCAATGGACATAATCAATCTGGAAAAATTTTTGAAAGATAAGGGAGAAAAAGATTACCGCTTGAAACAGATTAAGAAAGCGGTGTTTGTGGATTTGATTAAAGACTGGGAAGAAGCAACCACACTGTCTAAAGAATTGCGGGAGGAAATTTCCAAAAAATTTTCTGCCACAAGTCTGGAACTTTTAAATTTAGTTGAATCAAAGAATAAAGATTCAATCAAGGCGGTTTTTAGATTAAAAGACGGGAACATTATTGAGACCGTCTTGATGAGGCACTTAAACACCAAAGAAGACGACGCCAAAGCGGGAAGAAACACCGTTTGCGTTTCTTCTCAAGCCGGCTGCGCCATGAATTGCGGATTTTGCGCCACGGGAAAAATCGGGCTGAAAAGAAACTTAACTGGCGAAGAAATCGTTGACCAAGTTTTATTTTTCGCCCGGCATTTAAGGCAATGGCAAGGCGAGACCTTGACATTGGGTGTCAAGGTCTCGCCTTGCCATGAGCGCTGCGAAAAGGTTAATAATGTCGTTTTTATGGGGATGGGCGAGCCTTTTTTGAATTACGATAATACTATTCAGGCCATAAGAATTCTAAACGACAAAGACGGATTTAATCTCGGCATCAGGCATATTTCCGTTTCCACTTGCGGCATAATTCCCGGCATAGAAAAATTTGCCGAGGAAAATTTGCAAGTCAATTTGGCCATTTCTTTGCACGCGGCCGACGACGAAACAAGGACAAAATTGATGCCGATAAATAAAACATATCCTTTGGCGGATCTTATGAAAGCGGTGGACGGCTACATTAAAAAAACAAACCGCAAAGTGATGTTTGAGTATTTGCTGATTGACGGAGTCAATGACCGCGCGAAAGACGCCAAAAATCTGGCCAAGCTGATGAAAAACAGTTTGTATCATATTAATCTTATCAAATATCACGATACCGGCGGCAGTCTTAAACCGTCGCCGCAAGCGAAGCGGGCTCAATTTTTTGACGCCTTGAAAAAGCTTGGCGTTTCCGTCACTTTCCGCGTCAGTTTTGGTGAGGACATTCTGGCTGCTTGCGGCCAGTTGGCAGGGAAACAAATAATATGCTAGAATGAATAATATGGAACAGTCCAAAATAAACACCGAAGAAATAAAGCAAAAAACTCCCAAACCGCAAGAAAGCAAGAAAGAAATTAGCGTTGAAAGCATAGATGAAACTTTAATCACGGAAGAGGGCATTTTAGACAGTCTTAATAAGTATTCTAAAGATGAACTTTTTAAAGATATTGACCTTAAAAACAACCTGAAGTTTAAAGTAGCCGGTTTTGTTGATGAAAAATTTGACGAGGCTGTTTATGGCAAGGCTACATTATCAGAAAAGATTTTAAACTTTGCGACTCTTGGATTGGCTAAAAAAGATCTTGGCCTTATAAAATCAAAAGAAAAAGGCCTTTTAAAGAAAGATGTTTTCAATAAAGAGATGGAAGGCAAGGAGATTGAAATTGGGCAAAATAAAGAAGAAAGAAGTGATATGGAAAAGATAATCGGCAATATGCACAAAGAATTGAGCGAAGAAGATTTAGGAGGAAGACGGATTACTAAAAGTTTTGAGTTTGTGGACGGAAAAATTATAAAAATAGTTCAAGCCAGTCGGACGGAACAAGGGATGATTGACGCGGCGGGGAAACTGTTGAATGGAAAAATTGAAACTTTGGAAAAAGGCGCTGGCGCGGATTTGATAAAAGAAAAAGAAGGTTTGGAAAAACATTATTCCAGCAAAGAAAAAATTGCGGAAATGACAAAATATCTTGACCCCGAGGCAAAAGAGGAAATCATTAAAAAAATAAGCCAAGAAGAAGCGGACTCTCAAGAAAGAATAAAAGAAAAAGAAGAAAACCTTAAATCAGAGCTGGATGTTTTCAGAACTCCTTTTCAAGAAAGGCTGGGTAAGACAAATGAACTTATTGATAACTTTTCCGGTATGCTGAAAGACACTAAAGAAGCGGAAAGCAAATATAACAGCCAGCTAAAAAACATAAACTCAATGATTGAACAAGCTCAAAAATCTGGCCTTTTTGAAGGCTCTAAAAAGGAAGTTGTTGAAAGACTAAGTTCTAAGAAAGCGGAGTTTGAAGGAAAAGCGAAAGAATTTGGAGTAAGGAAAAATATTTTTGAAGCAAAACTGGGGCAATTAAAAAACAATAAAACAGAACTTGAAAAAGTGGTAAGCAAGATAAACGGCATTGGTAAAACCAAGAAAGAAATAACGGAAGAAGAAAAGGCAAAAACGGAAACTAATTATGTTGCGGAAGAAAAAGAAAATCCGGAAATTGTTAAAAAAATAGATCTCTTGCCTGAAGGTGATGCTAAAGAATATTTTAAAAATTTATCTACCAAAACAAGAAGAATTTTGGTAAGCGACGAATCTTTTATGGAGGATGATGTTGAAAGAATTAATGCTTATTATGAGTACTTTTTAGGGAAAGATACAAAAATATTTGGTCCGGGATTAAAAAATGAAAAGATTAATGCATATACCGCATATATTGCAAAAACAAGAGAAGGAAAGCAGTCTGATATTCATTTGCCTAAAAAAGAGGATGTAAATGATGGGCGACATGAAGATATATCGGAAAAAATAGTTACCGACAAAGTTAAAAACCTTGGATTTGCCGACGAATTTGAAAGCAAAACAGAAAAAACTTTTACGGAAAAAGAGATAGAGGATATTGTGAAAACCCATTTAAAAATTGTTGGCTTGTCTAAAATAAAAGATAGGAAAATTCAGGATCAAATAACAATAAAAGCCATAGGGAATGTTAAAAAAATGATCGCAAAAAATGAAGAACCAATGACGGAGATATATATCAGAAAAGAAACAAAAAGAGTTTTTGACGCTTTGTCTGCGAGTTATTTTAAAAGCAAGAAACAATTATAATTTATGACAAACGACACAAACAAAAATGATTTGCAAAAAATCTTGGAAGAAATAGAAAAAGCCGGTATTGAAACGGACAATTTTCTGGCTGAAATAGACAGGAGAATGGCTAAAACAGATTTGGAATACGCCAAACTATTGATTAAAGAAAACATAGACACCTTAAAAATAGCCAAGAAGATTTTAAGCGCGGAAGCGTAAAATTATTTTTTAAAAATTAAAATGTTACCAAAATTATGCTCCAGCATAAAAACGGTAACATTTATTTAAACAAAAAATTTATGAACATCAATTATATTTTATTCGGAATTTTGGGAGTCGCGGTTATTTGGTTTATCGCCATTTACAATGGTTTTGTGAGGCTGGTTAATAGGGTTAAAGAGGCATGGGCGGATATTGATGTCCAGCTCAAGAGACGGTACGATCTGATACCGAATTTGGTGGAAACGGTCAAGGGTTACGCCACTCACGAAAGAGAAGCGTTTGAAAAAGTGACGGAAGCCAGAGCCAGAGCTTTGGGGGCGCAATCGGTCAAGGAAAAAGAAAAAGCCGATAATCAGGTCAAAGAAGCCTTGAAGTCAATTTTTGCCGTGGCGGAAGCCTATCCGCAACTTCGGGCGGTGGAAAGTTTCGTCAATCTGCAAAACGAATTGTCCGACACGGAAAACAAAATCCAAGCGGCCAGAAGATTTTACAACGGCAATGTCCGCGATTTGAATATCAAGACCGATTCTTTTCCCTCAAACATTGTCGCTAAAATTTTCAACTTCCAAAAGGCGGAATTTTTTGAACTGGAAGAAGAATCGGCCAAAGAGCCGGTGAAAGTGAAATTTTAATTTTTGTATGGAAACAAAAGACAAAGAACTTCACAGGATAGCCATTACCGCCATTATTTATAATAAAGACAGAAAGTTTCTCATAACTCGCCGAAATTTGAGCAAAAAAGCTTTTCCGGGAAAATGGACTGTGCCCGGTGGTGGACTTGAGACCGATGATTATGTGAATACTCCGCCGACTCACAAGGGCGACTAGTGGTATAACGCAGTTGAAACCGCCTTAAGAAGAGAAGTCAAGGAAGAAGTTAATCTGGAAATAGGCAAACCGCAATATCTTTTGGATTTGACTTTTATCCGCCCGGACGGAATCCCCGTTTTGGTTTTGAGTTATTATTGCTCGCTAATTTCAGGCGAAGTGAAGCTGGACGAAGACAGTATAGATTACAAATGGGTGACGGCTAAAGAAGCCGAAAGTTATGACTTGATTGACGGCATTTTGGAAGAAATAAAAATGGTGGATGAGATTTTGAAAAGGTAGAATTTTGACAAAATATAACTCTGGTATACACTAGGGTTATTATGAACACAACAGTCATAAACATAAAAACAGACAAAAATTTAAAAAAGGACGCTCAAAAATTGGCCAAGAATTTTGGCTTGCCTTTGAGCGCTATTGTTAATACTTATCTGCGGGAATTCGTGCGCGAGAAGAGGATAGTTTTTTCCGAACCTCCGATGCCTAACGCCAAAACCAGAAAAATTCTTGATCAAGCAATATCAGACATTAAAGCGGGTAAAAATTTAGTCGGACCTTTTGAATCGGCCAAGGAAATGGACAATTTTCTTGATTCTATCAAAAAATAGCATGAAAATTGAACTGCATCGGAGGTTTCTAAAGGCCTACGCTAAACAGCCCAAAAAGATTCAGGAGAAATTTAAAGAAAGAAGAAATTTATTTATTGAAGATATGTTTCATCCGCTACTTGATAATCATTCTTTGAGCGGAGAATACGAAGGATGCAGAAGCATCAATATCACAGGAAATATACGAGCCATATTTTATTTAAAGACGGAAAGTGGTATTGTGTTCATCAATATAGGATCACACCCGGAATTATACGAGTAAAACAATGACGCTTTACACCCAACAATCAAAAAATATCCGCAAGACATGGCTTTTGATGAGCGTGTTTTTGATCGTTGTCGTCGGCATTGGCTGGGTGTTCTCGCAGATTTACGGCAACTCGTCTTTTGTCGTTGTCGCCGTTGTTTTCAGTTTGTTTATGAATTTTTTCAGCTACTGGTTTTCGGATAAAATCGTCTTGACGATGTCGGGCGCACGGCCGATAAAAAAGGAAGAAGATTTGGAACTTTACAGAATCGTGGAAAATCTTTGCATCACGGCGGGGCTTAAAATGCCCAAAATTTATATGATAAACGACCCGTCACCCAACGCATTCGCTACCGGCAGGAATCAAGAACACGCGGCCGTGGCCGTAACTTCCGGATTGAGGCAGACGCTAAACAAAAACGAATTGGAAGGAGTTATCGCTCACGAACTTTCTCATATCGGCAACAAAGACATTCTTATTTCCACGATTATTGTGATTTTAGTCGGCTTTGTGGCGCTTATGTCCGACTTTTTTTTAAGATCGCAGTTTTTCAGAAGAGGAAGAAATAACAGAGAAGGCGGAGGTCAAATCCAACTAATAATGATGTTCGTTGGAATAATTTTGGCCATTCTCGCGCCTATTGCCGCCACTCTTATTCAATTGGCCATTTCCCGAAATCGGGAATTTTTAGCCGACGCTTCCGGCGCGCTTTTGACTCGTTATCCGGAAGGTCTGGCCTCGGCTTTGGAAAAAATTTCCAATAGTCAGATTCCGCTTCGGAGAATAAATAAAGCCACAGCGCATCTTTATATTTCTTCGCCGCTTAATGGCGGAAAAAGCACTCATTGGCTGGCGAAATTGTTTATGACCCATCCGCCGGCGGAAGAAAGGGTAAAAATCTTGCGCGGTATGGATTTATAGAAAACCACTTTGCGGGGTATAAATTAAGGGTTATAATTAAAATAGACGGCAAATTAACATAAATCGTCCTAAACCAATTTTCTTAATTTATTAAGGAGAGAAAGCATGAACAAAGAAAAATTTATTGAAACTTTAAAGAAAAACAATATCCCCGCTTATTATCACGAATTGTGGTGGAGTAAAAGTAAATATGCGGATCCAAGCCATAAAAATAAATTTGGCTTTGGTGGAAATCAGGAAGAATTAGACGAACACATTAAAACTTTAAAAGAAAAAGGACGCATAACAAGCGCTCCGTGGTAGTATAGGGGCGCTTTATTTTTTGGCATTTTTCTGCCATAATGCGGAAATGATTTGGAGGGTTCGCATAGCGGTCTAGTGCGCAGACCTGGAAAGTCTGTGTGGGGCAACCCACCGAGAGTTCGAATCTCTCACCCTCCGCATCAAATCGGAATTCAAATTTCCGCAAAAAATATGGTCGGCACAAAGTGCCGTCTGTTCTGAAATCCCCCCAAAAAATCCTGAATCTGAAAGGGTTCGCCACGCTCCGAGTGGCTCAAAAAGTACGGTTCGAGCTTCAATAATAAAGTTCGAACCGACTTTTTTGAATAAATGAAGTTTCTCTTCATTTATTCCCTCGTTTGTCAATTCCATATTGTATTTCAAAAACTTTTCGGTAAGTTCGAACCGATTATTCGCTTTTTGCTCAAAAGCCGATAATTTCTCTTTGAGAAGCTGTTTTTCGTTCACCAGTTTGTTTTTCATATCTCGATACTCGTCTAGCGAAAGTGCGTTTTCTAAATATGCGTTCATCAGCTTCTCAATCTTGGAATCCAAAAGAGAAATATCGGCTTTTGTTGAATCGGCAAAAAGCGTAGACGATTGGGCTTCCACCAATCTATCTTTTTCATTTTCCGCCAACATCCATTTAGCCCAATCGTCTGGCAAAGAAACTTTTTTGATTTCTTTTTGAATTTCGGAAGTGATGATTTCCTCACGAGTATATTTTTGTGAGCAAGGATTTTTCCGTTTAGTACACCGTAAATAGTTATGACCTTTTTGGGTTTCGGTAGTGATGAAACATCCGCATTCTCCACAACGGAAAAATCCTCTATACAAAAATGGTTTTAGACCTTTGGAGTGCGGTTTAGATTTCCTCATCATCACTTCCTGAACGGAATCAAAAAGTTTCTTTGTGATAATCGGTTCGTGTTTACCTTCGTGGATTTCGCCGTTATACAACATCAAACCTGTGTAAATCGGATTTTTCAAAAGTTTTTGATAATTCGACACCGCAAGTTCCTTCCCGCTTTTTCGTTTCAATCCAAGTTCGTTAAATTTGTCGCGGAGTTGTCTCAAAGTGAAAGACCCAGACGAATATGCCTCAAATGTTTTCTTAATTAAAGGTGCGATACTTTCGTCGGGAACGATTTTTCTATTTTTGTTTACATAACCGAGCGGAGCCATTTGAGGCCATATTCCGTCTTTCACTTTGTTGCGATGACCACGCTTAATATTTTCTGACAAGTTATCTACATAATACTTGGATTGCGAAAAAGCGATTGAAAGCATGAACTTGCCTTGCGGTGTCGGATCAAACCAAAAAGTTGGAAATTTCATTTCGCTAATTACGCCAGTATCAACAAGATAAATAATTTTTCCTCCATCTACCGAGTTTCTCGCAAGTCTATCGGGGTGCCACGCCAAAATACCAGACGCTTCGCCCGCTTCCATTCTCAACATCATTTCGTTAAACACTGGGCGACCTGGTATTTTGGCGGTCTGCTTTTCGACAAAGACATCGACAACATCAATTTGTTCTTTTAACGCTAAACTTTTTAATTCCGCTAGTTGGTCAGAAATACTGCGGACTTGTCTGTCTTTGTCGTCCGTAGACTTGCGAGTATAAATGAAAAACTTTTTGGTTTGATTATTCATAATTGTATTGGCAAACGAGGAGCCACTCGGAGCGTGGCGAACCCTTTTGGATTCGGGAATTTTTGGCGGGAATGCGTTTGTGTCGGCGTTTCGCGCCGACCCCATTTCGGCTTCCAATTCCGATTTTCAATTTTGGCGGTGTGTATTAGACAAAGTTCGAATGTATTTCGGACAAAATCCGCAGGATTTTGACTAATACTCTTTGCGCCTCGCACGCTCCCTTCGGTCGCAATCCCAAAACCAAAAATTTCCTTACAATTCCTCTTTCGGCGGGGGGTGTGGGTGGAGCCGGCAAAAAATGGAAAGGAAAATTTTTGGTTTTGGCTCCGCCGCTTAAATGATATATGTAATATATCACATTATTGCGATTTAATACAATAAAATGATAAAGTACATATGTTGATAATTTGTTTGATTTATATGGAAAATACCGAAATACAACGGTTTGCTAAAAATATGAAAAAGCTTCGGGAAGTCAAAGGGTTGTCTCAGGGCGATATTCACCGCGCGACCGGAATTGACAGGGCCTATATTAGCAATCTGGAAGCTGGAAAGCAGAATCCAACTCTTGAAACAATCTCTAAGATTGCTGAAGCATTGGAAGTCAAGAGTGGAGAACTATTGAGATGAAATAAAGCTATTATTGATTTAATAAAATAGCTTTATTTATCATATTTTGGTAAAATATGAGCCATAAGGTCTATATTCAAACTTAACAATTTACGATATTTCTATGAAACAAAATTTTTCTCCAGAACAAATTTCTTCATTTGAAGAGAGCAGGAGACTTTCGGATGAGGAATTACTTAAAAACGGAGCATATTATCTAGATCGCGGACCAGAAGAATCTCCTCAACTGATCCTCACCGAAGGACAGATTGCTGATGCCAAGCAAGAGATGTCTCGCGAAATCTTAAAGACATCTTTTGGAACGTGTCAAGAGTTAGGCGAATACTCTGATATTCCATTTGCGAAAGAACTTTCATCTGGACTCAATCTTGAGGAGGAGGAACGAATCAAATCAGGCATGCCTTTTTTGGTAGAACTTCGATATAAGTGTTCTGACAGATTATTAAGACAGCTAATTGAGGAAAGAGGTATTAAACAAGTTGTAGAGCTGGCTTCTGGGTTTATGCCTCATGCATTAAATTTAGCGGAAGATTACCCCGACCTTAAATATATTGAGGTTGATTATGGCGCCAGAATAAAGGAAAAAATTGCCCAAACCATTAAACCAGATATCGATCGCATATCTTATATCGAAGGAAATCTTCTTGCCGAAAAAACACAAAACGAGATTCAGACAAAATTGAGTTCTGGTCCTGTAGCCATATTTTCAGAGGGTCTAATGATGTACCTTAGTGAGGAAGATAGAGCCAAGCTCGGGTCATTTGTGAAAGAAATTCTTACTCAACACGGCGGAGTTTTCTTTTTTGAAGATAATACTACTTTTAATCCAGATTTCCGACAGAGAATTGGCCCAATTATTGCCCAATTACATAAAAAGTTAGCTAGCGCAGGTAAGACTTCTACTCATCAGAAAAGTTGGACTCAACAACAGGTAACACAAGAATTTGAAACTATGGGATTTGATATTGAACGTATGGCAGAAAGGGACGTTACACTAAGCCTTGATAAATATCCTTACCGCGATCCAACTAAAGATCCTGCCATCCAAGAGCAAGAGGCCGATGAAGGCAAAAAACTAACAAGAGAAGAGATGGAAAAAATAATTACCGATGCAGAAGAGACTTTTAGAATGTGGGTTCTTAGACTCAAAAAATAGTATGAAGAAAAGATTACAAACCATTGTTCTAGTTCACGGCTCATGGCACGGTGGTTGGTGTTGGATACGGGTCCAAAAACTTTTAACAGATAAGGGCTATGAAGTTTTTTCTCCTACCCTTTCAGGAATGAAAATCAAAAATGATCCAGAAGCTAAAGAGTCTGGTTTACATAAACACATAAATCAAATCGTAGAATTAATAAATTTGAATCAATTGGAGTCTGTCATTTTAGTGGGGCACAGTTATGCTGGTCTAGTTATTACCGGAGTGATGCATAGAATCCCAGAGCGTATAAAAAAGGTGGTTTACCTAGATGCTTTTTTACCAGACCACGATCAATCATTATTTGATATATCATTGCCTGAGCGCGTTATGGCAATAAAAAATAGTCTTACCGATGATGAGGGTAAAACATTGGAGCAAGGGGCAAAAAACGTTTGGCTTGTACCTGTACGACCGGCCGAGTCATTTGGAGTTATAAATCCGATTGATATGAAATGGCTTACAGATAACATGGTACCTACGCCGATTAAAACCTTTGAGGAAAAAGTCTCAGCAAATAATCCAAAAACCGCGAGCATTCCAAAGTATTATATTAGATGTTTAGAGTGTTCTATACTTGAAAAAAGTGAAGAAAAGGCAAAAAAACTTGGATATCATATGTTTTCGATTGAAGCTGGACACGATGCTATGATTACAGCACCAGAAGAAACCAGCAATATTTTAGTTGAAATCTCTGAAGCAAACGAAGCCCTAGAGTGAACACTAAGCAAGCACCGAGCAGGCATCGTGAGCGAATGCGAACGGCCAATGCGAGTTGTTTGCGAAGTGTGAGCGGACGCTAGAATTACCAAACGTGGATATGGGAGCGCCTCGCACCGACGCAAATGACGGAGGAAAGGACGGACAAAATATCGCCACAATGCTAAAATATAAATACAAGTTCTTTCTGGAGGAATGAAGCGGCGGAGCCAAAACCAAAAATTTTCCTTTCCATTTTTTGCCGGCTCCCCCCACACCCCCCGCCGAAAGAGGAATTGTAAGGAAATTTTTGGTTTTGTTAAGCGACCGGAGGG